>Ga0070658_10005167_pt1 | contig 10624 bp, 7 predicted proteins | sample KBSC13metaG_FD_64664 | JGI IMG/M metagenome (GOLD analysis project Ga0070658, IMG submission 64664) | Corn rhizosphere microbial communities from Kellogg Biological Station, Michigan, USA - KBS C1-3 metaG | ecosystem: Host-associated > Plants > Roots > Rhizosphere > Soil ... | reverse complement strand
TCCTTGCGATTGAAGCAGTACGCGGCCGCGGAATCGTGGCCGCAACCGACTCCGCGGCCACCCAGCAGATTGCCTACGGCGAGGTCCTCGCAGTGAAGGTCGTACCGGCAGACTTCGGGGTAGACGCTGCCTCGCTCCTTCACTCCGGCCCGCATTGGCGCTCGATCACCGACAAGCCGACAGCCGAGTGGACCTCTGCCTCCTTCAACGACTCCGCGTGGCCGCAGGTATCTTCTCTCGGGCCCATCGAGTCCACCGTGGACTTTTTCCAGTGGAACGCCGACGCGGGCATGTACGGCTGGCCCGGCTACATGGGGATGTCGCCGGATCTGCGCACCCTTCCGGTGACAGCCGTCGCGGTAAAAAACCTGTTCTCCGGGAACGCAAAGCTCGAACATACTGCTTCGCTGACCACCTTTGAACCCGCCGAGCCATTTTCGGTTACATACTTACCTGGCCCGCAGTCCACGGATGCGGATGCGCCCTCCTTGCTGCTCGATTTCGGCCGCGAAATTAGCGGGCGCCTCCTGGTCGAGTCCGCATCAGAGCAGGACGCTATTCTCTCCGTTGCGTACGGCGAGTCGGAGCTGGAAGCTATGGCCACTGGCCTCACTCCGGGCCAGCGCGGCGGCAATTATCTCGGAACTAACGTACTGGAGGTGCCTGCGAACGGCATCGCGCGCGGACCGAAGTCGGCCTTCAGATTTGTGCAGATCCGATTTCTTCACGGCGCGCCCATCATGGCTTTCAAGTCCATTCGCGCGGAGGCCATTTATTACCCGGTCCAGTATGCGGGCTCATTCGAGTCATCCGACCCGCTGCTCAACCGCATTTGGGAGACCGGCGCCTACACTGCGCACCTGTGTATGCAGGATGGCATATGGGACGCACCCAAACGCGACCGCGGCCGCTGGGTCGGCGATCTTGATATCGAGGGTCGCGTCATGTCCACGGCATTCGGTGACCGCGCGCTAATTGAGCAGACGCTGCATGCGCTGGTGCCACCGCACCCCAGCGCACACGTCAATGGCATACCCGGTTATTCGGCGCTGTGGATCACTTCGCTCTACAACATCTACGCCCACACGGGCGATAAGGACTTTGTTGCACGCGAGCACAATGCGCTGCTGCAGATTTTGGCTGCAATGGACTCGGGGCTGAACGCGAGCGGCGTCTTCGACAATCCAAAACACCAGTGGCTGTTCGTGGATTGGGCTCCGGGCCTCTACGGCTACACGCGTGAGGCCGTCATCGGGACGAACCTCGAATACGTGATCGCGTACAACCGCGCCAGCCTTTTATTCAAAATGCTCGGCGACACCAGCAACGCGGGCAAATATTCAACGCAGAGCCAGCATCTTCTGGCCGCAACTCGCACGCAGTTCCGCGATCCTAATGCTCCAACCTACGGCACCACGTGGCAGCTCAACGCGGTTGCAATGCTCGCGTCTGAAACCGACCCTCACGCCGCATCGACGCTCTGGACCCAGGTCTTTTCACACGTCAAACAGGACGCGCCGACCGACCCCGTCGTTAGTCCTTACTTCAACGCCTACGTGCTGGATGCGATGGCCGCGGGTGGCCATATCCCGGAAGCGCTCACCTGGATGCGTGCCTACTGGGGCGGCATGCTCGCCGAGGGCGCCACCAGCTTCTGGGAGTCCTACGATCTGCGCTGGCCCAAGTCAGACCCGCACCTCGCGCTGCAGGCCGACGGCACTGCCGGATATTTCGTCTCGATGGCGCACGGCTGGTCCTCTGGACCGACCGCGTGGCTCATTGAAAATGTGCTCGGCATCCGCGAGCCGCAGGACGGCTACCGCTCCGTCGTCATTGCGCCTAATCTCGGTGGCCTGGATTGGGCCCGAGGCACGGTGCCCACTCCACACGGGCCCATCACCCTCAGCGCGGACAAGCAGAAGGGAATTGCACTCGATCTGCCCGCCGGTATCGAGCACGCCTTCGTCAAGTTGCCTATCGACGCTTCAGGCAAGCAGCTCTACCTCGGCACAAGGCCAGTGACGCGTGGGGCGGCATTTGCCGAATACCTCATTGACATCAACAAAGCCGGGCATTACGAGCTGATCTATCGCTAGGCTGCGCGCCGGTCCACCAGCAGCAGATGTTCGGCAACCAGTACGGTCTCGCTGCGCTGGTTGATGACCTCTAGGCCCTCCACTACGATGCCGTGCTTCGGACGCTTCGCATCGTCGCGCACTTCTTTGATGGTGACACGCACATGGATCGTGTCATTCAGGAACACCGGCCGCACAAACCTCAGGCGGTCATATCCATAGCTCATCGCGCGTGGGTTGATCACACCGGCAGTCATGCCCACACCTACGCTGAAGACCAGCGTGCCATGCGCCATGCGTTGGCCGAACGGTTGCGTCTTACACCATTCGGCATCCATGTGGTGGGGATAGAAGTCCCCTGTCTGTCCGGCGTGCAGCACCACATCGGCTTCGGTGATGGTGCGACCAGTCGTCTCCCGCGCTGCACCTACAACAAAATCTTCGAAAAACATTTCGCCGGTCATGCCAAATCTCCCCACGTGGGGCCGTTCCGATTCTCGGAACAGCACTTTGAATCCCATCCCCAGCCAAACCCTATCACGTGTGGCCACGCTACCATCGACCAAGGCAATGATTGAGCTCACTGGCATTACCTGGAATCACACGCGCGGCTATCTGCCCATGGTAGCCACAACGCAGCGCTTTTCAGAGGTACACTCCGAGGTCTCCATCTCCTGGCAGAAGCGCTCCCTGCAGGCCTTCGCCGATGCGCCTTTGAGCGATCTCGCCAGCCGCTTCGACCTGCTTATCATCGACCATCCGTCCATCGGCGAAGCCGCGAGCGAAGAGCTTCTGCTCCCGCTCGACAAGCATCTTCCGGCCGATTTCCTCGCCGACCAGGCTGCAAACTCAGCCGGTGGCTCGCACGCCAGCTATTTCTACGAGGGCCACCAATATGCGCTCGCCATCGATGCCGCCACTCCGATCTGCGGCTACCGCGCCGACCTGCTGGCACCCGATGAACTGCCGCGCACGTGGGATGACCTGCTCGTCCTCGCACGCCGCGGGCTAGTCACTGTTCCCGCCATTCCCATCGACAGCCTGATGAACCTCTTCATGCTCGCAAACGCGCTTGACGACGAGCCCTTCACGCAGCCGGATAAAGTGATTGCTCAAGCCATCGGCATCGAAGCTCTCCGGCTTCTCCGCGAACTCGTCCAACTTAGCGCACCGGGTTCGCTTGAGCGTAACCCGATCCGTACCTGGCAGCTCCTCACCGACTCCGACTCCGTTGCGTACTGCCCTTTTGCCTACGGCTACTCCAACTACTCGCGTTCGGGGTACGCCGCCCACGCGCTCGCTACCACCAGTCTCGTCACCTTCCGCGGCAAGCCGCTGCGATCGACGCTTGGAGGTGCTGGACTCGCGATCTCGCGCAGCTGCAAGCATCCTGAGCAGGCCCTCGCCTACGCGCAGTTCGTCGCCAGCCGGAAAATTCAATCCACACTCTACACACACAGCGGCGGTCAGCCCGGTCATCGTACGGCATGGCTGGACCCGGATCTGAATGCCGCCACCAACAACTTTTTCGCTAATACGCTGCCCACGCTCGACGCCGCATGGGTCCGCCCACGCTGGCCCGGCTTCATCGCCTTCCAGGACGCTGCCTCTAACCTGGTACACAAGTACCTGATGCGCGGCGGCCCCGAGGCCGAGGTTCTCGACAAGATAAACGACGCGCTCCACGCTTCACGAAAGCACTCCGCATGAAACCACTCTCCGGCCTTCTCATCGTCGACTTTTCCCAGTTCCTCGCTGGGCCCTCCGCCAGTCTTCGCATGGCCGATCTCGGTGCGCGCGTCATTAAGATCGAACGTCCCGGCGCCGGCGATCTCTGCCGCCAGCTCTACATCTCCAACCTCTCACTCGACGGCGACTCCACGCTCTTTCACTCCATCAATCGCAATAAGCAGTCGTACGCCGCCGACCTCAAAAATCCCGCCGACCTCGCGCACATCCGCAAGCTGCTCACGCACGCAGACGTGATGATTCAGAACTTCCGTCCGGGCGTTATGGAGAAGATCGGTCTTGGCTACGATGCCGTCCGCGAGATCAACGCGCGCATCATCTATGGCGAGGTCACCGGTTACGGCAGCACCGGCCCGTGGCGCGACAAGCCCGGCCAGGACCTTCTCGTGCAGTCACTCTCCGGCCTGCCCTACCTCAATGGCGACGCTGGCCAGCCGCCCGTCCCATTCGGCCTCGCCGTTGCCGACATGATGGCCGGCGCGCACCTCGTCCAGGGCATACTCGCCGCACTCATTCGCCGAGGCACAACAGGGCAAGGCGGCAAGGTCGAGGTCTCACTGCTCGAGTCGGTGCTCGACCTCCAGTTCGAAGTCCTCTCCACTTATCTCAACGACGGTGGCAAGCCACCGCAGCGTAGCGCCGTCAACAACGCCCACGCCTACCTCGGCGCTCCCTACGCCATCTATGCCACGGCGGATGGTTACCTTGCGCTCGCTATGGGCTCCATCGTCCGTTTGGGCGAACTGCTCGAGTGCCGCGCTCTCACAACCTACACTGACCCAGCCTCTCTCTTCGACCAGCGCGACGAGATCAAGGCCATCCTAGTACAGCACCTCAAGCAGAGGACCACCGAGCACTGGCTCTCCATCCTGGAGCCGGCCGACATCTGGTGTGCCGACGTCCTCACCTGGGACCGGCTCTTTGCGCACGATGCCTTCCACGCGCTCGATATGGTGCAGACTATCGACAGCCGCCCTGCTGCCATCATGCGCACTACGCGCTGCCCCATTCGCATTGACAGCGAAATCCTTACCAGCCCGCTCGCCGCGCCGCGCATCGGCGAGCACAACGATGTCATCGCGCAAGAGTTCGGCCTCACAACTGACAGCAAGCAATGACCCGCGCAAACCAGTTCCGCATCGCCGTCCGCAAATATCCGCCATTCGAGAACGCCATCCGCGCTCAGTGGGAGGCCTTCGAGGGGACGGCGCGCACGGGCCTCACGCTTGACCTGGTTCCACTCGATCTTCACCCGCTTGAGGAAGCCCTCTTCAGCTCAGGGGGCATGCGCAACGGTGATTGGGACGTTACGTTCGTGGCAACTGACTGGATCGCCGCCGCGCTCGAGCAACACGCGGCAATCGACCTCGCCCCACTGCTCGCCTCCGATCCGCCGCAGGATTACCCTGACGGCTGGACAGATTCGCTGCTTCGCCTCCAGCGCATTGGTAGCGCGGTCCTCGGCGTGCCATACCACGATGGCCCCGAGTGCCTCATCTACCGTCGCGATCTCTTTGAGGATCTCGAGCTCCGCGCCTCGTACGAGCAGCAGTTCCAGCAGCCGCTTGCGCCACCGCAGGACTGGCCCACCTTCTACCGCATCGCGCGCTTTATGCATGGCCGCAGGCCCAACCTCTCCGGTACCGTCTTTGCAGCCTTCCCGGACGGTCACAACTCTGTCTACGACTTCCTCCTGCAGCTCTGGACCCGCGGTGGCGGGCTCTTCGATCCCGCCGGGCAGCCGCGCTTCCTCAGCGCTGAAGCCGTCGACGCCCTCACCTTTTACCGCACCCTCCTTGCCGACAAGCAGGCTGTACACCCGGATTGCGCACAGCTCGATTCGGTCGGCGCAGGCATGGCCTTCGCCGCGGGCCATGTCGCCATGATGGTCAACTGGTTCGGCTTCGCCACCATGGCCCACAGCTCGCCAGACTCGGCCGTGCGCGGCCTGGTGGACGTCACCACCATTCCCAGTGCCGGGAATGGAAGCTCCATCTCGCTCAACGTCTACTGGATCCTCTCCGTCGCATCTGGCAGTCCGCATCGCGAGATTGCATGGCAGTTCCTTCGCCACACGCTTAGCCCGGCGATGGACAAGCTCACCACCACCTCGGGCGCTATCGGCTGCCGCAAATCCACGTGGCACGATGCGGACGTAAACGCGAGCATCCCCTTCTATCACCGAATCGAGCAGCTTCACTCCGTCGCCCGCGAGATCCCGCAACGCGCCGACTGGCCGCGCATCGCCTCCCTCATCGACAGAGCTGTAACGGAGACGATCTCCAGCAATACGCCAATCGAAGACATTCTCCGCACTGCAGACACCAGCTTCGCGAAGGGGTCATTCTGACGGCCCAGAGAGTCAGAGTCTCCGTAATTGGCCTTCCGGCAACACCCCTCACCGCGCCTTAAGATAATTTCCATACCCCACAACAATCGTCGACAGCACTAACAGCACGAAACCCGCCGTGCCAATCGCCTTTGTCCTGCGCGACGTGCCCTTCCACTCATGCAGCAGGGCGCCCCATAGCGTTGCGAAAATAATTGTTCCTGCCATGTGCAACGTCCACGACGAGAAGTCGTACCGCCCCATCTTTGTCTGCCCCATGGAGTAGAAGAAGAACTGCAGATACCAGAGCAGTCCGGCAGAAGCCGCGAAGGCATAGTTCAGTAACATCTGCCTCGCTCCCAGGTGATCCCGCGAATCAGCAGCGTTGCCGGCGAACTGCGCTGCAGACCGGTTTTTGATCAGCAGTCCGCCGCACCACAGTGCATTGGTCGTAAAACCGCCCCACAGCACCACCACCAACGCAGGCAGGCTCTGCCATAGGTCGCTTCTGCCCGCGCCAATCAGTAACGCGCGGCTCGCATCGCTCATCGGCTTGCCGGCCGCCAGCCCATAAGCAAAGCAAGCGCTCATGATGCCCGCGAACGACGCGACGAGAATTCCGCGCCCAAAAAGAAATTCGCCATGGCCGCCGGGAGACACCGCGTCCTCAGCTTCACGGCCGCTCAACTCGCGCTCCTTCAGCCTGCCGGCCACGCCGCTCACCACAATCGCCGCGAGGCACACCGTCACGCCCAGCAGAACCACTTGTCCCGAGCGCTCGCGCGCGATCCCCCGAAGCTGACCGGCAAACAGGGGAGGCATCAGCGTTCCGAAAGCCGTGCTGAATCCCAATGCGATCGTGTACCCCAGGGCAATTCCCAGATAGCGCACGCCCAGCCCGAAGAGCAGCCCGCCGATGCCCCACATCGCTCCCCAGAACCAGGTGAAGAACAAGATCCGCGGCGTCGCGCCGTGGATAACAGCAGCGAACCCCGGCACCAGCATTGCGGCGAAGATCGGCGGCGCAATAATCCAGCTAAACACCCCCTGCACCAGCCAGTAGATCTCCCACGACCATCGCCGGATGCCGCGGAAGGGCAAGTAGCAGCTTGCCGCCGAAAGCCCGCCAGTCCAATGCAGCAGCACGCCAAGAAACGGATTCGGATTCAAGCGCCTCCCCTAAATCGCAAAGTCGGCCCATGCTACAGCAGCTTGCGGTAAGACCGATTTAGCGGTATGCGGTATATTCCGAATTCCGGAATATACCGCATTTGCAAGTTCCGGAACCCGGAATCTACAATTCCGCTCGGCTCGACAAAGCCGGACTCGTCAAATGCCTGCCAAATCCCTTCAACGCGACTCGCGAGACATCGACCAATTGCTTGTGGCCCACTCCAACCGCCGCGGCGACCGGAATGAGTCCCAAACTGTCCTCCGCGCCTGCGAGGTTCTCAAGGCCTTCCGCTCGCTGGGCGAAGAGCTCAGCCTGAACGAAGTTATGGAGCGCACGCATCTGCCGAAGACTACCGTCTTCCGCCTGCTCCGCACCCTCATTCACGGCGGCTTGCTGGAGCGAGCCAGCTCGGGCGTCTATCGCAACCGTTTCGGCCCTGTCACAGCGCGTCCGTACCGTATCGGCTTCGCCACGCAGGGCGACTCCGACTTCTGCCGCGCCGTCGTGCAGAGCGTGGAGACCGCCGCGGCCCGTGAGCACGTTCATCTCATCACCGTCAACAATCGCTACTCCGCCCGCGAGGCCCTGCGCAACGTCGATGTCCTCATCCAGGAGCGCGTCGATCTCGTGCTTGAGTACCAGACCTACGAGCGAGTCGCGCCCGCTGTCGCTTCCAAATTCCTCGAGTCAAGCACACCGGTCATCGCCATAGAGATACCCCATCCCGGCTGTCCCTACTTCGGCGCGAACAACTACAAGGCTGGGCTCATCGGCGGCAAGGCCCTCGGCCGTTGGGCCCGCGATAACTGGGACGGCAAGGTCGACCAGATTGTCCTGCTCGAGCTCCGCATCGCCGGCTCTCTGCTAGAGCTCCGCACCACCGGCCTGCTCGACGGCATCCGTGCCGAGCTGCCCTGTGCCGCCAGCGTCCCCATCGCTCACCTCAATGGCCGCGGCGACTTCGAGCAGGTCCTCGAGGTCATTCGCCAGTACCTCCGCCGCGCCCCGGCAAAGCGTACCCTCGTTGGCTGCGTCAACGATGTCTGCGCCCTCGCCGCACTCCACGCCTTTGAAGAGGCCGGGGCAGGCGGCCGCTTCGCCGTCGTCGGCCAGAACGCCATCCGCGAAACCCGCAACGAGCTCCGCCGTCCCGGCACCCACCTCGTCGGCACCGTAGCCTACTTCCCGGAGCGCTACGGCGACGCCATCATCCCGCTCGCCCTCAGCATGCTGCAGAAGAAGACCGTGCCCAGCACCGTCTTCGTTCGCCACCAGCTCATTACCCCGCGCAACGTCGACCTCATCTACCCGCTCGACGATCACGCGACCAAAGTCGTCATGCCAACGGACCGAATCTTCAACGCATTTGAGGCAGCGCTCCGTTGATTCCGCTGCACGGAACACCAATCCAACGCATCGCACCCAGCCTGCGTTACTCTTCCGTCAGCGTTCCTAGTAAAGAGACACCTCCGTGCATGTAACCCGCCGATCCTTCGTCGAACTGGGCCTCCAATCCGCCGCGGCCCTCACACTCGCACCGCGAGCCTTCGCTGCTCCAGCCGCCGCCTCACGCGAACCCCTCCGCCAGTTCGACTACGCCGACGTCCAGCTCACTGGCGGCCCTTTCTTCGAGCAGTACACGCACCTCCACGCCCACTACCTTGCGCTCTCGAATGACCCCCTCCTCAAGGTCTACCGCGAACGCGCCGGCCTGCCAGCTCCGGGCCGCGATATGGGCGGCTGGTATGACTTCAAAGGCTTCGTCCCGGGCCACAGCCTCGGCCAGTACATCTCCGCCCTCGCTCGCTTTGGCGCCAGCACCGGCGACGCCGCCTGCCACCAGAAGGTCCATGACCTCGTCGACGGCTTCGCCGCAACGCTCGGCCCCGACAACCAATCCATCCTCCGCCCGCCACCGGCAAACCCGCCCAACCTATGGGTCTGCTACACGCTGGACAAGCACTTCGCCGGCCTCATCGACGCCGCCACTCTCAGCAAGCTTCCCAATGCCACCGAGCTCCTCAACCGCGTTCTCGCCGGAGCCCAGCCGCTCCTCCCGGCGAAAGGCCGCGACCGCATCGGCAAAAAGGATCCTCCCTACGACGAGACCTACGTCATGCCGGAGAACCTCTTCGCCGCCGCCGACCTCACCGGCAATGCTGTCTTCCGCGATTTCGCCCAGCGCTACCTCCTCGACCGCGAGTTCTTTGACCCGCTCTCCCGCGGCAGCGATCCCTTCCCAGGCCAGCACGCCTACTCGCACGCCATTGCGCTCAGCTCCGGCGCCAAGGCATGGCTCGTCCTCGGCGACGACAAGTACAAGCAGGCCTTGGCCCACGCCTTCGAGCTCCTCACCACCCAGCAGCAGTTCTCCTCCGGCGGCTGGGGACCCAACGAGACCTTCATCACGCCTCACCGCGGCGAGCTCTACAACTCGCTCTCCACCACCGTCGATCACTTCGAGACGCCCTGCGGCGCTTACGCCGCTACCAAGCTCGCGCGCTACCTCATCCGTTTCACCCCATCACCCGCCGACACCCGCCACGCCGACAACCTCGAGCGCGTCCTGTTCAACACCATCCTCGCCGTCAAAGCGCCTGATTCTGACGGCGACTACCCTTACTACTCCACCTACTCGCCCAATGCGCAGAAGGTCTACTACAAACAAAAGTGGCCGTGCTGCTCCGGCACCCTGGCGCAAACCGTCGCCGACTACCCGCTCAACATCTACTTCCGCGCAGACGAGGGACTCTACGTCAACCTCTACACGCCATCCAGCCTTCGCTTCACGCACGGCGGCACTCCAATCGAGCTCACGCAAGAGACCCGCTACCCCGCCGAGGACACGATCGCGATCACTCTTCGCCCCGCAGCACCTGTCGCGACCACCATCCACCTCCGCATACCGGCCTGGCTGGATCGACCCGCAACCATCCGCATCAACGGCAAGCCCGCAGGTGTTTCAGGCCATCCCGGCAGCTACGCCGCGCTGCGCCGCACCTGGCGCGCCGGCGACCGCATCGACCTCACGCTCCCACAACAGTTCCGCACCGAATCCATCGACGACCAGCACCCGAACACCGTCGCCCTCATGCATGGCCCCGTGCAGTACGTCGCGCTCAATCCGCCCGCCGGCCTCACCAACGACCGCCTGCCATTGCCCGCGAGCCTCAAACCCTCCGGACCCCAGTCCTTTGTAGAGAACTACTCCGGCACCCAGATCATCTTCGTCCCGCTCCACAGCATCCAGAACGCCACCTACACCACCTACTTCACCAAAGCCTGAGTTGTACCCTC
>Ga0070658_10005166_pt1 | contig 10625 bp, 2 predicted proteins | sample KBSC13metaG_FD_64664 | JGI IMG/M metagenome (GOLD analysis project Ga0070658, IMG submission 64664) | Corn rhizosphere microbial communities from Kellogg Biological Station, Michigan, USA - KBS C1-3 metaG | ecosystem: Host-associated > Plants > Roots > Rhizosphere > Soil ... | reverse complement strand
CAGCGCGCGTGAAGGTGGTGGCGGTGCTGGCCAGGACCGCGTCCGACAGCGGCCGTGGCGGTCGGCCCGGGGGCGTCGGTTGCGGTACGGTCGGCGGCTGCCAGACCGTCTCGGTGGCGTCGCCACCGGCGAACGACACGAACGCGCGCGCGTGCAGCGCCGCGTCCACATCCGCGCGTCCAGCGGCCGTGTCCAGCACGGACTGCGTTCCCGCCGCCACCGACGCCACCACGCGCGCCTGCAGTGGCTGCGCCACGGGAGTGGAGAGCGCCGCCACCGCCTCCGCCATGGTCGGCGCGATCACCACGTCGACGGCCGAGGCCGGCGGCGGACCGCCCACCTCGACGCCGTTCGCGCCGCCCAGCACGCCGCCCGCGGCAGAGGGCCAGCCCAGCCCCACCACCGACCCGTGATACAGCGACAGCAAGCCGCCGTCGTCGCTGGGGGCGCCGACGCCGTCGGCGGCGGCGCGGCTGCCCACCGCCAGGCCCAGCGCCTGCGCCGCGACCAGGGTGCGCGCGGTGTGGTCGCCGGCGCGCCCCAGCTCGTCGTCAGCGACGCTCCACCCCAGCGCGCGCATTCGCTCGAGGCGCACGGAGGCGACCTGCGCTTCCGGTCCGCCCAGCGGATCCAGCGCGTCGCTGGCGTGCCAGCCGCACACCAGGTAGGCGAGCGGCCCCGCGGGAACGTCCGCCAGCGGATCGTGGAACCCCAGGCGATTTTCGACGTTGTCGAAGTAGGCCGCCCAGGCCGGATCCCCGTGCCCCAGCGCGGTCAGCGGCGCGCGGACACCCTGGTCGGTGCCGCCGGCGGGGGCCGGCCCCGGTTCCACGAACGCGTCCAGATCGACGACGACCGGCGAGGCGCCGCCGGCCAGCAGCACCCAGCCCCGCACCGCCCGCTGGGTGGGTGTGCTGCCCGGTGACAGGCGCACCACCAGCCAGCGATCGGGCACGGCGGGGAACTGCACCCCGGGGGACGGGCCGCCTGATGCGCCGTCGTCGGCGCTGGCCTGGGCGCCGTCGTTCGCACCGCTGCTCCTGGCGTCATCCGGCATCACCCCGCGCGTCAGCGCGTCGGGCAGCGCCCAGTGCAGGTAGGCGCCCCGCGTGCGGCCGCCCTCTCTCTCGGCGAACGGCGCGGGCAGCAGGTCGCGTGCGTTCGTGCCGTCGTCGGTGGGCGTCCGCATCGCCACGTCGGCCCAGGCGCCGCCGTCTGCCCGTACCATCAGGGCGTCGACGGCGATCGGCACCATCAGCCGCGGGGTGCGCGGCAGGACCGTCGACCAGGTGGCCGCGGTCGCCGCCGAGATGACACGACTGGCGGGCGACGCGCCAAGCGCGTGGGCCGCCACGCTTCCTGTCGCGGCTGCGGGGGCGTCCACGGCGGCCGCGCCGCGCACGGGGCGAGAAGCGGCCGGCCCCGCCGGCGGCGCCTTCGCCGGACGCGCCGACTGCCTGGCCGGTCGGTCGGGTGGCCGCTTCGCAGCGGGGTTCGTCGACGGCTTCGTCGACGGCTTCACCGGTTGCTTCGTCGGACGTCGGGGCGCGCTCATCCCACCACCTCCTCGACGGCGCTGCGCACGGCAGGATCGGCGGCGCGGGCCGCCACCGACAGCGGATGGGTCAACCCGCCCGCAGGCGTGACGGCATGGCCTCCGCTCCCCTCGAAGCGCTGCCGCCAGGGAGGCTCCAGCACCGAGACGGCGAAGGCTCCCGGCCCGCTCTGCGCGATCACCTGCCCGGGATTCGCGACGCTCTGGGCGTGCAGGCGCCGGCGCAACTCGGCGATGGCCACCACGCCCCGGCCCCCGGCGCGAAACGGCACCGCCACCGGCGGCGCCCCTGGGACGGCGCTGCCGTCGGGGCCGCGCGCCGCCAGCCGGAAGGCGTTCGGGCCAGCGCGGTCCACGCCGAAGGTCACCCCGTGATGGGGCTCCTCGCAGGTCACGCGATCCGGGACGCCGTCGAACAGCGCCACCAGCACGCTGGTCTGCAGGCGCTCGAGGCGCAGCGTATTCAGCGGCTGCAGGGCCGCCGCGTTGCCCGCGCCGGCCGTGACGAACGCGCGCACCTCCATGTCCGGCCAGCTGGCCACCGCCGCCGAGCGCAGCAGGAAGCCGGTCGCCACCTGCGCCGGCGCGGCGTCACCCGCCGCCTGCTGGCGCGCCTGCGCGAACGGCGCCGCGCCCCGCTGCAGGATGCGCACGACGCGCTCGGTGCGATCCAGCGTCGCCCGCAGCGTGGCCTCCTGCGCCTGGTGATGGGCTTGCTCGCGCGTCCCCACCTTGCCGACCGCCAGCGCCCCGTCCACCAGGCGATCGGTGAACGAGCGATCGACGTAGAAGAAGCGGATGGATTCCTCGGGCAGCAGCCGCGAATCCGGCACCAGGTACTCGAAAGGCACACCGATCAGCAAGCGCAGGTGGGCCAGAAACGACTCGAGATAGGGCGGCAGCGCGCCGGCGGGCGCCTGCGGCGCGGCCTGCGCCGGCGCGAGCAAGCGCTCGCGCAGGGCCGCGGCGCCGGTGATCCAGGCGGGGTTCATCGCTTCCTCCTGCGGGGGGGCACCGCGGGCCGGCCGGTCGCAGCAGCCGCCAGCGACGGGGCCGCGACGGCGAGCGGGGTCACCAGCGCCGCGCGTGCGACGCCCAGACGCGCCAGCGCCTCGGCGGCGCTGGCCGGCGGCGGCGCGGCGACGGCCGTCTTCGGCAGCGCCGCACCGGGCGCCGTGCCCTTCAAGATCGCAGTGGCGCCCGCCGAATCGAGCCCCCACGCCGCCGCCACCGCCTGCGCATCCAGGCCCGGCGCCGCGGCCACCGCCTGCAGGCCCGAGGCATCCGCGGCAGGCGCCGCCGCCGCGAAGCGTGCCAGCGCGCCCACGGCAATGGTCGTGGCCGCGGCCTGCGGCAACGCGGCCGCCAGCGAGGCGGACAGCGGCAGGGCGGCCTGCACCGCCGCCAGCGTCCCCCCGCGGGCGCTGTCGTCGTAGGCGCCGCGGCGCCAGCGCGCCAGATCCTGCGCCAGCCGCCCGTCTGCCGCCGCGATCAGGCGGCCCGCCTCGAACGCCGCCGCGTAGGTGATGTCCTCGGCGCCCGTCTCGGGGCTGATCCGCCGCGCCTGATCCGCGCTGTGATACGGCCCCAGCGCGTCGCGGGTCAGCGGCTGCGCGCAGAGCGGCCCGCGGTACCACACCGATTCCACGGCGCCGGCGCGATCGTGCAGGTCCAGCGCCACGTGGCCGGTGTCCGTGGCGCGCGGCCCGCCGTCGGCGGGCAGATCGCCGAACAGACCGACGTCCAGCGCCTGCATGCGCTCGCGGAAGGTCCCCCCGCCCGCGATCGCGTCGAAGCCCCAGTGGTGCAGGACCACCAGGCGCCTGCGGGCCGGTGGAAAGGTCGCGCCGACGTCGAACCCACGCGCCCGCGGCATCGCCGCCAGCCCCTCCAGCGCTACCGCGTCCAGCGCCCGGGACGGCCGGCCCGGTGTCACGCCCTCGACGGAAGGCGGGGGCGCCGCGGGCACCAGATCGGTGCGCCCCTCGACGGACACCAGATAGCAGTGACACTTCGTGCCCGGCGGGGGCAGTCGGTTGCTCATCACCACGGCGAACCAGCCGTCCGGATCGTTGCCCGCCGACGCGCGATCCAGCACGTTCACGCGGCGCACGTGGGTCAGCAACGCCAGCTCCTCGCGACTGGCCAGCACGCCGCCCAGCACGTCGGACGACACCTCGACGGCGTCGCACACCACGCCGCCCGGCGGGGCCAGCCGCGCCAGCACGTCCGCGGGCAGGATCTGCTCGAGCGGGATCGACTCCAGCAGCGTGTGCTCGCCGTCGACCAGCGTCAGCAAGGCCAGCCAGGGCGCGTCGCCGCCCAGCGCAGGGGGATCTCCGGCGCCGGGCGCCGCGCCCGAGCTGGCCGGCGCCCCCAGCGACCGCTCCCAGGGCAAGGTCCGCCGGTGCAAGACGATCTGCGGAAGCAGCTCGGAGAACGCGCCGGAGCCGTTGCGGGGCGGCAGCACGGAGGCCACCTCGTCCGGCGACAGCGTGAAGCGGGGCCCGTCGACGGTGAAGTAACGCTCGCTGGGCAGCGTGGCCGCGCCGCCGTCGTAGGTCACGGCGACCTGCGCCTGCAGCCGATGCGCGCCCGGCAGCAGGGGCAGCTCCATGCGGTCGTAGATCCGCATCTGTCCCTGGGCGGGCGGCGGCGTGGGATCGGCCATGTCAGCTCTCCTCCGTGCGAATCCCGGCGCTGGCGGCCCCCGGGACGAAGCGGACGGTGACGGTCCCGGCCGACGCCGGGGTGGCGGCCAGGGTCACGTCCAGGTTCTGTCGCTGCAACCAATCGACGGCGGACGCGACCGCACCGGCCAGTCCCAGCACGGCCACCGTGCGCACGCCGCTGCGGCTGCCCAGCACCACCCCGACGGCGCCGGTGCCGTCCTCACGCGCGCCCAGCTGATACAGCAGCGCCCGCCGCGTGCCCCTGGCCACCACCTGCGCATCCGTGACCGGCGCGCCGGTGATGGCGACGGAGAGGTCGCCCGCCGCGCGCGCCGTCGCGTCCAGCTCGTCCAGCAGCACCACCACCAAGGTCGTGTCGAGCGGCAGCCGCGTCTCTTGCCCGCGCGTCCCCGCCAGCGCGCCCGCCGCGCCACCGACGGCCTCGCTGGACGACGCGGGCGGCGCCGTGTCCGCAGGCAGCACGATGTAGCCCCCCGGCACCAGCACCACGCGCGCGCCGATGCGCAGGGCGGGCCAGGCGGCGGTCCACCCGGCCACTGGCACACCGGCGGCGCTGGCCAGCGCGCGCGCCGCGCCGGGTTTCGTCCCCGCCGCCCAGGCCGGATCGCCCAGCGCCGACAGCGCCACGCGCGCCGTTCCGTCAGGTAGCGCGTGTGTCGTCCCCGCCGACGCCGTCCCCGCCGCCGACGCCGCCACGTCGACGTCGGCCAGCACCGCCCCGCCGCGCGACAGGCTGGTGATGCGGACGCCGCAGGTCCCCTGCACGGACAGCGCCTGGCTGCCGGCGGGCAGGTCCCAGATCTCGACGGCACCGGCGCCCAGCGTGGTGCCCCCGTCGCTGGCCGTCTTCTCCTTGGCGGCGAACAGCGCGGCCGGCGCCGCGCCGGAACCCGCACCCGACTCTGCCCCGCTGATCACCAGACCGGCGGCGGCCGCCCGCGTCTGCGGCGGCACGGCGGCGGGAGCGATCCGGCGCAGCTCGGCGCCGGCCAGCTTCGGCGCGACGGGCGGCGTCGCGCGCACCACGCCGGGCGCCTTCACCGTGGTCCGCCCGGGGGTCGCGGCGGCAGGCGCCGTGGCGGCGGACCGCAGCAGCGCGCGCAACCGGGGCCCGTCCAGCGCCACCGGCGCGGCGTCGACGGCCAGCGTGCGTGGCGGCGGCGGCGGCAGCCCCACCGGGCGCATCGTCAAACCGGTCGCCAGCGGCGCGATCATCGGCGGGGCCGTGCGCCGCCGTGCCAACGCACGGCGCGCTTGCGGGTTCAACCCCGCGGCCGGCAACCCCGCATCGGCGCGCGCCGACGCGAACGCGGCGCCGGTCGAGAGGATCGCGTCCGCCACGCCCAGCGCGCTGGTCGCGCCGCCGCTCCCCAGCGCCGCCAGCGCCTCCGCGGCGGTGCCCGACGCCTGCCAGGCGGTCACGTCAGCGGTCGACGCCCGGTGCAGCGGCAGCGGCCGGGCCGCCGTGGGCTCGTCGGTCGCCAGCGTGGAGACGGGGATGACCGCGCTTGGTCCCTGCCCGATCGCCGCGGCCTGCACGCGCAGGCCCGTGAGCGCGGTCAGGTTGTTCGCCGCCGCGGCCAGCTCCTTCGGCGCACGGAAGCGCCACGTCGCCTCGGGCACCGGGCCCAGCACCGGCGCGACGGTCAGCAGCGCCGGATCCAGCGCCAGCGTCACCCAGGCAGGTCCGACGGCGCGCTGGAGCACCACCACCAGATCGCTCTGCGCCACGTGCACGTCACCCATGGGCGCCAGCCCCAGCCCGTCCGCGGCGACCGGCGTCGCCGCCCCGCCCTGCACCTGGTAGCGCCGGGCCGGCATGCGCGACTCGACGGAGAACGTCACCTCGGGCGCCACCAGCCAGGGATCCGACGCCGCGCCGGTGGGCAGGGGCGCGGTCGTCTCCTTGCGCTGCAGCCCCGCCACCAGCAACGGGCGCACCGCCTCTTTCGCGGGATCGTCCGCGTACAGGAAGCTGTCGGCGAACGCCTGGAACGTGGGCAGATAGGGCGGCTGCGAGATGTCCGGACCGAAGGACAGCTTGATCGACGTGACGTCCAGATCCAGCGTCACCTCGCCGCGGATGGGCGGGCCCATCAGGCGCAGGCCCACGCCCAGCGACACGCTGAGCGTGGTGTGCCAGCACTTGATGAAGCAGACCTCGAACGTGTACGAGGCGCCCACCTCGATCGAGATGTCGACGTCGTAGGCGAACGGATGCCAGGCCACCAGGAAGTTCGCGTCGGCCGTGAACCAGGCGTGCAGCCCGCCGCGCTGGTAATCGATCGACAGCGAGCCGCCGGCCATCACGCACGACGTGGTCAGCGCGAAGTAGGCCGTGCCGCTGGCGGTGGTGTTCGCGCTGGGCCGCCAGCGAAACCCCAGCCGCGGCACCACCGGGAACTCCGCCGGCCGCGCGAAGTGTGGGTCATAGCCCCCCAGCGTCAGCACGTACGCACCGCCGCCGAAGTGCGCGTACAGCGCGAAGCCGCCCGTCAGCTGGCAGTCGCGGCTGAACAGCCACGAGTGATCGGTCAGCTGCGCCTGCACCGAGAGGATCAGCTCCGCGGCGCTGAAGCGCGCCTTCAGGGCCAGCTCGACCGACACCAGCGCGTCGTCGGAGGACGGCAGCAGCATGCGGCTGACGCCCAGCACGCCGATCTCCAGGCCGCCGTCCAGGGCCAGGTAGACGAGGGCCCGCGACTGCACCAGACCAAACGACGTGAACCGCACGCCCGCCGCCACCCAGAAGCCTCCCCGCCGGGCCGGGATCAGCGCCCGCATGCTGCGCAAGGCGGCCATGGGGTCGGCGGAGATCGCGCCCGCGTCCATCGCCTGCAGCAGCGGGTGCGACGCCACGTCATCGACCGCGGCGGGAATGATCAGCGCGCGGTTGTAGCCGGCTCCAAGCGCCAGCCCGGTGACGAAGAAGAACGGTGGTCCGCCCAGCGTGGCGGGGATGGCGACGAACGCGAACAGCGAGGTGTACGCGCCGGCGTTGTCCTGGGGCCTGCCATAGGCGCCCACGGCAGAGATCGTGCGCCCCGCGCCTTCGATCAACAGCACGCCGTCGTACTCGATGGGCGGCCCCGGATCCTTGCGCAACCCGCCGGCGATCGCGAAACCGCCCTTCGAGAAAGCGAGCGCCAGGCCCGACAGATCCAGCTGCCAGGTGGACGGGTTCAGCACGTCGCGCAGCGCGAACGAGATCGACAGGCCGTCCACCTCGATGGTCAGGCCGTCCACCTTCACGCCTCCGTCGATCAGCATCGCCAGGCCGGGTCCCCCCGCGCCGGACACCGAGAACGGCTGCACCCCCACGCGCCGGAGCTCCAGCGGACCGAACGTGCGCTCGACGTCCAGCCAGAACGGCGTGGTGCCGCCCTGGATGCGGATGATGGTCTGACCGTCGCGCGAACCGACCAGCAGATCGATGGTGGGCGCGGCGGACGGGGCGGCGCTGGCCCCGGAGCTGGCCGCCCCATCACCACGCAGCAGGCTGGCCGCCACGGGATTGCCGCCGGCCCCCTGCCCGCCCTGCGCCAGCCCCAGCGGCAACGCGACGCCGCCCAGCGACAGCGCCGCCCCGAACGGCGCGGCCGGCGTCTGCCCCGCCCCCAGGGGAACGTCGAAGAACAGGTAACCTGTCGCGCTGCCGAGGGCGAAGCCGCTGCCCGAGACCAGCGGATCACCGCTGGGCCGGGCCAGCCCCACGCCCAGCCCCACGGCGCGCAGGCGAGGCGCGAACGTGAAGTGCCCGTCGGCCGCGCGCGCGAACAGCGTCAGGTGCAGGCCACCGTCGGCATCCGCCAGCCCCGCCTCCGCCGACCCGAACAGCGCGCGCACCAGGAACGGCCCCGCCACCTCGTCGGCGCTGCCTTGCAGGCGAACACCGATGCCGTCATCCGCGCCGTCGAACGACAGCGTCGCCGTCGCCCCCAGCGCCAGCGCGGCCGGCGCCTGCGCCGCCAGGGTCGCCATCAGTCCGCCCAGCACGTCCAGCGCAGGCGGCAATGACGGCGCCGGCACCAGTTCGCCCGCGGTCGTCTGCGTGCACAGGCGCGCGCCCAGCAACAGCGCGCGCGTCGTGGGACCGCCCGCGAACAGGGGCGTATCCAGCGCGCCCGCAGCGGTGCGCAGCAAGGCCCGCCCGCCCAGCGTCATCGCCAGCGCCGTCACGGCCTGGGCCGCGCCGGCGCCCAGCGCCACCGACGGCGTGGGCGCGAGCGCGAGCGCCAGCACGTCCTCGGTGCCGGCGCCCAGGGGAAGGAAGGTCAGTGCGAACGGGGCCGGCGCCGCGCCCCCGGCGGACAGCGCCAGCCGCGGCTGCAACGCCACCCCCAGCGCCGGCAGCAGATCCGCGTCGACCGCCGCCACCAAGGACGTCTGACCGCCCGTGTGCAACACGTGCGCGGTCAGCGCCGCCGCCCCCACCACTCGCAAGCCGTCGAGCGCCAGCTCCAGCCGCGGGCCCGCGTCGTCGAAGCCGAGCGCCGCCGCCATCGTCCCCGCCCCCGGCGACGGCGCCGTCCAGCGCAGGGTCGCGCCGTCGACGGCGAACGTGCCCGGCAGCGCCCCGAACAGCGGCGACCCCGGCGCCTGGAACAGGCTGGCCAGCGCCGCGATCACCGCGCCCCGCGCGCCCGGCGCCACGCGTCCCAGCGCGCCCGGCACCGTCAGGTCGGCCAGGGCGTCGGCGTGCGCGGCGAAACCGCCCCCGGGATCGTGAACGCCCAGCGCGTCGGCCAGCGCCAGCGCCGCCTGCAGCAGCGCGGGCTGCCCGCCCGACGACAGCGCCGTCACCAGCTGGTCCAGCACGCGCGGCAGGAACCGGGTCAGCCCGTTCGCCAGCGCATCGAAGCCACCGAACGTCGGCAGCAAGCGCAGCGGCGCCAGCCCCGCGGGCGTCACCAGCAGGCTCAGGCCCGCCGCCGTCTTCTCCACCGTCACGTCGACGGTGGCCCAGGGCGCGCCCCCCAGGTCCAGGTGCAGCCCCAGCTTGCCCGAGAGCGCGATCTCCAGCTTCCCGTCGACCTCCGCCGACAGCGCCAGGGTGGCCACGCCGCCCAGCGGCGCGTCGGTCTGCAGCAGCAGCGCCAGCACCCCGGTGCTGCCCGCGGGCGGTGGCGCTTGCACCGACAGGCGGAAGGCGCCCGGCAACGCCACGACGCCGTCCTGGACGGGGATCCCCAGCGCCTTCCCCACGTCCGCCAGCAACGACGCGACCTTCGCCGGTTGCAGGCTCTGTCCGTCGCCCAGCGCGTGGCCCTGCGTCAGCAGGCGGGCGGGCGACTCCAGCAGCGCGTGCAGCGGGGCGATCCGCAGGCCCTTGCCGAACACCGCCTCGATCGCCATGGAGGCGACGCTGGAGAACAGCAGCCGGGGAATGGCGGCGGCGACCCACTGGCGGCGCGCCGCCGCGTCCGGCGCGGGCCACAACGTCAGCGGCGCCAGGTAAGGCTCCGCGGTGAACAGCAGCGTGCCGCGCGCCGTGGCCCAGGACAGCCGGACCGCGCCGATGCCCGCGTCGAAGGTCACCTGCGCCGCGCCGCCGTCACCGTTGCTGGTCACGCCGGCCATCACGTGCGCGCCGTCCGCCAGCGCCACGCTGCCGTCGGCCGCCGTGGAATCGACGATGCCCAGGGTGACCGCGAAGCCGCCCGCCGCGTTCGGGGCCAGCTGGATGGGCGTCTGGGGGCGCGTCCACGGTCCCCCGGCCGCGCCCGTGAAGCCCAGCCAGCCCCCGGGCGCGTCGAGCGCGGCGCGCAGACGGCCGCCCAGGAAAGTTCCCGGCGTCAGGCGCAGCGCCGCCAGCGCATCGGCCCCGAACGTGAACGCGCCGGCGCCGTCACGCGTCCCCAGCTCCAGCGCGACCAGCGCGTCGACCAGCGCGGCGGACGCGGCGTTGCCTGGCTCGCCCAGCGCGGTCGCCAGCGCGCCCAGCACGGGATCGGCCAGCGGCGCGGTCAGCCCCACGCTGGTCTGGGACACGCCCCGGTGGGCGGCGTCGCGCAGGTCCAGCGCGACCGTCAGGCCGTCCTGGGGGGTGAAGCGAAGGTCGAACAGCGCGGCCGCCAGCCGCGTCTCGGGCGCCGCCACCGTCGGATCGGCGCGCGCGCCCGCGTCGCCCACCAGCCAGCCCCCGTCGCGCTCCAGCCGCAGGCGCGCCGCCAGCGTCGTGCCGGCGCTGGCTCGCGGGCGATCGGCGGCAAGCTCCAGCTTGAACAGCTCGGCGAACAGGTCGGCGCGCACGCGCACCTGCCCAGCGGCCGCGGCCGGCAAGGGCAGCGGCGCGCCAAGACCGATCGACAGATGCGTGGGCGCGACCGCCGCGCCGCCCAGGACCTGCGCCAACCGCGACGACAGCGCCTGGGCCA
>Ga0070658_10005165_pt1 | contig 10626 bp, 6 predicted proteins | sample KBSC13metaG_FD_64664 | JGI IMG/M metagenome (GOLD analysis project Ga0070658, IMG submission 64664) | Corn rhizosphere microbial communities from Kellogg Biological Station, Michigan, USA - KBS C1-3 metaG | ecosystem: Host-associated > Plants > Roots > Rhizosphere > Soil ... | reverse complement strand
GGCCAGATCTCGAGAGCGACGAGCTGCGCGATCCCCGAGCAGATCAGCAGATTCATCGCGAAGTTCTCGAGCCCCGAGATGCCGTGCCGCGCGGCGGCGGCGCCGACGACGAGGCCGAACACCATGATGCCGGGCGTCACGGTCAGGCCGCGCCTGAGGCCCAGCCAGACGCCGGGCCATGACCAGTGTGGTTTCTCGGTTGCGGATTCGAACGTGCTCATGCGCCGACACTGCCCGCAAAAGCAAAGGCCGGGCAACCGGCCCGGCCTTCATCACGCGTATTCCGAATTGTCAGCCCTGCGGCTGCGGCGCGACTTCGCCCGACGGCGCATCGGGACGCGGCCGCGGCTTGCCGGCCGGCGGCACCGCCGACGAGCGCGGACCGGCCGGCTCGATCACCGACTCGCGCACCGGCGGCTTGCCGTTGAGCAGGTCCTTGATCTCGTCGCCCGAGAGCGTCTCGAACTCCAAGAGGCCCTTGGCGAGGGCCTCGAGGTCGGCGCGCTTGTCGGTGAGGATCTGCGTCGCCTCGGCGTAGCCGGCCTCGACCAGCCTCCGCACTTCGGCGTCGATCGTCTGCGCGGTCGCCTCGGAGATGTTCTGCTGGCGCGACACCTGATAGCCGAGGAACACCTCGTCCTGGTTCTCGCCGTAAGCGACGGTGCCGAGCTTGTCGGACAGGCCCCAGCGCGTGACCATCATGCGGGCGAGCTTGGTCGCCTGCTCGATGTCGGACGCGGCGCCCGAGGTCACCTTCTCGCGGCCGAACACCATCTCCTCGGCGACGCGGCCGCCCATCATGATGGCGAGGCGCGAGGTCATCTGCTCGAGCGACATCGACAGTTTGTCGCGCTCGGGCAATTGCATGACCATGCCGAGCGCACGGCCGCGCGGGATGATCGTCGCCTTGTGCACCGGATCGGTGGCCGTGACGTTGAGCGCGCAGATGGCGTGGCCGCCCTCGTGATAGGCGGTGAGGAGCTTCTCCTCCTCCGTCATCACCAGAGTGCGGCGCTCGGCGCCCATCATCACCTTGTCCTTGGCGTCCTCGAACTCGGCCTGCGTCACCATGCGCTTGTTGCGCCGTGCCGCCATCAGGGCCGCTTCGTTGACGAGATTCATGAGATCGGCGCCGGAGAAGCCCGGGGTGCCGCGCGCGACGGTCTTGAGGTTCACGTCCGGCGCCAGCGGCACCTTGCGCACATGCACCTTCAGGATCTGCTCGCGGCCGACGACGTCCGGGTTCGGCACCACGACCTGACGGTCGAAGCGGCCGGGACGCAGCAGCGCCGGGTCGAGCACGTCGGGACGGTTGGTGGCGGCGATGAGGATGATGCCCTCGTTCGCCTCGAAGCCGTCCATCTCGACCAGCAACTGGTTGAGCGTCTGCTCGCGCTCGTCATTGCCGCCGCCCAAGCCGGCGCCGCGATGACGGCCGACGGCGTCGATTTCGTCGATGAAGATGATGCACGGCGCGTTCTTCTTCGCCTGCTCGAACATGTCGCGCACGCGGCTCGCGCCGACGCCGACGAACATCTCGACGAAGTCGGAGCCCGAAATGGTGAAGAACGGCACATTGGCTTCGCCGGCCACGGCGCGCGCGATCAGCGTCTTGCCGGTGCCCGGAGGGCCGACCAGCAGCACGCCGCGCGGGATGCGGCCGCCGAGGCGCTGGAATTTACCCGGATCGCGCAGGAATTCGACGATCTCCTGCAAGTCCTGCTTGGCCTCGTCGACGCCGGCGACGTCCTCGAACGTCACGCGGCCGTGCGATTCGGCCAGGAGCTTGGCGCGCGACTTGCCGAAGCCCATCGCCTTGCCGGCACCGCCCTGCATCTGCCGCGACAGAAAGATCCACACGCCGATGAGCGCGATGAAGGGCAGCCACGACACCAGCAGCGACACGAACCACGGCACGTTGTCGGACGGCGGCCGCGCGGTGATCGAGACGCCCTTGGTATAGAGCTTCTGCACCAGGCTGGGATCGCTCGGCGCGTAGGTCTGGAAACTGGTGCCGTTGGCGAAGGTGCCGTGGATTTCCGGCCCCTGGATGACGACGTCACGGACGCGGCCCTGATCGACCTCGGTCAGGAGCTGCGAGAAGGAGATGTCCTGCGCGGTGGTGCGCTGACCGGGGTTCTGGAAGAGCGTGAACAGCGCCAGCAGCAGGAGGACGATGATCACCCAGAGGGCAAAATTGCGAAGATTGGCGTTCATCAGGCGTCCTTACCCGCCGCGCGAACCCAGCCCGCGGCCATACAGCTTTTATGACGAATCTTTGTGGCGACGTCACGTCAACCCAATGTAGGCACCGCCCTCGCCCATGGAAAGGGCGGGATTCTCTTTAATCTAGCGCCTTTTGCCGCCCCGCTCCGGCCGGGCTGGGCGCTTGGTTAAGGTTCGGCTGCGACGCGGCGGGGCCCGCTCCACGGCGACCGCCCGGGGGGTCAGCGACACCACGGCGCCGGCCAGACTGCGGCGGAAGCGGGCTTGCGCGCCATCGTGGAGGGCAGCGGTCAGCGCGGCGTTGAGCGCCTCGAGCTTGCCCAGTTCGACCGGCCCTTCGTCCCCGACCGCGTCGATGGCGCGACCGATGAGCCGCAGGGCGATTTCCGGCAAAAGCGCCGCAAATCCTGCTCGGTCGAAGACAATTTCGCCGGTCCTAGCCGATTTGACCGCGAGTTGCGCGAAGGCGCGGCCCGCCTGCGCCGCCAGGGCCGCCTCGGCGCGGGCGAGCCGCCGCGCCAGCAGGGCCAGCCGCGGCGCGTCGAGCCCCTCCTCGGTCAGCCGCGGCATCAGCCCGCGCAGCCGCGCCCGGGTGAAGCGCGGGTCACGATTGGTCGGGTCGTCGGCGAACGGGACTTTGGCCGCCGTCAGGGTCGCGATCAGCCGCGCCTTGGGGATGTCGAGGAAGGGGCGAATGAGGGATAGCTCGTCATTCCGGGGCGCGGCCGACAGGCCGCGAACCCGGAATCCAGAATTTGGCTCGGTGCCGACCTCTGGATTCCGGGTTCGCTCGCTACGCTCGCGCCCCGGAATGACGGAAATTCTTTTCATCGCCGCGAGCCCCGTCAGCCCGCTGCCGCGGCTCATGCGGATGAGCACCGTCTCGGCCTGATCGTCGAGCGTATGCGCGGTCAGAATTGCCAATGCGCCCGCTTTGCGCGCGGCTTGCGCCAGCAAGCGATAGCGCGCCGCGCGCGCCGCCTGCGGCAGGCCGGTCTTCGGCTTGGTGCCCGTCCAGCGCAGCGTGCGATGCGCGATGCCGAGCCGGCGCGCCAGCATCGCCACCGCGCGCGCCTCGACGGCGGACTCCGGACGCAAGCCGTGATCGACGGTGACGGCGAGAAGGGCCGGCCCCCTCGTCAGCGCCGCGCGCCAGCGCGCCGCGAGCCACATCAGCGCGGTCGAGTCCGGCCCGCCGGATACCGCCAGCACCACGGCGGGCAACGACGCCAGATCTTCAAAAAGCGAAGCTGCTTCGTCCGCCGAGACCGGCGCGCTGTCGTGAGAGACCATGACCGTCGCCCGCTGCCGGGCGAGGCCGGCCGCACATCCTAGACCGTGATCGGCGGGCACTGAAACAAGCTCCGCTCATTCCCGCGCAAACGGGAATCCAGGAGCCGATCGCGGATCAGGTATTCGTGCGCTGGGTCCCTGCTTTCGTCAGCAGTGGACACGCTTCTGCTCCTGCGCCACCGAGCGCTTCACGCTGGCGGAGGCGTGCGGATATTTGCGGCCGACTTCGGCGAGCGTGGCGCAGGCGGCTTCCTTCTTCTTCATCGCCGCCAGCGACTGGCCGAGGCGCAGCAGCGAATCCGGCGCCTTGCCCGAGTGCTCATATTTGGTCGACACCGCGAGGAAAGCCTCCGCCGCGTCGCGATAATGCTGCTGCTGATAGAGCGACTCGCCGAGCCAGTACTGTGCGTCGGGGATGAGCTTCTCGTCCGGGTATTTGCGGACGAAGTCGCGGAAGGCCTGCGTCGCCAGCCCGTAATCCTTGTGCAGCACGTAGCCGTAAGCGAGGTCGTATTCGTCCTGCGGCTTGGCCGACGGCGGCAGCGTCGCCAGCCGCGTACCGGTGGCGCTCGGATTGGACGGCGGCGGCGGCGGCAGTTGCGACGGCATGGCGCCGGACGCGGGCGGCATCGCCGCACGCGGCCCGGCCTCGCCCGACAATGTCGACAGATCGAGCGGCGCGCCGGCTTCGCGGCCGCCGGGAGCCCCGATCGGCGGGGCCGCGCTGACGGGACCGGCCGAGGCAGTCTCGGTGCCGAGCACGCGCGGCGCGCCAGGCGCATTGGGATTGCGGTTGGGATCGAAGGCATCGGAACGGCTGCCCGGCGGCGGCGCGGCATTGACCGGCGGCATCGCCTGCGGCGGCATCCTTTGCTGCTGCGGCGCGCCCGGCATCAGCGAGCCGGCCGGCGCGCCCGGCGCCGGCGCAGGCGCGATCCCGGCGCGCTGCTGGAGCTGTTGCACCTGCGTCTCGAGCTGCTGGTTGCGGTACTGCAACTGCTCGATATTGCCGGTGAGCTGGCGCATCGTGTTCTCGATGCGATCGAGGCGCATGGCGATATCGTTGCCGCCGCCACCACCCTGCGGCGGCGCGGCCTGCTGGCCCTGATCGTCGCCACGGTTGAAGATGTCACCGAACAGACCCGGCGAGCGGTCCTGTGCCAGCGCGGCGCCGGTGGTGAACGGAATCGCCAGCGCAACGAGCGCCGCGAAGCGGAGACGGTGAAAATAGCGCGTCATGTGACCTTAAGGATGCCGGCGTACGGCCGATGTCGACCCGGAGACCGGTAGCATAAGACGGGCTGCGTCGAAATTGTGTCGTTCGCGCAAAAACCCCGTTATTCCGCCGGAACATGGTGCCGGCGGCGCTGGCTCCGCGCCGTCAGCCATTCCTCGAACCGCTGCACCACCACGAAGAACGACGGCACGAACAGCACCGCCAGGCAGGTCGAGGCGATCATGCCGGTGAACACCGTAATGCCGATCGAGGCGCGGGCATTGGCCCCCGCCCCGGTCGCCAGCACCAGCGGCAGCACGCCGAGGATGAAGGCGAAGGAGGTCATCAGGATCGGGCGGAACCGGGCTCGCGCCGCCTCGACCGCCGATTCGGCCAGACCCTTGCCGCCCTCGCGCAATTCGCGCGCGAACTCGACGATCAGGATGGCGTTCTTCGCCGACAGCGCGATCAGGAGCACGATGCCGATCTGGGTGTAGAGGTTGTTGTCGATGTGCAGGATGCGCAACGCGCCGACCGGCCCGATCAGCGAGATCGGCACCGCCAGGATGACGGCGAGCGGCCGGTACCAGCTTTCGTATTGGCCGGCGAGCACCAGGTAGACGAGCAGCAGCGCCATGGCGAAGACCAGATACATCTGATTGCCGACCAGCTTCTCCTGGTACGACATCGCCGACCACTCGTAGGCCGCGCGCGGCGGCAGCGTCTTGGCGGCGAGGTCCTCCATCAGCGTCATGGTCTCGCCGGTCGACTTGCCGCGCGCCGGCATGCCGATCACCGTCGCCGACGGATAGAGGTTGTAGAGGCTGATGAGCGACGGCCCGGTCATCGGCGTGATCTTGATCAGCGTGCCGAGCGGGATCATGCCGCCGGACGAATTGCGCACCGCGAGATTGCGCACATCCTCGAGGTTGAGGCGGAAGGCCGCGTCCGCCTGCACGAACACCTGGAACACCCGGCCGAACTTGGTGAACTGGTTGACGTAGGCCGAGCCGAGATAGCCGCCGAGCGCGCTGAACACCTGGTCGACGGTGACGCCGAGCGCCTGCGCCTTCACCCGGTCGATGTCGACCGCATATTGCGGCGTGTCGGACCTGAACGACGACAGCACCAGGGCGATGGTCGACTGCGTCGCCGCATTGGCGACGATGCTGCTGGTGATGGTGGCGAGCTTGTTGAAGTCGAGGCTGTTGTCGCGCAGCTCCAGTTGCATGGTGAAGCCGGCGGCGAAACCGATGCCCTGGATCGGCGGCGGCGGCAGCACGCGCACGGTCGCGTCCTCGATCGGCGCCATCGCCGCGTTGAGGCTGTTGAGCATCGGCAACAGGCCCTGCGCCTTGCCGCGCACGCCCCAGTCCTTGAGGATGATGTAGGCGACGCCGGCATTGGCGAGCGAGGCGTTGTTGTCGAGCGGCGACACGCCGGCGATGGTGATGACCTTGTCGACGCCCGCGGTCTTGCCGGCGAGTTCGCCGACCTTGTCGAGCACCGCCTGCGTGCGCGGCAGCGAGGCGCCGTCCGGCAACTGCACGGTCGCCAGCATGTAGCCCTGGTCCTCGATCGGGATGAAGCCGGTCGCCACGCGCGAGAACTCGTAGAGCGTGAAGCCGGTCACGACGAGCGCGATCACCACCATGATCCCGGCGACGCCGACCAGACGGCGCATCAATCGGGTGTAGCCGTGCTCCAGCTTCAGATAGGCGGCGTTGAAGCCGCGGTAGAACGCATTGCGCTTCTCCATCGGCACCGAGGGCCGCAGCCACAAGGCGCATTGCGTCGGCTTCAGCGTCACGGCGTTGATCGCCGAGATCAGCGCGGTGGCCGCGATCACCAGCGCGAACTGCGCGTACATCTGGCCGGTGAGGCCGGGCAGGAACGCCGCCGGCAGGAACACCGCGAGCAGCACCAGCGTGATGCCGATGATCGGCCCGAGCAGCACGCGCATCGCCTCGATCGCGGCCTGCGGCCCGCTCATGCCGTGGTCGATATTATGGGCCGCGCCCTCGACGACGATGATGGCGTCGTCGACGACGATGCCGATCGCCAGCACGATGGCGAACAAGGTCGCGAAATTGACGGTGAAGCCGAGCGCGTACATCGCCGCGAAGGCGCCGATGATCGTCACCGGCACCGTCGTCGCCGGCACCAGCATCGCCCGCCAGTCCTGCAGGAAGACGAGGATGACGATCAGCACCAGGATCGCCGCCTCGAACAGGGTCTTGTAGACCTCGTCGACCGAGGCCTTGACGAAGATCGTGGTGTCGAACGGGATATCGTAGGCGAGGCCCTGCGGGAAGGCGCGCGACAAGTCCGCCATCTTCGCCTTGACTTCGCCGGCGACGTCGAGCGCGTTGGCGCCCGGCGCGAGGAATATGGCGAGGCCCGCCGACGGCTTGCCGTTGAGCTGGAACACCTGGCCGTAGGTCTGCGCGCCGAGCGCGACCTGGCCGACGTCGCTGACGCGCGTGATCTCGCCGTTCGCCCCGGTCTTGACGATGACGTTGGCGAACTGCTCGGGATCGTCGAGCCGGCCGGCGACGTTGAGCGTGTACTGGAACGCCACGTCCTTCGGCCCCGGCGGCTGGCCGATCTGTCCGGCGGTGACCTGGCTGTTCTGCTGCGACAGCGCGTTGACGACGTCCTGCACGATCAGCCCGCGCGCCTTCATCTTCTGCGGATCGAGCCAGACCCGCATGGCGTATTGGCCGGCGCCGAACACGTTGACGTTGCCGACGCCGGGCAGCCGTGACAGCTCGTCCTTCAGGCTGATGGTGGCGTAATTGGCGAGATAAAGTCCGTCATAGCGCGCGTCGGGCGACGACAGCGTCACGATCTGCAGAATCGAGGTCGATTTCTTCTGCACGTTGACGCCCTGCGCCTGCACCGCCTGCGGCAGACCGGACAGCGCCGAGGAGACGCGGTTCTGCACCAGGATCTGCGCGGCATTGAGGTCGGTGCCGATCTTGAAGGTCACCGTCAGCGTGTAGCCGCCGTCGGAGGTGGCGTAGGACTGCATGTAGATCATGCCTTCCACGCCGTTGACCTGCTGCTCGATCGGCAGCGCCACGGTGTCGATGATGGTGCGGGCGCTGGCGCCGGGATAGCGCGTCGTCACCTGCACCGTCGGCGGCACGACGTCGGGATATTGCGCCACCGGCAGGCCGAACACGGCGACCGCGCCGATCACCACCAAGAGGATGGCGATGACGTTGGCGAGGACCGGCCGCTCGATGAAGAATTTGGAGATCATCGCGTCAGCCCTTCGGCGCGGGCGCGGATTGCGCCGTCGCCGCCACCGGCTCGACCTTCTGTCCGGGCACCGCGCGCTGCATGCCGCCGACGATGACGCGGTCGTCGGCCTTGATGCCCTTCTCGATCACCCGCAGCGTGCCCTCGGCGGAGCCGATCTCGACGTTGCGCTGCTCGACGATGTCGTCCTTGCCGACCACCAGCAGATAGCGGCCGCTCTGGTCGGCGCCGAGCGCGGCATCCGGCACCATGAGCGCGTCGTCGACGGTGCGCGTCGGAATGCGCACGCGCACGAACAGGCCCGGCAGCAGCACGCCGTCCGGATTGTCGAGAATGGCGCGCGCGGTCAGCGTGCCGGTGCCGGCGTCCACCGTCGGCGAGGCGTAGTCGAGCGTGCCCTTGTGCGGAAAGCCCTGCTCCGTCTGCAGCCCGATTTCCACCGGCACTTTCTTGAGGTCGGCGGCGGTCATGCCGCGCTTGCGGATCTCGGCGCGGACGCGCAGCAGGTCCTTCTCGTTGATGGCGAAGTTCACGTAGGCCGGATCGAGCTGAACGATGGTGGCGAGCACCGTCGGCGAGGAATTGGCGCCGACATATTCGCCGATCGACACCTTGCGCGCGGTGACGGTGCCGTCGAACGGCGCCTTGACGCTGGCATAGGCGAAATTGAGCGCCGCCAGTTTGGTGTTGATCTCGGCCTGCTGCAGGTTCGCCTGTGCGGTGTCGCGGCTGGCGGTGGCATTGTCGAGGGCCGACTTCGAGGCGCTGCCTTTGGCGGTCAGCTCAGCCTGGCGATCATATTCGGCCTGGGTCTGCTTGACCGTCGCCTGCGCGCTCGCCTCGGCCGCCTGCGCCTGCTTGAGCTTGAGGTCGTAGCTCTCCGGCTCGATGGTGAAGAGCACCGTGCCCTTCTTCACCAGGTCGCCATCCTTGTAGTTCACGGTCTCGAGAAAGCCCGGCACGCGCGCCACCAGATTGGTGGTGTTGACCGCGGCGGTGTTGCCGGTCGCCTCGAGATACAGGGTGACCGGCCGCTTGACCGGCGCGGCCACCGTCACCTTGGGCGGCGGCGGCGGCACATAGGCGTTCTTCTGGTCGCAGGCGGCGAGACCGAGGACCGCGACGAGCGCGCAGCCCTTGAGGATTGCTGTTGTGGCTCCGGTCATCACACCCCCCGCAAGCGAAGGGGCGGCGATCACGCCTCAAAACAAGAATGCCGCCCCCGACGGACGGCAGCATCCGCCATTACGGCGGTTTTTCAAGTGACAAAAAATGATCGGATCGCCAGGACCGGCCTCATCGGCCGGGCGGCGTGGTAACGCCGCCCGCGAGCCCAGCCGGTCAGTCGCTCAGGAGCTGGCGCCGAGCACCGTCACCGCGCGGCGGTTCTGCGACCAGCACGAGATGTCGTTGCACACCGCCACCGGCCGTTCCTTGCCGTAGGAGATGGTGCGCATGCGGTTCGCCGCGATGCCGCGCGAAGCCAGATAGTCACGCACCGCCTGGGCGCGACGGGCGCCGAGAGCGATGTTGTATTCGCGCGTGCCGCGCTCGTCGGCGTGGCCTTCGATGGTGAACTGCGAATACTGCGAATAGTTGGTCAGCCATTGCGCCTGCTTGTCGAGCGTGGCGCGCGCGGTCGGCGACAGCTCGGTCGAATCGGTGTCGAAGAACACCCGATCGCCGACATTGACGACGAAGTCCTGCTGGCTGCCCGGCGTCGCCATGCCGGCCGCATTGGCCTGGGCGTTCTCGTCGGGCTTGTTCGCGCAGGCCGAGATCGCGAGGGCGGCGGCGAACACCGCGGCGAATTTCGCGCCGTGCAGCATTTTCTTGAAATCGATCATACCGGTTGACTCCATATACGCGCAGCGAAGGTCGCTTTACCCGTACGGACTTTTCGAAGACGCACCTGCACATCGGGCACGGTGCGCGGTTGGAAATGTCTAGCAGCGCGTTCGTTAAGCGAACGTTCCATCAACCTTGATGGAACATTGCCGAGGTCGATTCAGGTTGCGACGCCCCCGTAAACCGTCTGTGATGGTTAAGAGACGGTGAATTTAAGGCGGCGCGATGGCGCCGGCCGCTTTCGTGTGTCGCGTAGGCTCGATTGCAACAGTCAGCGGTGTCTGGATGGGCGTCGCCTTGCGATGCGAGCGACAAGCCCCGAACCCTGCTCGTTCCCGCGGACGCGGGAACCCAGGCTTTGTCGCGAAGGCACCGCCGCGCTGGGCCCCCGCTTTCGCGGGGACGAACGGTGGAAATGGCTGCGCTTGTTACGACAGCAGCGGCGACCAGGCAGGATCGGAGGCGAAGCTCGGCGTCGGCTCCTTCTGCTGGTTCCGGCCGGTGATGTCGATCGTATAGAGATAAGGCCCGGGGCCGAGATCGCTGAAATACATGATGACGCGGCCGTTCGGCGCGAAGGTCGGGCCTTCGTTGTGGAAGCTCTGGGTCAGAACGCGCTCGCCGGAGCCGTCCGGCTTGAGGATGCCGATCGAGAACTGGCCGTTGGCCTGGCCGGTGAAGGCGATGTAGTCGCCGCGCGGCGACCACACCGGCGTCGAATGGCTGCCCTGGCCGAACGAAATGCGCTGCGCCGCGCCGCCGCCGGCCGCCATCAC
>Ga0070658_10005163_pt1 | contig 10626 bp, 10 predicted proteins | sample KBSC13metaG_FD_64664 | JGI IMG/M metagenome (GOLD analysis project Ga0070658, IMG submission 64664) | Corn rhizosphere microbial communities from Kellogg Biological Station, Michigan, USA - KBS C1-3 metaG | ecosystem: Host-associated > Plants > Roots > Rhizosphere > Soil ... | reverse complement strand
TTCCCCCTGATCGGCGACGTCTACGTCGAGGGCAAGACCACCGGCGAGATCGCCCAGGCGGTCAAGAAGCTCCTCGAGGAGAGGTACATGCAGCGGGCCTCGGTCGACATCCAGGTGATCGAGTTCCGCTCGCGCCCGATCTCGGTGATCGGCGCGGTCAAGACGCCGGGCAGCCTGGGCTTCTCGGGCCACTGGACGCTGCTGGAGGTGCTGACCGCGGTCGGCGGGCTGACGGAGACCCACGGCAACGTGGCCTACGTGCTGCGCCGCGCCGACAACGGCCTCTCCGACCAGGTGACGATCGACCTCGACGACCTGCTGGTGCGGGGCGATCCGCGGTCCAACATCCCGATCTTCGCCAACGACCTGGTCAACGTGCCGGTCACGGTGGACGTGACGATCTACTGCCTCGGCGAGGTGAACAAGCCGGGGGCGCTCTCGTTCAAGAGCAGCGAGCGGATCACCCTGCTCGCCGCCATCGCCCACGCCGGCGGCCTGACCGAACGCGCGTCGAAAAAGATCCTGATCAAGCGGGCCGTCCGCACCGACGGCCCGCCGGAGATCACCGCCGACTACAACCGGATCCTCGCCGGCAAGCAGCCGGACGTCGATCTCCGCCCGGGCGACGTGGTCGTCGTCAAGGAGTCCTTCTTTTGAGCCCTCTCTCTTCCGTCCCGATCGATGACGAGCCGGTGACCGACGTCCCCGAGCCCGAGTCCGAGTTCAACCTCGCCGAGTACGTCGGCCTGCTGCGGCGGCACTGGAAGCTCGCGGCCGTCTGCTGCACTCTGGGCCTGGCCGGCGCCGGCGTCCACTACGCCATCACGCCCAAGGCCTACCAGGCGACCACCATCATCCAGATCGAGCGGCGGAACCTGACGCCGCTGAGCAACGCCCAGAACCCCTGGCTCGAGAACTACTGGAACATGGAGTTCTACCCCACCCAGTACGAGCTGCTGCAGAGCCGGGGCCTGGCCGAGCGGGTGGTCAAGAGCCTCGACCTGATGGAGGACCCGACCTTCAACCCCGCCGCCGCGCGCGAGGGGAAGAGCGCCACGGCGGAGGGAGACCTGGCGGTGCTCGGGGCCCTGGCGGACCAGATCCGCGGCGGCCTCGCGGTCGAGCCGGTGCGCAACACCCAGCTCGTGCAGCTGACCTTCCGCGCCTCCTCCCCCGAGTTCGCCGCCCGCGCCGCCAACGCCTTCGCCGAGGCCTACATCGACATGGGGGTCGAGGACCGCTTCGCCACCGCCGGCAAGGCCTCCACCTTCCTCTCCTCGCAGATCGAGACGCTCAAGCAGGAGATCCAGGACAAGGAGACCCAGCTCCAGGCGTTCAGCCGCCGCAGCGACATCGTCAGCATGGACCCGGCGACCAACGTCACCCTCAAGCGGCTGGAGGCCCTCAACTCCCAGTTCGCCGAAGCCAAGAAGATGCGCATCCAGCGCGAGGCCGAGTACCACGAGACGATGAACGGCCCCAAGGGGTCGATGTCCGACAGCCTCGCCGGCGGCGTGGTCAGCGAGCAGCGGGGGCAGCTCCTGCGGCTGGAGCGGGACTACGAGAGCAAGCTCAAGACCTACAAGCCCGACTTCCCCGACATGGTGGCGCTCAAGGCCGAGATCGAGAAGGCCCGCCAGCACCTCGGCGACGTGGTCAACGAGCAGGTGGAGAAGGCGCGCAACAACGCCCTCGCCGGCTACCAGACGGCATTGCGCCAGGAGCAGGAGATCGGCGGCGAGCTCAACACGCTCAAGAACGAGGCGATCAACCAGAACTCGGCGGCCGTCGAGTACACCAACCTCAAGGTCGAGATCCAGACCCGCCGCGACCTGCTCGACGAGCTGATGCGCAAGCAGTCGGAGACCGAGGTCGCCGTGCGCCTCCAGGACACCCGGCAGTCGAACATCCGGATCATCGACAAGGCGCTGGTGCCGGGCGGCCCCTTCCAGCCGTCGCTGCGCAAGGACGTCACCTACGGCCTGCTGCTCGGGCTGCTGTTCGGCATCGGCTGCGCGGTGCTGATCGAGTTCCTCGACCGCACCGTCAAGGTTCCCGAGGAGATCGAGCGCAAGCTGGGCCTGCCGACCCTCGCCGTGATCCACGACATCGCCGAGAGCGGCAAGAGCTACGGCTACTCCTCCGCCTATGGCTACGGTGGCGAGGGGGAGGGGGAGAAAGCGCGTCCGGCCGGCTGGCGGGAGAAGCGCAAGGCGGCCTCCGCGGCGCTGCTGGCGCCCAACCAGATCGAGCTGGTGCCGCACGAGCGCCCGCGGACGCTGGTCTCGGAGTCCTACCGGTCGCTGCGCACCGCCCTCCAGCTCTCCTCGGCCCGCGAGCTGAAGGCGGTGGCCGTGACCTCGGCGGGGGCCGGCGAGGGGAAGACCGCCACCGCCTCGAACCTGGCCGTGGTGCTCGCCCAGCTCGGCCGCCAGGTGCTGATCGTCGACTGCGACCTGCGCAAGCCCCGGCTGCACCAGGTCTTCCGCGTCTCCAACCGCTTCGGGCTGGTCAACCAGCTCACGGCGACGGCCGAGCCGGACGCCCTCTTCCTCCCCACCGAGGTGCCGAACCTCTGGGTGACCCCCTCGGGGCCGATCCCGCCGAACCCCTCGGAGCTGCTCGCCTCGGACCGCATGCGCGAGTGGCTGCGGGCGGTGCGCGGGCGGTTCGACTTCGTCGTCCTCGACACCCCTCCCGCCCTGGCGGTCACCGACGCCACCATCGTCGGCCTGCTCGCCGACGGCGTGGTGCTCACCCTGCGCAGCGGCAAGGTCACCCGCGAGGAGGCCCGGCTCTGCCGCGACCGCCTGCGCCTGGCCGGGATCAAGATCCTGGGCGCGGTGCTCAACCGCTACCGCTCCCACGCGGGCGGCGGCGGCAAGCGCTACCGGTACTACGAGTCCTACGGCGCCGAGGAGAGCGAGCCGAAGCGGGCCGGCAAGGCCGGCTCGGCCGCCTGAGGCGTCCGCGCCAGACCACCCGAATGATCGACCTGCACTGCCACATCCTGCCGGGCGTCGACGACGGCGCCCGCAGCTTCGCCGAGGCGGCCGCCATGTGCCGCCTCGCGGCCGAGGACGGCTGCGAGGCCATGGTGGCCACCCCGCACCAGCGGCGCGGCGAGTGGTGGAACGCCGACCGCCAGGCGCTCGCCGCCCTGGCGGACGAGCTCCAGGAGCAGCTCGGCTCCGAGCTGCGCGTCCACCTGGGCGGCGAGATCCACGTCGACTCGGAGCTCCTCGCCGAGGTGGAGAAGCTCCCCGCGGGCGGCGGCGTCCTGCCGCTCGCCGGCTCCCGCTACCTGCTGATCGAGCTCGACTCCAACGGCACCCCGCGCGACGCCATCCACCTGGTCCACGAGCTGGCCGTCGCCGGCTGGCGGCCGATCGTCGCCCACCCCGAGTTCATCCCCTGGCTGGCCCCGGACCCCGGGCTGCTGGCCCGGCTGGTCTCGCTCGGCGCCACCGCCCAGGTGACCGCGATGAGCGTCACCGGCGACTTCGGGCGCCGTCCCCAGGCCGACACCCACGCCCTGCTCGACGCCGGGCTCGTCCATTTCGTGGCCAGCGACTCCCACAACACCCGCCGCCGCCCGCCCGGCCTGCGGCGGGCGTTCGATTTCATCGCCGGCCGCTGGGGCGCGGACGTGGCGCGCCGGCTCACCATCGACAACCCGCGGGCGGTCATCGCCGACCACCCGCTGCCGGAAGCCGTATGAAACCGAAGCTCCGCCTCCCCGTCCTCCTGATCCTGGCGGCGGCCCTGGCCGGCCCCGCCGCGCGCGCCGCCCAGGCCGCCGTGGACCCCTTCTACCAGGGCCTGCTGCGCGACGGCCAGTACGCCTTCGACCGCAAGGACTACGCGAGCGCCTCCCGCGACCTGCGCCTCGCCTGCTTCGGCATGCTCGACGAGCCCCGCCAGCTCGCCGGCTGCCTGGCCCGGCTCGCCCTGGCGCAGGACGCCGGCGGCGAGGTCGAGGGCTTCCGGGAGACCTTCCGCCGCCTGGTCGAGGTCGAGGACCGCTTCAAGGGATACAGCCAGGGAGAGATAGCCCCCGAGCTGCGCTCCGCCCTCGAGGCCCGGCTCGCCGCCCGCATCCCGGCCGCCACGCTGGCCGCGGCGCCGGCCTTCCGCTCCGCGCAGCCGGGAAAAACGGCGGCGGCCCCGGCCAACAAGCCCGAGCCGGCGAAGCCCGAGCCCGTCAAGACGGAGCCCGCGAAGGCGGAACCCGCCAAGACCGCCCCGGCCGTGACCCCGGCCAAGACGGATCCGGCCAAGCCGGCCCCTTCCGCGGCTCCGGCCAGGCCGCTGAGCGACGCCGACCGCCAGAAGCTGGAGCAGGCGCGCCAGCTCCTCGGCGACCAGCGCACGGCCAAGGAGCTGCGGCAGGCCTTCGAGCTCGCCCGCGGGGTGGCCGACGCCCATCCCGACTCCAAGGAGGCGCAGCTCCTGGCCGCCGAGGGGGCCTACCGCATCTCGCGCTGGAAGGAGGCCTCGACCTACTTCCAGCGCGGCGGCGACCCCGGCGAGGACCAGCCCGAGCGGCTGTTCTACATGGCCGTCGCCCTCTACGAGTCGGGGGACCGGGCCGGCGCCGCCACCTTCCTCAAGCGCTCGCTGCCCAACCTCAAGCGAACCCCCTACGTGGACGGCTACGCCAAGAAGATCCTCGGACAATAGGTTCCGGTATAGAATGGAAGAGACCCTTCGGAGGAAATCGAGATGAGAGCCTTCACTCTCCTGGCCACGGGACTTCTCCTCACCGGCACGCTCGCCACGGGCGCCGGAGCGCAGACCCTCAAGGTCGAGAAGACGAGCTGTGTCCCGTCGGAAGAGAACGGCCTGATCCGGGCCACGATCTCCTCCCCGGCCCTGAGCCTCACTCCCCGCCTCTACTTCCGCTGGCGCGAGCACGAGGACTTCTACTGGGTGGCTCTGGAGGCCGATCCCGGGGGCCGCTTCTGGGCGATCCCGCCGAAACCGGAGAAGCGCAACGAGAACATCGAGGTCTACAGCGCCCTGGTCGACCCCACGGGCAAGACGGTGGCCCGTTCCGAGTCGCAGGTCATCCCGGTGACCAAGGACTGCAAGGTCAAGCTCGACGACAAGGAGCGCGGCGTCGCCGAGAACCTGACCGTCGGCGAGACCTCCCCGCAGCAGCAGGGCAAGAAGGTGCTGGCCTTCCTTTGCGACGGCGTGGTGACCCGCATCAACTACGCCGGAGTGCGCCGGTCCGACGACGTCTGCCGGGCCTGCGTCATTGCCTGGTGGCAGCGCAAGGCGGTGCTGATCCCGGCCGTCGCCGGAGTCACCGGGGTGGTCATCACCGGCCGCGATCCGGAGCCTTCTCCCTCCCGTCCATAACCGTTCTGTCACCTTTGGGGCCCCGCCAGGCACCCTTGACTGCGGACGCCCTCGCGCGCGTCCCCGGCGGGTTGGCGCTCTTCTTGAATCAGTTCCTCCCGTCCGGGTTTCAGCTCCATCCGACAGAACCGCTTCGATCTCACGAGGAACTCTCATGTCCAATGTCTCTGCGTTTCCGACCCCACAGCCCGAGCGCGACAACTCGGCCGAGGGGTCTGCCAGCCACCTGATCGCGCCGCACGGCGGCGAGCTCGTCGACCTCATGGCCGCGCCCGACCGGGCCGCGGAGCTCAAGGCCTCCTCCCGCGACTGGCCCTCCTGGGACCTCACCCCGCGCCAGTTCTGCGACCTCGAGCTGCTGCTCAACGGCGGTTTCTCGCCGCTGACCGGCTTCATGAGCAAGGCCGACCACGACTCCGTCTGCGCGCGCATGCGCCTGGCGAACGGCACCCTCTGGCCGATCCCGATCCTGCTCGACGTCACTCCGCAGATCGCCGAGAAGCTCAAGGTGGGCGGCATGCTCGCCCTGCGCGATCCCGAGGGGGTGATGCTGGCGGCGATGCACGTCGAGGAGATCTGGGAGATCGACCGCGAGACCAGCGCCAAGTCCACCTTCGGCACCAACAGCACCGACCATCCCGGCGTGGCGCAGCTCCAGAGGGGCAACGGCATCGCCGTGGGCGGCCGCCTGGAAGGGCTGCAGCTCCCCATCCACTATGACTTCCGCGCCCTGCGGCAGACGCCGGCCGAGCTGCGGGCCCAGTTCGCCCGCGAGGGGTGGCGCCGCGTGGTCGCCTTCCAGACCCGCAACCCCATGCACCGCGCTCACTGCGAGCTGGCGCTGCGCGCCGCCAAGGAGGTGCGGGCCAACCTGCTGATCCACCCGACCGTGGGCATGACCAAGCCGGGGGACATCGACCACTACACCCGCGTGCGGTGCTACCAGGCCGTGCTGCCGCACCTGCCGCAGCACACCACCAAGCTCTCCCTGCTGCCGCTCGCCATGCGCATGGCCGGCCCGCGGGAGGCCATGCTCCACGCCCTGATCCGCAAGAACTACGGCTGCACCCACTTCATCGTCGGCCGCGACCACGCGAGCCCCGGCAGCGACAAGCAGGGAACGCCCTTCTACGGCCCCTACGACGCCCAGGAGCTGCTGCGCGAGCACCAGGAGGAGCTCGGGGTCGAGATGGTGCCGTTCAAGATGGTCTCCTACGTCGAGGAGCTGGACACCTACATGCCGCAGGACGAGATCCCGCCCGGCATGCGCACCCTCGACATCTCGGGCACCGAGCTGCGCCGCCGCCTCCAGGAGGGGCGCGAGCTGCCGTCCTGGTTCACCTTCCCCGAGGTGGCCACCGAGCTGCGGCGCACCCATCCGCCGCGCCAGAACCAGGGCTTCACCGTCTTCTTCACCGGCCTCTCCGGCTCCGGCAAGTCGACCATCGCCTCGGCGCTGCTGGTCAAGCTGATGGAGATGGGGGGCCGGCCGGTCACCCTGCTCGACGGCGACATCGTGCGCAAGAACCTCTCCTCCGAGCTGAACTTCTCCAAGGAGCACCGGGACATCAACATCCGGCGCATCGGCTTCGTGGCCGCCGAGATCACCAAGAACGGCGGCATCGCCATCTGCGCCCCGATCGCCCCCTACGACAGCGTGCGCAAGGAAGTGCGGACCACGGTCGAGCCGGGCGGCGGCTTCATGCTGGTCCACGTCGCCACCCCGATCGAGGTCTGCGAGGACCGCGACCGCAAGGGGCTCTACGCCAAGGCGCGCGCCGGCATCCTCAAGGAGTTCACCGGCATCTCCGACCCCTACGAGGAGCCCAGCGACGCCGAGCTGGTGCTCGACACCACCCGGCTCTCTCCCGAGGAGTCGGCGCAGGAGATCCTGCTCTACCTCGAGCGCGAGGGGTACGTCGGTCCCAACGCGGAGCCCAAGTGACCTCCGAGCCCTCCCTCCAGGAGGATCTGGCGCGCATCGGGGAGGCGCTGGAACGGGCGAAGGCCGCGTTCCAGCGCTTCACCCCCGGCGAGATCGAGTCCCGCACCAAGCAGGGGGACGACCCGGTGACCGAGGCGGACACCACGGTCGACACCCTGCTGCGGGAGCTGCTCCCGCGCGACGGCGAGGGGTGGCTCTCCGAGGAGACCCGGGACGACCTCTCCCGGCTCCTGCGGAAGCGGGTCTGGGTGGTCGATCCGCTCGACGGCACCCGCGAGTTCGTGACCGGCATCCCCGAGTGGTGCGTCTCGATCGGCCTGGTGGTGGACGGCGAGCCGGTGGCCGGCGGGATCTGCAACCCGGTGACCGGCGAGACCATCGTCGGCGCCCGCGGCCTGGGAGTCACCCTGAACGGCAAGCCTGTCCGGATGAGCGGCCGGCCCTCTCTCCAGGGGGCGACGGTGGTGGCCAGCCGTAGCGAGGTGAAGCGGGGGGAGTGGCGGGGCTACCGGGAAGACCTCTTCGAGATCCGCCCCATGGGCTCGGTCGCCTACAAGCTCGGCCTGGTGGCCGCCGGCCTGGTGGATGCCACCTGGACGCTCACCCCCAAGCACGAGTGGGATGTGGCGGCCGGCGTCGCCCTGGTCCTGGCCGCCGGTGGCTCGATCGTCCCCGGCAATCCTAGCGAATCCCGCTTCAACCGTGAGAAGCCGCTCCTCACCCGGCTGATCGCGGCCCCGCCCCAGCTCCTGCCGGAGATCCAGGCCGAGATCGCGCGGCGGGGGTGAATCAGGGAACCAGGGACATCAGAGACAAAGAAGCAAAGCCGAAGGGTTTTTTGTCTCTGCTGTCCCTGTTGTCTCTGATGTCCCTGGAGTCCCTGCTTTCCGGCGCGGGCTCCTAAGGCTCCCCCGCCGCCGCCTGGAGCTCCCGGAAAGCCGGGGCGATCCGGTCCTCCAGGATGCAGCCGATGGCGGCGCGCATCCGCGTTACGGCATCCATTGCGTCGTCCTCGCGAAGCGGATCGCGTTCCGCCGGGGAGACCGGCAGGGCCGCATACACCCCCAGGAGGCGGAACCGGATCGCCTCCAGCTCGGCCGCCACCTCGCGCAGTTGCTCCCTCGCCCTCTCCTCCAATACGGCCCTCGGATCAGAGTCCATCGCCCCTCCTTTCAACGTCGATTCTGGGGCGTGGAAAGGGCGGCCGGGCCTCCCGGTCAGCGACTTGCAGAAATTTCGTATGTAGAATCCGGGAACAAATAGCGCGGAGGCGTGTCTCGAACGGGCCCTCCGCGGCACTCCACTTGTTGTAAAGGCACAACCGAGGGAGAAAACGTCAGGATGCCCCGCAAGCTCACATTCCGCCAACTGACCCTGTCCTTCCTGGCGCTCTGGCACGACCTGAGCTGGAAACAGCTCGGCGCCCGGGCCGGCATCCCGGAGAAGCAGGTCTCCCAGTACCTGCGCCGCGGCACCCTCACCGACAAGACTTACGAGCGCCTCCTGGCCGCCATCCCCGCGTCGCCCGCGGTGGTCGCGCTCGTCACGTCTTTTCTGGAAGCCATGGAGATCCTGGAGGAGGACGAAGATCTTTCCTCGGAGGAGAAGGATGTCGTCGAACGGGCGACGCTCATCGTGGCCCGGACGTTCCGGGAAGGAATGTCAGAGGTCGTCCGCCTCTCCCGGACCGCGCCACCGGTGGACTATCCCCGGAGCGGCGAGGCCACCTCCTCCCGGAAGCGGGCCGAGGCGCTCTGGCAGGGGCTGGCGGATCTCTCGGAGGGGGCGCGGCTGGAGGTGGTCCAGGTGGGCCGGGAGTTTCAGAGCTGGGCCCTGTGCGAGCGGGTCTGCGATGAATCCGAGCGGGAAGCATCGCGAAATTTGAAGCGCGCGGCGGGGCTGGCCCGGCTCGCACAGGAAATTGCCGTGCGGGTGCCTGGGCCGGTGAGTTGGCGAGACCTCCTCCGTGGCTACGCCTCTGCCCACGCCGCCAACGTCCTGCGGGTCTCCGGCGAGCTGAACGCGGCGGACGCCCTGTTCAAGGAAGCGAAACGGCTATGGAACGCGGGCTCCAATCCCGACGCGGTGCTCGACCCGGGGCGGCTGTTCGACCTGGAAGCCTCTCTACGGCGAGATCAGCGGCGTTTCGAGGAGGCGCTGGCAGCCCTGGATATAGCGGCCCGGATCGGGAGATCGCCGGCGAGAGTCCTGATCAAAAAGGGATTCACGCTGGAAGTTCTGGGGAAGCATGGAGAGGCCATCGAGACGCTCCTTGAGGCGGAGCCTCTGGTGGAGCAACACGGCGATGCACGGCTGTCCTACATGCTGCGGTTCAACCTGGCCGTTAATCTCTGCCATGTCGGCCGTTTCAGCGAAGCCACGCAATTGGTTGAGCAGGTACGCGAGATGGCGGCAGAGAGAGGAGATGAAAACGAGCTGGTCAGAATTCTCTGGCTGGAGGGGCGTATCGCGGCTGGGCTCGGCAGCCCCATAGAAGCAAGACAGTTTCTGGCCCAGGCGCGACGTGCATTCACTTCCCGGAGCATGGCGGCTGACGCAGCTCTCGCCTTGCTGGAGGAAGCTGTCCTCCTTCTAGAGCAAGGCAGGACGGCGGAGGTCAAGGAACTGACCAGGGAGCTGACCTGGGTGTTGGAATCCAAGGGAGTTCACCGGGAGGCCCTGGCCGCCTTGCAAATCTTCCAGAGAGCGGCGGAGCTTGAAGAGGCCACGGCTGAGATGGTCCGCGGCCTGCTGGGTTTCCTTTATCGCGCCCGTTATGACCAGGGCCTCCGGTTCACGTCATAGACAGTTCGACCGGCCGCTCGGATCCATACCGCAACCGATATCCGATTGCGTCTGGGGACTCGCGACGGCCGGAGCGCACTTTCCGTCCGGGTCCATGCCACAGCCGATCTTGGTGGTCGGCGCGTCAGACCCGAGGGACGACAGGAGATTCCAGAGCGGCTCGAGGAGGCGGTACGGGCCAGGGACGCCAAGGGACGAGGCGACGGCGAGGGCGATCAGGGTTCGGCGCATGGGAAGGTCTCCGGCGGCTCCGGCGGCGGGCCTCCTTGGCCCGCGGGGTCCGCGCTCCGCCAATCCTAGGTGCGGCGAGCCGTAAAAGAGAGGAAAATTCCTCATTTCCGTCAGGAGGGTATCCGTGAGACGCGAAAACAGGGTAGTGCGCCTGCTGCGGGCGCTCAGCGGCAAAACCCAGGCTCAAGCCGGCAGGGAGACGGGAATCCACCCTTCCCTTCTCGCCTCCTTCGAGACCGGCAAGGCAGTTCCCCGCCCCGAGCACCTGGAGAAGCTAG
>Ga0070658_10005161_pt1 | contig 10628 bp, 11 predicted proteins | sample KBSC13metaG_FD_64664 | JGI IMG/M metagenome (GOLD analysis project Ga0070658, IMG submission 64664) | Corn rhizosphere microbial communities from Kellogg Biological Station, Michigan, USA - KBS C1-3 metaG | ecosystem: Host-associated > Plants > Roots > Rhizosphere > Soil ... | reverse complement strand
TCCTGCTGACGATCCTGGTGATCTACGTCACCTTGGTCTACGCGCCGATCGCCGCCTGGCTCGTCGAGTTGTTCCCGACGCGGATTCGCTACTCCGGCCTGTCGCTGCCCTATCACATCGGCAATGGCTGGTTCGGCGGCTTCCTGCCGGCGACGGTGTTCGCGATCGTGGCGGCCACCGGCAACATCTACTCGGGCCTCTGGTACCCGATCGTGGTCGCGGCGATGAGCTTCGTCGTCGGCCTGATCTTCCTGCCCGAAACCAAGGACCGCGACATCTCCAACATCTGATCGCCGGAGGGCGGCGCCCGCCGCCCTGCCCGCGGCAAACGCAGCGCCCCGTACCCCAAGGTGCGGGGCGTTTTCGTTTTTCCGGCCCGGCGCCACCGGGCGCGCTTGTCGCCCGGGGCCGACGCTGATAGCTCTCCCGCCGATGCCCACCGGTCCGCCGGGTTAGCTCAGCGGTAGAGCAGCGGTTTTGTAAACCGAAGGTCGGGGGTTCAATCCCCTCACCCGGCACCGGACTCGGCGAAACTCGCTAAAAATAACGCCATCTCGCACCCCCGGGCGCGGAGAATGGACCTTTTCGACGGTTCTGGAGTGTGTCAGACTACGTGGGTTAGTAATACCCCTCGGAGATCTAGCATGCCTCAGGGCACCGTTAAGTGGTTCAATCCGACGAAAGGCTACGGCTTCATCCAGCCGCAAGACGGCGGGAAGGATGTGTTCGTACACATCTCGGCGGTCGAACGCGCCGGACTTAGCACGCTGAACGAAGGACAGAACGTTCAGTTCGAACTCGTCGAGAACCGCGGAAAGACGTCCGCGGAGAACCTCAAGGTCAAGTGACCCTGAGTTTTCTGAACTAGACTGAGCTGAAGCGTTCTCTGTCTGAAAGACCTGCCGCCGAGCCGCTCGGCCCGGCGGGTGCCGCGAGCCCACCAAAGTGGACGCGTGGCCGGCTTGCCGTGGTTCATGCCCAACCGCTGCGGCAATAGGCCGACACGCAAATATTGTCGCCGCAAATATTGTCGCCAGAGTGCACGGCCGGCGCAGACCGGCCGCACTCAGCGCGTCAGTGCCTCGAGCTCGGGGAACGGCGCATAAACCGCGTCCTTGCAGATATCCTTCACCGCGCGCGGCGTGTCGATGAAGCGGTCGAGCTTGGCCAAGACGTAGACGGCCGCGCCGTCCTTGAGCCCCATATATTTGCCTTGCATGTCGCGCGCATTGTAGCGCAGGCAGGCGACATAGCGCTGGCCCGGCCCGATCTCCTTGAGCGCCGGTTGCGACAGCACCGCACCGCGCACGTGCGTCGGGTCGTTGAGATAAGTCCGCATGAAGGCCAGCAGATCGCCCTTGTAGGCCTGCGGGTAGACGTTCTGCGCCTCCCACTGCGCCTTCAGTTCGGCCGGCGAGGGCCCGATGTCGGAGGCGCAGCCACCGAGCACGGCCGCGCCAAGAAATGTCACCGTCAGCAACGCGCCACGCATCGCATCGCTCTCCAATAAGACCGCCGACCGCCCCTGCCCTCTTCAACTACATTTTGGACAGCTTGGCGACGTCGACGGCCTGCGCGTAAGTCAGCTTCGCGGCCGCATCGGCCGAGCCCTGCACATTGATCATGAATTTGTTGGCCACGATCATGACGATGTCGCCGTCACGGGTCTGGATGGCGCGCTGGGCACCGATCTTGATCAGCTTGCCCATGGCGCCGGCCAAGGCCGGATTGCTCAGCATCGGCCCGAACTGCATCAGCATCGCCGAGTCGCCGGTGATCGACACCTCGACCGATTCGCCTTTGGCGTTGGTGTAGGTGCGCGAGGCGGCCGAGGCGCCGCCGAGCACCGCCATGCCAACGGCATTGGCCTCCCCCTTGTCGCCCTTCCAGCCCGCCAGCGGCTCCGGCAGCAGCGCCATGAACGCCTCGGCGTTCTTCTGCCCGATCAATTGCGAGGCGACATCGAGCGACTGCTTGGCGCTCTGAAGGTCGCCGGCCTGATAGGCTTTGCGCGCGCCGTCGATGGCGTCGAGAATGTCGTCGGCGGCGAGCGCCGGCGCGGTGAAGGCGGCAAGCAGAAGCGTCACGGCAGCGATACGGATCTTGATCATGGTCACCCCCCGGTGGAATCGCGGACACGATGGTACCGCGATTTGCCCCCCGGGGGAGACAACTCCTCAGCGGCTGGTGACGCGAATTCCCGCATAGACGCCGAAGCCGGGCTGGTCGAAGCCGACCGGACTTTCGTAGTGGCGGTCGAGCAGGTTGTTGATGCGCCCGAACACGGTGACGCGCTCGTCCAGCCGGTACTCGGCAGCGAGGTTGACCAGGGCATAGGCGTCGGAATCGACCCGCGACACGGTACCGTCGCGGTTGAACTCCTCGGCGCTGCCGACATAGAGCAGCGTCGTCGACAGCGTGAACTTCGGCGTCGGCGTCCAGACGACCGTCAGGCTCTCCTTGTGGCGCGGCCGGTTGCGCAAGGCGAGGCCGGTCGCCTCGTCGCGCGTCGTCAGGGTCGTATAGTCGCCGCGCACCCGCCACTGGTCATTGAAGGCGACGGAGGCGAACGACTCCGTGCCGTACATCGTCGCCTGGCCGATATTGTCGTAGGAGAACTTGAAGCTGACCGGATCGAACTCGTTGTTGATCAGATCCCTGACGGAGTTGTGAAAGTAGGTCACGCCGAAATTCACGCGCCCGTTCAGCAGCGGCTGTTCGAAGCCGAAATCGTAGCCCTTGCTGGTTTCCGGCCGCAGGTTCGGATTGGCGACCGAATTGAACGAGGGATTGTTGACGTAAAGCTGCGTCAGGCTCGGCGCCTTGAAGCCGGTGCCGTAGCTGCCTTTGAGCTTGGTCTCCGTCACCGGAACGATGACCGCCGGCGCGAGCCGCCAGGTCGTGTGCGGGCCGAAACTGTCGTTGTCGTCGCCGCGGACATTGGCGGCGAGAAAGACCCGCTTGCCGAACTCCGACTGCAATTCGGCATAGGCCGCTTTGTTGCCGGTGTTCGCCGTCGTCGTCGTCTGGGTGTAGTTGAAGCCGCCATCCACCGTGCCGGTCGAGTCCGTGCGCAGCGACTGGCGCTCGCGCTCGAGGCCGACCACGACCGTCTGGCCCGGCGCGACCTTGATCTCGCCGCGCCAGTCGACCTTGGTGCGTTCGCCGAGATTGGTCACCGGCGGCCCCACAGTGGGTGAAGCAAAGCCGCTATTGGCGGCAAAGTCGCCGTTCGGGTTGACGGTGAAGTCCCACTGGTTGGTGTAGTTGACGCCGACCGTGCTCGTGAAGCGGTCGACCGGCGACCACACCACCTCGCCGCGACTGTAGAGATTGTGGTTGCGCTGCGTGCTTTGCAGCGCCTCCGGATAGTCCAGCGGGAAGGTGCTGAAGTCCTCGCCGGTGAAGCCCAGCTTGGCGTCGGTGTAGCGGCCGATGAGGTTGACCGCCAGGTTGTCGGCAAGACCGAGGTTGAGCTTGGTCGAGTAGGTCCAGTTGTCGTAGCTGTCGTTGTTGCGCGTCTGCCCCGGCTTGAGCAGATCGAGCGGCGTCACGGGGATCGACGTCGAGCGGAAGTGCACGACATTGAAGGCGTAGTTGAAGTTCGCCTGTGAGCCGCTCACGCCCATCGTCTGGTTGAACGTGCCGAACGAGCCGGCCTCGAGCGAGGCCGTCGCCTTGGGCGGCCCCTCGCCTTTCTTGGTGGTGATGGCGATGACGCCGCCGATGGCATCGGAGCCGTAGAGCCCGCTCTGCGGTCCGCGCAGCACCTCGATCGTGGCGATGTCGCCGGTGAGCAGGTGACCGAAATCGAAGGCGCCGTTGGTGATGCTCGGATTGCTGACGTCGATGCCGTCGATCAACACCTTGACGTGGTTGGCGTTGCTGCCGCGCATGAAGACAGACGTCTGTCCGCCCGGCCCGCCCGTCTGCACCACCTCGACGCCGGGCACGGTCTTGAGCGCGTCCGGCACGGTGCGCAATTGCTCGCGCGCGATATCGGCCGCGGTGATGACGCTGACCGAGCTGCCGAGCTCGCTCGCCAGCGTCGGCACCGTCGTCGCGCTCACCACGATTGGCGGTAACGTCAGCGGCACGTCCTGCGCCTGCGCCGCCTGCGTATAGAGGCCGAGCGCGAGCGCCGCGCCAGCCAGGCGAATTTCAGTCCCCATGAGTCAACGTTCCTTCGTGCGCGCGCAACGCCATCGCGTTGTGCACAGCGGGTCAGACCAAACCCGATGCGAAGGAAACGTTCGTCGACGCACGCAAACGGTTCACGCGCGACGCCGAGGTTTCAGGACGTTTGGAGGGGGACTTCACCCGCCGCACGGCCTTCGCACCGGCATTGCCGTCACCGCTGCGAAAGACCGCTCCGTATGGACTCCCCGTCCACCGGTTGGGTGACCGCGCTGGCAGGTCTCCTGGCTCGCGGGTCGTCGCCCAGATGCGTCCGGCCTTCCCGGTTGCCCAGTGGCCGTATGGACGCGAGCTATCCGCTCACAGTTGCGGGGGCAGCCACGGATAGGATTCCGTGTTCCCTCTTTCGTCCCCGGTGCCCCGGGGAACCAGCACGGCCAAAATGTGGCGCGGAAGCCGCGGACGAGTCAAGCGCCGCTGTTGATGCGGCGCCTGCTCGTCGGCGCAAGAACGGCTCAGCCGGCCTTCTTGACGTAATGCTTCACGCGGCTCGCGTGGTGTTTGACGCTCTTCACATGATGCCGCGCCTGCTTCACGTGCTTGACGTGTTTGCGATGATGCAGCGAGGCGTGACGCTTCACCTTGTGCGCCTTGACCGCGACCTTGTGCTTCACCGCAGCCTTGGTGTGCTGCGTGACGGCCGGCGTCGCGCTGCCCTGCGCATTGCCTTGTGCGAAGGCCGGCGCGGCGAGCAGGCTCGCCGCAACGAGCGCGACTGCGATTTTCTTGAACATGGCTATCGATCCTTTCGAGAGAGGCGGCCGTGCGCCCTCGGTCTTCATCCCGGCGGAGCGGCATGGCGCCGATCCTTGGTCCGACAATGCATGCTCGGCACTGAATGCGTTCTGAAGTCGGCTGTTAGCCGCCGTTCAGCCAGCGGCCGACGCGGTGTCGGAATTCAGGCGGCAACACGGCGGGCATTGCCGGGCTGCTGTGAAATACTCGGGCGGTCAGGAATAGCGGCCGCTCGCCTGTGTTGGTCTCTGCAGACCAGGAGAAAAGCCATGCCGTCTATGCGCGCATACCGTCATATCGGCCTCTTTGCCGCCGTGGCCATGCTGGCCGCGTCCGCGACGCCGGCCCTTGCCGTCGACAATGACACCGGCACCTCGGCCAAGGACAAGAAGGCCGCCGCCGCACAACACAAGGCCAAATCGCGTAAGGCCAAGCAAGGCTCGACCATGAGCAAGGAGACGGTGCCGGCCTATCCGAACCTCGGCGCGCCGACCGGTTACTGAACTGCGGCGGACGATCGGACGGATGCGCGGTTTCTTATTCATACCGCGTTCATGATTCTCCAATCGAAGCGCCTTAGTCTCGACATGACTCGACTCCAAATTCCCTTTGGGGCGGACGTCGAGAGTCGAGAGCGCTATGGCGGTCGATCCTGCTGACTCCGATCCGCGCCATGAAGCAGCGCTGGCCCTGCATCGCTTCGGCTTCGGCCCAAAGCCGGGCGACATCGTGCGGATCGCGTCCGACCCACGCGGCGCCCTCCTCGCCGAACTGAAGTCCGGCCCCAAGACGATCGAGGATCCTGCGCTCGCGAGCAGCGCCGAGGACGCACGGGCCACCGTCGCCTTCCAGCAGGAGAAGAAGCGCGAGCGCGAGGCTCGCCGCATGCAGGCGTCCAGCGGCGGCCGCGACATGGCCGCACCCGACGCGATGGCCGGCGGCGAAACCAACGAGATGTCGGTGCGCAAGCCTGGCCCGCCGCTGCCGCAGCAGATCTATCTCGCCGAAGCGCGTGCCCGCTACCAGGCCGCGCTCGACGCCGACATCGGCCTCGTCGAGCGGCTGACGTGGTTCTGGTCGAACCATTTCTGCGTGTCCGCCGACAAGGGCCTGGTGCGCTCGCTGTGCGGCGCCTACGAACGCGAGGCGATCCGCCCGCATGTGCTCGGCCGCTTCGCCGACATGCTGATCGCGGCCGAGACGCATCCGGCCATGCTCATTTATCTGGATAATGCGCGCTCCTTCGGTCCCGACTCCTTGGCCGGCCAACGCCAGCACAAGGGGCTGAACGAGAACCTCGCGCGCGAGATCATGGAATTGCATACGCTCGGCGTACGCACCGGCTACACGCAGGCCGACGTCACCAATTTTGCCAAGGTGATCACCGGCTGGAGCGTCTACCCGCCGCGCCGGTTTCCCGAACGCGGCGGCGAATTCTGGTTCAACGGGCGCATGCACGAGCCGGGCGGACAGACGGTGCTCGGCAAGAGCTACGCCGAAGGCGGCTTCGCGCAAGGCCGCGCCGTGCTGGAGATGCTGGCGCATCATCCGGCCACGGCGACGCACGTCGCCAGCAAACTCGTCCGGCATTTCGTCGCCGACGAGCCGCCGGCCGATCTCGTCGAGCGCCTCGCCAAACGCTTCCGCGACACCGGCGGCGATTTGATGCAGGTGACGCAGGCGCTGATTACGGCGCCGGGCGCATGGTCGGCGCCGCGCACAAAATTGAAGAAGCCCGGCGAGTGGACAATAGCCGCGATGCGCGCGAGCGGGCTTGAAATCCGCGACGTGCGCCGCATCGTCAACACGCAGAACCTGCTCGGCGAGCCGCTATGGCGGCCGCCGGCGCCGAAAGGCTTCTCCGACGACAGCGCATCCTGGGTCGATGGACTTGCCGAACGGCTCGACATCGCCAACCAGGTCGGCCGCCTCGTCGGCAACAACGGCAACGAGCCGGACGCGATCGTCGACGCCGCGCTCGGCCCTCTGGCCTCGACAGAGACCCGGCAGACCGTGCGGCGCGCCGAGAGCCGACCGCAGGCTCTCGCGCTGCTGTTGATGTCTCCCGAATTCCAGAGACGGTGATGCGATGACCAACATTTTCCATGCGCCTTCCCGCCGCGAGCTGCTGCTCGCCTCCGGCGTGCTGTTCGCCTGGGCCCATCTGCCGCGCGCCGCGCTGGCCGAAGGCCGCGACCCGCGCTTCCTCACCATCGTGCTGCGTGGCGCGCTCGATGGCCTTGCCGCGGTGGCGCCGGTCGGCGACCCCGACTGGGTGCGATTGCGCGGCGACAACGCGCTCACGCTCGACGGTGCGACGCCGGCTCTGCCGCTTGACGGCTTTTTCGCGCTCAATCCGGCGATGCCGAACCTGGCGCGGATGGTGCGCGAAGGCCACGCCGCCATCGTCCATGCCGCAGCCTCGCCCTATCGCGAGCGTTCGCACTTCGACGGCCAGGACGTTCTGGAAAGCGGCTTCACCAAACCCGGCGCCACTGACACCGGCTGGCTTAACCGCGCGCTGGCGACCATGGCGCCGGCCGAGCATGCGCGCGGCGGCCGAGAGGCCTTTGCCGTCGGCCCGGTGACGCCACTTGTGGTGCGCGGGCCCGCCCCGGTGCTCTCGTGGACACCGCCGAAACTACCGCCGGCGACCGACGACACCGTGATGCGGCTGCTCGATCTCTATCGCCACACCGATCCGGCGCTGGCGCGTGCACTGGAGGAGCGTGTCGATCTCGCGGCCATTGCTCGCGCCGGCGGCATGGAAATGCGCCCGCAGAAAAGGGCCGGACCGGCGCAGAAAGGCCCGGGCGCCTATATCAAAACCTACTTCGCCGATTCCGCCGGCGCCGCCGCCAAATTCCTCGCCCGCGACGACGGCCCGCGCATCGGTGCGCTCGCCTTCGACGGCTGGGACACGCATGCCGACGAAGGCGCGGCCAACGGCCGCTTGGCGCTCCTGCTCGGCGCGCTCGACGGTGCGCTCGCGGCGATCGAGACCGGCATGGGACCGGCGTGGAAAGATACGGTCGTCGCCGTCGTGACTGAGTTCGGCCGCACCGCGCGCATCAACGGCACCGCCGGCACGGATCACGGCACCGCCACGGTTGCGCTCCTCGCCGGCGGCGCGGTCAAGGGTGGCCGCGTCATCGCCGACTGGCCGGGCGTCGCCGAGACGAAACTCTATGAGAACCGCGACCTCAGGCCGACCACCGACCTGCGCGCCGTGCTCAAGGGCGTGCTGCGCGATCACCTGCGCGTCGAGGCCCGCGCGCTCGACGACAAGGTGTTCCCCGGCAGCGCCGGCGCGAAACCAATGGGCGGGCTGGTGACCAGCGTCTGATCAAGCGTCGGTCTCTTTCAGGATCCACGCATAGTAATCAGCGTCGACGCTCTCAAGCGGCAGGACCACGATCGACGGCGTCTCGTAGGGGTGCACGTCCTTCACCGCCCGGCACAGGTCCTCACCGAGGCTGGCGCGCGTCTTGAAAATCGCCACCGTCTCTTCGCCACGCTCGAGCTTTCCCTGCCACCAGTAATGCGAAATCATGCCCGGCAGGATGTTGACGCAGGCGGCCAGCCGCCGCTCGACCAGAACCCTCCCCGAGCGCTCCGCCTCGACAACCGAGGGCCAGGTCGTATACACGAGCACCACGCGTTCCATCGTTTTCAGGGCCTCATGAACCGATTTCACGACATCGCCTTCGTCGCCGGCCAGACGCCGGAAGCGCGCGAAGCCCTTGCGCGGCTGTCGGCGCTCTACGGCAATGTCGAGCCGGCTCAGGCCGATGTCATCGTCGCGCTCGGCGGCGACGGGCTGATGTTGCAGACCCTGCACAACTTCATGAATTCCGGCAAGCCGATCTACGGCATGCACCGCGGCACCGTCGGCTTCCTCATGAACGACTACGCGGTGGAGACTTTGCGCGAGCGCCTCACCGCCGCGAAGGAGACTGTGATCCATCCGCTGCTGATGTCCACGACCGACGCGCGCGGCATGAGGCAGGAATTTCGCGCCATCAACGAGGTGTCGCTGTTTCGCCAGAGCGCGCAGGCGGCGCATCTGCGCGTGCTCATCGACGGTCAAGAGCGCATGACGGAACTGATCGCCGACGGCGTGCTGGTGGCGACGCCGGCCGGCTCGACCGCGTATAACCTCTCCGTGCAGGGGCCGATCATTCCGATCAACGCGCCGCTCCTGGCGCTGACGCCGATCAGCCCGTTCCGGCCGCGGCGCTGGCGCGGCGCGCTGCTGCCCGACAAGGCCAAGATCACCATCGAAGTGATGGAAGCCGACAAGCGGCCGGTCGCCGCCGTCGCCGATCACGACGAGGTGCGCTCGGTGCGTAACGTTGAGGTCAGGATGGATCACACGATTTCGATCAATCTGCTGTTCGATCCGGGGCATAATCTCGACGAACGCATCCTGCGCGAGCAGTTCGGTTTCTGAAAGTCCGGGCGGAGAAGCCGGGATGACGCAAAGCTTCGACTTCGTGGTCAACGGCAAGCAGGTCAGCGTCGCGCCGTCGAACGACGACACGCCGCTGCTCGACGTGCTGCGCAACGCGCTCGGCCTCATGGGCACCCGCTTCGGCTGTGGCCTCGAGCAATGCGGCTGCTGCACCGTCCTGATCGATGGGCATCCTGAGAAGTCCTGCGCCAAGCCGGTGTGGTCGGTGGCGGGCAAGACGGTCACCACCATCGAGGGGCTCGGCACCAAAGACAATCCGCATCCGCTGCAGCAGGCCTTCCTCGACGAGCAGGCCGGCCAGTGCGGCTATTGCCTGTCCGGCATCATCGTCTCGGCGAAAGCCCTGCTCGACATAAACCCGTCGCCGACGCGCGCCGAAATCGCCGCCGCGCTCGACGGCAACATCTGCCGCTGCGGCTCGCACAACCGCATTCTCCGCGCGGTCGCGAAGGCCGCGGCGACGATGCGCGCCGGAGGCGGCCAATGAATGCGCCGCTGCCCGGCCCTCTCCAAGACAATCCGCGGCTCGACCGCTGGCTGGGCTTCCGCGTGCCCGGCAAAGTCACGGTGCTGACCGGCCGCGTCGAATTGGGCCAGGGCGTGCTCACGGCCATGGCGCAGATCGCCGCTGACGAGCTTGACGTGTCGCTCGCGCGCATCAGCGTACGCTCCGGCGACACCGCGACGACGCCGAACGAGGGCTACACTGCCGGCAGCCAGTCGATTCAGTCCGGCGCCATGGCGCTGCGCCAGGCCTGCGCCGACGTGCGCACGCTGTTCGTGGCGGCAGCGGCGGACACGCTCGAATGCGACCCGAACGAGCTCAGCGTGCGCGACGGCACGATCCTGCGCAACGGCGTGGCGACCGCCGAGAGTTACTGGACGCTGGCGCCGCGCGTGAACCTCGCCGTCACGGCGACCGGCGCCGGCGCGCTCAAGCCGATCGCCGATTACAGCGCCGTCGGCGCCAGTACGGCGCGGCTCGATCTGCCGGACAAGATTTTCGGCGCGCCGGCCTTCATCCATGACATGCGTCTTCCCGGCATGCGCCACGCGCGCGTCGTGCGCCAGCCCAGCCGGCACGCCGCGATCGACACCATTGACGAGGCGGCGATCAAACGCGCCGCCAAGGCGCCGATCGAGTTCGTGCGCAACGGCAATTTCCTTGCCGTCGTCGGCGACGACGAGACCGCGGTCGACCGCGCCGCAGCGGCCGCGCTCA
>Ga0070658_10005158_pt1 | contig 10629 bp, 18 predicted proteins | sample KBSC13metaG_FD_64664 | JGI IMG/M metagenome (GOLD analysis project Ga0070658, IMG submission 64664) | Corn rhizosphere microbial communities from Kellogg Biological Station, Michigan, USA - KBS C1-3 metaG | ecosystem: Host-associated > Plants > Roots > Rhizosphere > Soil ... | reverse complement strand
GGGACCAGGTACGGCACGGCTGCGGGCTCAAGCACGCCCTAGAGGACCCGGACAAAGCCAAAGCGGTCTATACGAAGGTCCAGGCTAACTACGAGGACCCGCTGAACCTCGCCATCGTGGCCGGCCGGTCCCGGATGATCTGCATAGACCTGGACACACCGGAGCAGTTGTCGGCGTTCCTCGAGCAGTGGGGTCACGGGCAAGGGATGACGGTAGCCTCACCCGGCACCCAGCTCGAGGACGGGAGCTGGGCCCACTACGGGGGCGGCCACATTTGGTTTGAGATCCCAGCTCCGCTAGACCTCAGTGCCGGCGTCGGAAAGTACACGGACCCGAGTGGTTGGGTCGCGATGTGGGGGGAATCATACGCACTGGTCCCGCCATCACGGCGACCAGAAGGGGCGTACACGTTCCAATGCCCAGACATCGAAGTAGCTCCGCAATGGCTCCTAGACCTGATCCTGGCCGAGCCGGAACCCAAGGAGCCGGGGACAGGCGGGCCGAAAAGTCCAGGGGACCCGGCCGATACGTGGGCAGCAGAGATGCCCTGGTCTTCCCTCCTGGAGGCGGAGCCGGCCTGGACGCAGACGGGGAAGTCGGACCAGTGTGGCTGTCCGATATGGACGGCTCCTGGTGGCCGAGCTGACCCGAAATCTGCCACGGCCCACGAGAACGGGTGCCCCAGGACCGATACCTCGACCGGGCACGGCCCGCTGCACATCTGGACCGACACTCCGCCTGAGTTCCTGAACGGGCGTCGGAACGTCACGAAGCTGCAGTATCTGGCATGTCGGGACCATGGCGGGAACGTTGCAGCCGCCATGCGGGCTCAAGGGATCGCTTCGACGCTGGTATCGGTCCCCGGTGAAACAGACAGTGTAAACGGTCCAGAGGATGAGTCGAACACGTTTACACGGATCGTAGATCTAGAGGCATGGCTCGATGACAACTACGAGCCGCCCAAGCCCACAGCCGGGGCCCGTCGAGACGACGACGTAGCGATGCTGTACCCGGGGAAGTGGCACACGGTCATCGGGCAGACCACGGCGGGGAAGAGTTGGTTTGCACTGTGGCACGCCAAGGCAGTGCTGGACGCGGGCGGAACGGTGGCGTACGTCCACTTCGAGGAGAGCGACCCGGGCAGCACGGTAGACCGGCTAAGGCAGCTCGGAGTCGATAAGGGCACCATCCGGGAGCGGTTCGTCTGGCTCAGCAACGAGAAATCGTGGCAGCCCAGTGATATGGCCACAGCCCTGGAGACCCTCAGGGAGCGACGTGGGCTGACCCCAGAACTGCTCATCCTTGACGGCCTGATCGCGGGGTCTAGCCGGCAAGGATGGAAGGTCAACGACCCGGAGACGATTGGGCTGTACCGGCTGACGTATGTGTCGGCAGCGGTCAGGGCAGGGGCGGCTGTGATGTCTCTGGGCCACCCGGTGAAGGATCGGAACCGACAGGACGAGATCCACTCTTTCGGCTCCACAGCCTGGCTAGACGAAGTGGACGGGTGCTCGTTCCGGATCGTGGCAGGGTCGCATCCGATCCGGAAGGGTCACCGGGGTAGCTCGTGGGTGTCCATCGTCAAGGACCGAAATAGCGGGGTAGTGCCGCTCTGTGCGATCCAGCATGAGAAGTCCGAGACCTGGTACTCACTGGGCGAGTTCGTGATGGATGATGCCGAGCCGGAGTTCGGTGGGACCGGGGGCGAGCACACCACTCACGTCTACATGCGGGCACCGGTAGGGGCGGGGACCGAGGACCCGGTAACGGACAAAATCGACCTTCTCGGGAAGCAGATTCTGGAGGTACTTCGGGATCGTGGCGGCCGGTTCGAGAGCGTCAGGCAGCTCCGGGACGTGTGGTTGCCGGCCGCTGGAATCAAGGTTCGGCCGATTGATGTAGAGCCCGCTCTGACTCGGTTGGCCGATGCTGGGGCGATTGTTCTGGACCCGTTCCGGCCCGGGATCGCACGGGGCGGGAGCCTGGCTGGGGGGTAGGTGGTTACAGGTGGTTACAGGTGGTTACAAAGCGCTGTAACCGGGGGTGGTTCGGTGGTTCCTACCCCGTAGGGGGGGAACCACCCCCCCGGGTGGGTGGTTCAGATGGGTGGTGGTTCCAGATGAAATGGAACCACTGAGGCTGTGGAGTCGAGAGGATGTGATGACGGTGGTGGACTGTGACGCAGTGCGCTGGTGGCAACTGATCAACGAGATGGAGGATGTTCGGGACCGGACTGGGATGGGACTGGCGGGGGTGTGGGCACACGTTCATCGGGGCGAGTACGCCAAGGCCCGGGAGCTGTTCGATCAGGTGGAGTCATGATCGGGGCTGTGGAGTGCAAGGACTGCCGAGCCGAAGGGGTCGTGACGAAGCGGCCTGCGGGCTATCCGGGACCGAGATGTACGACGCACCATCGGGCCAAGCGGAAGCGGGATCGAGAGCGCTCGGCTGGACAGCGACGGGAGAAGGCCTACGGGCTCACTCCCGAGGCTTACGAGGCCATCCTGAGGGCTCAGCACGGGGGCTGTGGGTGGTGTGGCAGGGAGCCTCGTTCCGGAGGTCGGAGACTGGCTGTAGACCACGACCACACCTGCTGTTCCGGGCCGGTCTCGTGCGGGATGTGTGTTCGAGGTTTGCTGTGCTGGACGTGCAACAAGATGCTCCAGCATCTTGGGGATGACCCATGGATCGTGGATCGAGGCGTGAGCTATTTGATCAATCCACCTGCCAAGGCTGTACTAGCGAACAATAATCGTGTAGGGTGATGGCATGACTACTCATGCGAATCGACCGGAGCTGGCGGGCGTGGCCGAACTGGCCGACTTGCTGAGCGTTCGGCGTACCACGATTTCTCAGTGGCACTCTCGGCAGTTGCAGAACGACTTCCCGAGTCCGATCACTGATCTGGCGATGGGTCCGGTGTGGGATCAAGACGAAGTGATCGAGTGGTACCGGAACTACCGACCGTTGCGGAACATGCGGAAGGTTGGGTCGTTGCCTGAGTCGTACCGGGTCGAGGTTGGAGTGCCTGAGCCGGACGAGACGCAGGTCGATTACCCGAGCTTGGCGAGCTGACTCATGGGCGTCGTCGTGTTCCTGGTGCTGTTTGCAGCGTTGGTGCTGTTTCTCCTGGTCAGGATCGTGATCGGCGTCTTTCGGTGGTTTTTCAATGTCTGAGGTCAAGTGGCGTTTATACCTGCTCGATCCGACACCGATCAGGCTGAGGTTGGGCCGGCGCTTCTCGTTGCGGTACTGCTCAAGCCATCAACGTCCACGAAGCGTGCCGCCCCGAGCGAGCACTTCCGCGCGTCAGGTCGTGCCTGACAGCCCGGCTCAGACCATGATCAACTACGGCCCTGTTGTAGACAGTAGTCAACAGTCCAGTGCTACTCATGATCAACATCCACATGATCATCTCACCTAGTCATGATCACATTCAGTACACTCATGATCAACATCCACAAGATCAACACCAACTCATGATCATCATTCACAACTGATCTTGAGCTGACCAGAGCGGTACTCCACAGACCCGTCCAGTACCGCACAGCCCAGGGCTCGGCCCGTTCCATGATCAACATGGGACGGGCCGAGTTGTTTTTGATCATGGTCAGAAGTTGATCAAGGTACCCCACCCCCGCCACCCCCCGGATCGGGACCGAACCGCGGGCTGGGGATGCCTGTACAGATTCCGACCCGAACCGGCCCGGAACCATGATCATCGTTCACAAGATCATTCCCATCCGAACCGGCCCGAGACGGGCCGATGGTGTACACAAGATCATCCTGCAGGGGTCCGGCATAAAAATTCCAGCCGCATCCTGCCCCAGACATCCCCAGAAACGGCCCTGTACGCCGATCTGACGCAGTTTCAGGCCGAGACCTACCTCGGGTACGCAAAAGGCCCTCGCCGTAGCGAGGGCCGTACGTGATCAGACTAGACGCGCTCGGCCTCGAGCCGGGCCTCAACGAAGTCCCGGTCAAGGACCTTCCGCATCGTCGGGCACCAGTGGGCGGACTCGCCACACTCGTCGCAGATCATGTCGTGCCATCCGCCGGCCACGACCTGACCCTGACCGTTTACACCGCCTTGCAGCGAGGCCCGGAGCTCAGCGACCGTCAGGGTCAGGCCAGGAACGGAGGTGAACGAGGACCCCGCAACGTCGTTGCGGAGAATGCCGGTTGCGGCGAAGGTGCGAGCCATGAGGCTCCCCTTTCGGGTAGTGGGCCGGACGTTCCGGCCGCGGGTGGTGGTTTCGCTCATGTATTAAGAGTACAGCATCCACAAGTCCTACGCAACCCCCTGACTCAGAATTCGTCCAGCTCGATCACGGACACGACCGAGACGTTCTTGAGCTTCTCGGCCAGGGCGTAGCGGGTGGCGAGGATTGCTCGGATGTCGCTCTTCAGCTCGGCCTCGACCGTGTAGAACTGCGTGTGGACCTCGCCCGCGCGGTCCAGGATGGTCGCGCAGACTTCGTATCGGGTATTGGGGGCTGTGGATGCGCTCATGAGTAAAGAGTACAGCATCCACAAGTCCTGTGCAACACCTAGGACAGATTTCGGCCTAAGATATAGCCATGAGCGCATTGATACCTATGGCAGCCGTAGACCTCTCCGGGAGCTGGCAGACATTCTGGTCGGCCATCACCCAAGCCGCACCCCAGATCACCGGCTTCATGTCGGTACTCGGGGTAGCGATCCTGCTGTTCTCTCTGGTCGGCTACCTCTGGAGCCGGATGCGGAGACAAGGCAGCTCGGACGGCGGCCGGCTCATCTGGGCCGTCATCGTCGGAGCGACCCTGGCGGCTCCGGGTGTGTTGTTCCCGCTGATGCTCGGCCTGGCCGACATGATCGCCAACGCGGCCATCGGGATCTGGACGGCTACACAGTGAGGCAGTGTCGATGGTGCAGGCAGTTCGTCCGGGCCGACGTCGAGCCGACTACTCGAACTGTTCAGGGCGCAGACAAACTTTGGCGGACCGTCCGCCAGACCTTGTGTCCGAACTGCTCTGCGTCCTGGTCAGCGGACCTTAGCTGGAATCGTCCCGCTGATTACTCGCTCCCCGTGGAGGAGCGGTAATTGTGTGGACGATGTTGACAGGACGTTTACACGGGTGGTAAGCTCTACCTAGAGCGCAAGACCACCACCCAAGGAGTTCAGATGTCAAAGTCCCGCCCCGCCCGTACCCGTGAAGAGTGGCTTCGTGAGGCGATTCGCCGGCTGCGCCCTGTGTTCGAGGCTGTGGGTATCGAGGTCCCCAAGGACGTGCGGATTTCGGTAGGGTTCGGCCCGACCGGAGCCCGCCAAGAGAACAGCATCATTCTCGGCGTGACGTGCATCCGGAAAGTTAGCTCGACGGGGGTGAACGAGATCTTCATCTCTCCCGAGGATGCGGATACGTCGAGCATGCTGGCAACGGTCGCTCACGAGCTGATCCACGCATGGGACGACTGCCAGAGCGGCCACAAGGGCGAGTTCAAGCGGGTCGCCCAGATGATCGGGTTCGAGGGCCGGATGACTCACACGGTCCCGTCGCCCTCGCTTGAGGCCGAGCTGATCCTGTTGGCCGAGGAGATCGGACCGTACCCCGGGTCCAAGATGAACCTCAGCAATGGCCGGCCCATCATGGAGATCCCGGCCGGTCCGGATGGGCAGGACCCGAAGATCACCAGCGGCCCGAAGACTCAGAACACCCGGATGATCAAGCGCTCGTGCCAGACTGACCCTGACGCCGAGTGCTTCGGGTACTCGGTCCGGACGACGGCGAAGTGGTTGGAGGTCGGTAACCCGATCTGCCCGAACGGTCACGAGATGACTGCCTAACGTGTAAGCTGTACTCACAACTATCGGGGGAAGGGGGATACGGAAATGAACAGAGCGCTGCTTCTGCTCGGGAGTCTTGCCCGGGAAGTAAGCCGTTGGGTCAACGGAATCTGACCCGTACCAAGAGGCCCGGTCGAAATTACTTCGGCCGGGTCTCTTGCTTTGGCTTGACTTGTGGACGATATCGGCCCATAATAGACACATGAGCGAAACACAGCGGGACTACACCGGAGTAGCAATCAAGGTCACCGATGACTCCGGCCGGGTGCACGGACATGACTGCTCTAGCCACGCCGACGCAGTGCTCAGCAACGAACTGGCCGAGCAGGATGTTACGGCGGCCGACTGGGGCATCACCGAGGATGCGATCCTCGCTATGTGGCTTTCCGATGGCACCGTGGACTGTCTTTGCTGAAGGGCTTGACCCACACTTGTGGATGATGTACTCTTTACTCATGAGCGAAACTACCAAGGAGCAGACCATGACACAGCCCACACTTCCCGGCATGACCGACGAGGAACTGATTCTGTTTGTTGAGTGGCAGGGCGGGGACGCCGCAGTCCTGGCCCACCTGTTCACCGATCAGGTCGAGCCGGAGCCGGAAGAGGACCGGGAGCCCGAGCCCGAGACCTGGTGGATTCCCGGGTACGCCCCGGCCGACTACACCGACGAGAATCCCTACGTCGATGACTACGACCGTTGGCAGGATGCGATTTCCGACTACGAGGACGACCTGCGATGAGGCCGGACCGTGGGGGCGAGGAATTCTCGCCCCCCGAGCCGGAAGAGGACCTGCCCGGGCCGGCCATCATGGTCGCCATGGCAGCCGGCGTGCTGGCGTGTTTCGTGGCGATCGTCTGGGGCGTCGCCCTACTCTTTGCGGTGCTGCCATGAGCAGCGAGGATGCTCAGGCGTGGATCGAGCGAGAGCAGATCCTTCTGTGGGATGCCTTGGACAACGATCTACGGCGGTCGATCCCGGCCGGGGGCCTGAGCATTTCAGCAGCCAATACGGCTCAACGGATCATCGGTGCGGCCCGGTTGGTCGGTGCCAGCTCGGCCGGGGCGATCCCGTGGCGGCTGGTGGCGGCCGGGATCTACACCCGGATACTGGAGATTGGCGGGATTGAGCCCGTCGAGATGCCCGAGGACGAGGCCGAGTGGAAGCGGCTGGAACACATGATGTTCCGGTACGGCGGGACTCGTGAGCAGGCCCGGCATGATGTCGCCCGAGCCTTAGAGGACTTGACCAAGCCGAGCGAGATCGCGTATATCCGGGACGAGGCCAGCTCATGAGCATCCGGGACAAGGTGGCTGTGGCGGCTGAGCAGTCATCCACAGCCCTACAGCTCGACCGCACCCGACTCCGGGGTGGTATTCGCTGGGAAGCGTCCCGGAACGGCAAGCCCCTCGGGGTCTGTGCCGTATACCCGGATGGCGAGGCCGAGGGCTGGACCGTGGACGGCTCGACGCAGGACACTCTTCAGGCGTTCCTAGAGGCCGCCCACACCCTTGGAAAGAGATGATCATGAAGTGCACTGACTGCGACGGGACCGGCTCGGTTGGCGTCCTGACCTGCCTCAATTGTGGCGGGACCGGTTCCGAACCGGCCGGAAACGGCACCGTCCGGACGATGGACCTGGTAGCGCTGAGAGGCGGCCCAGCTATGTACTTGACGATAGACACCGACGACGCGCCGCATTACTACCTGGTCGAGGTCTCCGAGGAGTTGCTAGAGAAGTTCCAGGGCGAGATCCAGACCTACTTCGGCCGGCCGCATGACTGGCCGGTCTGCGTCCACTGTGGCGGCCAACTTGCCCAGGCTCGGCGGATGGCTCCGGACCGGTCCTTTTGGGTCCATGCCATCTCCGACATGGACACTCATGTTCCGGAACCGGCGACGCGATGAGATGGATATTCCCCGTGCGTACCCCTGACCCCCGGGACGCCGAGCACCCCGTGCACGACGGCGACACGCTCCAGGTCACCCTTGACCGGGGATACGGGGATCGGTCGAACCACGCCGAGCGGCTCCGGTTCGTCTTCGCTCCCGAGCTGAAGGACCCGGGCGGGGCGGAAACGTATGCCAAGGCTGTGGAGTGGGTCTACCGCTTCGGGGGCGGCTCGGGGTGGCCGATGTCGGTCGAGACGTTCACCACCAAAACCGGGAACGACATCATGACGTTTGGTCGATATGTGGCGATGGTGTATGCGGGTGATCCGGAGGACGTACGCGCCCGGGAGGCGTCGCTACCCTGCCTGAACCGGTTCATTCTGGAGTTTCTGGCCCAGCATCCCGAGTGGGGCGGGGGCATCGGGGGCTAAGATTCGCTCATGCCCTTCGTTGCCAATACCGCCCATGACGAGGACATCGCCCGTTTACACGCCGAGGGTAAGGGCCGGAATCAGATCGCCCGGGAGCTAGAGATCGCCCCCTATACCGTCTCGTCCGCATCCAAGCGCATGGGCCTGGTCTACGACGGCTCGCAACGCTTGATGGCGGCCGAGACGTTGCGGCGTGAAGCGGCCGAGCGTCGCTCCGAGCTGACTATCGGTCTCCTGGACGACGTAGAGCGGCTCCGGGCACGACTCTTCGGGCCGATCACCTATACGCAATATGGCGGGAAGGACTTCGAGAAGCGTGAAGACACCCTCTCGGAGCCGTTGCCCCAGGACCAGGCATCGCTAGCCAGGGCTGTGGGTATGTTGCTCGACCGGGCCATCAAGCTCGATGAGTACGACCGGACCGGAGCGACCCTGGACGACGCCTTCAACTTCCTCGACGGTGTGAACATCGTCATCCGGGGCGAGGTCGTCCCGAACAAATCCATCGAGGGGTCCAGTGCCGATAACGATTGAGCTTTCGGCCAAGCAAGCCGACTCAATCGTTCGAGCCGAGGGCCGGGTCAACATTTGGGAAGGTTCCGTCCGGTCCGGGAAGACCATCGGCAGCCTCTACCGATGGCTTCAGCACATCCGGCACGCTCCGGATGGTGGCCAGCTCATCATGGCGGCCAAGACTCTCCAGACGCTTCACCGGAACATCATTCTCCCGCTTCAGGACCCGTCCCAGTTCGGCCCGGTCTCCCGGGAGGTCCACTACACGGCCGGCGCTCCGCAAGGGGTCATCCTGGGCCGGCCCATCCACATGATCGGGGCGAACGACCAGAAAGCCGAAGAGAAGATTCGAGGCATGACGGGTGCTGGTGCCTACGTCGATGAGATGACGATCATTCCTCAACTTTTCTTCAATCAGCTCATGAGCCGCCAGTCTGTGGCGGGTGCCAAGGTTTTCGGCTCGACCAACCCGGACAACCCGGCCCACTGGCTCCGGAAAGACTTCATCCTGGCCGACAACCCGTGGGTCCGGTCGTTCAAGTTCAAGATTGACGACAACCCGTTCCTGGATCCGGACTTCGTGGCTCAGCAGAAGTCCCAGTACCACGGCCTCTACTATCGGCGCTTCATTGATGGCGACTGGGTCATGGCCGAGGGTGCGGTCTATGACATGTGGGACTCGAACACCGATGTCGTTGACATCCTGCCCGCCATGCGACAGTGGATGTGCGTAGCCATCGACTACGGCACATCGAACCCGTTCCACGCCCTGATTCTCGGGCTCGGCATTGACGGCCTGCTCTACATCGCCGGCGAGTGGCGGTACGACGGCCGGACCGAGATGAAGCAACTGACAGACTCCGAGTACGCAGATCGTGTAAACGCTTGGCTGTTCTCCGAGCCGGTCCGGGGTCATGAGGTCGTCATCCCTCAGTATTGGGTGGTGGACCCTTCCGCCCTGTCGTTCCGGACCGAGCTTCGTCAGCGGGGCGTCACGCAGATCGAAGCGGTTAACTCCGTCAACGACGGCATCCGGCTCGTCTCGACCTTGATGGGCAAGCACGCTCTCAAGGTCCATCGGTCGTGTGAGTACTTGCTGGACGAGATCGACGGGTACTCATGGGATGATCGCCTAGCGATACTGGGCGAGGACAGGCCGATCAAGCTCAACGACCACGGTGTGGACGCGCTACGGTACGCAGTCACCACCACTCAGCGTCTATGGCGTCCTCACGTCAGGCAGGCGGCCTAATGCCACTCCCCGACCGCAACCAACTATGGCCGCCCAGAGCCCTCGGGCCTGCCCTGGACCGAATCGACCTCTGGTCAGCGTTCTACTCCGGTGAGCCGGCCGACCTGCAGGCTGCCCTGTCTGGTGGGGCTGTGGATTCCGGCTACAACGTCTTCGGGGAGAAGAATCCTCGTTCCCGGGGCGGAGTGGTGAACCGTCTGGCGGGGTGGTTCTGGTCCCAACCCAAGCCCCAGAGCGCCAAGACAGACGTACAGCTTCACATCCCGGTAGCGGCCGATCTGGCTGCCATGAGCGCGGATATCGTGTTTGGTGAGGCTCCCAAGATTCAGATCAACCCCGATGAGACAGCCACAGCCACCCAAGCTCGGCTAGAGGCTTACGTCCTGGACGGGTTGATTTCAGACCTCCGGGAGGCGGCTGAGATCGCTTCGGCGCTCGGCGGGGTCTATCTTCGGGTTGTTTGGGACCCGGACATCAACGACAAGCCCTGGCTTCAGGCGATCCATCCCGACATTGCAGTCCCGGAGTTCAAATTCGGCCGGCTCCGGGCTGTGACGTTCTGGCGGGAGATCCTGGCCGACGCATCCGGCCGAGTGGTCCGTCATCTGGAGCGGCACGAGTCCGGAGTGATCTTGCACGGGGTCTATGACGGCACCCGGGCCGAGCTGGGGCGCATCGTCCCGCTGACGGACTTCCCGGAGACCGCCGAGCT
>Ga0070658_10005155_pt1 | contig 10634 bp, 11 predicted proteins | sample KBSC13metaG_FD_64664 | JGI IMG/M metagenome (GOLD analysis project Ga0070658, IMG submission 64664) | Corn rhizosphere microbial communities from Kellogg Biological Station, Michigan, USA - KBS C1-3 metaG | ecosystem: Host-associated > Plants > Roots > Rhizosphere > Soil ... | reverse complement strand
GCCGAGCACGGACGACGTAGGAGGCCGACCCGAGGGAGGGACCCCCTCCAGCCCCGTCCGCCCCCGACCGTAAGCGGAATGGAGCCGCCCGCCTATCGCCGAATCAGGGACACCCCCTAGGCGGGCACCGGTCACCGCCGCCAGCAGGCTGCGGCGCCGGCGTCATCGCGGGCGGCGCTCCATCACGATGCCCAGCCGCTCCATCCGCCGGTACAGCGCTTGCCTCGACAGGCCCATCTCCGCGGCCGCCTTCGCCACCACGCCGCCGGCGCGCAGCAGCGCCTCCTCGATCCCTGCCCGCTCCTCGACGCTGGCAGGGTCCGTCGGCGCCGGGCGCGGTCCCGCGTGACTTCCCCCGGCCGCGGGCAGCGGCAGCGACGCGGGCGTGCCCTTGCGACCGTCCGGCCGCGGGGCTGGCAGACCCAGCGCGGCGGCCGTGATGAGGTCCGCCGCCTCCACCAGCACGGCGCGCTGGATGCGGTTCTGCAGCTCGCGCACGTTGCCCGAGAACTCGTGATTCAGCAGGGCCGCCCGCGCCTCGTCCCCCAGCCGCAGGGGACCCTTGCCCTCCTTGTGCAGGTGCTGGGTCAGGAAGTGCTCGGCCAGCGGCAGGATGTCGTCGGGACGGTCGCCGAGCGGCGGCACGAACAGCTCGATGACGTTCAGCCGGAAGTACAGATCCTCCCGGAACTGTCCGGCGGCGATGGCCCGGGGCAGGTCGACGTTGGTCGCGCTGATCAGGCGCACGTTCGCCTTGCGGGTGGTCGATGACCCCAGCCGCTCGAACTCCCCCGTCTGCAGGACACGCAACAGCTTCGCCTGCGCCGCGACGGGCAGCGTGCCCAGCTCGTCCAGGAACAGCGTGCCGCCGTCGGCGGCCTCGAAGCGCCCCACCCGCATCCTGGTGGCGCCGGTGAAGGCGCCCGCCTCCGCCCCGAACAGCTCGGCCTCGAACAAATTCTCGGGCAGCGCGCCCACGTTCACGCGCACGAAGGGCCTGTCGCGCCGCCGCGAGTTCGCCTGGATGATCTCGGCGAGCTTCTCCTTGCCCGAACCGTTGGGCCCGGTGATCAGCACCGGCACGTCGGACCGGGCGATGCTGACCGCCAGCCGCACCACCTCGTGCATCTGCGCGCTGGTGTAGACCACCTCACGCAGATCGTGCTGGGCGGCCAGATCGCGCCGGGCACGGCTCCCCTGCGCGCGCAGGCGCGTGTTCTCCTGGCGCAAGGCGCGCAGGTTGACCAGGTTCTTCACGGTCCGCACCAGCTTGTCGTCGTCCCATGGCTTGGCCACGTAGTCGGCGGCGCCCTCCTTCGTCAGCGTCACCGCCGTCTCCAGGCCCGTCCAGGCGGTCATCAGCAACACCGGCATGTCGGCGTCCAGCGCGCGAATCCTGCGGAACAGCGCCACCCCCTCGGCGCCGTCGGTGTTCGCCTGCGCGAAGTTCATGTCCTGCAGCACCGCCCCGATGTCCTCGGTGGCCAGCAGGTGCAGCCCCTCGTCGGGCGAGCCGACGCTGACAGCGGGAAGGCCGTGCACCTCGAACAGCGTCTCCAGCGCCGTCCGCACCGCCGGTTGGTCGTCGATGATCAGCACCTTCAGCATCCGCGTCTCCGTTTCACCGCATCTCCCGCCTGGGCGTCGCCGCGAGCGCGCCGGGTGCGGCGACCCTGGGACGGCTCATGGCCGCCCGCCAATCTACTGGACCTCGAACCGGCAGGTGTAATTGACGAACGTGGAGGCGGGCCGGGACTGGCGATCGAGCGGCGCCGACCAGACCGAGGCGCGCAGGGTCGTCAGGCAGGCGGCCCCGAACCCCGGCGCTGACTCGTCGAGCAGCTTCAGCTCGCCCACGTGGCCGTCGGCCAGGATGCGCGCGTGAACCAGCGCGCGGCCGGTCAGGCCCCGGGCGCGCGCGTCGGCGGGGTAAGCGCGGGCCAGCGCCGGCGCCAGGTCGGGCGCCACCGGCGGGCGCGACAGATCGGCGGCGCCCACCACGGGCGGTCCCGGGTGGCGAACGATGTCGGCGCCGTCGCCGTCGACGACCCGCCGGGTGATGCGCGCGCCGGGACGCCCCACCGGACCGTGCATGGCCTGGCCATTGCCCGTGGCGCTGGACCAACCGGCGCCCGGGCTGTCGTTCGTCATGGTCACGCCGGTGAAGTCGGCGGGGGATTCGGCCGCCGGCGGCGGACCGGGCCGCGGGGGCGCCGGCGCGGCGTGGGCGCGCGCCGGATGGGCCATCGCCACACGCGGCGCCGGCCTATCCGCTCTGGGGGCGGACGCCGGGGGCGGCGCGCGCTCCGGCTCCTGCACGGACATCTCGACCAGCGCCGGCGGGCGGCGCCTGGCGGTGCGGCCGGCGCCGTCGTGGCCGCCACCCAGGCCGCCGAAGGCGACGGTGTGCAGGGCCAGGCTGGCCACCACCACGGCGCCCCACAGCACCAGTTCGGCTCTCATTCGCATGACGGGCTCCTCGGGCGGGGACATGTCAGCGCCTGGCCACGGCCAGGTCGTCGGGGTCGACGTTGATGGCGAACTTCGTCACGTTCTCGCGGCGCAGCAGATCGATGACGTGGATGACGTTCGAGTGGGTGGTGCGTCCGTCGGCGGCGATCACGGCGCGCGTGTCGGGGTCGGCGTCGTGGGCGCTCTTGATGCGCGCGCGCAGGGCCGGCTCGGCGATCGGCTCGGCGTCCAGGAAGGTCCTGCCGTCCTTGTCGATCGACACCGTCAGGGTGGTGGGCGTCCCCTCGCCCGTGGCGCCCTTCGGCAGCTCGACGGGGATGGCGCGGGACACGACATAGCTGGCGGTGACCATCAAGATCACCAGCAGCACCAGGGTGATGTCGACCAGCGGCGTGACGTTGATGCCGGTGATCATCTCGTCGTCGGAAGAGGCGGAAGCGGCCATGGGAGTCTCCTGTCGGGTCTTGGGGCGGGCAAAGCTGGAAGAGATGGAAGAGGTGGGTGGCGCGGGCGCTCAGGGGCGCGGGGCGGGGACGCCGACGCGTTCGGCCTTCAGGAAGGCCAGCACGTCCTTGCCGAAGGCCTCGGCGCGACCCAGGCGCGTCTTGATGATGCGCTGGAAGGTGTTGAAGAACGCGATGGCCGGCAGCGCCACCAGGATGCCGATGGCCGTCGCCACCAGCGCCTCGCCCACCTCGGACATCAGGCCGGCGGTGACCTTGCCGGCGCTGTCGTTCAGCGCGTGGAAGGCGCGGATGATGCCGATGACCGTGCCCAGCAGGCCGATGAACGGCGCGTTGGCGCCCAGCGTGCCCAGAAACGCCAGCCGGCGCTCCATGCGCAGCTTGGCCAGCTGGATGGCGCCGCTCATGCGCTCCTCGGCCGAGGCGGTGCCGTCGCTGGGGTCCTGCAGGCCGGCCGCGATGATGCCGGCCACGTGCGACGGGGACTGCTGCAGGCGCGCGCGGGCGCCGGCCAGGTCCCCGCTGCGCAGCGACGCCAGGATCTGGAGCCGCAGCTTGCGAATGTTCTCGCTGGTGCGGATCAGGTAGATGGCGCGTTCCAGGGCCACGGCGATGCCGCCGACGGATAGTCCGACGAGCAGCCACATGATCCAGGTGGCGCCCATCATCGCGAAGCCGGTCAGTTTCTGTTGGATGTCCATGGGGTTCTCCGTGCGTGAGCGTGTGAGGTTGGTTGTCGTGCGCGTCCGGACAGCGACGCGACCCCGGGCTCCTCAGCAGCCGCCGTGCCAGCGAACAGGCGGGCGGATCGCCGCGCTTTTCGCCCCGACGGCGCGCCCGGCGGCCCCGGACGGCGCGGGTGTCCGCGGACAGGTGTCCGCCTCGTGCGAACAGTGACCGCGGTCAGCGCCAGAGACGCGCGGCGATCTCGTCGGCGAACAGCAGGCCGGCCGGCGTGGGCCGGATCGCCTCGGGCGTCACCACCAGCCAGCCGCGGGCGGCGCAGCTGGCCAGCTCGGCCTCGCGCCCGACCTGGGGCTCCGCGCCGAAGCGGCGGGCGTGACTCGCCCTGTCCAGGCCGTCGGCCGTGCGCAGGGCCAGCCAGACCGCCTCGTTCTCCAGGTCCGCCGCCTGCCGCCGCTCGGTCTGCGCCGGCTGGGGATTGCCGCCGGCCGCGGCCTTCAGGTACGTGTCGGTGGCGCGCGGGTTGGAGAAGCGCCAGGCCGTCCCGTCCGCCAGCGGGCGGAACGACGCGGCCGAGGCGCCCACGCCCAGATACGGCGCGCCGGTCCAGTACAGGCTGTTGTGAACGGCGCGCCGGCCCGGGCGGGCGTGGCTGGACACCTCGTACTGGGTGAAGCCGGCGGCCGCCAGCGCGTCGCGCACCTGCTCCTGCATGGCCGCGGCGGCCTCGTCGTCCGGCACCACCAGCTGCCCCTTGCGGGCGCGGGCGCCGAACGGCGTGCCGCGCTCGATGGTCAGCGCGTACGCCGACACGTGCTCGGGCTGCAGCGCCAGCACGCCGTCCACCGAGCGCCGCCAGTCGTCGAACGACTGTCCGGGCAGCCCGAACATCAGGTCGACGGACAGGTTGTCGAAGCCTGCCGCGCGGGCCGTGCGCACCGCCGCCGCGCCGGCCGCGCCGCCATGATTGCGCCCCAGCGCCGCCAGCAGGCGATCGTCCAGCGCCTGCACCCCCAGCGACAGTCGATTCACGCCGGCGGCGCGCCAGGCCCGGGCCCGCGCGTCGTCGACCTCGCCGGGGTTCGCCTCGACGGTGATCTCCAGCGGCGTGCCGGCGGCGCCGAAGGCTTGCCGGCCTGCCGCCAGCACGCGCGCCAGCGCGTCGGGGCGCCACAGGCCGGGCGTGCCGCCACCGACGTAGATCGACACCAGGCGCGGCGCCTGCGGCCCGGCGCGAAACCAGGGCGCGCGCGCCGCCAGCTCGGCGATCACCGCGTCGGCGTAGCGGTCGTGGGGGATCTCGGCGCGCGCGTCGACGGCGAAGTCGCAGTACGGGCAGTGCACGCTGCAGAACGGGAAGTGGACGTACAGGCCCCCCTCCGGGGCCGCCGCCAGCGCGCCGGCCCCCAGCTCGTCGGGCGACGCGCGCCGCCGGAGCGAGGCCGTCGTCAACGCCACCTCCTCAGCGGGCGGCCGGCGCCGGCGCGGCGGGGGCCACGGCGGGGGCGGGCAGCTTGCGGACGTATTCGGCGCACAGGCGGATGCGCCGCCGCGACAGCTCGCGCCCCAGGCCCACCAGCGTCTCGAACAGCGGCGGGGTGGCCCGCTTGGCGGTGACCGCCAGGCGCAGCAACATGAACAGCTCCTTGGTCGACCAGCCCGCCTTCTCGGCGAAGGCGCGCGTCGCCGCGTCCAGGCTCGGTCCGGTGAAGGGGCGCAGCGTGTCCAGCATCTCGCCGTACGCCGCCAGGCCCTCGTGGACCTCCTTCGGCAGGCGCCCCTTCGGCAGCAGCTCCTTCGCCACCGGCGCGTAGTCGAGATCACCCGAGAAGAACATGTCCGACAGGGGAATGAACTCGTCCAGGCGCTGGATGCGCTCGCGCACCAGCGGCACCAGCGACTGCAGGTGCGCGTCGGACAGGCGCCACTGCCGCAGCCGCGCCACGATGCCGGCGTCGTCCAGGGCCCGCAGGTAGTCCGCGTTCATGGCCGACAGCTTCACCAGATCGAACACCGGGCCGCCCAGGCTGACCCGATCCCACGAGAAGGCGGCCACCATCTCGGACAGGTTGAACTTCTCGCGATCGCCGGAGATGGACCACCCCATCGTGCCCAGGTAGTTCAGCAGCGCCTCGGGCAGGAACCCGGCATCCTGGTAGTAGTCCAGCGAGACGGGGTTCTTGCGCTTCGAGATCTTCGACTTGTCGGCGTTGCGCAGGAGCGGCATGTGGATCCACTCGGGGGCCTGCCAGCCGAAGGCCTGGTACAGCACCACGTGCTTCGGCGTGGAGGACAGCCACTCCTCGGCGCGGATCACGTGGGTGATCCCCATCAGGTGGTCATCCACCACGTTGGCGAAGTGGTACGTGGGAAACCCGTCGCTCTTCAGCAAGATCTGGTCGTCGATCTGCGTGTTCTCGAACTTCACGGGGCCACGCAGCCGATCGATGAACGTGGTGTCGCCCGTGCGGGGCATGGCCATGCGGATCACGAAGGGCTCGCCCGACCGGGCGCGGCTCTCCGACTCTTCCCGGGGGCGGCCCCGGCACAGGCCGTCGTAGCCCACGAACAGCCCCTGGCGGCGCTGCTCGTGGCGCACGGCCTCCAGCCGCTCGGCGGTGCAGAAGCAACGGTAGGCGGCGCCGGCCGCCAGCAGCGGCTCGATCTCGCGCTGGTAGATGTTCAGGCGCTCGGACTGGCGATAAGGGCCGCAGGGACCGCCGATGTCCGGCCCCTCGTCCCAGCCCAGGCCCACCCACTGCAGCGCGCGCAGGATGGCCGCCTCGGACTCGGGCGTCGACCGCGTGCGATCCGTGTCCTCGATGCGCAGGATGAACTTGCCCCCCTGCTGCTTCGCGAAGGCGTAGTTGAAGAGCGCGATGTACGCGGTCCCCACGTGAGGATCGCCCGTCGGCGACGGGGCGATACGGACGCGAACGGGTCGGGACTCTGGGGCCGCGCTGGACATGACGGGACGGTGTCATACCACGGCTATTGCTTCTATAATGGCGCCACGGTGTGGCACCTCGTCTGGCACGACTGGCAGCTGGAGAGCTTGGTCCGCATCTTCCTGGGGACCTTGCTGGGCGGCGCGATCGGCTACGAGCGGGACCTGCACGGACGGCCCGCCGGCCTGCGCACCCACGCCATCGTGGCGCTGGCGTCGGCGACGTTCATGGTGGTCTCGACGCAGTTCATCTACTTCCAGCACTATCACGAGGGGCAGCTGGTGGGCGTGGACGGGTCGCGCATCGCCGCCTCGGTGGTGTCGGGCATCGGCTTCCTGGGCGCGGGCGCCATCCTGCGCACGGGCCTGACCATCAAGGGGCTGACCACCGCCGCGGGGTTGTGGCTGGTGTCCGCCATCGGCATGGCGGCGGGGGGCGGGATGTATCTGGTCAGCATCTTCGTGACCGTCATCGGGCTGTCGGCGCTGACGCTGCTGCGCCGCTTCGAGGATCGGGCCGGCCCGGTGTCCCACCAGCGCATCACCGTCATGGTGGACGAGGGCAAGGTGCAAGAGCAGATCGCCGCCGCGCTGCGGGCCGCCGGCGCGACGCTTTCCCACGACGAGTACGAGCGCGACGCCGAGGGCCACCTGCGCCTGACCTTCGACACGCGCATGACCGGCCCCTCCCGCCTGCTGGAGCTGGCCCGCGCCATCGAGGAAGTACCGGGCGTGCGCCATCTGAAGATCGAGCGGGTGTGACCAGCGTGCGGCGCGCCAGCGGGACCATCCACGTCTTCACCTTCAAGGAAGGGCTGCTGGCGGCAGCGGCGCACGATCTGCGCCTGCGCTTCGATGGGTTCACCTGCCACCTGGACGGCGATGCCGTCAGGGTCGTCATCGCGCTGAGCTCCCTGCACGTCGACGGCCCGGTGCGCGGCGGCGTGGTCCGACCCGGCGAATACGATGACCGCCGCCGCGCCGAGATCGAGGGGGCCACGCGGCGCGACGTGCTGCGGACCGATCGCTTTCCCACCGCGACGTTCGCCGGGCAGGCCGTCGCCGCGCCCGGCGGGTACGACGTGCGCGGCACGCTGACCCTGGCCGGACGCGAGGGCCCTTTGTCGTTCGCGATGAAGAAGGACGGCGCTGGCCACCGGGGCAGCTTCGACCTGCAGCCCAGCCGCTGGGGCATCGCGCCCTACAGCGCGATGCTGGGCACCATCCGCGTCCAGGACCGGGTGCGGATCGAGGTCGCCGTGACCGAGTTGCACGACTGACCTTCAGGGCAGGACGATCCGGCCCGGCGCCGGATCGCCCCCGGCGTCGCTGTTCGTCCCGTCCTGCGTGTGGCAGGCGTTGCAGTCGCCGTCGCGCTGCGGCTGCAGCATCACCCGCGTCCTTCCCTGGAAGCTGATCCGGGCCGTGTAGGGGAACGCGAAGCCGGGCAGCCGCTCGAAGAAGTTTCCGCCGTCGTTGACCACCGACGTGATGGACAGGCCGCGCGCGTCGATCAGCTGAACGACGGCGCCCGCGGCCGGCGCCCCGCTGCAGTGATCGGGCTCGTGGCCCGTCGGGAACACCGTCCCCGCGAACGTGAACACGGGCGCGTCCCCCTCTTCACCGGAGGCCGTGTTCTCCTCGACGTGACAGGCGATGCAGGGGCGACCGGGGGACATCCAGGGCGAGGGCTGGTCGTTCGGATCGAGCAGCCTGCCACTGGTGCAGGCGGGCGCGACGGCGAAGGGATCGGACAGGGTGTCGCGCCCGCCGCCGCACCCCACCCCGCCGACGGACAGCAGCGCGATCGGCAAGATCAGCGCCCGCAAGCGGTCGCGCTGGTTCATGGGGCCAGGGTCAGCAACAGCAGCGCGGCGTCATCGTTCGACGTGGCCGGCATGGGCATGCTGCCGGCGCCCCTGATGCCGGCGATCGCGGCCGTCTTGCTGTCGGGGGACAGCGCCACCGACCAGAAGAAGTCAGCGGGCCCGCCCAGGGAGTAGCTCTTCCAGCCCGTGGCAGAGAAGGCCGTGTCGGGCTGGCCATCAGGCGTCAGCATCGCCACCACCCCGTCGACGTCGGACGACGTCAGGCGGCCGCCGCCCACCAGCAGGATGCGGCGATCGGGCAGGACCGCCAGCCGGCGCGAGTTGTCGGCGAAGCCGCCGATGTCGATTCGCACCAGACCGTCCGTGCCGTATGTCGGATCCAGCACCCCACTGGCGGTCAGGCGCAGCGACACCAGATCGGTCGTCTCGGAGTCGAGCTGGCGGCCGTAGCCCGTGGTGACCAGCTTGTACCCACCCGAGGGCATCGGCTGCACGACCGCCTGGTAGGTCTCCGTCTGCTGGGCCAGCGGCGACGCGCTGAACACCCCGTTCGTCGCGAACGTGGTGTCCAGGAGGCCCGCGTCCGTCACCTTGTAGAGGACCGGCCTGGTGTCGGCGCCTGGCACCGGTTGATAACCGGCCCCGACGATCCCGTCCGTCCCCGGCAGGATGGTGACGTTGCGGGGGCTGGCGTTGTTGCTCTTCAGCGTCACGCCGTCGCTGTCCAGCACCTGCGTGTCCAGGGTGAACAGACCGTTCGCGCCGAACGTGGCGTCGCGCGCGCCGTCCGCCGTCAACCGCAGCAGCACGAAGTCCGTGTCCATGGCGCCGGCGCGCACCTGCCCGCCGCTGACGACCAGACGATCGTCTGCGCCCGGGTACTTCGCCAGGCCCCAGGCGCTGTCGGCCAGGAAGCTGGTGCCGTTCAACAGCCCCGTGCTCAGGTCGAAGGTGGCGACGCCGTCACTGCCGAAGGTCACGTCCGTGCTGCCGTCCGCGTTGAAGCGCGCCACCGCCAGGTCGCGATCACGCGCCTCCGCCGCGCCGGCGTGCTCGACGGTGCCCGCCACCACCACCTTGCCCGTGGACTGCACCACGATCCCGCGGCACAGCTCGCCGTTCGTGCCCGCGGCCAGGTTGCGCACCACGACGCCGCCCGTGCCGAAGGTGGGATCCAGGGCGCCGGTCGGCTGGAACTTCACCACCACCGTGGCGACGTCCGCCGTGCTGTCGGCGCTGTCCGCCAGCTGGCCCGCGGCGTAGATGTTCCCGACCGCGTCGTACGTGACCGCGTAGAAGCGATCCGGGCCCGTGGGTGAAAGGGGCAAGATCGTCAGGCCCGCTATCGCGACCAGGGCGCTGCCCATGCCACCGGCGCCACCGGCCGCGGCCACCCCGCCCGCTCCGGCGGCCGCTCCGGCGCCGCCGCCGGACGCGGTCGGTGCGCCCCCCTGTCCACCGGTATCCGCGACACCGCCGCCGCTGCCGCCGCTGATCGCGGGGGCGCCCCCGCCTCCGCCCGTGCCGGACCGGGCAGAGGGGGACGAGTTGCAACCGCCGCCTGCCACCAGCGCCGCGGCGAACGATGCCAGCGAAGCAGCGACGGCAGACCACGACGGGCTACCGCTTGGAACGACCTTGGATCGGGACATGGCGAATCTCCTGTTGGGCCTCGTCAGGACACGAGGCGATGCCGGGGAACCCGCGGCCGGGTCCATCCAGAAAGGGGACAAACATGAAAATGACTATCACTTTCACAGTCACCTTTAAAGAAACCCGCGGCATCTGTCAACGCCTCCCGTGGCCGCGCGAGCAATCTCTTTCGCGCCCAGCGCGAGGGGGAAGCTGCTAGAGCGACAGATCCAGGCCCAGCCAGCCGCTGATCGGCGCGCCGGGGGCGCGAAAGCGCGGGTCTGCGTAGGCTGGCCCCAGCACGCCGGTCGCGTCGCCCAGCACGCCGAACGTCGAGTAGGCGCTGTCGAACAGGTTGTTCACGCGGGCGCGCACCGCCACGTGCGGCCCCAGCTGGTAGGCCGCCGTCAGGTTGACGATCAAGAACCCGGGCAGCGAGGACAGCAGGTTCGCCTCGTCACCCCGGTAGTACTGGCCTCCGTTCGCGATCGCAATGAGGCCGACCGACAGCCCGAACGGCGCCGTGAAGGCGACGCTGGCCTTGGCGGCGTGGGCCGGCAGCGACGGCAGGTGCGCGCCCGCCGCGACGGCGACCTGACCGTTCAC
>Ga0070658_10005154_pt1 | contig 10635 bp, 9 predicted proteins | sample KBSC13metaG_FD_64664 | JGI IMG/M metagenome (GOLD analysis project Ga0070658, IMG submission 64664) | Corn rhizosphere microbial communities from Kellogg Biological Station, Michigan, USA - KBS C1-3 metaG | ecosystem: Host-associated > Plants > Roots > Rhizosphere > Soil ... | reverse complement strand
TCGAAGTGGTTCTCGCTCTCGATGAGCCGGTCGTCGGTGGTGATGCCCAGCCCGAAGACCGAGGCGATCGGCTCGGCCGTCTCCTGCGCTCGCTGCAGCGGCGACGCGACGACCTCGGTCACGTCGCGGCCCTTGAGCGCCTGGGCGGCGTCGAGCGCCATCTGGCGGCCGTCGTCGGAGAGCCGGAAGCCGGGGATGCGGCCGTAGAGGATGCCGTCCGGGTTGTGGACCTCACCGTGCCGCAGCAGGTGGACGACCGTCCTCACGACGCGGCCTTGGCGGCGATCGGAAGGGCGGTGAGGACACGATCGAGGGCCGCGTCGTCGTGCGCTGCGCTCACGAACCAGGCCTCGTACGCCGACGGCGGCAGGTAGACGCCCTCGGCGAGCATGGCGTGGAAGAACGCCCGGTAGCGGTCGGCGTCCTGCTTCGTCGCGGCGTCGTAGTCCGTGACCGGCTCACCGGTGAAGAAGATGCTGAAGAGCGATCCGGCTGTCTGCAGGACGTGTGGCACGCCCTCCGCAGCGAGGGCGTCGGACGCAGCGCGCCCGACAAGCGCGGCCGCCCGGTCGACGTGGGCGTAGACCTCGTCAGTGCAGTGCTGCAGCGTGGTGAGGCCGGCCGCCACCGCGAGCGGGTTCCCCGACAGCGTGCCCGCCTGGTACACCGGGCCCGCCGGCGCGAGCTTCGCCATGACGTCGGCCCGGCCGCCGAAGGCCGCGGCCGGCATGCCGCCGCCCATGACCTTGCCGAAGGTGAACAGGTCCGGCACGACGCCCTCGAGGCCGAACCACCCCGCCTTGCTGACCCGGAAGCCCGTCATCACCTCGTCGCTGATGAGCAGCGCACCGTGCCGGGCCGTGAGGTCCCGCAGGCCCTGCGTGAAGCCCGGCAGCGGCGGGACCACGCCCATGTTGGCCGCGGCGGCTTCCGTGATCACGCAGGCGATCTCGTCGGGGTAGGTGGCGAACGCGGCCTCGACCGCGGCCAGGTCGTTGTAGGGCAGCACGATCGTGTCGGCCGTCGTCGCACCGGTGACGCCCTGCGTGTCCGGCAGCCCGAAGGTGACCACGCCCGACCCGGCGGCGGCCAGGAGCGCGTCGACGTGGCCGTGGTAGCAGCCGGCGAACTTCACGACCTTCGTACGCCCCGTGAAGCCGCGTGCGAGCCGCACGGCCGACATCGTGGCCTCGGTGCCGCTGTTGACGAGCCGCACCTGCTCGACGGGCTTCACGCGACGGCAGATCTCCTCGGCGAGCTCGACCTCGCCGGGGCTCGGGGTGCCGTAGGACGTGCCGCGCGCCGCGGCTTGCTGCAGCGCCTCCACGACCGCCGGGTGGGCGTGGCCGAGGACCATCGGGCCCCAGGAGCAGACGAGGTCGACGTACTCCCTGCCGTCCGCGTCGGTGAGATAGGGGCCGGCGCCGCTCACCATGAAGCGCGGCGTGCCCCCGACCGCCCGGAAGGCGCGGACCGGCGAGTTGACCCCGCCCGGCACGACCTGCTGGGCGCGCGCGAAGAGCGCCTCACTGGCCGGTGCCTCGTACGGATAGGACATGCGCCTATCCAACCAGGCTGCTAGCTGACGGTGGCCTGCACGTAGGGGCTGCGGTTGGCGTCGTTGTTCGCCGTCGTCGCCACCAGCGCGTAGAACGTGTAGCGGCCGGCCGGGAGCGTTGCCGTCAGCGAGTACCCGCCGTTGTCAGCGGTCCTCGTCTTGCCGACGTGCACCGTGCCGCCGCTGCCGCTGCGCCAGACGTCGACCGTCGTGCCGCCGCCGCCGGGGGTGACGCCGCCGTCGAAGCGCATCGTCCGGACACCGACGCGCGTGACGCGCAGGGAGATCCGGTAGCGGACGGTGACCGTGGACGTCGGGCTGGTCGAGCCGCTCTCACTGGTGACGTAGAGGCTGGTGTCGGAGGCCGGGTTGATGGCCCAGCCGGCGTAGCCGTTCGCGTCGGTCGTGGCCGTGTGGGCGGCCTTGAAGGTCGTCGACGGGCGCGTGGCGGCGTAGAGCGTGACCAGGCAGCCCGGGCCGCTGTGCGTGATGACCTTGACGGCCTCGCCTCGGGTGACGCGGCGCGGGCTGACGGCGATGGTCGTCGCCGGCGAGGGCGAGCTGGACGACGTCGGCGTGGCGGTCGCCGACGTCGTGGGTGTGGCGGTGGCCGAGCCGGTGGGCGTCGGGGTGCCACCGCCGCCCAGGATGCCGCCGAGGGGGTCGCTGGCCGTCGGGCTCGGAGTGGGGCTGGCCGTCGACGTCGCGGTCGGGGTGGCGGTCGCGGTGCCGGTTGCTGTGGGCGTGGCGGTCGCGGTGCCCTGGCCGCCGCCGAGCGGGAACGGAAGGCCGCCGCCGCTGGACGGTGACGTCGTCGCGGTGGGGCTCGTGGTCGCGGTCGGGGTCGCCGTGGTCGTGGCCGAGCCGGTCGGCGTCGGGGTGCTGCCGCCGCCGAGGATGCCGCCGAGCGGGTCGCTGCTGGTGGGGCTCGCGGTCGGGCTGACCGTCGTCGTGGCCGTGCTGCTCGGGGAGCTGCTGGAGGCGACGGCCGCGCAGGAGGTGGAGGCACCGGCCGGGGTGCCGACGGCCACGAGGGCCGCACCGGCCAGGACGGTCGCAACACCGATGCCGGCACTGCCGAAGGTGACGACGGCGCGGTGCTTCTGCAGGGCAGACTCAGACACGAGGGGGGACTCCAGACACGAGGCGGGTTCGTCGCAGAGGTTCGGCACGGACCCTAGAACTCCTGCCTAGGCCAACCAACTCGCTGCCTCGGTCGCCCAGTAGGTCAAGATCACCGAAGCGCCAGCCCGCCGGATGCCGACGAGCTGCTCGGTGATGATGCGCTGCCGGTCGATCCAGCCGTGCGCTGCAGCAGCCTCGACCATGGCGTACTCGCCGGACACCTGGTACGCCGCGACGGGCACCGGGACGGCCTCGCTCACCGCGCGTACGACGTCGAGGTAAGCCAGAGCTGGCTTCACCATGACGGCATCCGCACCCTCGGCGACGTCGAGCAGGGCCTCGCGGACGCCCTCCTCGGCGGCGCGGGAGGGGTCCTGCTGGTAGGCCGCCCGGTCGCCGAACTGCGGCGCGCACTCGGCTGCGTCGCGGAACGGTCCGTAGAAGGCGGACGCGTACTTGGTCGAGTAGCTGAGGATCGGGAGGTCCGCGTACCCGGCCCCGTCGAGGGCGCCTCTGATGGCCGCGACCTGGCCGTCCATCATGCCGCTCGGGGCCACGACCTGGGTGCCGGCCCGGGCCTGGGCGACGGCGATCGAGGCGTAGCGCTCGAGGGTGGCGTCGTTGTCCACCTCGCCGGTCTCGGTGAGGAGGCCGCAGTGGCCGTGGTCGGTGTACTCGTCGAGGCACAGGTCGCTCATGACGACGAGGGTGTCGCCGACCTCTGAGACCACGTCAGCGAGGCCTCGCTGGACGATGCCGTCGGGGTCGTCCGCGCCGGACCCGCGGGCGTCCTTCTCGGCCGGGATGCCGAACAGGATCACGCCGCCCACGCCGGCCGCGGCCGCCTCGTGCACGGCCTTCTTGAGCGAGTCGCGGGTGTGCTGGACGACGCCCGGCATGCTCGCGATCGGGGCCGGCTCGGAGAGGCCCTCCTTGACGAAGACGGGGAGGACGAGGTCGGCAGGCGCGACCCGCACGTCGGCGACCAGCCGCCGCAGCGCCGGCGAGCGCCGCAGGCGGCGGGGTCGCGACCCGGGGAAGGTCACCGCTTGACGGCCTTCTTCACCGGCTTCTTGCGACGCCGGGCTGAGGGCGGCAGCTCGCCGTTGGCACGCATCTGCAGCGCGTGCTCGGCGAGGCCCTCGACGAGGCTGAGCACGTCGGGCTTGGCCGCGACGACGTCGACGCGCAGGCCGAGCTCCTCGGCGGTCTTCAGCGTCTGCGGCCCGATCGCGACGAGGATCGTCGTGTCGTGCGGCTTGCCTGCGATGCCGACGAGGTTCCGCACGGTGCTCGACGAGGTGAAGAGGACCGCGTCGAAGCCGCCGCCCTTCAGCGCCTCGCGCGTCTCGGCGGGCGGAGGGGCCGCCCGGACCGTCCGGTAGGCGGTGACGTCGTCGACCTGCCAGCCCAGGTCCTGCAGCCCGGCGACGAGCGTGTCCGTCGCGATGTCCGCTCGCGGCAGGAAGACGCGGTCCATCGGGTCGAAGACCTCGTCGTAGGGCTGCCACTCGGCCAGCAGGCCCTCGGAGCTCTGCTCGCCGGACGGCACGAGCTCGGGGTGGATGCCGTAGTCACGCAGCGCCTGGGCGGTCGCGTCGCCGACGGCGGCGATCTTCACCCCGGCGAAGGCTCGGGCGTCGAGCCCGAACTCCTCGAGCTTCTCGCGGACGGCCTTGACGGCGTTCACGCTGGTGAAGGCCACCCAGAGGTAGCGGCCCGTCACGAGACCCTTGATCGCCCGCTCCATCGGCGCGGGGGTCCGCGGCGGCTCGACGGCGATGGTCGGCACCTCGACCGGGATCGCGCCGTGGCTGCGCAGCGCCGTGGAGAGCGCACCGGCCTGGTCCCGCGTGCGCGGCACGAGGACCTTCCAGCCGTAGAGCGCCCGCTGCTCGAACCAGCCGAGCTTGTCGGCCTTCTTCACGACGTCACCGACGACGACGAGCGCCTCGCCGGTGAGGTCGCTGACGGCCCGCTCGACCTCGTCGAGGGTGCTGACGACGGTGCGCTGGTCGGCCGTCGTGCCGCCGACCGTGACGGACACCGCGGTGTCCGCCTTGCGGCCGTGCTCGACGAGCGCCGACGCGGCCTTGGCCACCTCGCCGACCTGCGCCATGAGGACGAGAGTGCCTGGGGCAGAAGCGATCCCGCTCCAGTCGAGGCCGTCCTCGACCCGCGCGATGGTGCGCGGCATGCCGACCGGGATGCCGGCGAACCCGGGTACGGCGACAGGCGCGGGCAGGCCCGGCACGATCTCCAGCCGCTGCTTGCCCCGGACCACCGCCTCGGCGTCCTTGACGCCGTCGGCCACGACGAACGGGTCCCCGGGGTAGAGCCGTACGACGGTCTGGCCGGTCTTGGCGGCCGTGACGAGGTGGCTGCCCTGGGGCTCGGCGGAGTCGACGGTGACGACTTCCGCGTGCTCTCCCGCGAGGAGCACGATCTCGGGCGCCACGCGCTCGTCGGACACGACGACATCGGCCGTGCCCAGGAGCTCGACGGCCCGCTGCGCGAGCAGGCCCGGGTCCCCCGTACCGGCACCCACGAGGGCCACCGTGCCGACAGGCTTCTTGGTCTTGCTGGGACTCATGCGTTGTCTCCGTTGCTCATCAGCTCAGCGGCGCCGAGGTCGAGGAGCTCGGCGGCGAGCCGCTCTCCCACCCCTGCCGCGTCGTGCGTGGGTCCGGTCGCCGAGAGGCGCACGGCGTCGCTGCCGTCGAGCGCGGTGACGACACCGCGCAGGAAGACCTCGGGACCGTCGTCGCCCTCGGCCACCTCGGCCTGTGCCCCGACCGGCGCCGAGCAACCGGCTTCGAGCGCACGCAGCAGCGCCCGCTCGGCGTCGACGGTCACGCGGCTGTCGGGGTCGTCGAGGGCCTTGAGGAGGGCGACGAGATCGGTGTCCTCGCGGCACTCCACCGCGAGGGCTCCCTGCGCTGGCGCGGGGAGCACCTGCAGGGGGTCGAGGGTCTCGGTCACCGCGTCGAGGCGGCCGAGACGGGCGAGGCCGGCGCGGGCGAGGACGACGGCGTCGAGCCCCTTGCCGACCTTGGCGAGACGGGTGTCGACGTTGCCGCGGACCGGCACGACGTCGATGCCGAGCCCGAGCGCGCGGATCTGGGCCATCCGACGGGGCGACCCGGTGCCGATCGTGGCGCCCTCCGGGAGCTCGCCGAGGGTGAGGCCGTCGCGGGCGCAGAGGGCGTCGCGCGCGTCCTGCCGCGTCGGCACGGCCGCGATGACGAGCCCCGGCGCAGGGGCGGTCGGGAGGTCCTTGTAGGAGTGCACGGCGAGGTCGATCTCGCCGGCGAGCAGCGCGTCCCGCAGCGCGCTGACGAAGACGCCCGTGCCGCCCAGCTGCTGGATCGCGGCCGTGGACGTGTCGCCGTGGGTGGTGATGTGGACGAGCTCGACCTCGAGGCCCTGCGCGCGCAGCGCCTCGGCCACGTGGCCGGACTGCGTGAGCGCGAGGGCGGACGCCCGCGTCCCCAGCCGCAGTGTGCTCATTCGGTGTCCTCGACGGTCACGGAGGCGACAGCCTCGACCGCAGCGGGGTCGAGGCCGAAGAGCTCGCGGAGGGCGTCGGCGTACGAGAGGCCGATCGGCGACTCCGTCAGCTCCTTCACCCGCACGGTCGGGGTGTGCAGCAGGGTCTGCACCACGCGCCGCACCGCCTGCTCGACCTCCGCGCGCTCACGCTCGCCCAGCTCCGGCAGTCGGCTGGACAGCCGGGCCAGCTCGGCGTCGACGACCTCGTCGGCGCGACTGCGCAGGGCCACGACCGTCGGCGCGACGCGGCTCGACTTCTGCCACGACAGGAACGCGCTGACCTCGTCGCTGACGACGGCTCGGGCCGCCTCGACGCCGGCGCCGGCGGAGGTGTCGGCCAGCTTGGCCTGCAGCGTCTCGAGGTCGACGAGCGTCACGCCCGGCACGGTCCGGACCGTCGGGTCGACGTCGCGCGGCAGGGCGAGGTCGAGGATCACGAGCGGGCGGCCCCGCCGGCGCTCGGCGGCGGCCGCCACCGTCTCGCGCTGCACGACGAGGCCGGTCGCACCGGTGCTCGCCACCACGACGTCGGCGGCGGCCAGCTCGTCGGCGAGGCCGTCGAGACCGACGCCTCGCCCCTCGAGCGACGTCGCCAGTCGTTCCGCGTTGGCCGGAGTGCGGTTCGCCACGACGATCGGGCCGGCTCCCGCGCGGCGCAGGGTCGTCCCGGCGAGGGCACCCATCGAGCCGGCACCCACGACGAGGACGGCACGACCCGTCAGGTCCCCGACGGCCTCGGTCGCGTGCTCGAGCCCCACGCTGACGAGCGACTGGCCCGCCTCGTCGATCCCGGTCTCGGAGTGGACCCGCTTGCCGACGCGGAGCGCGGTCTGGAAGAGCTCGTGCAGCGTGCGACCGACGGACTCGCCGCTCGCGGCGTAGGCCCGCCGCAGCTGGCCGAGGATCTGCGACTCCCCGACGACCATCGAGTCGAGGCCGCTCGCGACCTGGAACAGGTGGAGGACGGCCTGGGCCTCCCAGTGGACGTACAGGTGCTTCGAGAGCTCCTCGAGCGGGACGCCGGACCGCCTGCTGAGCAGGTCGGTGATCGCGTCGACGCCGGCGTGGAAGCCCTCCGTGTCGGCGTAGACCTCGACCCGGTTGCAGGTGCTCAGCACGACCGCCTCCGAAGCGACCGGCACGTCCGACAGGACGTCGCTGGTGTCGCCGAGGCCACGCGTGACCTCCTCGAGGAGGGCGACGGGCGCGCTGCGGTGGCTGATGCCGACGACGAGGACGCTCACGAGGCAACCGCCGCCGTGCGAGCGGAGCCGGCAGCGTGGGGAGTTCTCATGCCGGCGTGACCAGGGACTTGCGGTGCTCGTGGAAGGACAGGATCTGCAGCTCGATGGAGAGGTCGACCTTGCGCAGGTCCACCTGGGCCGGGACCGTCAGGACGGTCGGCGCGAAGTTGAGGATGCTCGTCACGCCGGCGCTGACGAGCAGGTCGCAGACCTCCTGGGCCGCGCTGGCCGGCGTGGCGATGACGCCGATGCTCCCGGGCGAGACGACCATCGGCAGGTCGTCGATGTGCCGGACGGTGAGGCCGGCGATCTGCTGGCCGGTGAGCGCCGGGTCGGCGTCGAGGAGGGCGTCGATGGCGAGGCCCCTGCTCGCGAAGCCGCCGTAGCCCGCGAGCGCGCGGCCCAGGTTGCCGACGCCGACGAGGATGACGCTGCACCGGCGCAGGAGCCCGAGCTCGCGGCTGATCTGGGTGACGAGGTGCGCGACGTCGTAGCCGACCCCGCGCGTGCCGTAGCTCCCGAGGTGGCTGAGGTCCTTGCGCAGCTTGGCCGAGTTGACGCCGGCCGCCTCGGCGAGCGCCTCGGAGCTGATCGTCGTCGTGCCCTCGTCGGCGAGCGCGTGCAGCGCGCGCAGGTAGAGCGGGAGCCGCGCCACCGTCGCCTCAGGGATCATGTCCCGGCGCCGGGGAAGCTGGTCTGTGCTCACGCGCTGTGCTCCTGCTCGGGCCGTCGCGGGGCCCTGTCCGGAGACGACGTTACGCGCTTGTGAACGCGCGCACAAAGTCAGTGAGTCGGGTCACACAGCGGGTGATCAGCAGGCGCTCGCGCGCCTGACCTGCCGGCGCGGCCCGCGCCCGATGTCCTGCTGATCACAACGGGCACTGCCTCACCTCAGTGCGCGCGCGAGGTCCTTCTCGTCCACCCACCAGCGCGCGACCACCTGCCCGTCGACCAGGACCACCGGCACGTGGTCGGAGTGCTCGCGCAGCGCGGGGTCGGCATCGACGTCCAGCACCGTCAGGGGAACGCCCGCCCTCGCGCAGACCCGCTGGACCACCGGAAGGGCCTCGGCGCACATCGAGCACCCCTCGCGCGTCACGAGCTCGACCGTTGCGTCCGCCCGACGCCGGCGTGCGCGTGTCCACCTGAGCGGACGCAAGCGCTAGCCCTGGAGCTCGCGCAGGCGGCCCTTGCTCACCTTGCCGGTCGCCGAGTGGGGCAGCTCGTCGACGAACTGCACCGCGGTCGGGCACTTGAAGCGGGCGAGCCGCCGGGCGCAGTGCGCGATCACGTCGTCGGCCGTGAGCGCGGCGCCGTCAGCGAGCACGACAAGCGCCTTGACCGACTCGCCGGTGTAGGGGTGGGCGATGCCGATGACCGCGGCCTCCTCGACGCCGTCGAGGGTCTCGAGGACCTCTTCGACCTCGCGGGGGTAGACGTTGAAGCCGCTGACGAGGATCAGCTCGCGGCGCCGGTCGACGAGGTACAGGTCCCCGTCGTCGTCGACCACGGCGACGTCACCCGTGGACCACCAGCCGTCGGCGTCGGGACCGTCGGACCCGTCGGGCCAGTAGCCGCTGAACAGGTTCGCGCCGCGTACGACGATCTCGCCGGGGTCGCCCTCCTCCACGAGCCGTCCGTGCTCGTCGACGAGCCTGATCTCGACGCCTGGGACGGGCCGGCCGATCGAACCCGGCTTGGCGACCTCCGACATCAGGGTGGTCGTCAGCACGGGCGCGGTCTCCGTCAGCCCGTACCCCTCGAAGACGTGGTGCCCGGTGACGTCGAGGACCCGGTGCAGGACCGTCGGCGGCAGCGGCGCGGCGCCGGACAGCGCGAGCCGCACCGACGTGAAGGCGTCGCCGACGTCGGGCAGCATCGACCAGGCGACGTACATCGGCGGCGCGCCCACCACGTTGGTGACGCCGTGCCGGCGGACGAGGTCGAGCGTCTCGACCGGGTCGAAGCGCTCGGTCAGGACGCCCGTCGCCCCGTGCTGCGCGACCGCGCCGAGGGCCGCGTTGAGCCCGAACACGTGGAAGAGCGGCAGCACCAGCAGCACGACGTCGTCGTCCGCGACGACGGGCGGGTCGATCTGCGAGCTCTGGGCGAGGTTGGCGAGCAGGGCGCGGTGGGTCAGCATCGCACCCTTGGGACGACCGCTCGTGCCGCTCGTGTAGAGCAGCACCGCGAGGTCCTCGCCGCCGCCGACGGACTCCGCCGGCGTCCGGTCGGACAGCAGCGCGCGCCAGTCCGCGGACGCGGTGACGACCACGGTCGGGGCCTGGACGAGCGAGGCCGTCGAGACGCCGGTGATGACGATCGCGGCGCCCGAGTCGCCGATCACGTGCGCCAGCTCGTCGGCCGTGTAGCCGGTGTTGACCGGCAGCGCGACGCACCCCGCGCGCAGGGCGCCGAAGTAGGCCACCACGAAGTCCGGCGTGTTGCCCAGGTGGATCGCGACCCGGTCGCCGGGCCTCGCACCGAGCGCTGCCAGTCCCCGGGCGCAGGCCGACACCCGGGTCTCGAGCTCCGCCCACGTCACGGTCTCGCCGTGGTAGAGCAGCGCCGCCTTGTCCGGCGTGGCGGCCGCGGCTGCGCGGACCAGGTCGGACACGTTCGAGGCGCTCACCCGCCGGACCCTAGCCGCTAGGTGGGCGACGGGGACGGCTGTGGCGGCGGTTGGGTGGGGGGCACGATGATCGGCGGCGGCGTCGTGCGGACCGGCGTGGGCTTCGGCTTCGCCGTGGCGGTCGGCTTCGGGGCGGGGGTACGGGACGCCGCGGCCGTCGTCCGAGGCGTGACCCGGTGCGTGGAGCGCACGTGCGGCGTCGGGGACGGGGTGGCGCTCACGTCGACCCCGGCCGCTTTCAGCGCCTCGGTCTTCTTGATGTCGGAGTAGATCTGCAGCGCCCGGGTGAAGATGCGCGCCGGGAGCGTGCCGCCGTAGATCTGGCCCGAGACGCCACCGAGGTCGTGCATCCCGCCGCAGGCCCCGTCGACGTGCTGCAGCGTCGCGCCGCTCCCGAGGGTGCAGGTCGTGTACTCGTAGCCCATCCAGCTGGCGATGCACACGTGCATCGAGGGCACGCAGCCGGTGAACCAGGCGTCCGTCGAGTTGTTGGTCGTCCCGGTCTTGCCGAAGACGGGGACGCC
>Ga0070658_10005152_pt1 | contig 10637 bp, 7 predicted proteins | sample KBSC13metaG_FD_64664 | JGI IMG/M metagenome (GOLD analysis project Ga0070658, IMG submission 64664) | Corn rhizosphere microbial communities from Kellogg Biological Station, Michigan, USA - KBS C1-3 metaG | ecosystem: Host-associated > Plants > Roots > Rhizosphere > Soil ... | reverse complement strand
CCTGCCACGCGCCACCGGGGACGCGCACGCGCACCGTGTAGTCGTCGTTGTGATGGCTGTAGCGGATGGGATTGGGGAACGGATGCACCTGCACCCGGTTTTCCGCCGCCTGCGCCGCGACAGGCGCGAAGGCAGCGAACAGGCCGGCGCAGACAATGATAAGCGGCGCGGCGTACAGGCGCGCGAACGCACGTAACGTGAACAAACGTAGTCTCCTTTGCCCGTGCGTCCGGATGGCGCCGCCGCCGGGCTTTGTTTGGTACGGCGCGACCGTCGATGCATCGCGCCTTCGCGGTATCGATAACAGTTAGTGTTTGATTTATAGCATAGCCGGAGTGCCTGTCAAGCTTCCATTCGATCCTGGATGTGGCGCAGCCATGATTACGCCGGATGATACCGGCGGCAACCGCGCGCGAGCCATATGTTTTTTGCGGAAATCGATATGTTTTATAGATGTCAAACAATTGCGCCGACGCATTCCTCGCCCCGGTCATAGGGATATGATTGTCGTTGCGGGTATCGATAACAACCGCTGCAGGCCGTGTCAGTATCCCCGCAGAAAGCTTAATGAAACTGACACGACGATCGGCCGCAGTTCACCAACCTGAATGCCATGGAGGAATAGATGCAAAAACTGGAGACACATGACACGCCCATGCACGATGACGACGGACGCGCGCGCGCGACCCGCCCCGCCCTCAAACCGTCCGAAGCGCCCGACGACGTGTCGCGCGCCGAACTGGGGCGCCGCAGTTTCCTGCTGAGCCTGGGCGCCCTCGCCCTGACCGGATGCGGGGCCGGCGGCGGCGAGCCGGCCGGCGGCAAACTGCTCGCGAACGCGGCCCAGCCCACGACGACTGCCGCGACCACCACAACCGCCTTCGTCCACCCCGGCCTGCTGCACACCCAGGCCGACTTCAACCGGATGGCGGCCAAGTACACGCTGAGCCCGTGGTCCGGCAGCTGGAACATCCTGATCGCCAACGGGCATTGCAGCACGACCTATCAGTATCATCCGCAAGCCATCGTGTACCGCGGCTACGACGGCGTCCATCCCGAGAATTACACCAGCCTGTACAACGACGTGGCCGCCGCCTACGCCTGTGCCCTGCGCTACAAGATCACGGGCGAGACGGCCTACGCCGACATGTCCGTAACGATCATGAATGCCTGGTCGGCCGTGCTCACCTCGATCCAGGGCACGACGGATGCCGCGCTGGCGGCCGGCATCTACGGCTATGAATTCGCCAACGCGGGCGAGATGATGCGTACGTACAGCGGCTGGGCCGCGGCGGATTTCGCCCGCTTCCAGAACATGATGAAGACCGTGTTCTACCCGATCAACCACGACTTCCTCATCCGGCACAACAACACGGACGTCACCCATTACTGGGCCAACTGGGATCTGTGCCAGATGGCGGCTATCCTCGCGATCGGCGTGCTGTGCGACGACCAGTCGCTGTTCGACGAGGCGGTCAATTATTTCAAGGGCGGCGCGGGCAATGGCGCCGTCGCGCAGGCGGTGTATTACATCCACCCCGGCTTCCTCGGCCAGTGGCAGGAATCGGGCCGCGACCAGGGCCACGCCACCCTCGGCATCGCCCTCATGGGCGCCATTTGCGAGATGGCATGGAACCAGGGCGTGGACCTGTACGGCTACGACAACAACCGCTTCCTGATGGGCGCGGAATACGTGGCGAAATCGAACCTGATCCAGTCCGGCACGACGTATTACACGGTGCCCTACGTCCCGTACAACAACGTCGACAACGTGCAGCAGAACGTGTTCGCGACCGACAGCCAAGGCACGCCCCGTCCTTGCTGGGCCCTCGTCTACAACCACTACGTCAACCGCAAGGGCCTCGCCGCGCCGTACTCGAAGCAGTTCGCCCTGGTCGTGCAACCGGAAGGCGGCGGCGGCAACTATGGCTCGACCAGCGGCGGCTACGACCAGTTGGGCTACGGCACCCTCACGTGCACGCGCGACCCGATCGCCGCAGGCGCCGCACCGAGCGGCCTGAAGGCACGCGCCCCGGGCGGCATGGCGGAACTGTCGTGGTGGGGCAGCGCCTACGCCACCAGCTACAACGTCAAGCGCGCCACCTCGACGAGCGGCCCGTGGACCACGATCGCCACCGGCATCACCGACCCGCTCACGTACACGGACAATCCCGGCACGGGCACGTGGTACTACGTTGTCAACGCCGTGACGCCGACCGGCACGACGGCCGACTCGAACCGCGCCACGGCCATCGTCGGCAAGACGCTGCACACTTACCTGGCCTGCAACGAGGGCACGGGGGCCACAGTGGGCGACGGCAGCGGCAACGGTCATGCCGGCACGCTGACGGGCAGCGGCACCTGGGGGACCGGCAAGTCGGGCAGCGCGCTGGCGCTCAACGGCAGCACGGACTACGTGAGCCTGCCCGCCAACCTGGTGACCGACCTGACCGACTTCACGGTGGCATGCTGGGTGTACTGGAACGCGTCGCGTAACTGGGAACGCATCTTCGACTTCGGGTCGGGCCCGGGACGCTACATGTTCCTCACGCCCCGCTCTGGCAGCGGCGTCGTGACCTTCGCCATCACGGTAGACGGCGGCAACGGCAGCCAGTCGGTGGCCGGCACGGCCGCACTGCCGACGGCCCAGTGGACCCACGTGGCGGTCACGCTGTCGGGCCGCACGGCCACGCTGTACGTGAACGGCACCGCGGTCGGCAGCAACACGAACGAGTTCCTGCCGCCGTGGCAGCTGGGCGGCACTACCCAGAACTGGATCGGCCGCTCGCAGTACTCGGCCGACCCGTACTTCAACGGCCGGATCGACGAGTTCCGCATCTACCGCGGCGCCCTCAGCGCGGCGGACGTCGCGGCGCTGATCGCGTCCAGCTGATGTAAATCGGCCGGCCCGTCTGGTAACGGGCCGGCCATGCGAACGATTCAACGCCGGTGCCTACCCAGGAATTCGAGCATCATGCGGCTCGCGTCCGGCCCTGCTTTCGTATTGAACTCGAACGCCGGGTCGCCGCCGCTCCACGCATGGCGCAAGCCCGCGATGCGTACGACGCGCAGCAGCACCTTGCGGCCCGCGACGTAATCGTGGATCTCGTGTGCATGCCGGCCGCCGCCCCGTCCGGCAGGCTTCGCCGTGACACGCGTCGCCGGACCGGGTGGCAGCCCGTTCAATTGCAGCCACTGCCGCGCCAGCTGTTGCTGATTCACCGGATGCACGACCTGGTCGTCTTCGCCCTGGATCAACAGGGCCGGCATCGGCGGCATCGGCCTCGCCACGGCCGGCAACGCCTGCGTAGTGCGGCGCTGCAGCAGGCTGGGAATGGCCGCGTCGGCCTGCACCGGCGCGCCGTGCCGCATCACGTGCAGCGCGCCCAGCGGGCCATGACCGGCACCGAAGACCGGACCGGAATGCAGGCCGACAGCGGCAATCAGTTCGGGATGATTCAATGCCAGGATGGCCGCCATGCCGGCGCCGGCGGAGAGCCCGCAGGCATAGACGCGGCGCCGGTCGACCCCGTGCCGTTCGCACACGGCGCGGATCAGCGCCGCCAGTGCACGGGTGTCCCCGCCGCCCTGCTGGCTGGTCCGGTCATACCAGCGCCAGCAGCGTTGCGTTTGCACGGTCACCGGTTGCTCCGGATAGAGCACCATATAGCCCTTGTCTTCCGCCAGCCGGTTCATGCGGGTGCCCTGCGCGAACTGCGTTGCGCTCTGCTGGCAGCCGTGCAACATGACGACCAGTGGCCAGCCGTTGCGCGCCACCGTGTCCGGCACGTGTTTCGGCACATACAGCCAGTAATTCATCATGGGCTGGGCGACGGCCTGCCCCGGCTTGCGCAGCAGCGGATAGTGCCCCGCCAGCCACGTGCCGGACGCGGAAGGCGCATCCGTCCGTGCCGGGCGACGGATCTCGGGCGCCGCCGGCTGTACGGCGGTGCGCCTGGTCGGCGTCTTGGCGGAGGCGGATTTACGCGACGTTCGCTTGGGCGCCGGCGTCGCGTACGCGTCCAGCAGCTTCACCAGCGTTTTCCGCTGCGACTTCGCGGCGCGCGTCAGACTGCGCAGCAATCGGACACCTGGGGCCAGTTTGGGCATATTCTCTCGGCATATTATGTTGCACTGCAATATACCCGTGTAAGCATCCGCGTACTGTACGCTGGCGTACGAATTCATGTAAGTGTTCGACAGGAACGGCGCGCTCCGCAAGGAACGCGCCTTCTTGCACACAGCTACATCACCGCGACATTATTGACAGGACGGCAGCCGCATCGATATTAAATGCAAAATTCAGGGTCTGCTCGCATCGTGCGGGACCCCAGCTGACATTGAATAACGCGGCATCGAACCTGCTGCAGCACACCGTCATTTTCAAGCCTGAGTCGAGATAAATGTTCATCCTGGGCTCATCCGGGTCATGGTCGATCTGTTTGATATATCGACCTACGGCGCGGGTGGCTGAGGTTTTTAATGCGTATAGAGCCTGCAGCGAATCGTCTTTTAACCCCGGACTCGACCCGACGCATCGTGACTCGAGCGCGCTCATCGCCGAAGCGACTGCTGCCGCTTCAATGTGTTTGCCTTCGTTCATCATATGGCTATGTAGATTCGATAACTCTTTCTTCGCCTTCTCTTCAAAATTCCTGGACATGTTCGCGCGTATGAAGGCTTGGGCGATCTCTCTTCCGGAAGATTCCGCCGAATTCGTGATGCTATGATTCTTGCTCAAGGGTGGCTTTCAGGTTGGTTATAAAAGTTTGGGTGATGATCAGGGCCCGGTCGTTCTGCGACCCAGGTGAGGATGCCTTCCGCTTCGCATAGAAATGAACCCGCGAAAATCCGGCCCGCCCGCAGAGACGGCGCCAATGTCTCCGTCACCTGGAAACAGAAGCGCCCGTTCGGATAGTCGATATCCATTATTCGTACGCAGTAAAAATCGAAATATCTGCCTACCACCGGAAACGCCGCCTTGTAGAAGCTCTCCTTGGCGGAAAACACCAGGCTCAACGCTTCGGCAAACGACCATGGACCGCACGACAAAGTGTGCCGTTCATGGCGATCGATAATGGTGTCTGCGATAGCGCGCGCGAACCCGTCGTCCAGCCAGGATTCGAAATCAATGCCCAGCAGGGCGACGTCGCTCTTACGGCCCAGGCAACTCATCGCCATGCCGGTCGAGTGGGTAATCGAGCCCACCCAACCGGCAGGCCAGACCGGTTCCCGGAGCGAGCCGATCGGCACGATGTGAGGCAAATCGTGTTTCTGCAGGATTTTTTTGCAGAGATAGCGCCCGGCAAGGTGTTCGGCCTTGCGTTTTGCGACCGCATGCCGCAACTCGCGTGGAAACGGCAAGTCGTAGTGCGCAAACAGGCTGTCGTCATAGCCGGCTGGCGTGAACCGGCAACGCAGGAAAGTCACATCGGGCAGGCCAGGCAATGGCGCTCCACACTCTTCGTAAATAAAGGCCTCCTCGCGTACTGGTTGCCGGGCCAGGACATGCCCACTCACCCTGCCCGTCATGCCGGCATGGCTGCTGCGGAATGCCAGCTGTGCAGCGAAGCCATGCTGACAAGCACCCGCCTTGCACCCGTGAACGGCATTCTGCCGTGCGACACCAGCATGTTGTCGATCAAAAGGAAATCACCGGCCGCCCAGTCGAACACGACTTCCTCAGCGAGATAAGCTTCGCGCAGGTGCGCCATGACCTCGTCTTCGATGGGCACCCCGTCACCATAGTAGGTCGCGTTCGGGAGCGCGTCGGCGCCGCATCGAAGCTCGACAAGGCGCCTTAAGTCCGGGTCAAGACTCGAGACGTGAAAGAACGTTGCGTGGTTGAACCATGCGGGGCTGTTCGAGGCAGGGTGGTGGGCGATCACCGGGCGCAATTGCGACGTTCGCAGCCTGGTTCCAGGTTGCCCTATCCATTCGAACTGAATATCCCTGGCCTTGCAGTAGGCCTCGACGACTGCCGGACTCTCCGTTCGGAAGACCTGCTGCCATGGTATGCCCATGTGCTTGTGAAAATTTCTGACGTACAGGTATCCGACCTTGCCGAGCCTGTCAATGACGTGCGGGTCCAGCCGCGCGTACACCCGCCGACTGTCCGCGAGCTGGGTTTGACCACCGCTTTGGGCCGCCTGCACACAGAAGAAGCCGAGGAACCGGGGAAAATGCAAGTTATAGGATTGTTCGTTGTGCAGGAAGATCTTTCGGTCTGATGGGTAGGTCGTGGAAGTGAAGACGCTGGGTTCGACGGTGCTTCGCGGCGAGCTCCGTTCTACATAATCCTCGAGGAGGTCGCCTACGATCGCAGACATCGCATCCCGGAATGCAATGGCATGCTCCAGGTCGAATCCCCGGAATAGAACGGCGCCATGGCGCGTGAGCAGTCCGTGGATATATTCGCGGCATCCGAGCGCCCACGCGCGCAGGTCCCGCATCCCGGCCGTCGCCTCGACGACGAAAGGCAGGGTGCGCGAACCAGCCGCATCCTGCCGGGCAAACGTTTCAAGCGCTGGTTTCAAAATCGATGTTGTCATTGTCCGATCCGTTACGTTTTATCGTTCCACGAAATTCGTCAGGCCGAGCCCCGCAAGGACCGTTCCATCCTGCCGTACAGGACCTCCGCATGATGCCCGCCCGCGCGCAGTTCGCGCTCGAGCAATCTCGCCTCCCTGAACTGGGTGCTGTCTTCCGAATACAGGATGCTCGTGATATGGGTGAGCCACGGCTCCGCGCCCATGGCGTAAACGTAGAACTGCTTCGGATTGAAGTACGCCCACAAACCTCGTGCTGCTTTCGCATCGCAACCATCGAGGCGGCGCGCCTGGTCTTCGCCGCGCGTCAACAGCTTCTGGAGCATCGGGCCATACAACCAGCTGGCAGGCGCACCGACGCATTCCATCCCGAGGAACAGGCAGTCCACGTGGGGGAACAGCTTCCGCAACGGACCATACACTTCGGGTGACGGTGGATTCGAATCGGCAAAGAACAGGCACGACGCGTCCGCCATTTGCACGCCGTAGACGAGTTTGGCCCGCACATCGAGGTCACCGTGTTCCCCGTAAAACGGCGCCCCCACGATCCGGCCATCCCCGAACTCGACGCTTTCATACTCATCGAGCTCAATGACTTTGGCGAACCCGCAACGCAACAGCATGAGCTTGAGCGAGACGTCCTGCAGGTTCCCACCACCGGCGCGACCAACCACGACACACCCCACCTTGTCCCTGATCCTGAGCAGCGTCTCGAAGACGATGTGATCCATGTGCGGATGGGTAATCAGGACGTAGTCGATGTGGCCGGGAAGGTCATCGAACGTGAAGTGATCCGGGCCCGCTTCGCCTGGATAGCCGATCAATGGATCGACCAGGACGCTGACGTTGGCGCTTTCCATCAACACGCTGGCATGTCCGAAATAACGGAGGCGGACTTCGCCAGGAACTGGCCGGGAGGTGTGCTCGGTCGTCATGTGCGGAACCAGCATTTTTCGTAACAAGGGCATGTCCCGATCGGGGGCACCCATGTGCGGGCGAATCTGCTCGAGCAGTGCGTCCTGGCTGTCGGCCCCAGCGAAGAGCCGGGTCCAGATGGGCGAGCCAAAAGGAATCTGCAGTTCGAGGCTCGATTCATCCCGGGCCAGCTGGGGTGTACTCAGTGCGAAGGGTCGCGGATGGTCCGACACGTGTTCGAGACGCATGGACTGGAGGGAGTCGTCGTAGGCCGGTGACGCGTAGAAGGCCGGTTCGATGAATCGAACCAGGGGCTGCTTGCAGACGTCATACGACAATTCGACCTGGTGGCGCAGGCATGGATCGATGTTGGCGTACAGCCCGGCCAGGCTCAAGCCTTTGGCGGACGACTGCAGCATGTCGTACAGCCTGGTGATGGCACCGGCAAAGGAAAGTTGGACCGCGCAGCGCGCCAATGTGCGATCCCGGAAGTCCTTCATTTCGTGCATGGGACCGTTGAAGTCGATGAAAGGCCCGCCGCGAAGTTCCGGTGACGCCACCGAGACCCTGTGCGTTTCCGGGTCCTCAAGAAATGACTCGATCAATTCCAGGTGCGAGAACTTTGTATACAAGCCGAATGTCGATGGCGCCACCAGGAACGGATGCGCAACCCACGAGTTGATGTATGGAAGGCCGCGGACCTTGCTTGAGAGTTTGACGCCGTCTGGCATGTGCTTGCTACCTATGTGTGATGAGTTGATCGTCGATGTCATGCTTCGCTGCCCTGCCGCCACCAGTCCGCCAGGTCCTGGACATGCGGCGGCTTCAGTATCGTCATGTGATTGCCAGGCCCCTGCCAGGACGTGCTGTTGGGAAGATATTTCTGCCAAGCGTACGTACTGAAGCGCGACGCTTCACGACCTTCGCGAACCCGCTGCGCAAAAGCGAGACGCACCGGTCCTGGATACACGGACGAGGGCGTATATGCACTGCGCAACGCCGCGCCGAACGTGCGGAAGCTGCCCGCGAGGGTCTGCGGGCTGGAGCGCGCCGGCAGGAGGCCGACCCGGACGGCGCCGGCATGGACCATTTCCAGCCGCCGCCGCTCGTCCGATGCTTCCAGGACGGCGTGGTCGACACCCAGCACGCGTTCCGCGGCCAGCTCGAGGCTTTGGATGAAACGGGTCCAGATGTCCATGGCCCCGTATTCGCGCGGAGCGGCCCGCGTAAAATCGGGTGCCTCACTGTCGACCAGGGTCAGCGAAGCGACCGGTCGATTCGCCGCTCGGCATCTGTTGGCGACCTCCAGGGCCACATAGCCCCCAAAAGAGTGCCCCAGCAAATGAACAGGTGCCGGCGGCCGGGCGTCGATGGCACGCAAATAGCACCGTGCCGCCGCTTCCACATCGAAGTGGGGTATCAGGATGCCGTCGGTCCCCCGGGGCTGGAGGCCGTACACCGTCCAGGCGTCGCCCAGTGCGTTACACAAGCCCATGAAACCGGTAATGCTGTCTCCTGCGCCAGGAAAGCAGTAAAGTGCGGGCTTGTCGGCCCTCCCGCTCTGAATGGGTATGAGCGGCTGGTAGCGCATTTCCGGGGTGGCGCGTTCGGCTGCGATGGCATCGCGCAGTCGTCGATGAATCGTGTCCGCTATGCGCATCCACGAACTGGGTGAATTCAGTTTGTCCGTCAACATGACTTCCCGGATTTGTGAAGGGGGCAGAAGCGTCTTCCAGGAATGCAATTTGCGTGCCGAGGCCGGGGCCTCGATCGGATCGCCGGAAAATACGTGGACCGGGACGGACTCCGCCGCTCGGGGAACGTAGTCGAGCGTATTCACGGGGACCATCTCGCCCAAGAGCCCGACGAAGCCAAGCGCGAGATCGCGCCCGATCAACTGGCGTGCGACTTCATAGGCCAACAGCGCCCCGGCGCCTCCCCCCACAAGAAAATAGGGCCCGACTGCCTGGAGACCCCGTATGTGCGACAGCACGGCAGAGGCGGCACCTTCAACCGTATTGCAAGGTCCACCAGTCAGCCGGCCTGGCGTGACAGGGACGATTTCCAGGCCTGACCAGCACCCCCCCACGAGTGTCGATTCAACCTCGGTGCAGGAAATCACGAACAGTTTTGTTCCCGTCTCATGCGCGTACAAAGCTTCAGATTTCAACATAGTCCATTTCGATCACATGAAAAGCATCGCTGCCTGTCCCGGCGGGCGCAGTGCCTCCGCCACTCAGCACGAAGTCGCCAAGCGTTGGCGCTGTAAACAACCGCTTCAGATCAGCGTGCAAACCTAGTCTGCGCATGCGCTCGATCAGGCTGACCGCCAGCAGAGAATGTCCACCCAGCTCGAAGAAATTGTCCTGCCGGCCCACGCGTTCGACCTGCAGCAGCTCTTGCCACAGCTGCGCCAGCGCCTGCTCGACCGGGCCTTGCGGCGCTTCGTAGTCGCGTTGCGCATACGCTCCACCGTCGGGCACCGGCAGCGCCTTGCGGTCGAGCTTGCCGTTGGGCGTCAGCGGCAACGCCTGCAGCTGCACGAAGGCCGAGGGCACCATGTACTCCGGCAGCGCCTGCCCCACGTGTTCGCGCAGGTCCTGCGCGCCGGCCTCCTGTCCTTCCCGCGCCACGCAATACGCCACCAGCCGCTCTTGTCCCGGCTCGTCTTCCCGGGCCACCACGACGGCTTCCCGCACACCTTCGTGCTGCAGCAGCCTGGCTTCGATCTCGCCGGGCTCGATGCGGAAGCCCCGCAACTTGACCTGCTGGTCGTTGCGCCCCAGGTATTCGATCGTGCCGTCGGGCATCCAGCGCCCGAGGTCCCCGGTCCGGTACATCCGTTCTCCGGCGACGAACGGGTCGTCCAGGAAGCGCTCGGCCGTCAGTTCCGGCCGGTTCAGGTAGCCACGCGCCACGCCCGCGCCCGCGATAACCATTTCCCCGGCCACGCCGATCGGCGCCGGCTGTCCTTGCGCGTCCAGGATGTAGATGCGCGTGTTGGCGATCGGAGCGCCGATCGGCGGCTGCCGCGCGCTGGCCGCGTCGCAGGTGTGCATGCTCGCGCACACCGTCACCTCGGTCGGTCCGTAGGCGTTGATCATGCGCCGGCCCGGCGCCCAGCGCTGCACCAGTGCCGGGTTGAGCGCCTCGCCGGCGCTGATCAACGTGCGC
>Ga0070658_10005150_pt1 | contig 10641 bp, 8 predicted proteins | sample KBSC13metaG_FD_64664 | JGI IMG/M metagenome (GOLD analysis project Ga0070658, IMG submission 64664) | Corn rhizosphere microbial communities from Kellogg Biological Station, Michigan, USA - KBS C1-3 metaG | ecosystem: Host-associated > Plants > Roots > Rhizosphere > Soil ... | reverse complement strand
TGCAGATGCACCGCCGCGCCGATGCCCGAGAGGCCGGCGCCCACGATGAGGGTGTCCAGGTGCTCGATGGCGTCAGGCGTGGCGGTCTTGAGGAACTCGCAGGCGCGCGCGATCGAGCGGCGCGCCTCCGGCAGCTTCGCGAACAGCTGCCAGGCGTGCGGCACCACCGGCCACACGCTGGTCTCGACTTGCACGCCGGCCGCGCGCGCCTTCTCGGCGAAGCGCAGGCCGTCGTCGCGCATCGCTTCTTCCGCGGCGACGTGGAACAGCAGCGGCGGCAGGCCGTGCGGATCGCCGTGCAGCGGCGAGATCAGCGGGTTGGTGGCGTCGCCGCTCGAGCCCAGGTAGGCGTTGCCCAGGCTGGCCAGCGATGGCCCATGGAACATCGCATCGCGCTCGCCGTTGCCCACGATCGAAGGGCTGCCGCCGCTCAAGTCGGTGGCAGGCGAGAACAGGGCCGCGGCGTCGGGCAGCGGCTGGCCGGCATCGCGCAACACCAGCATCAGCGCGAGCGCGAGATTGCCGCCGGCACTCTCGCCGGCCAGCACGAGCCGCTGGCGCGGCGAGTCGGCATCGTGCAGCGTGCGCAGCGCGCGCCAGGCGGCGGCGACGTCGTCCAGCGGCGCCGGAAAGGGATGCTCCGGCGCGAGGCGGTAGTCGGGCGCGAACACGCGAAAGCCGTGCAGCGCGAACGCCGAGGTGATGGCACGATGCGTGCGCGGCGAGCAGCCGACGAAGCCGCCGCCGTGCACGTACATCAGCGTGGGCCGCGGGCTGGCCGAGATGTCCGCGGCGCCTTCGCGTTCGACCCACTCGCCGGGCACGCCGCCGAGCGCGCCGCGCGTGTAGGTCACCCCCTTGAGCGCCGGCAGCGCGGTGGCCATGACCTTGCGCACGCGCATCAGGTCGCGCATGTCGCCCAGGGCCGGGCGCACCCGCTTGCGCACGAGGTAGCGGGCGACGCGTGCTTGCCAGCTGGCCATTTTTCGTCCGCCTTCAGGCCGCGGCGCGCTTGACGCGGCGTGCGATGTCGCGCGCGACGTGCTTCCAGTACGTCACCGGGAACAGCCGCTGGATCAGCGCCGCCCCCTTGGCGTCCTGGCCCACCAGCACGCGCGCGGCGCGGCGCTCGATCGCGGCGGCGATCGTCGCCGCCGCCTTCTCGGGCGCCAGTGCGAGCAGGCTGCGCCAGTTGGCGCGTTCGCGCTGCACGTCCTCGGGGTTCAAGCCCTTGGCCAGGCGCGCGTTCTCGGAGATGGCGGTGCGCACGCCGCCTGGGTGGACGATGGTCACGCCAACGGGGGAGCCATTCATCTCGAGCTCGTGGCGCAGCGACTCCGAGAAGCCGCGCACCGCGAACTTGGAGGCGGCGTAGGCCGTCTGCGCCGGCGGCGCGATGATGCCGAAGACGCTCGAGACGTTGACCACCTGCGCCGCGCTCTCGCGTTCGAGCACGGGCAGGAACGCCCGCGTCAGGCGCACGGTGGCGCCGAAGTTGATCGCCATCAGCCAGTCGAAGTCCTCGGCCTCGATCTGCCCGAACAGGCCGCCGAGCGCGACGCCTGCGTTGTTCACGAGCACGCTGACGCGCCCATGCCTGGCGAGCACCGCCGCCGGCAGCGCGGCGACGGCGGCGTGGTCGGCGACGTCCATCGCGTGCGTGCTGACCGTGACGCCCGCGGCGCGCGCCTGCGTGGCGGTGGCCTCGAGGCCGGCGGCGTTGAGGTCGACGAGGGCCAGGTGCATGCCGCGCCGCGCGAGGTCGACGGCCAGCGCCGCGCCGATGCCGCTCGCCGCGCCGGTGATGACGGCGACGCCGCCGCGCAGCGTCAGGGGTTTCGTGCTCGCCATTCGGGCTCCGGTGGGTGTCGTAAAACTGACGACGCGTGTCGTCAGATATCCATGGGATCGTAGGCGGCGCACCGTTTCGTGTCAAATAGGGGGATGCCCGCCTCCGCGAAATCCGCTGCGCCGACCGCGCGTCCCTACGGCGGGCTGGCCATGGAGGAGCGCGTCGCCGCGCGGCGCGCGCGCTTCATCGAGGCCGGCGTGGAGCTGTTCGGCACGCAGGGCTTCCGCGGCGCGACAGTGCGCGGCGTCTGTGCCGCGGCGGGCCTGACCGATCGCTATTTCTACGAGTCGTTCCCGACACTGGAGGCCTTGCTGGCCGCGGTCTACACCTCGCTGCGCGAGGGCTTCGCGACGCGCCTGACGCAGGAGTCGTTCGCCTCCGAAGGCTGGCGCGGCGACGCCGCCGCGATCGAGCGCCAGGTGACGGCGGCCTATGAGCTTTGGTTCGACACCGTGCGCGACCCGCGCTTCGCGCGCATCCTGCTGGTCGAGGTGCTGGGCGTCAGCCCGCAGATGGACGCGCTGTACGAGGAGTCCGCGCGCGCCATGGCCGCGCTGACGGTCGCGCCGCTGGCCGCCACCGATCCGGCGCTCAAGCTGTCCCGGGCGCGGCGCGAACTGCTGGGCCGCGCGCTGGTGGGCGCGGCGCTGCAGGTGGCCAAGATGTGGATGACCGGCGGCTATCGGCTGCCGCGGCGCGACGTCGTGCGCACCTGCGTGCTGGTGGCCACCGGCACGCTCGCGGCGCTGCGCGCCGAGGCCGCCGCGGGCATGTCGAATGCTCGCGCCCTGCCATGAAGATCGCCACCTACAACGTCAACGGCATCAACGGCCGCCTGCCGCGGCTGCTCGAATGGCTGGAGGAGTCGCAGCCCGACATCGCCTGCCTGCAGGAGATCAAGACCTCCAACGAGACCTTTCCGCTGGACGCGCTGCACGACGCCGGCTACGGCGCGATCTGGTCGGGGCAGAAGTCGTACAACGGCGTGGCCATCCTGGCGCGCGACGCGACCCCGGTCGAACGCCTGCGCACGCTGCCCGGCGGCATCGACGACACGCACAGCCGCTACATCGAGGCCGAGGTAGACGGCGTGATCGTCGCATCGCTGTACCTGCCCAACGGCAATCCGCAGCCCGGACCCAAGTTCGACTACAAGCTGGCCTGGTTCGAACGCTTCAACCAGCACGCCAAGGGCCTGCTCAAGGAAAAGCGTCCGGTGGTGCTGGCCGGCGACTACAACGTGGTGCCCACCGACTTCGACATCTACGACACGCGCTCCTGGCTCGATGACGCCTTGCTGCAGCCCGAAAGCCGCTCGGCCTACGCGGCACTGTTGAAGCAGGGCTGGACCGACGCGATCCGCGCCAAGCATCCCGACGAGCGCATCTACACCTTCTGGGATTACCTGCGCAACCGCTGGCCGCGCAACGCGGGCCTGCGCATCGACCATCTGCTGTTGTCGCCCGAGCTGGCCGACCATCTGGTGGACGCCAATGTCGACCGCGAACAGCGCGGCAAGGAAAAGGCCAGCGACCACGCGCCGGCCTGGGTGGTGCTCGACTGATGACCCTCGACCTGTTCGCCGCGCAGCCGCCCCGGCTCGAGGACGAGGCGCTGGATCCGGGTGCGATGGTGCTGCGCGGTTTCGCGACCGAGCGCGAGGCGGCGCTGAAGCAGGACCTCGCCAGCGTCACGGCGGCGGCGCCGTTTCGCCACCTGATCACGCCCGGCGGCTTTCGCATGTCGGTGGCAATGACCAACTGCGGCGAGCTGGGATGGGTGTCCGATCGCCGCGGCTACCGCTACGACCCGGTCGACCCGGAGTCCGGCGAGCACTGGCCGCCCATGCCCGAGTCGTTCCGCACGCTGGGCGCCGACGCCGCCGCACGTGCTGGTTATGACAGCTTCGCCCCCGACGGCTGCCTGATCAACCGCTACGCGCCGGGCGCGCGGCTGTCGATGCACCAGGATCGCGACGAGAAGGATCTGCGCGCGCCCATCGTGTCGGTCTCGCTGGGGCTGCCCGCCGTGTTCCTGTGGGGTGGCGACGCGCGCACCGACAAGGCGCGCCGCGTGCTGCTGCAGCATGGCGACGTGGTGGTGTGGGGCGGCCCGTCGCGGCTGCGCTTCCATGGCGTGCTCGCGCTGAAGGACGGCGATCATCCGTTCGCGGGCGGCCACCGCATCAATCTCACCTTCCGCAAGGTCAGGCCCTGAGTCACCGGCGATCTGTAAGCGAATGATTCAGCAACGGCTGCGATGCGACAGCGTCCGGCGAACCGCCGAGAGCTGCCGCGCGTTCGTCACATGACGATCATGGCAAATCCGTGACACTGCCTCGTCCGCGTGCAATCCAGCGGAAAGCACGGCTTTTGGCGGGTCGCGAGATGGTGACAAATCGTTTTCCACAGGGTTGTCCCCAGACGCTGTGGAAAACGAAGACGGCCGCGCGGACAAGCAGGGGCTTGACAAGGGTCAAAGCGCGGAGGTGTGTGGCGCCGATCCTCAGCGAAGCCGGCGCCAGGCACCTCCGGCAGCCACGCGGCGAAGCCTTGCTCTCAGGCGCCGCGGCGGCGCGACAGTCCCAGCAGGCCCAGGCCCGCGGCGAACAGGGCCAGCGTGGACGACTCGGGCACGCTGCTGACGCTCACGCCGGCGATCGACAGCGCCGACGAGTCGCCCGCCGAGCCGACGTCCACCACGCCGAACGCGATGGTGTGCGTGCCCGCGGCCAGCAGGGTCGACCAGCTGGCCCAGCCGGTCTGCGCGGCGTAGTCGCCGCCGGCCACGGGGGCGGCGTCCAGCGTGTTGGCCAGCGTGCTCACCTGGCCGTCGATGACGACGAAGCCGGCGTCGGCCAGCAACGGATCGCCGCTCGTCTCGGTGGTGCTGAAGTTCCACTCGAACGACAGGCTGCCGCCCGCGGCGAGCGTGAAGGTCTGCAGCGCTGCGGAGCCTTCGTAGGCCTGCAGGAAGCTGGCCGGCACCGGATCGAAGGCGCCGCCGGCGACGCCGACGAACGCCTCGAGGCTGCCCGCGCCGCCGCCGGCAGGCAGCGGGTCGTTGCCGGAGACGTTGTGGTTCTTGCCGTCGGTCGACGCGTCGTCGGCGCCGTCGGAAAACGCGTTGGTCAGCACCAGCTGGCTGCCGATGGCGGCGGCGTCGCCCGCGCTGGCCCAGCCGGCCAGGCCGCTGAAGTTGCCGTTGCTGACCTGCGCGTGGGCGCTGCCGGCGGCGAGCGCCAAGGCGATGGCCGGCAGGGCCAGGGAGATGGATGGCTTCATGAGGAGTCTCACTTGGATTTGAGGGGGCTGCGCAGGGAGGCAGCCTTGACCGAGGCCTTGACGGCGGAGGCGACGGCGGCGGGCGAGCCCAGTCCGAAGTCGCGCACCGGGTCGATGCCGGCGGCGTTGACGTTGAGCAGCGTGACCAGCAGGCGCGGCACGGCCGGGCCGGCCTTGCCGTCGGTGTCGATCTGCACCAGCGTGTTGGCGCCTGACTGTGTCCACTGCACCACACCGCTGGCCACGGCCGTCGCGGGCGAGGCGCCGATGCCGGCCAGCAACGCACTCAGGTCCAGGCGATCGTCGCCCGGCGTGAAGTCGGTGATGGTGTCGGCCGCGTCGCGCATCGAGGTGTAGACGAAGACGTCGCGCCCGCCGTTGCCGGTCAGGCGGTCGGCGCCCAGGCCGCCGGTGATCATGTCGTCGCCCGTCGTGCCAGTGAGCGTGTCGTTGCCGCTGCCGCCGTTGATCGCATGCACCAGGTTCAGGCCGACGACGATCGGGTCGTGGTCGGAGGCGCGGTAGGGCGAGTCGGTGGTGGCATCCGGAGCGCAGGTCGGGCAGGCCGGCTGCTTGAACTCCAGGTTGTAGTCCAGGATGAGCGGCTCGTCGGCGTTGATGTGCCACTCGGTCGCGCCGGTGACCTTGGGCGACAGCGTGTTGCTGGTGATCGCGTGGTCGAGGCGGCCCGAGCTGCCGTTGAACACGTAGGAGTAGCCGTACGAGTTCGCGCCGGGCTTGTCCAGGTAGCGGCCGATCTGGTCGACGAAGCCGTTGCTGGTCAGGTCGTAGATCGGGTCTTCCTGCGCATAGGCGTTGAAGTCGCCCATCAGAAGCGTGTCGGCGACGCCGCTGGTCGATTGCACGCGGGCCGTGAAGCTGCGCAGCTCGTCGACCTGCTGCACGCGGCGCGCATTGAAGCAGCCCTGCAGGTCGCCCTGGTCGGTGTCGCCGGGGCCGGCCGCGAAGTCGCTGCAGCCCTTGGACTTCAGGTGGTTGGCGATCAGGTTGAACTTCTCGCCGTTCGGTGCGGCAAAGGTCTGGGCCATCGGCGCGCGGTTGTTGATCGCGGCGGTGTCGCTCAGCGCGGCGCCGACCAGCGACAGGCGCGCGGGCTTGTAGATCATGCCGACCTGGATCGCGTCGGTGCCGCCGCCGGTGGGCGCGAAGGGCACGGCCGCATAGACGGTCGCGCCCAGCCGCGCGTTGATGAAGTCGACCAGGTTCTGGATGGCGACGCTGCCGTTGTTCTGCAGCTCCATCAGGGCCACGGCGTCGGCGTTCATGCCGATCAGCTCGTCGGCGACCTTGTTGCGCTGGCGCGTGAACTCGGCGGCGCTGTTGGCGCCACGGCAGTCGTCGGCGGTGTTGGACGGCGGGCACTTGTTGGTGCCGTCGTCGAGCGTGGTGAAGAAGTTCTCGACGTTGGCGCTGCCCACGCGGAGGTTGCCGCCGACGTCGTCGGCCGCGGCGGTGCGCGGGTTGCTGCGCGCGAAGGTCACCGGCTGCGTCGGGTGGATCTTGTAGGCGCCCGGATCGGTGTTGGCCGAGGTCGCGAGGCCGTAGTCGATCACGCCGGTGATCGAGCCGACCGTGTCGCCCGCGCGCACCGTGTTGTCGGCGGCGAGGTAGGGCGTGGGGTTCGGGTTCTGCGCCGTGCTGCCGTCGTCCAGCACGATGGAGCGGCGGATGTTGTCGGCATTGAGGGCCAGCGCGGCGGCACCGGGGCGCACCGCGTTAGTGGGCGTCCACAGGCGGCCGCCGGAGCCCAGCGTCAGCTCGCCGAAGCGGCCGAGGAAGTAGTTCTGTTGCACGGTGAATGGGCCGTTCAGCGTGACGAGCATGCCTTCGTAGTGCTCCATCGCGTCCTGTGTCGCGAACGGGAACGACAGCACCAGCGGCGTGATCGTGCCGCTGCCGGTCACGGCCAGGCCCGTGACGCTGCCCAGCTCGGTCACGCTGTGCGCGGCGGTGTCGGCGTTGGTCGACGCACCGGTGTTGAACTCGCTGACCTTGGCCGTGAGCTGCACCGCCTGGCCCGCGCTGACGGTGGGTGCCGTGCCGGTGAAGACGAAGATGCCGTCCGAAGTGTTGGGGTCGCCGTCGCCCACCGGATCCTGCAGGAAGAAGCCGCTGGTGTTGACCTTGGTGACGACGCCCGAGGTGGTGACCGTCTGTCCGGCCAGCGGGCTGGTCGCGCCGTTGCCCTGGATCTGCATGATCGTGGCGGACGGGGCGGGCGGCGGCGCGGGTGGCGGGGGCGGCGGCGGCGCGGTGCCTGCGCAGGGCGCCGGCGCCGTCGACGCGTTGCGCGGCAACGGGGTGCCGACGACGAAGTCGCCGGCGTTGTTGTTGGTGTCCGTGCAGCCGTTGTTGATGCGCAGGATCGCGCTGGTGCCGGACGGGGCCGGCGCCGGGCTGCCTTCGGCGAAGTTGGTCGCCGGGCCGTAGCCGACCAGGTCGACGATCTGCGCAAGCTGGGCCGCCGAGCACGCCGTCTGCGCGCCGTTGCAGGCGAGGCCGGTGGTGGTGCTGGCGAGGACGACCTTGCCCGCGCTGCCGGACATGTTCAGGCTGTTGTTGGCGGCGTCGGCCGCGACCGGCAGCGGATTGCCGCTGGTCGTGACCAGCTGCACCAGGTAGTGCTGGCCGGGCTGCAGCGTGCCGCCGAGCGCCGTGATGCTGTTGGACGCGAAGGTGCCGGTGCCGGTGGAGCTGCTGTACTGGATCGACCAGCCCGCGATCGACTGCGCCGTGGTGCCGGCGTTGAACAGCTCGACGTAGTCGGAGGCATACGCGTTGGGCGCGGACCCGTTGCCGCCGAACACCTGGCTGATGACGACGCCGGACGTGGAAGCGAACGAGGGAACGGCGACGGCGGCCAGCAGCGCGGTGGCGCCGCGAGCGAGCGCGGAAAGACGATGGGGGGTGGCCCGGAGCATGCGGAATCCTTGTGGGAGGGGGTGAAGACCGGGGCGCAGTGTCTTGTCGCCGCGTGACGATACGGTGACCTGTATGTGACGGCTGTGGCGCCATCCCCTTTTCCAGTGAGCGCGGCCTAGGGACTTGCCCGCGGCCCTCGACCCCTTCACGAAGTTGTCACGGAATGCCGTCGCGCGAGGCCCCGCGCATAATCGTCGACGCCCCACCGCTTCAACAGGAGTCCGCCATGTCCGCTGCTCATTTCGTCTGGTACGAGCTGATGACCGCCGATCCGTCCGCTGCGACCGCCTTCTATACGGAGGCCATCGGCTGGAAGGCCGAGGATTCGGGCATGCCCGGCATGGCCTACACCTTGATGAAGGTGGGCGCGGCGCAGGTCGCCGGCGTGATGGCCACGCCCGTCGAGCTGCAGACGCGCGGCACGCCGTCGGCCTGGTCCGGTTATGTCGCGGTCGACGATGTCGACGCCATGGAGGCGCGCGTGCTCGAGGCCGGCGGCCAGGTGCTGCGCCGTGCCGAGGACATTCCCGAGGTCGGCCGCTTCGCGGTCGTCACCGATCCGCAGGGCGCCTCGTTCATGCTGTTCAAGCCGGCGCGCAACGACCCGCCGCCCATGCCGCCCGCCGAGGCGCCCGGCACCATCGGCTGGCACGAGCTGCGCGCCCGGGACGGCGCGGCCGTGTTCGGCTTCTATGCCAAGTTGTTCGGCTGGACCAAGGGCGAGGCCATGGACATGGGCCCCCTGGGCACCTACCAGCTGTTCGAGATCGACGGCGTGCCCAGCGGCGCGATCATGACCAAGATGGCCGATGCGCCCATGCCCGGCTGGCGCTTCTACTTCCGCGTCGATGCCATCGACGCCGCGATCCGGCGCGTCAACAAGCTCGGCGGCATGGTGACCAAAGGCCCGGACGAGGTGCCCGGCGGCCTGTGGGTCGCGCAGGCCAGCGACCCGCAGGGCGCGGTGTTCGCGCTGATGTCCAAGACGAAGTGAACGCATGAGCCAGCAGCGCCTGCGCGTCGGCCTGATCGGTTACGGCTATGCCGGCAAGACCTTCCACGCCCCGCTGATCGCCGCGGTGCCGGCGCTCGAGCTGGCCGCCGTCGCCAGCTCGGACGCGTCCAAGGTGCATGCCGACTGGCCCGGCGTGGCGGTGCTTGCCTCGCCTGCCGAGCTGATCGCACGCGACGACCTCGACCTGGTGGTCATCGCCACGCCCAACGACACGCATCACCCGCTCGCGCGCGCCGCGTTGCTCGCGGGCCGCCACGTGGTCGTCGACAAGCCCTTCACCGTCGCGCTGGACGACGCCCGGGAGCTCGCCGCGCTCGCGCGCGAGCATCGGCGCGTGCTGTCGGTGTTCCACAACCGGCGCTGGGACGGCGACTTCCTGACGCTGCGCCAGCTGGTGGCCGACGGCGCGCTCGGTCGCGTCGTCGAGATGACCTCGCGCCACGACCGCTACCGCCCCGAAGTGCGCCAGCGCTGGCGCGAGGGTGCCGGCCCGGGCGCCGGCCTCTGGTTCGACCTCGGTCCGCACCTGGTCGACCAGGCGTTGCAGCTGTTCGGCCGCCCGCGCGCGATCACGCTCGCGCGCGACCGCACGCGCGACGGCGCGCTGGCCGACGACTGGTTCCACGCCAGCCTGCGCTACGACCGCCTGCACGTGCAGCTGCACGCGGGCATGCTGGTGGCCGCCAGCGCGCCGCGGCTGGCGGTGCACGGCACGCTGGCCAGCTTCGTCAAGGAAGGGCTGGACGCGCAGGAGGACGCGCTCAAGGCCGGCGTTCGCCCGACCTGGCCGCCCCAGCCCGACTGGGGCATCGACCCGGGCCGCGCCTCGCTGGTCACGCGAACCAGCGACGGCAGCGCCGTCACCCAGCCCGTGGCCATGGTGCCCGGGGCGCACATGGCCTACTTCGCGGGCGTCGCCGCGGCGATCCGCGACGGGGCGCCCAATCCGGTGCCGCCGGGCGAGGCCCTGGACGTGATGGCGCTGATCGAGCTGGGCATCCGCAGCGCCACGGAACGCCGCGAGCTGGAATGGACGTTATCGGACGCGCCAGCACGATGAGCGTGGGCGCGGGATACTGCGCGCCATGCAGCCCATCCTCTCCGTCAAGAACGTCTCCAAGACCTACGCGTCGGGCTTCAGCGCCCTGCAATCGATCGACCTCGAGATCCTCAAGGGCGAGATCCTCGCGCTGCTGGGGCCCAACGGCGCCGGCAAGACGACGCTGATCAGCATCATCTGCGGCATCGTCACCGCCAGCTCCGGGCAGGTGACGGTGGACGGCCACGACATCGTGCACGACTACCGCGTGTCGCGCTCGCTGATCGGCCTGGTGCCGCAGGAGCTCACCACCGACGCGTTCGAGACGGTCTGGGACACGGTGTCGTTCAGCCGCGGGCTGTTCGGCCGGGCGCCCGATCCGGCCCACATCGAGAAGACGCTCAAGGCGCTGTCGCTGTGGGACAAGAAGGACAACCGCATCCGCACGCTGTCGGGCGGCATGAAGCGGCGCGTGATGATCGCCAAGGCGCTGTCGCACGAGCCGCAG
>Ga0070658_10005148_pt1 | contig 10644 bp, 11 predicted proteins | sample KBSC13metaG_FD_64664 | JGI IMG/M metagenome (GOLD analysis project Ga0070658, IMG submission 64664) | Corn rhizosphere microbial communities from Kellogg Biological Station, Michigan, USA - KBS C1-3 metaG | ecosystem: Host-associated > Plants > Roots > Rhizosphere > Soil ... | reverse complement strand
GTCCTCCCTCGTCCCTCGTCCTCCCTCGTCCCTCGTAAGGTGTGACGACCGACAACGGCGCCACTCCCTCATCCCTTGTTCCTCGTTTCAGTGCCCCCCACGTTCTAGTCCCTCGTCAGCTCGCCGCCTTAGGCGGCGGCGCGTCCCTCGTCCCTTGTCGCCGTTCGGCACTGAGCGAGTGTGATTTGTGACCAGTCTCGCTGTGCGCGCGTCGTTCGAACGCTACCGTGCCGCCCGGCGCGCCTTTCGCGTGGCCACAGCAGTGATCGGCAGCATCTCGTCAGGCCCGCTCAGGCCCAATGCCCTACCTCGAGTACGACCACCAAACGCGAGCGCTCGGACCCGGCGTCCTCTCCATCGGGAGCGGCACCGAAGCGTCATGGCGCATCGTCGGGCGTGACCTGATGCCGCTGCACGCCATCGTCACGCTTCTCCGCGATGGCAAGGCGCACGTCGAACCAGGGAGCGCCGCCTCGACGATCACCGTCAACGGCGCCGAGCTGCCTGACGGTCGCGGCACCCTCAGCTTCGGCGACGTGCTGCAGATCGGGACCGCTCGGTTCACCTACCGCCAGTTCGCCACCGACGAGAGCACCACCGGCCGCCCCGGCTACCTGCACGACACGCGTCGCGGCCGCGTCTACACCCTCGGCGACGTCACCGAGATCGGGCGTGACGTGAAGTGCGCCGTCAACCTGCAGGAGCCCGAAGTCTCGCGCGTGCACGCCGAGATTCTCCGCGGCCCCGAGGGCGGCTTCTCGGCCAAGCCGGTCGGGAGCGCCTATACCCTCGTCAACATGAAGCGGCTCAACGGCGCGACCCGTCTCCACGAGGGCGACGAGGTGACCATCGGCCGCACCGTCTTCCGCTTCACCCTCGAGCCGCCGTCGTCGCTGCTCGCGATCGGCGCCCATCCCGGCGCGGCGATGGACAAGCGCGCGGCGAAGATGCAGACGATGTTCGTCGGGACGGTCCAGGCCCGCGACATGATCAGCAAGAAGGAGCAGCGGCGGTACCTGCAGATCATCGCCGTCGTCGGCGTGGTCGTGCTGATCGTCGTCGTCGTCACCCAGCTGCTCACGCGTTAGGCGCGCGCCGGCGGCTCGTGCGGCGCCGACGCCTAACGCATGAACTTCAGCCCGACCGCCACCAGCACCACGATCGCGATCACCGCCGCGGCGATCATCCCCCACGGGAAGCCCCGCGTCTCCTCGTACTTCGGCCGCTCACCGGTGTTGATCGCCTGCGTGTTCACCGTCGAGCGACGGCTCCATTCGGCGGTCGCCGGCGCCGGGCTGTCCGCCATCTTCACGCCCGCGGGGAGGGGACCGCGCGTGAACACCAGCGTGCTCTGGCCGATCCCGATCTTGTCGCCCGGCTCGAGGACGCGCGGCGCCGACAGCCCGTAGCCGTTCACCGTCGTCCCGGCCGAGCCCATCGAGTAGAGCACGTGCGCTCCGGCCTCGCTGCGGACGTCGGCGTGGAAGCGCGAGACCTGCGGGTCCTTCACGACCACGATGCTCGCGGCGTCGCGGCCGACCGAGACCGAGCGCCGGGTCAGCGGATAGGCGACCCGCGCCCGCTCGTCCACCAGGTACGCGTTGCCTCCCGTCGGCTCGGCCGGGGGCTTGAGCGAGTCGACGTCCCGCGCATAGACGAAGCGCGCGGTCCCGGCGGCGATCGTGTCGCCGTCGGCCAGCGGCAATGGACGGACGCCGAGCTGCCGCCCGTTCACGAGGACGACGTTCTGGGTCGAGCACGACTTGACCGACGCCTGGCCGTCGCTGCCTAACGATATGGTGAAGTGGCGCGCCGAGAGGTCAGCGCCTCCGAGGCGCCAGGTCGCGGCCGCGCCGCTGCCGACGATCGTCTCGGGTTCGCTCAACTCGTGAATCGTTCCACTGGTTTCCAGCACGGGCATTGGTACCGTTCCTCCGGGTCCACTCTCTGATGTCGTCGCCGACGATGCCGACGTGTCGCTGAAAGCTGATCGGTGCTCCCCTCGACGTCTACACCAGACTGAAATAAACCGCCCGCCGCAACGGAGTTGCACCGCGCGCCTGCCGGCCCCGACACGAGCGCCCGAACGTGCACGGCCTTACGAAGCGATGCGGACTGCGTCACCTTTCGCTCCCGCTGCTCGTCGAGAGGGGCGGACATTTTCATCGGCGGCGACGTGGCTCGACGCGTCCCGTCTTCGGTCCGCGCTCTTCTCCGGATTACGTCGGGCGAGATGATCGCCCGCTCAGCCTTGGTCGATGTCGCACGCAGGGAAGCTCCGCCTCACAATCGTCGCGCTCCTCGGTGCGGCCATCGCCGCATCCTGTCGCGACCGGCACAAGACCCCGACGGCGCCTCCGGCCGATACCATCGCGCAGCTCGACACGCAGACGGCGAAGGTCGTCGCGCCTGACACGACCGCGCCGAAGGCGCCGCCCGCGCTTTCCCCGCTCGCCGACTCGATCGCCGACCGGATGGTATTTCCCCCGCGTGGCCAGCTCTGGTTCACCGCCGCCGCTCGCGGCAAGCGGATGCTCGTCGACATCGGACGCGTCGACATGGACGTGAAGACCGAGCCGAGGCTCAGCGCCTACCTCGAGGCGGTGAAGCGCCTCTCGCCGATCCCGCTCGGCGCGCGGTTCCGGCTCAGCGGACCCTGGGGCGCGGACAGCGCGGTCCTCAAGGAATTCGCGTCGTGGAACGGGCGCATCGTCGGCGTGCTCGAGGTCGCACCACGCGTCGACTCGCTCGCCCGTACAGTCGAGCCGCTGCCGGCCGCGGCCGCGATCACTGATTCCGTCGTGGAGTCGGTGACCGACAGCTGCAGGCGCGACTCGTTAGGCGAGGAGCTCAGCGATCGCGCCGGCATCGTCCGCGACTCGATCTCGCAGCAGCTCCTCGAGACCGCGAAGCCCCCCTACGAGCGGCTGCAGAACTCCCTCAAGGTCTCGAGCTCGCGCATCACCGGCTGTTACGGCAGGCTCGGGCGTGTGCTGGTGATCGTCAGCGCCCGCGCCGGCAACACCGAGTGGGTGACTGAACGGATGGCGATCATCAACGACAGCGGCGCCGTCACCCCGCTCAAGTTCGGCGACTATCGCTTCGACGCCCACGACGGCGTCTACGCGTTCGACGCCGACCGCGACGGAGTCGACGACCTCGCCACCCGCGCGCTCGGCGAGGCGATGGGCGGGCTGTCGATCATGCGGCTCGACACCGCGCGCAAGCGCCTCGACCGCCTGACCGCCGGCTTCTCCTGGGAGAGCCGGTGACGCCGTTGTCTGCCCGGTGTCGGCTCGGCCGTTCGCGTGCAATGCGCGCTATTCGGCGATAAGCTGTAGGCGGAAAGCAGTCAGCGAACGGCGCCAGGAAACCGTAACTCGAGGGGCGCGCTTTCTGCCACGCTGGTCACAGACGCCGTGCGCTCACAGCTTGCAGCTTGTCGCTCGCAGCCAGCCGTCAGCCGCATACAGGCAGCCGTTCACAGTCCGCCGTCCGAGGTCCCCATGCGCAGCACCGCAGCAAGAGGCCGCATCGCCACCATCGCAGTTCTCGTCGCTACCGTCGCGGCGTTCACCGCCTGCGGCACCACCAGCGGCGATGGCTTCCTCACGCCTATCGGGAGCGGTGGCGGCTCGAACGGCGACACCGTCGCTCCGACCGTCGTCTCGACCAACCCGGCCAACGGCGCGAGCAGCGTCCCGCGCAACGCGACCATCAGCGTCACCTTCTCCGAGAACCTCGACTCGGCGAGCGTGACCAACACCGCGTTCTCGCTCGACAACGGCGTCACCGGAACGATCGTCGTCAACGGCGCCATCGCGACGCTGACGCCGTCGCCGGGTCTCCCTGCGTCGTCGGTCGTGACCGGGACGCTCTCGACGGCGATCAAGGATCGCGCGGGGAACTCGCTCGCCGCGCCGGTGGTCTTCCAGTTCGTCACCGCACCCTGAGCGTGACCGATGTTGTCGCCCGCCCGGCGCAGCTGCGCCGGGCGTCGCTGTTCATCGCCGCGACGCTGCTCGTCGCGGGATGCAGGATGGGACATGCGCCTTCCCCCGCGCCGGCGCGTGCCGAGCCCGCGCCTGGAGCGCCGCACGGCGCGCCGATCCCGGCCGGCGTCTCCGCCGACGACTACCAGTACCTGCGTGACCGGCACCTGATCATTCCCGTCGCCCACGTCCCGCTCGCGCACATCCCCGACAGCTTCTACGATGCGCGCGACGGGCAGCGACGTCATAACGCTGTCGACATCATGGCCCCGCGCGGGACCCCGGTGCTCGCCGCCGACAAGGGACACGTCCTCAAGCTGCGGAAGGGCGGCGCGGGCGGGATCACCATCTACGCGGTCGATCCGAAGTCGCGCTTCGTGTACTACTACGCACACCTCGACCGCTATCGGAAAGGGATCGCCGAGGGCGACGCGCTCGAGCAGGGCGACACGATCGGCTTCGTCGGCACGAGCGGCAACGCGCCGCCCGACATCCCGCACCTGCACTTCCAGGTGATGCGCATGCCCGAGGACGGGAAATGGTGGACGGGGATCCCGGTCGACCCGCGTCCCTTGTTCGTCGAGTAGCTTTCGTCGAGGCGACGAGCACCGACTTCTCGACGAGAGCACGCGCATGAGCGACGGACAGCGAACCCCGGGGATCAGCAGCAAGGAACGAGCGGCACTGCGCGGCGAAGCGCATCACCTCACGCCGCTCGTGCACCTCGGCAAGGAAGGGCTGACCAGGGCGGTGATCGCCACGCTCGACGATGCGCTTCGCACCCACGAGCTGGTGAAGGTCGCGCTGACGAAGAACGCCGCCGTCGACCCGAAGGACGCGGCGCACCAGCTCGCCGGTGCGACCGGCGCGGATGTGGTCCAGGTGATCGGCCGGACGACGACGCTCTATCGCCACAACCCGGAGCTCGAGCGGAAGAAGGGAGACCTCCCGCCATGGCGATGATGGAAAACCACGGCTCACTGATCTAAATTCCAAGCTTCGTCCCAACCCAGCGAGCCATGCCCTACGTCATCACCGAGCCCTGCATCAACACGAAGGACCGCGCCTGCGTCGACGTCTGCCCGGTCGACTGCATCTACGAGGGTCCGGACCAGCTCTACATCAACCCGGACGAGTGCATCGACTGCGGAGCCTGTGAGCCCGAGTGCCCGGTGACGGCGATCTTTCCCGAGGAAGACGTCCCGGCTGCGATGCGCTCCTACATCCAGCTCAACCGCGACGTCTTCACCAGCCCGAATCCGCCGGGCCGGCCACAGCGTTAGGCAGGAAGGGGTCAGGGGTCACGGACCAGGGTCAGGCGGTGAGGCCTGACGCGCCAGGCCCTGACCCCTGACCCCTTTTTACCGCCAGGCGTTGAAGTAGCGGGACTTGAGGAGGAACAGCGCCACCAGCACCACATACTGGATCAGCGTGCTCACCTCGCTGCGCCACGCCTCGCCCCAGTGGTGCTCGCCGGTCTCCTTCTCCCGCGGCGGGCGCGGGAACCAGCGCGGGGTGCGCTGCTTGTAGGCGAGATACTCCTCGCCGAAGATAGTCTCGAGGACTCCTTCCTCGTAGCGGACGATCAGCGTGTACTCGACGGCGAAGATCACCGCCGCGACGGGGATGAACCAGAGCACCCCCGAGATCACCGCGAACCCCATCCACACCAGGAAATTTCCGACGTAGAGCGGATTCCTCACCCACGCGAAGATTCCGTAGGTGACGAGCCGCTGCACGTTGCGCGACCGGCGACGCGTCACCGTCCCCGCCGCCGCGACGCCGGCGAGCCGGATCGCCTCGCCGATCGCGATGATCACCCCGCCGATGATCCACCGCTGCGCCGTCAGGTGGCCCGGCGCGAGGAGCGGCACGATCAGGAACAGCACCGGCAGCCAGCCGCGATTGCGGAACAGCACGGCGCCGACCCGGGCCGCGGTCGATTGCTCGGTCGCCGAGACGGGAGCGGAAGGCGGAGAAGAGGAAGTCACGTCAGTAATGGAAGGACGAGATGGTGCATCACCCCGATCGCGCCGGCGTCATCGCGTTTCAACGACTCTGACCCCATGAAACGGGCGGAGTCGGTTTTCAACGACTCTGACCCCATGAAACGCGAGTGAAGGCTAATGGCTTTCGCCTCACGCGTAAATCATCCCGGCCAGGAACTCGCGCATCACGTGGTTCACCGCCGCCGGACGCTCGAAGCTCGCGAGATGCCCGGCGCCTTCGATGATCTCGAGCACGGCGCCGGGGATCTGGTCGTGCATGTGTCGTGATTCCTCCGGCGGCGTTGCCACATCCTCTGCGCCGCAGATGATCAGCGTCGGCACGTCGATGTCCGCGAGCAGCGGGGTCGAATCGGGACGGTTCATCATCGCCTCGATCGCGCCGAGCACGCCCGGGACCGGCGCGCGCTGCATGATGTGCCGTGCGGTCTCGACGATCTGCGGATGCCGCTCGCGCGTCGTCGCGCCGAGCACCAGCGGCAGCATCTCCTCGGCCAGCGCGCGCGAGCCGCGCTCGCGCGCGAAGTCCATCTGCCCGGCGCGCGCCAGGCGTGCCTGGTCGTCGTCGGGTCCGGCGCGCGTGTCGAGCAGCATCAGCCCGCGCACCCGATCGCGATGACGCCGCCAGACGGCGAGCGTGATGTAGCCGCCGATCGAGCAGCCGCCGATCACCGCCTTGTCGATCGACAACCGGTCGAGCAGGTCGGCGACATCGTCCGCATAACGGTCCATGCTGTACGGCGGCGCGGCCGGCGATTCGCCGAAGCCGCGCATGTCCGGCGCGATCATCCGGCAGTGATCGACGAATGCCGCCAGCTGCGGCGTCCAGTACGCGCGGTCGAGCGGAAATGGATGCAGCAGCACTACCGGCATCCCGTCACCCGACTCCTCGTGCGCCAGCGCGATGTGCCCGACCCGGCTCGTCTCGCTCATACGCGCTCCAGCGCGGCGACGCTCGCCCGCGCGTCGTAGGTCAGCCAGAACAGCGTCGGTCCCGCCGCCCGCCCCCGCGCCGCGTGCGTCATCGCCGCGGCGAGCGCCTTCGCGCTGTACGTCGAGTCGGTGCTGATCCCTCCCGCGTCGCGGAGCCAGCGCGCCGCCTCCGTGCCTTCCTTCGTCGCCCGGCCGTACGCGCCGCCGTACTGCGACCGGTCGATCACCACCCGCGCCGGGTCGGGGCGGGGGAGCTTCGTCCCGACTCCGCCCTCGATGAACCGCGCGCACCGCGCCGCGATCCCGAGCACCCGCCGCCGGTTGGCGACGATCCGCGGCGCGACCACCGTGCAGACCACCGTCGTCTCCATCCCGGCGATCGCCAGCCCGAGCGCGAGCCCGGCCGCCGTCCCGCCGCTGCCTAACGGTACGACGATCCGCGCCGGCGCCGGCAGCCGCCCCGCCGACACCTGCTCGGCCAGCTCGAGCGCGGCGTTGACGTGGCCGAGCGCCCCCCGCGGCGACGTCCCGCCCGGCGGGATCCAGCGCGCGCCGCGGCGGATGGCGAGGAAGGCCGCCGATGCCAGCGCGCCTAACGTGGTGCGGGCGTCGCGGACCTCGGCGGCGATCCCGCGGATCCCGGCCGCCACCTGGTAGGCCTCGGCGTTCATCTCCTGCGGCCAGCGGACGACCGTGACCTTCGCGCCTAACGCGCGGCCGTAGACCGCGGTCGCCAGCGCGTGGGTCGAGCCACGGGCCCCGGTCGTGACCACGTGGTCCCCCTGATGGACGCCGGCGAGGAGGAACTCGAGCGACCGGACCTTGTTCCCGCCTAACGGCGTCCCGGAGAGGTCGTCGCGCTTGATCCAGAGCTCGCCCCCGGGGGTGAGCACCGACTCGACCGGCGTCGGGAACGCGCCGAGCCGCACGCGCGGCACCCAGGCCAGCGACGGAAAGCGGAGGAGGAGCGGGAGGGTGAACGGCGCCTGCCCACCCGCGTCGGTCATCGGCGGCTCCGCGATGAAGCGCGATCAGTCGTCGTCGTCGTCATCGTCGTCATCATCGCTGTCGGTGTCGAGCGCGTCCAGATCGTCGCCGACCACGTCCTGCACGTAGAGCATCTTGATCGGCACCATCACCGTCGCCAGCAGCGGGACCGCGACCATCAGCCCGATGAAGCCGAACACCAGCGCCATCATCGCCTGCGAGATGATCGTCAGCGCCGGCGGCAGGTCCACCCCGCCGCGCATCAGCAGCGGGATCAGGATGTGGTTCTCGAGGAACTGGATCAGGATGTAGGCGCCGCCCACCAGCAGCGCCTTCTCCGGCGAGTCGAGGAACCCCATCGCGATCGCCGGGACCGCGCTCAGGATCGGCCCGATCGTCGGGATGAACTCGAACAGCCCGGCGAGCAGCCCGAGCGCGAACGCTGCCTTCACCTTGAGGATGAGCAGCGCGATCGTCGACACCGCGCCGATCACCGCCATCGCGATCAGCTGGGTGACCAGCCACTTCCGCAGCGCGACCGCCATCGCGCTCATGACCTCGCCCGCTCGCTTCCGCGCCCGGCGCGGAAAGAGGTGCATCAACCCGTTCCGGTACAGGTCCGGCTCGGCGCCGATGTAGACCGAGAGGAAGATGATGAGCAGCAGTCCGCCGAACGCCGCCAGCGTCGACGAGAGAAAGGGGAAGAGGTAGTGCGTCGCCGACCCCATCCGCGCGCTGAGCTTCGCCTTGAGGTTCGACGTCGGCGTCGGCTTCTTGACCAGCACCGTATCGGCGCGCTTCGACGAAGAGTCACGCGAAGCCGCGCTGGCTCCGCCTTGTGTCCCGAGTCTGGCGCTATCCTGTCCCTGTTCGACGCGCTGCGACGAGTCTCTGGTCGCAGCCACCGCCGCCGCCGAATCCACCTTCTCCTTGTTCGCCGACGGGGATTTCGTCGCGGTCGTATCGCTGTCCCCGCTGCCGAGTACGAGGCCGAGCAGCCCGCCCTGGTGTGCGGCGATCCAGTCGTCGACCTTGTCCACCGCTTCGGGGAGCTTCGCCTTGAGCTCGTGCGACTGCCGCTTCAGCGTCGGCGCCATCAGCGCGCCGAACCCGACCAGCACCCCGAGAAAGCCGAGCACCACCATCGCCGCCCCGACCCCGCGCGGGATATGGAAGCGCTCGAGCCGATCGACCGCCGACGCGACAGCGAGTCCGAAGAGTGCGCCGAGGAAGACGCCGAAGAACAGCTCGTGCGCGACCCAGAGCAGGTGGAGGACGAGGTAGATCCCGACCACCAGCGCCGCTGTGCGGAGGATGTCCTTGCTCTGCCAGCCGACGGAGCGCCGTCTCCGCTCACGATGAATCGGTGGCGGCGGCGTCGCGGGGTCCGTCGTCGCGGTCGAATCGGCGGGTGTCGGCACGCGCGAATCGTCCGGCGGTCCACTGGGGTGCATCGTCGGGTCGGTCATGGCGACGGTGGGAGCAAGAGGGGTACCGCGCTACATTACGGTCGACAAAGACATCGAGGAAGGAGTGCCCCGAGACCGCACCCCGCACGTCCCGCTCTATCTCGACACCCCGCAGGACGTCGAGAAGTTCGTCCGGACCATTGCCGACACGAAGCAGCTCGCGCTCGATACCGAGGGTGCGAGCTTTCACCGCTTCGTCGACCGCGTCTACCTGCTGCAGCTCTCGACGAGGGAGCAGAGCGCGGTGATCGATCCGCTCCCGACCGGACGGCTCGAGTTGCTGGGCAAGCTGGTCGAGGATCCCGACGTCGAAGTGATCTTCCACGACGCCGACTACGACCTCCGTCTCCTCGGCCAGGACTATGGCTGGAAGACGCGCAACATCTTCGACACCCGCGTCGCCGCGCAGCTCCTCGGCTTCAAGGCCTTCGGTCTCGCCGCGCTGCTCGACAAGTACTTCGGCGTCACCCTCGACAAGAAGCACCAGCGCGCCGACTGGTCGATGCGTCCACTCACCGCGGACATGCTCGCCTATGCGTCGCAGGACACCATGTACCTGCACGACCTCCGCGACCAGCTCTACAAGGAGCTCGAGAGCAAGGGACGCCTCGACTGGGCGAGGGAGGAGTTCGCCCGCCTCGAGCGGACGCGCTGGGAGCCCGAGGATCCAGCGTTAGGCTTCATGCGCATCAAGGGCGCGCGCGACCTCGACCGCCGCGAGCTGGCGCTCTTCCGTGAGCTCGTGCAGTGGCGCGACGCGCTGGCGAAGGAGCTCGACCGCTCGACCTTCCGTGTCGTCGGCAACGAGACCCTGATGGACATCGCCCGCCAGCGCCCGTCGGACGCGAAGACCCTGATGTCGATCAAGGGGATGCCGCGTGGAATCGGGGAGCGTCATGCCAGCGAGATCCTCGAGGCCGTCGAGCGCGGGCTCGCCGTCCCCGACGCCGAGCTCCCCCAGTTCCCGCGTGCGCCGCGCTGGGACAAGGACCCCGACTTCGACGCGAGGGTCAACGCCCTCCGCACCGTCCGCGACGAAGCCGCGAAGCGGCTCGACCTCGACCCCGGCGTCCTCGGCTCGCGGGAGCGCCTCGAGTCCATCGCCCGCCGCATGCCCCAGACCGTGGAAGATCTCTTCGAGATCCCCGACCTGAGACGCTGGCAGATCGCCGAATTTGGCGAGGCCGCGGTGAAGGCGGTGAACTCGATCGCCACGGCGCCGCCGGGCGCGGGCAAGCCCGCCTCCGCGCCGCGCCG
>Ga0070658_10005146_pt1 | contig 10646 bp, 10 predicted proteins | sample KBSC13metaG_FD_64664 | JGI IMG/M metagenome (GOLD analysis project Ga0070658, IMG submission 64664) | Corn rhizosphere microbial communities from Kellogg Biological Station, Michigan, USA - KBS C1-3 metaG | ecosystem: Host-associated > Plants > Roots > Rhizosphere > Soil ... | reverse complement strand
CGCCGCACGGTGTAGAGGCGCTGGAGCGGCACGGACGCGGCGTACACCTCGCCGACCGGCCGCCACGCCTCGCCGGCCGAGAAGCGAAGGATCGTCGCGGCGCGCGCGGCTTCCATCCGCGCCTCGCGGAGCGGCTTTCCCATCTCGGCTGTCATGTCGCGGGCGATCAGCTCCGTGCGGGCCTCGATCGCGTCTGCCGCCTTGTGGAAGAACGCCGCGCGAGCGGGGGCGGGAAGCGCCGCCCAGGCGGGGAACGCTGCAGCGGCAGCCGCGACGGCGCCGTGCGCGTCGTCGGCCGACGACGACTGGAAGACGCCGGTGACGGTCGACGGGCTCCAAGGGTCGCGCTGCTCGTAGGTCTCGCCCGATCCGCCTTCGAGCCACTCGCCGCCGACGTAGTTGCGGGCAGGCGTGTCGGTCAGCGTCTCGGTCATCGCGGGTCCTTTCAGAGAAGTGTGGTTGCCAGCGCGACCGGGTTCACGAGCGTGCCGATCTCGGGCACGTGGATCTCGACCCAGTTGCCGGGGACCATGCTGAACGAGTCGGGCGGGACGAGCCCGGTGCCCGTCAGAAGAACGGACCCGGGCGGGACCGGGTTCTCCTTGACGAGCCAGGCGGCGAGCTCGTCGAACGTGCGCACCATGTAGGTGGTCGAGGTCTTGTCCTCGTACAGCACGTCGCCTTCCTCGTTCGAGATCCGCATGATGATCTGGAAGCCCTGCGGCTCGCGCGGCGGGATGTAGAGCGCAGGGCCGATCGCGCAGGCGCCGGCGTACACCTTCGCCTGGGTCAGGTAGAGCGGGTTGGCGCCCTCGATCTCCCGTGAGGACACGTCGTTGCCGATCGTGTAGGCGAGGATCTTGCCGCGCTCGCCGACGACGACGCCGATCTCGGGCTCGGGCACGTTCCACGTCGAGTCGCCGCGGATCCCGATCGGCTCGCCCGGCCCCACCGTGCGCCGGCTGGCCGCGTCCTTGAGGAAGAGCTCGGGCCGGTGCGCCTCGTAGACGAGGTCGTAGACGTCGCGGACGGCGCTCTCCTCGACGCGTGCGTCGCGGCTGCGCTCGTACGTGACGCCGGCGCACCAGACCTCGGGCGGGTCGAGCGGCGTGATCAGCGTCAGGCCGTCGCCGAGCTCGAGGCTGTAGGGGTCGGCCGGGGTCACGGGCCGTCCCTCGGGCGAGAACATCTCTCCTCGGAGGAACGGCATCGGGTCCTCGATGCCGGAGAGCCTCCGGAAGTGGCCCTCGTTGTCCACCTCGACTCCGACCGAGACTCTCCCGGCGCCGTCCACCCAGCGGACGATGCGGCGCATCAGTAGACCGCCCGGCCCCCGGAGATGTCGTACGTCGCGCCGGTCGAGAACGAGCACTCGTCGCTCGCCAACCAGCACGCGAGCGTCGCGACCTCGGCTGCGGATCCCATCCGGCCCATCGGGATGCGCTCGACCATGTACGTCACATGCTCCTGGGTCATGCCACCGAGCATCGGTGTCTCGATCACGGCGGGGGCGATGCAGTTCACGAGCACCCCGGTGCGGGCGACGTCCTTCCCGATCGCCTTGGTCATCGCGATCACGGCCGCCTTGGCGGACGAGTAGGCAGTGGCCATCGGGTTGCCCTCCTTGCCCGCGATCGACGCAACATTGACGATCCTCCCGTAGCCACGCTCAACCATTCCGGGGAGCACGGCACGATTGCAGAAGAAGACGCCGTCGGCGTCGATCGCCATCACGCGTCGCCATTCCTCGTCCGTGACGTCGACGGTGGCCAGCGACGCGCCGGTGATCCCGGCGGCGCAGACGAGGATGTCGAGCGGGCCGAGCTCCTCCGTTGCCATCGCCACGGCAGCGTCCACCTGCGCGGAGCTCGAGACGTCGGCCGTCAGCGCGAGGACGCCCTCCGGCGCATCTGTGCCGAGGTCGAGGGACGCCACGCGGGCTCCCTCGTCGAGCAACCGCTTGGCGGTCGCTGCGCCGATGCCGCTCGACCCGCCCGTGACGAGCGCGACGCGGCCGGCGAATCGATGCTCGTTCCGCGCCACGGCGGCTAGCGTAACTTCTCGTCGTGGCATTCGATCCGGTGACCGACTACCCGCTCGGCAGCCGTCGCCCGGACCTCGTCACGACGCCCTCGGGGCTCCCGCTCGACGACGTGACGCTCGCCGGCGCCCGGGCGGGCTCGCTCGCTCCGGACGACACGCGCGCGACCGCGGGGACGCTCGCCCTCCAGGCGGAGGTGGCGCGAGCCGCGGGACGCGTCCAGCTGGCCGAGGGGATCGAGCGCGCGGCCGAGCTGACGCGGGTTCCGGACGACGAGCTGCTCGCGATCTACACGGCGCTCCGGCCGGGCCGCTCCTCGGCGGTCGACCTCGAGGCGTGGGCGGAGAGACTCGAGGAGCTCGGCGCGGGGCACAACGCGGTCTTCGTCCGCGAGGCGGCGGAGGCGTACCGCGCTCGAGGGCTCACAGCGGATGGCTGACGCGCGCCGCAGCAGGCGCTTCACGGCGCGCGAGGAATCGGAGCTGCGGCGGGAGGTGCTCGTCGAGCCGTGGCCCGAGCTGGGGCTCGTCGCCGCCGACGGACCGGCCGACCCCGAGCCGGAGCTCGTCGTCGAGAACGGCCGCGTCGTGCGGCTCGATGGTCGGGATGCAGCCGACTTCGACGTGATCGACCGCTTCCTCGTCGCGCACGGCCTCGATCTGGAGGTCGCCGACGAGGCGATGGCGCTCCCCGACGAGCGGCTCGCGCGCATGCTCGTCGACGTCGACGTCCCGCGCGACGCGCTCGTGCGCCTCGCGCGGGGGTTGACGCCCGCCAAGCTCGCGCGGGTCGTCGGGATGCTCGATCCCGTCGAGCTGATGATGGCCCTGAAGAAGCTGCGTGCGCGGCGCGACCCCGGCAACCAAGCGCACGTCACGAACCTCAAGGAGAGCCCGGCTCTCCTCGCGGCCGATGCGGCCGAGGCGGCGCGACGCGGCTTCGACGAGCTGGAGACGACGGTCGGCGTCGCGCGGTACGCACCCTTGAACGCGCTCGCCCTCCTGGTGGGCTCGCAGGTCGGGCGCCCGGGCGTGATGACGCAGTGCGCGGTGGAGGAGCGTCGGAACCTCGAGCTCGCGATCCGCGGCCTCGTCACCTACGCCGAGACGCTGTCGGTCTACGGCACCGAGCCGGTGTTCGCAGACGGCGACGACACGCCGTGGTCCAAGGCGTTCCTCGCCTCGGCGTACGCGTCGCGCGGCGTCAAGGTGCGCTTCACGTCGGGCACCGGCTCCGAGGCGCTCATGGGGCACGCGCAGGGCCTGTCGATGCTCTACCTCGAGGCCCGCTGCGTCTCCGTCGTGCGCGCCGCAGGCGCACAGGGCGTCCAGAACGGATCCATCTCGTGTGTCGCGCTCGTCCTCGCCGTCCCGGGCGGGACGCGCGCGATCCTCGCGGAGAACGTCCTCGCGGCGTGGCTCGACCTCGAGGTCGCGTCCGGGAACGACGCCATCGCGTCGCACTCGCCGATCCGCAAGACCGCGAAGCTCATGGGCCAGTTCCTCCCGGGCACCGACTTCGTCACCTCGGGCTACTCGATCATGGGCCGGCGCGACAACACGTTCGGCGGCGGCAACTACGACGCGGACGACATCGACGAGTGGCTGACGCTGCAGCGCGACTGGCAGGTCGACGGCGGCATCGAGCCCATCGAGGAGCTCGAGGCTCTCCGGGTCCGCGAGCGTGCCGCGCGAGCGGTGCAGGCCGTGTTCGCGGAGCTCGGCCTGCCTGCCGTGACCGAGGCGGAGGTCGAGGCCGCGACCCTCGCCCACGGCAGCGCGGACATGCCCGACCGCGACCGCGCCGCCGACGTCGAGGCCGCGGACGAGCTTCTCGCCCGTGAGATCTCGGCGCTCGACGTGGCGCTCGCCCTCGACCGGCAGGGCTTCGAGGACGTCGCCGAGGCGGTCGTAGGGATGCTGCGCCAGCGGATCGCGGCGGACTACCTCCAGACCGCCGCGGTGATCGAGCCCGACGGGCTCGTCCGCTCCGCCGTCAACGACCCGAATCTCTATCTCGGACCGGGGACCGGCTACCGGCTCGAGGGAGAGCGCTGGGCGCTTCTCCAGGCGCTGCCGCACGTCGTCGACCCGCGCAGCCTGGGAGCCGCCGTCGCGGACGCGGACGCGATCGTGGAAGAGTCCGGCCCGGCCGTGCCCGGCAGCGACCCGGCAGAGGTCGTGATCGCCGTCGGCCCGGCTTTCGCGGACGGCCTGCGGGAGACGATCGCGGGGCTGCCGCATGACGACGTGCTGGCCGCGGTCGTCGACGGCGTGCGCGAGGCGGGTGGGTCGCCGCGCATCGTTCGGATCCTGCGGGCCGCGGACGTCGCCTTCATCGGCCATGACGGCGCCGTGCTCTCCGGGTCCGGTGTCGCGCTCGGCCTCCAGTCGAAGGGAACCGCGGTGATCCACCGCGCCGATCTCCAGCCGCTCGACAACCTCGAGCTGTTCGGGATGAGCCCGCTCTACACCCTCGACAGCTACCGCGCGATGGGACGCAACGCCGCCGGGTACGCGCTCGGGCAGCGCGTCGGGCCGGTCCCGACGGAGCTCGACAACTTCGCGCGGGCGAAGCTGATCGTCCGGACGACGCTGCTCCACGCGCAGGAGGCGCGCGCCGTCGTACCCGGCGCGGCGCCGGTCGAGCTCGAGATCGTCGGTTCTGCACGCCAGCGACCGCGAAGCGGGCGCCTTCAGGGATCTGCCCCTGCTGCAGGCGGGTGATGAGCGGAGGGATTCCGCATCTGCGGAATCCCGCCTCGCGGACAAATCTCAGCCGATCGCAGTGCCGAACAGCGCGCCGATCCCGTAGGTCACCGCGAACGCCGCGGCGCCGAACGCGAGTTGCCGGGACCCGGACGCGAGCACGCTCCGCCCGGTGAGGAGCGTGATCGCGGCGCCGATCCCGAACAGGCCGAGCGCCGAAAGCGCCAGCGCCGTCACGACCGCGGTGTTCCCCGAGAGGAAAGCGAACGGCACGATCGGAACGATCGCTCCGAGCACGAAGAGCACGAACGACATCCCCGCCGCGACCCACGGCGAGCCGCCCAGCTCCTCCGGGTCGATGCCGAGCTCCTCGCGCGCGTGGGTGTCGAGAGCCGTCTCCGGGTCGGCCGAGAGTCGCTCGGCGACCTTCCTCGCCTCACTCGGGTGGAGGCCCTTCTGCTCGTAGACGAGCGCGAGCTCGGCTTGCTCGACCTCCGACTCGGTCGCGATGTGCCTCTGCTCGATCGCGAGCTCCTTGGCGCTCAGCTCCCGGCTCGACTGCACCGAGATCCACTCGCCCATCGCCATCGAGCACGCTCCGGCGATCAGCCCGGCGACACCCGTGACCAGGATGTCCTTCGAGGCGACGCCCGCGCCCGCGACTCCCATCACGAGGCTCGCGTTCGAGACCAGGCCGTCGTTCACGCCGAGCACAGCCGCGCGGAGGGCGTTGCCGCCGGCGGCACGGCCACGCTGGAGGCGGGCAAGCGCCCGGCCGATCGGCTCGCCTCGCGCCTCGCCGACGAGCGTCGCCAGGGCGCGCGCGTGGCGCTCCTCGTCGGCCGCGAAGGCGCCGGACTCGTCCATGTACGCCTCGGTGGAGTGCGCCTCGCGATCGCGCATGATCGGCACGACCACGGTGTCGCCGAAGTCGCCGGCGAGCCGGCAGAGGATGCGCGCCCGCTGACCGGGTCGCGCCGGGCCGGGCTCGACGCCCGCCGCACGGAGGCGCTCCTCCCAGTGCGCGGCATGTCCCCGCTCGTCCTCGGCGATCGCGCCGAACAGCTCCGCTCGCTCCGGGGTCGTCTGCGCGGCCGCCAGAGCCCGGTAGATCGCCTCGGCGTCGAGCTCCTCCTGGCGGGCGTCCTTCCAGCGCTCGATCGTGTCCGGGTCGGTCTCGAGCGCCGTCATCGCCTTCAGTGCTCCCGCAGCCCTGCGGCGCGCTGCTCCGCGGCCAGCCGCTCCTCTGCCTCGGCTTCCTCCCGGAACAGCACCGTGAGAAGCCAGACGATCGCCGCGAAGAAGACGAGCGCCTGCTCGGTCGACATGAGGATTCCGCCGAGGTTCTGGTCCTTCTCGGCCGAGATCCCCCAGAGCCGCTCGGGGAGCGACGCGTAGTAGTCGTAGAGGGGCGGCGAGAACGTCAACGCGAGGCCGAGGAACGCGGAGCCGACGAACGCCGCCATCACGTAACCGATCCGGCCGAGGGTCGGGACACGGTGCGGAACATCGCAGAGCACGGGCCACCAGAGGACGAGCCCGATCGCGATCAGGAACGCGTGCTCGACCGCGAGCAGGAGGGTGTTCCGCACGAGGGCGTCGTATACCGCGCCGAGGTGCACGACGTACCAGCCGACGAGCCACATCGGCAGCGCCACCTGCGGCCGCGTGATCCACGCGAACCAGGCTCCGCCGCGCGCCGCGATTCCCGCGCGCATCGCGGGGGTGAGGCCGATCAGGATGAGCGGGGGCGCCCAGTCGGAGATCATCACGTTCTGGAGCAGGTGGAAGAGGACGAGGTACTCGATCGCGATCGTCCCGAGCGGCGAGTTCAGCGCGAGCACGACGAGCGCGACGCCGGCGCCGAAGCACCAGGCGCGCCACGCCGGCCCGGGCTCTCGGCGCCACGCCCGCGCGTAGAGCACGACGGCGACGGCTCCGAGCAGGACGAAGAGCGGCTCGAAGGTGAACGACCAGGGCGAGGGCATCAGGCCGGCTCGGGGGCTGCGCGCGGCTCGGCTGCTCGCGCGCGCCTGGCCGTCAGCAGCAGCAGGACGAGCGCGGTGCCGAGCGTGAGCCCCTGCTCGACCATCATCACGACACCCGCCAGCTTCTGGTCCATGAGCGGGGAGAGCCCGAACAGCCGCTCCGGCTGCTCCACGTAGACGTCGTAGTACGGGTGGAACGAGAAGACGAACACGTACGCGAGCATCTGGCCCATCCAGAGCATCAGTGCCGCGAGGCCGATGCGCCCGTTGACACTCAGGCGTCCGTGCCCGGCAGGGTCGACGATGAGCGTCCAGACGAGCGCGCCCACGACCACGAGCGAGAGGTGCTCCAGGCGGTGCACGAGCGGATGCCGGAGCGCCGCGTCGTACAGCACGGGGAGATGCCATGCGACGAGGACGCCGAGCCAGAGGGCGACCGCGACACGCGGACGGAGGAGGAACGAGAGCACGCGGCGCAGCGCCTGCCGGCGTGCCAGGGGCGCCAGCAGGTCGCGGGGAAGGAAGAACATCGAGAGCGGCCCGCGCACGGCGACGAGCGCGAGTGCGACGCCGAGGTCGGCGATCAGCACGTGCTGGAGCATGTGCGCCGACTGGAGATACTCCTCCGCTATCGCGTCGAGCGGCGAGACGATTCCGAGCACGACGACGGCCACGCCCGCGAGGAACAGCGGCCAGCGCGACCACGGCGCCAGCTCGGGCCGCCGGCGGCGGAGCCGACGCCAGCCCTGCGCGAAGAACGCCACCGCGACGACCCCGCCCGCGAGCACGAGCGGGTCGAACGACCACGCCTTCCAGAGGTCGTCCGTCGCGGTCGCAACGAGCGGGGTCACGACTCCCTACGGTAGCCCTGCCCGGGGCCGTGCGGTGCGCGGTTGGTTACGCCAGCCGGACGAGGACCTCGGCGAGCTCAGCGGGTCGTGAGAGGAAGGGTGAGTGGCCGCCGTCGAGCTCGATCGGCTCGACGCCGAGAAGGTCGCGCGACATCGTCCGCGACCACGCCGGCGCGATGACGCGCTCGTCGCGGCAGAGGATCGAGGTGCGCTCGACGTCCGGGAGCGCGTCGACGGGCCACGGATCGAGTCGCGGGGCGGCGGACTGGGGGCGCAACATCGACACCGCCCAGGCCGCGTCCGTGGACGTGCAGTCGTGGTAGAAGCACCGGATGGCCGCCTCCGGGTCGGGCCAGTAGGAGGCTCCGTCGTCACGCAACAGTGTGTTCCCGACGAAGCCCGGCACGTAGACGTCCTCCTTCGTGTAACGGTCGGTGACGCTTGCGCCCGGCTCCGGGACGAGTGCAGCGAGGAAGACGAGGTGCCGAAGAGGCCGGTGACGTGCGACGAGCGGGATCGTCGAGCCCGCCATCGAATGCCCGACCAGGATCACGTCGTCGTCGACCCCGCGCAGGGAGTCGGCGACGAGCTCGGCGTGTCGGCCGAGGCCCGCGTCAGGATCCTCGATCGGGAGGTCTACCGTGACCGAACGGCGACCGCGCGCGTCGAGCTCGCGCTCGAGTCGCTCCCAGCACCAGGCACCGTGCCACGAGCCGTGGACGAGACCGAACGTCGCCATCCCTCCACTGTATGCGGGTTGGCATGGCGAGGCAGTTGCGGCCCCGAAAGGGGACGCCTTCAGGGATCTGCCCCGCCGGAGGCGGGGATGCGCGGCGGGAATCCGTTTCTGCGGATTCCCGCTTCGCGCTAACGATCCACGTGGAGTGAGCCGCGGAGGTCGCCGAGCACGAGGTCGCGCTCGGCGTCCGGGATGTGGTCGAGCGGCACGGGGCCGAGCGCCTCGATGAACGTGACGCCGTCCGCCGAGTGGAGCTCGTGCTCGACGCCCCGATTGACGACGCACACGTCACCAGTGCGCATCTCCTGCGTGCGATCGCCGATCGTCATGGTCACGGAACCGTCGACGATCAGCATCACCTGCTCGGTGTGCTCGTGGCTGTGGCGCGCGACGGTCGTCCCGGGCGCGTACGTGACGTGCCCGAGGAAGACCTGGTCGCCGGCGACGGCCTTGAGCCCCACGCCCGGGAAGAGCGGGTGGGGCTCACGGCCGTCGAACGTCTCGAACGGCGAGTCCGCCACGAGGCTAGGCCGGGACCTCGAAGGCGATCCCGCCCCGCGCGACGGCGTTCACGGACAGCTCGGCGTCGAACACGACCGTCTTCCCGTTGCGCGTCGGCTCGGACTTCGCCTCGAGCGCGCGGAGCACCTTCTCCGGCGTGATCGGCAGCTCCGTCACCCAGACGCCGACGGCGTCGTGCACCGCCGACGCGATCGCGGGGGGTTGCGCGTTGTTCGCCATCTCCCCGATGCCCTTCGCGCCGTACGGGCCGTCCGCGGAGGGGTTCTCGATGATGATCGTGTCGATCTGCGGCAGGTCCTCGAACCCGGGCGCGAGGTACGAGCCGAACTGACCGCCGCGGTGCTCGGCGGAGGGGTAGTACGGGTAGCAGTTCTCGAGCACGCCGAGCCCGAGGCCCTGGACGGCACCGCCCTCTATCTGGCCCTCGACGAGCGTCGGGTTGATCGCGCGGCCGACGTCGTAGACCTGGACCAGGCGCGTCACCCGGACGACGCCGGTCTCGTCGTCGACCTCGACCTCGGCCGCGCACGCGGCGTACGAGATCGCGGAGTGGGGCGGGCTGTCGACCTCCCCCGTCTCGGGGTCGACGATCGACGCGAAGTCCTTGAGCTGCGCCCCGGCGCCCGTGATCAGCTCGCCGTACGTCCACGTCGCCGCGGCGGCGACGTCGGGAACGGCGATCTTCTTCTGCGGCGCGCCCTTGGCCAGCACCTCGCCGTCCACGATCTCGAGGTCGGAGGGGTCGATCTCGAGCTCCTTGCCCGCGATGTCGAGGATCCGCTCCCTGACTCGCTCGGCCGCCTTCTCGACCGCCTTGCCCGCGACGAACGTCGCACGCGATGCGAACGTCCCGGTGCAGACGGGCGACGAGTCGGTGTTCGAGTTGTCGTACGTGATCCAGTCGTACGGGACGCCGATCGTCTCCGCGACGATCTGCGACTGGATCGTCTTCGACCCGTTGCCGATGTCGGACGTGCCCGCGAAGACGTCGATGCGACCGTCGGGCTTCACCTTGATCCACGCCTGCGACGGGTCGCCGTTCTGGTTCATGCCAGTCGGGTACTCGATCGCCGCGATCCCGCGGCCCTTGTGCACAGCCATCAGTGGTCCTCCGGGTTCGCCATCTGGCCGACGAGGTGCTCGGGGAGCAGGTCACCCTCGCGCGGGTCACGGGTCATCGCCGCGTAGTCCGGCTGGAGCTCGACGTCCATCCCGCCCGCGAGCGCCTTGACGACGGACACCGTCGAGGGATCGGTGTAGACGATCCGATTCGGCGACGTGTCGCCGATGCGGTTCGCGTTCTTCAGCCGCACCTCGTACGGGTCGAGCCCGAGCAGGTCCGCGATCCGGCTCATATGGGTCTCCGTCGCGAACGAGACCGACGTGACGCCGAAGCCGCGCATCGCGGTCGTCGGCACGCGATTCGTGAACACGACGTAGCCGTCGAACTCCAGATTCGGGATCGTGTAGGCGCCCGTGTGGTGGAAGGAGTGCTTCGTGAGCCCGTAGGGCGAGAAGCGCCCGTAGGCACCCGAGTCGTGCAGCGTGAGCATCTTGCGACCGAGGATCCACCCGTCCTTCGTCACCGCGTCGGCGATCTCCATGTGCCAGGGGGCCCGGGTCGACGAGCAGAGGAACTCCTCCTCGCGCGTCCAGCGCCACTTCACGGGGCGGCCTGACTTCTGCGCGAGGAGCGCGCACATCGTCTCGCTCGCGGTGTCGACCTTGCCGCCGAAGCCGCCGCCGACCGTCCCGCCGACGACCTTCAGCTTGTTGAGCGGCACCTGCAGGTGCGCC
>Ga0070658_10005144_pt1 | contig 10649 bp, 6 predicted proteins | sample KBSC13metaG_FD_64664 | JGI IMG/M metagenome (GOLD analysis project Ga0070658, IMG submission 64664) | Corn rhizosphere microbial communities from Kellogg Biological Station, Michigan, USA - KBS C1-3 metaG | ecosystem: Host-associated > Plants > Roots > Rhizosphere > Soil ... | reverse complement strand
TCTACCGAGATCTCGGCCGGGAGGTATCTTTCGATCAACTCAGCCGAGACGCCTTGCCGCATCGCGAGTTGGGATAGGGTTATAGAGTCGCCGAGATCGACGCCCAGCTCATGCGAGATCGATGCGTACTCAGGGGAGCTCCGCTTATACCGTACTCCGTCAAGTGTATTCCGCAGCCGAGCCAAGCGGTCACGGCGCGAATTGAAGCGGTCCCAGTCAGGATCTCCCACCAGCCCGATCTCACGACCTTTGGGCGATAGCCGCTGATCGGCATTATCGTGTCGGAGAGTCAGCCTTGCCTCTGCCCTGGACGTAAAAAGACGATACGGCTCGTCTACACCATGCCGGATGAGGTCGTCCGTGAGTACACCTATATATGACTCGTGCCGGCCGAGGATCACGGGAGCTCTCTTGGTCACCGACGCCGCAGCGTTGATACCCGCCATCAAACCCTGGCACGCCGCCTCTTCGTAACCCGTCGTGCCGTTGATCTGACCCGCCAGGAACAACCCGGCGAACCGCGATGACTCCATCGTCGGGAGCATCTCCCGCGGATCCACAAAATCGTATTCGATCGCGTACCCGGGCCGGATCATCTTCACGTCATCAAAACCCGGGATCATGCAGAGCAGTTCCTGCTGGAGCCCCGCGGGCAGCGAGGTCGAAAACCCGTTCAGATAAACTTCGTTCGTGTCGTGCCCCTCAGGCTCGAGGAAAAGCTGATGCCGTTCTTTGTCGGCGAACTTCACAACCTTGTCCTCGATAGAAGGGCAGTACCGCGGTCCGACGCCTTTGATCTTCCCGGAGTAGAGTGGCGACTGGTGAAGATTGTCCCTGATCGCTTGATGCACAGATGAATCAGTGTATCCTATATAACACTGCACCTGACGCTGCACGATCTCCTCGGTTGAGAAAGAGAAGGCGACCGGATGCTCGTCCGGCGGCTGCGGCTCGAATGCGTCCCAGTCGATCGTCCGTCCGTCGAGCCGCGGAGGCGTTCCCGTCTTTAGCCGTCCTACCGGGAAGCCGTGTTTCTTGAGGTTCTCGGCAAGCTCGATCGACGCGGGCTCGCCTGCACGTCCGGCTGAGTAAGTGCGTCTGCCGGTGTGTATCGTACCGTTGAGGAATGTACCTGTGGCGACGACCACAGCCTTTGCTCCGAGGCGGCGCGTGTCCTGCATCTCAACGCCGATGACCTTTCGACCCTCGATCACGAGATCGATGACCACGCCTTGGCGGAGGTACAGGTCCGGTGTTTCCTCAAGGACGTGCCGCATCTCCGTTCGGTAGAGACTTCGATCTGCCTGAGCCCTGGGCGATCGGACGGCGGGTCCGCGGGACCTGTTCAAAAGCCGAAACTGGATTCCCGTCCGGTCGATCACTCGGCCCATGATCCCGCCCATGGCGTCGATCTCCCGTACCACATGGCCCTTGGCGATCCCGCCGACGGCCGGATTGCACGACATCTGTCCGATCAGATCGAGGTTCAACGTGACTAGTGCGGTCTGGCAGCCCATCCGCGCAGCGGCCGAAGCCGCCTCGCATCCGGCGTGCCCGGCACCGATCACTATCACGTCAAAAGTCTCGTCGAACATAAAAAAGGTCCCTGCCGCAGCAGGAACCCTTTATTCTATCGGACGTGCCGCGCTTTGCAAGCACTTTACGGCCTGGCCCACTGCTCCTCCACCTCGTCCTTATCAACCGGAAACTCGTTCCGCAGAGCCTTAGCAGAGAGCTTCAGCTCCGGTAAGTTGTTCGTCTTGAAGACGTTCTGCATCTGCGGAAGGTCATTCTTCAGAAAGGCGTCCCAGGCGGTGAGGGTTTCATTACCCTGTTTGATCAGGTCACGAGCAGCTAGCTCCGTCGTTGCTGTCGGAGCCATATCCGCCTCCTGCAGAGTGTTGTAGATCTGAGCGATGCGGTCGTTGACGCCAAAGCTGATCTGACCCACGCCGCCGCCGCGGCGTCCTCCACCTGCAGCACCCGCCACGGATGCGAGCTTCGTAAGGTAAGCGTCGATCTGCGACGCCAGGGCCGGAGACGCATTCTTCTTTGCGGCGTTGAGCTGAGCGGCGAGCCCGTTGATCTGGGAGTTCGCCGGCTCGAATCGCATCCTCAATTCATATAGCTGCATCGACAGGTCAAATTGTTTCTTCAGGTCGTCATCCGTCGCACGCACGCGCGGATCCATACGCACATCAAAATTCTGTGTGTACTCCTTGCCGTCCACCCTTAGGACCGCCTTGTACTTCCCCGGATGTGCCCACGGCGACGTGGGCTCGGGAGCAGTGTTCATATAGTTAGCCGCGATGGGATAACTAGGCGGCACTCCGGGGATCGGCGTGTAGTGCATGTCCCAGTAAAACCGGTGAGCACCGGCCGTGCTCGAGAGCGGCTGCGGCCGACGCAGCCAGTACGCGGGCCAGTTGCCGATGTCCTTGATCTCCGGGAGCTTGTCCGTGTTCTTATACGTTCGAACAACGCGTCCGCCTGCGTCGCGGATCTCCAGCTCAACATTTCGGGCATTGCCCGCCAGATAGTAATCGATCGCGGCACCGTCGGGCGGATTTTCCTGACTCGGTTCATCCGGCGGCAGCGGCGTATCTGAATTTAGGTTCCAACGCACGCGCATCGCCGTCTGCGGCTCAAACAGCCGGGTGTCGTGCGATGCAGCGAGCTGCCTCAGCGGCGTAACGTTATCGAGGATCCAGAATCCACGACCGTGGGTCCCGACCGCCAGATCGTCGCCTTTCACGATCAGGTCGCGTATCGAGGTCGCAGGCATATTCGCCCTCAGTGACTGCCAGCTCTCACCGTCGTCAAACGAGACATAGACCTGTCGTTCCGACCCGGCGTAGAGCAGTCCCTTTCGTACCGGATCCTCTCGTACAACATTGATCGTCTGCCCCGCGGGAATGCCGCTTACGATCTCCTTCCAGGTCTTGCCGCCGTCCCGCGTGCGGATGATGTGCGGCCGATTGTCATCGAGCCGCAACGTGTTGATCGCGGCGTATGCAGTGTCTTTATCGTAATGACTCGCCTCGATGATAGAGACCTTCATCCATGGTCCGACCATTGGCGGCGTAACATCCCGCCAATTCTTACCGCCGTCCGTTGTCAGGTGTATCAGTCCATCATCCGTCCCCGCCCAGATGCGGTCGATGTCCTGGAATGAAGGTGCGATCGTATAGATGACGCCTCGTTGCGACACCTGTGCCTTGTCGCGGTAACTTCCTATACTTGCCGGCACGTCCCACGTTTTACGCGTGAGGTCCCCACTGACCTGTGTCCACGAGTTGCCGCCGTCGATCGTCTTCCACATGGTGTTGCCGGCGAAGAACAGCGTCTTGTTATCTACCGGCGAAAAGATGATGGGCTCGGTCCTCAGCATCCTCCACTCAGGCCCGCGAAAGGGCTGCGGCAGAATGTTGATGGCCTGCCCGATACGTCGATCAAAACGCGTAAGCTTTCCGCCGTAGACGACGTCGGGAGCCATCGGGTCGGGCACGACATAGCCGTACTCCTCAGCATCCACGGGCGCCCATTCACGCATCGTTATCTCGCCGTAGTCGCCCCGACTCGACACGCAAGCCGAACCGGACTCCTGTTGGCCGCTGCAGAGACGGTACGGGAATGAATTGTCGGCGTTCACGTGGTACAGCTGAGCCGTCGGCTGGTTGTACCAGGACGAAAAGGATTGGCCGCCATTCAGAGTGACGATCGCTCCCTGGTCTGACGAGACAGCAATAATGTTGGTATCCGATGGGTTGATCCAGATCTGCTGATAGTCGTCGCCGCCCGGGGCTCCGCGCCATCCGGTCCACGTTTTGCCAAAGTCGGTCGACTTCCAGGTCACGATACTCGAGACGTAAACGACGTCAGGGTTTTTCGGGTCAAACTGGATGTCGCCCAGATCACCCGACGCGATCCGCTGTGTCGGGCGGTCATCCGTCTGGAGCAGCGTCCACGACTCGCCGCCGTTTTCCGACTGATAGAACTTAGTCGTATCCGGCGTACGGACAGCAGCCATCAACCGCTGCGAGCGGCTTGGCGCCACCGCGAGCGATGCCTGGGTGATGTTCGCCGGCAGTCCGGCCGTGAGTTTCTTCCAGGTCTTGCCGCCGTCTACGGATTTGAATATTCCGGCGTTCGTCCCATTAAAGCTGCCGTTCTCCCACGGGCCTTCGCGTGCGTCCCATAGCGAAGCGTACGCAACCTTTGAATTTGTTGGGTCAAAGATCACGTCCCAGGCACCGATGTCAGGTCCCTGACCGAGCACCTTCTGAAACGTGTTGCCGCCATCCGTTGACCGGTAGATCCCGCGCTCCTCGTTAGGACCGTACGGGTGTCCGGCAACGGCAACGAGGATCAGGTTCGGGTCCTTTGGGTCGACGACCAACTCCGCGATCTGCTGAGCGTCACGCAGCTGCGGCAGATGCGTCCAGGTCTTTCCCGCATCTGTAGACTTATAGACACCATCGCCGACCGAGAGGTCCGGCCGGTGTAGTCCCTCACCGCTGCCGACATAAACGATGTTCGGATTCGAGGGCGACACGGCGATCGCTCCGATAGAGCCTGTCGGCTGGTCGTCAAAGATCGGGAACCACGTCCGGCCCGCATCGGTTGTCTTCCACACGCCGCCATTCACGGCCGCGGTATAGAACACATGCGGCTGCGATGGAACTCCCGCGAGAGCTCGAGTACGGCTCGCCCGCAGAGGGCCGATGCTCCGCCAGTGGAGCATGGGTGTGATGTCGGCGACATTCTGCGCGAACGAGGGCAACACCGCCGAGACCGCAAACGCGACGGCGAGAGAGACGACCACCTTTTTGATCATTGAGTTTTCTCCTTGATGGAGTGGATTTTACTCCTATCGACCGGAGTAGTTAAAGCGGACGCTACTTTCCGATGCAGAAGGTCGAGAATATGCGGGTGAGCATATCTTCCGTTGTGGTCTCACCCGTGATCTCGCCGAGATAGCGGAGTGCGTTGTGGAGACCGATGAGGACGATCTCCTCGCTCATTCGCGCGTCGAGGCTCGTGAGGCTCTCAGAGATGTCGGCCCCCGCTCTTTTCAGCAGATCGTGGTGCCTTGCATCGGTGACCAGAAACCCCTGCGCCGACGCGTCCTCGACACCAAAGGGTCGAACGATCGCGCGGCGGAGGTCATCGAGCCCGTCGCCCGTCAGGGCGGAGATAGGAACGAGCTTTTCACGGATTTCCGTGAGTCTAGGGTCGCTTGCAGCGACAAGACGGTCGAGGTCCCACGAGGGTTCCTTATCTATCTTGTTGATCGCGACAAGGTAGGCCAGGCCATTTACACTGTCGATTATCGCGAGGTCCTCCGGGGTGATCTCGTCGGATGCGTCGAGCATCACCACGATCAGGTCAGCATCGGCCATCGTGCGCCGCGCACGTTCGACACCGATCTTCTCGACCGTGTCTTCCGTGTCCCGGAGCCCGGCGGTATCGATCAGCGATATCGGGATACCGTCAACGACAAACCTCTCATGGAGCTGGTCACGCGTGGTGCCGGCAATGTCGGTCACGATCGCCCGGTCGCTCCCGAGCAGGGCGTTGAAAAGGGACGACTTGCCCACGTTCGGCCTGCCGACTATCGCGACCCGTAGCCCATCGCGGATGAGGTGACCGACCGTGAATGTCGCCGCTAGCTGCTCGACGGAGTCCCCGATCGCCGCCAGCTTCTTTCTGACATTCTCCACCTGTACATCGGGCAGATCGTCCTCTACGAACTCGATCGAAGATTCGAGCACGACGATGACGTCGAGCAGATCGTCCTTGAGCGGCTTCAGCCGGTCAGAGAATTCACCGCTCATCTGTCGCACCGCCTGCCGGGCGGCGACGGTGGTCTGTGCGTCGATCAGGTCCCGGATCGCCTCGGCCTCGGCAAGATCTATACGTCCATTCGATAGTGCCCGGAGAGTGAACTCCCCCGCGTCCGCCATTCGCGCCCCCTCCCGGAGGCAAATATCGATGACCTGCCTGAGCAGCACGGGCGAGCCGTGACAGCTGATCTCGACGACGTCCTCTCCGGTGAATGAATGCGGTGCCTTGAAGTAGGTGACCACCGCGGAGTCGATCACTTCCTCCTTCGCGGGATCGGCCAGTCGCAGCAGATGACTGTGCCGCGGCTGCGGGTCGAACGAGTCACCGACAAGCATCCGGCGCAAGACGGCCAAACTCGCGGCGCCGCTCAGACGCACGACACCGATACCGCTGCGCCCGTTGGGTGTTGCAAGTGCGACTATCGTTGCGGCCATACGCTAATTCTCACCACAAAGACACGAAGAGCACAAAGGTTTAGCGAATATCCTTTGTGCTCTTCGTGCCGTTGTGGTCAAACCTACTGCAGCCTTACTTGCAGCCGTCTCTCGCGGCCATCCCCCACGGACTCAGTGATCAGGTCTTCTTCCTTGGAGAGGGTCGTGTGGATGATGCGGCGCTCGGTGGAGTTCAGCACGCCAAAGGTGAATGCTCGTCCGTTCTTGCGGACCTGGTCGGCGGCAAAGTGGGCCATCGCGTGCAGCTCTTTCTTGCGGGTCGAGCGAAAGCCCTCCGCATCGACGACGAACCGCTGCGTCTTCTCGATCTCACGGCCGAACGCCTGGAAGAGGATGACCTCAAGAGCGTCCAGCAGCTCGCCATTCTCAAGCAGTGCATAGTGAGCGTCATCGCCGCTCATGTTTATGCTGCAACCCTCGTCCGTGAGCTCGCTCGAGACCTCGAGCTGAAAGCCAAGGTCCTTTATCAGATCGGCGAGAAACTGGGTCGCCTTGTCACACGCTTCTTGCATTTCTAAGTTGCCAGCCTCGGCTGCTTCACCTTCTTCGCATTCTTAGGCACAGTATCGACGACCGTCATCCCCGAAGGAGTATTAGGCTTGTTCATCTTATTGATGAGCATCTGCTGTGCAAAGCTGACGATATTTCCGGAGAACCAGTATAGCAAAAGGCCCGACGGCGCCGTCCACATGACGTAGAGCATCATCAGCGGCATAAAGTACGTCATCATCTTTTGCTGCATCTGCTGCTCGGGCGTCACGGTCGCCGCCTGCGGCGTAAACTTCATCGACAGGATCATCGAGAATGCGAACGCGAATTCAAGCAGGTGGAACGGGTCCGCGGCCGAGAGGTCAGGCAGCCAAAGGAACGATGCCTGACGCACCTCGAGCGATACGGTCACGGCCGTGTAAAAAGCGATGAGCAGCGGGAACTGCAGCAGCATCGGCAGACACCCGCCGATGGGCAGAGCGTCCTTGGTCATCTTGAGCTGCTGCATTTGCAGCTCGCGCATCCGAGGGTCGTCGTTCGGCACGCCCTTCTTCTGCATCTCCTTCAGCTTGTCCTGCAGCTCCTTCATCTTGGGAGCATTGCCGGATGCCTTCTTAAATGATCTCGATTGCGACCACCTCAGCGGGAAGAGGAGCGAATAGAAGAGGAATGTAAAGACGATGATCGTCAGCCCGTAATTGTGAAAGACCGCGTTGATCGTGTTGAGGCAGTACAGGATGCCGATCGCGATCGGCTTCGTCAGCCAGCGGAGCCACCAGTAACTGCTAAAGTTGATCAGGTTCGTCAGACTGACGTCGCGGCCCGCTGCCTGCGAGAGGGGCGTGCTAACGGCATTGAGCAGGAAGTAGTCCTTAGTCCCCGTGTAGATCTTTGTGACCGAGCCGTCTGCCTGGACCGGCAAGTACGCCGTCACGAGGTGACGCGTTTCCTGCTGTGTCGGGTTTCGCAGTACCCACTGGAAGATGCTCCCGTAAAACGGCTCGACAGGCACGTCGTACTTCGTCGCCCGGTACTCCACAGCGCCGACCGGGGTCGTCGGTACGGCCGCCATCGCGAAGTACGCATCGCCTACCGCTACCCAATCTACCTGTCCGGAGTCGGTAAGCGTCGACTGATTGTTAGCGTCGTATGTGAAAGCATACCCGCCCTGGTGCCGCTTCACGTCGCCGCCGATCACGCCAACCGCTTCCGGCTCGATGTGATAAAAGTTGTGGTGCGGAATGGCGTGATCGCCTATGCTCGCACCGATCGCGAGACGCGTATTCGGCACAGCCTGCCCGCCCTTCTTCACCGTCACCGCGAGGTCTGCGATGAACGTATCCGCGCGAAAAACAAAACTCTTTTTGACCTCGACCCCGCTCGCGTCCGTCAGCGTAAGATCGATCGTCCGCTCCTCGCCCGGCTTTAAAGCTATCGTGTCCTCAGGAACTGAGGCCTGATAGTTGCGGTCGTTAAGGATGCTGTTGAGATTCTGATCGTCGGTCAAAAGACGGAATGGAAACTCCCTGGTCTCACCAGCCTTAGCTCCGATGAGCTGCAGCGGCTGTTCATTCTGTGAATTCGAGCCGTCGGCATATATGTCAAAGTCGCCACGAGGGCTGCCGTTCTTTTTTATGATCCAGCTCGTCGCGAGAGCACCCTTAGAGTCGATCTTCACCTCGTAGAGCGGCGAGCTGATCGTGATGGTGCGGGCCGGCGTATTGTCCGGTGTCACCGGGAGAGCCTGCTGCACCTGTTCGGGAGCAGGAGCCTGCGTCGGAGCCGGGGCTGCCGGAGCCGGGTTTGCGGCAGCGACATTCGCGTTCGTGTTGGCGTCACCGGCAGGCTTCTTCGGCGCGAAGAAATACTGCCAGCCAAAAAGAACGAGCAGCGAGAGGACGGCGGCTATTAAAAACCGGCCCTGGCTGCTCGAGGCGTTGCTTTGATTTTCCATTACCTAACGGGGTCGTGCCCGCCCTCACAAAACGGTTGACACCGTAGGATCCTTTTCACGGCCATCCAGCTGCCGCGTATCACGCCGTACTTCTCCACCGCCGCGGTCGCATACTCCGAGCACGTCGGCTCAAAGCGGCACGCCGCCGGCAGAAAAGGCGAGATGATCGCCTTATAAACACCGAGCATGTCTATGACCAGAAACTTCACTCAGCGACCTCTTTGGCTACCCTGCCGACGATACTCTTAAACTCCGCGAGCGGCTGGTCGAGCTTTACGTGCAGCAGCGAGCGACGCGCATTCAGTACCCAATCAAAACGCTCATTGACAGTATCAAGTTCCGTCCTACTGAGCCTAAAACTCTCGCGAAGCAGGCGCTTGGCCCGGTTACGGTCATGAGCCTTGCCGATCGCCTTCTTGGTCGCCGTGACGCCGAGCCGGTGAATGCCCTGTCCGTTGGGCAAAATAAAGACCGTCATAAAACGGCCCTCGATACGCCTGCCTTTATCGTAAACACGAAGAAACTCGGCGCGTTTAGCGAGCCGAGCTTCCTTCGGTAGGGTAAACCCTAGTAATGCTGTACCGTCAGGCGCTTGCGGCCCTTCGCGCGGCGGCGCTTTATCACGGCCCGTCCGTTCTTGGTGGCCATCCTGGCGCGAAAGCCGTGCTTCTTGGCGCGTCGGCGATTGTTCGGTTGAAACGTTCTCTTCGGCATTGTCGATCTCCATCAGCTCCACTCTCATGGAGTGAAAACCTAGAGTTTACGCGCGCAAAACGGCGCGTGTCAAAGCTTAACTGCACGCCTTGCGGCAGAAAACACTACGGTGCTGCAACGAAGTTGAGATCAGACAGCTGATCGTTGACCGATACGAGTTTCGCAGCAAACCGGAAGCCCCTCTGAGCAGCTGTAACGGTGTATGACTGACCAGCCCTTATGAGGTCGAATCGATAGTATCCAAACGAATTCGTAACTACGTTGAAAGCATTCCCGCTAGGGTCGACGATGCTCACACGAGCGCCACGTAACCCGCTGCCCGCAGCGTCCATCACCCGTCCGGAGATCGATACGCTCGCAGCCGTGGTACCGTTCACGGTGTGCGGAGCCGCCGCCGAGGCCGGGCTGGCGCTGAAATTCGCATCTCCCTGATACGTAGCTGTCAAAGGTCTGCTCCCGGCCGTCGTTAGCGTAATGGTGCACGTGCCGTCTCCACTCGCATTGATGCTGCCCGTACAACTATCCTTCCCATCGGTCACCGTTACGCTGCCGGTGGGCGACGTCGGTGAGCTCCCGGTGCCAGATGCCATGTGAAAATTTACCGTTACCGGCTGCCCCACTGCTGACGGATCCGGCGTGTCCGAGGTTATCGCCGACGTTGTAGTGGCTTTGTTGATCGTCACACTTGCGGCCACAGTCGCATTGTCCATTGTTGCACCGGCGCCGCCCGATCCGGCGCTACTCGCCGTGAATGTCGCCGCGGCTGTTCCGTTCGACTGAATGCTCGTCTGAACGTTCGACAGCGTCCCGCGCGTGACACTTCCCCATGTGACGGGTCGGCCGACCAGTGCAGTGACCTGGGATGGAGTAAGCGACCCACCAGAAGAGTTATGCAGCACATCAGCTGTCAGGGTCGAAGTTTGATTCACCTGTATCGGGTTGGGACTAGCTGAAGCGGACAGGACCACCCACGGCGCAAGCGTCACAGTTGCGGCGACCGGATTATCGGAGCTATCGCAGCCGGCCGAGTTGGGCCCCGCATTGCAGCCCCACCAATTATTCGCGGCGTTAACCGTTCCGCCATGGACGGAGAGACCCCCGGCCGCCCCGACGGTAGCAGTGTTGCCGACGATAACGTTTGCGGACGTGTTTCCGAGATTAAGTATGCCGCTGCTTATATAGATCGCTCC
>Ga0070658_10005143_pt1 | contig 10650 bp, 5 predicted proteins | sample KBSC13metaG_FD_64664 | JGI IMG/M metagenome (GOLD analysis project Ga0070658, IMG submission 64664) | Corn rhizosphere microbial communities from Kellogg Biological Station, Michigan, USA - KBS C1-3 metaG | ecosystem: Host-associated > Plants > Roots > Rhizosphere > Soil ... | reverse complement strand
CGGCAGGTGATCAGGTCGCCGGCGCTGCCCGAGGCCAGGCGTGCGGCGACGACGGAGTTGTATTCCGGCGGGGCGGTCGGCGTGAACTTCACCGTGATGCCCGGATGCGTCTTGGTGAACGCGGGCAGCAGCACGGTGTCCCACAGGGTCTTGTCGTCGGTGCGCCAGCTCTCCAGCGTCAACGTGCCGGCACCAGCGCGTGCGGCGCAGGTCAGGGCGAGGGCGGCCAGGGCCGTGGTGCGAAGCAGGGCGTTCATCGAGGGGATTCCTTCTTGCGGGAGGGTGGGCCGTTCGCGGCGTGGCGCAAGTTAGCATCGGGCCGCGCGTAACGCGAGCGCGCGCCACGCCGCCTCTGACTTGGCGCAAGTGCTTGATCCGCAAGGTGGTTTCCAGCATTGCGGCGGCGCCGCCCTTACGCATCATTACGTCCACGCTCACCTGCCCACCCAGGCTCCATGCGCCTCCTCGCTGCCGGCTTACAAAACATTGCAAAGCGCAGGCTTTCGACAGCTGCGCGGGGCCGTGCGCGCGCCTGCGGGGCATTGATACTGGTTGCCTCGATGATCCCGAGCGCGCACCCCCAACCCCTGGATGTCCTTCACTGGTGGACGTCCGACAGCGAGCGCCACGCCGCCGATCGGCTGGTGCAGCAGCTCGCCGCCCAGGGGGTGGAGTGGCACGACGAGGCCATCCCCGGCGGCGGCGGCGGCGCGGCGATCAAGGTGCTGACCGGCCGCGTGCTCGCGGGCGAGGCGCCGGACGTCGCACAAGTGATCGGCCGCACGCTGACCGACTGGGCTGACCTGGACCTGGTGCTGCCGCTCGACGACGTCGCGCAGCGCGGGCACTGGCGCCAGGTGATGTTCCCGGTGGTGCTGCAGACGATCAGCCGCCGCGGCAAGGTCATGGCCGCGCCGCTGGGCGTGCATCGCATCAACACGCTGCTGGTCAACCACCACTTGCTGGAACAGCTGCGCCTGGCGCCGCCGCGCACCTGGGCCGAGGTCGACGCGGCCGCCAAGGTCATGCGCGCGCACGGCATCACGCCGCTCGCGTGGAGCGACGAGCCCTGGCAAGTGGCCACCGTGTTCGAGACGGTGCTGCTGTCCGAAGGCGGCCCCGCGCTGTATGCGGAGCTGGCGTCGCCGCAGGGCTGGTCCTCGTGGCAGGACGCGCGCGTGATCGCCGCGTTGAAGCGCCTGCGCTGGCTGCGCGACCTCGATGACGACGCCACCACCGAGCAACCCTGGACGGCCTCCGCGCGGCAACTGCAGTCCGGCGCGGCCGGCATGCTGATCATGGGCGACTGGGCACGTGGCGAGCTCGAGACCTGGGGCGAGCAGCCTGGGCTGGACTTCGACTGCGTGCCGATTCCGCGCACCGCCGGCATGCACCTGTACAGCATCGACACGCTGGCGATGCTGGTGGGCCGCAACGCCCACCGCGCGCAGCAGGAAAAGATGGCCGAAGTGCTCGCGCAGCCGGCCACCCAACTGGCCTACAACCAGGCCAAGGGCTCGGTGCCGGCGCGCACCGACATCGATCCGTCGCAATTGGATGTCTGCGCCCGCGATTCCTGGCAAACGCTGGCGCGCCCGGGCAGCGCACTGCTTCCCAGCATCGCGCACCGCATGGCGGCCGTCGAATCGGTGCGCGATGCGATCGGTGCCGTGCTGCAGCGCTTCGTGCGGGTGCGGGGCATGACGCCGCAGCAGGCGCAGGCGCAGCTGCTGGCGATCGTGCGCGGAGCGGCGCAATGACCGCGCTGCGCAAGAAGACGATCCTGGCCGTCGACGACGACCAGAAGACGCGCCAGCTGCTCAAGCAATATCTGGAGAAGCAGCAATACGTCGTGCAGCTCGCGCATGACGGCGCGAGCTTTCGATCCGAGTTCGAGCGCTACCGCGAGGACCTGAGCCTGGTGATCCTGGACGTGATGCTGCCCGACACCGACGGCTTCGCGCTGTGCCGCATGGTGCGCGAACGCTCGGCGGTGCCCATCATCATGCTGACCGCCAGCTCCGACGACACCGAGCGCATCGTCGGCCTCGAGCTGGGCGCCGACGACTACATCGGCAAGCCCTACAACCCGCGCGAACTGCTGGCGCGCATCAAGGCGATCCACCGGCGCTCGAACCCGGCCGACGGCAACGCGCGCCGCTACATGCGCTTCGCGGGCTTCTGCCTCGACCGGCTGGAACGCACGCTCAAGAATCCCGAGGGCGAACTCGTCGCGCTGACCGGCATGGACTTCGACCTGCTGCGCCTGTTCGCCGAACATGCCGGCGAGACGCTGGATCGAGCCCGCCTGATGGAGCAGACGCGCGGCCGCGACCTCGGGCCCACCGACCGCTCCCTGGACGTACAGGTGAGCCGCCTGCGCCAGCGCCTGGCCGACGACGGCAAGCAGCCGGTGCTGATCAAGACCGTGCGCAACAGCGGCTACGTGTTCGCCGTCGAGGTGGTGTCCAGCCATGACTGAGGCCCCGGCGCGGCGCGCGGGGGCCGGCTGGATCGACCGCCTGCTGCCCGCGACGCTGCGCGGCCGCATCATGGGCATGATGGTGCTCGGCGTGTTGCTGAGCCAGCTGCTGGGCAGCGCCATCTGGACCTGGCAGCTGCGCGACACCGCACGCCACGACGTGCGCGACGCCGCGCACCAGACCGCCGTCAGCGCCGCCGCCGCGGTCCGCTTCCTGCGCGACCTGCCCGGCCAGTACCGGCCGCTGCTGATCGAGCAGCTGCGCCAGATGGGCGGCACGCGCTTCTTCGTCGCTGTCAACCGCCAGCGCGTGCCCGTGCAAGCGATCGAGGACTCGCTGCTGGCGCGCACGGTCGTCGACCAGGTGCGCAGCACGCTGCAGGGCGAGCTGCCGCCGGGCCTGAAGGCCGACGTCGCGCTGGCCTGGCCCGAGACGCTGTCGGTGACCGGCGACGGCCGCTCGCTGCGCGAGCTGCCCGAGAACTGGGTCGTCGCGCCGATGCTGCTGCGCCCGCGGCGCGCGCCCATCCTCGTGATCCAGGTCGAGCTCGAGACCAATGCCTGCCTGCTGCTGGCCGCGACGCTGCCCGACCCGTATTTCCTGGACAGCGCCAACCCGCTGACGCGCGACCGCCTGCTGCTGCAAGGCGTCACGCTGCTGACCGTGCTGGTGCTGGTGCTGGTCGTCGCGCGCACGTTGACGCGCCCGCTGCAGCGCATCGCCGACGCCGCCAGCGCGTTCGGCAGCGCGATGCATCCGAACCACGTGCCCGACGAGACCGGCACGATCGAGCTGCGCCGCACGGCGCGCGCGTTCAACGACATGCAGGCGCGCATCCAGCGCTTCGTCGAGGATCGCGAGCGCCTGTTCGCCAGCATCTCGCACGACCTGAAGACGCCGATCACGCGGCTGAAGCTGCGCACCGAGATGCTGGACGACGACGAGTTGCGCGCCGACTTCCACGAGGACCTCGACGAGCTCGACGTGATGGTCAAGGGCGCGCTGCAAAGCGTCAAGGACAGCGCCGTGCACGAGAACGTGTCGGACGTGCGCCTGGATCGCCTCGTCGAGCGCCTGACCACCCCCGCGCGGGCCGCCGGCGCCCGCATCGCGATCGACGCGCCGCCGCTGACGGTGCGCGGCAAGCCGCTGGCGCTCAAGCGCGCCATCGGCAACCTGGTCGACAACGGCCTGCGCTATGGCGGCCAGCGGCTCGAGATCGCGGCCAGCGCGGACGACGCCGGCGTCACGCTGACGATCCGCGACCACGGCCCGGGCCTGCCCGAAAGCTCGCGCGAGGAGATCTTCGAGCCCTACGTGCGCCTCGCGCATGGCCGCGAGACCAGCCGCGACGGCAGCGGCCTGGGCCTGGGCATCGCGCGCGGCATCCTGCGCGAGCATGGCGGCGACGTGCGGCTGGACAACCACCCGCAGGGCGGCCTGGTGGCCACGGTGCGCCTGCCGGCGAGTTCTGGGGATGGGAACGCGCAGCGTCCGACTCGATGATCCGAGACGCCGGCTGAAGGCCGCCTTTCGGCCGCGCGTTGCGAAGGAGCGTCGCCATGAGCAAGAACATCGTGCTGTGCCTGGACGGAACCTGGAACGGGCCGGACAACAAGGACAAGGCCGGCAACCAGACGCCGACCAACGTGCAGAAGCTGTTCGAGGCGCTCAGCGGCTCGGGGACGCTGGGCCCCTCGGACGACGAGAAGGAATTTCCCTCCTCCGCGTCCTCCGGCGCCTCGCCGAGCCAGGTCGGCAAGTACATCAACGGCATCGGCGCCAGCGACAACGCGCTCGCGCAAGCGGTCGAAGGCGCGGTCGGCCTGGGGCTGGTGGCGCGCGTGGTCCGCGGCTACACCTACCTCTCACGCGTCTACGAGCCGGGTGACGACATCTTCATCCTGGGCTTCAGCCGCGGCGCGTACACCGCGCGCTCGCTGGCCGGCTTCGTCACGCGCCAGGGCCTGCTCGATTGGAAGGCCATGAACCTCGTCGCCGGTTCGCAGGAGAGCTACAGCGCGGGCCTGGCGGCCTGGCAGCGCTACAAGAAGACGATCTTCCAGAACAAGGGCAGCGTGCTGCAGGACCTCGCCCAGGTCGTCAGCGCGCTGCACGACAGCTTCGACCTCGGCCTGCATCCGGCACCCAAGCTGCAGTTCGTCGACAACGTCGCCGTCACGGCCGTCGGCGTGTGGGACACCGTGGGCGCGCTGGGCATCCCCGACATCGAGGAAAAGGACGGTTCCGCCGTCCGCGTCGATGTCTTCCAGTTCTGCGACTCGATCCTCAACGCGAAGGTCGCCCACGGCTTCCACGCGGTGGCCATCGACGAGCAGCGCGTCGACTTCACGCCCACGTTGTGGGACGCGCGCGACGGCGTCGTCCAGGTGTTGTTTCCCGGGGCGCACGCCGACGTCGGCGGCGGCTACACGCTGGCGGAGTCCGGACTGTCCAACGCCGGTCTCGCCTGGATGGCGCGCCAGGTCGCGTCGGTGGGCGTGCAGTTCGGCCAGATGCCCGCCGGCGAGGCGAGCGCCGTCGCGATCCAGCATCAACCCTGGGCCGAGGGCGGCCTGAAGATGAAGACCGGCCCGCGCCAGTTCCCACCCGGCCTGCGCCTGAGCCAGCGCGTGCTGCAGCGGCTCGGGGCGGGCAAGGTGCCGGTGCAGCTGGGCTCAGCCGAAGGCGCGCCTTATCGGCCGAAGAACATCGTCAACAGCTACGTGATGCTGGATTGGTCGGGTGCGGCGCCGCATGTGGTGGTGGAGCCCTGACGCCTCCGGAACTCGGCGTAGACTTTACCGAAGAGCATATCGACCTTGGCCGCCCCGACAGGACCTGCCCGGACAAGACGCGTCCGGTTCGTCGGCAATCCACGGAGTTTCCACCGTTGAGCACTGCGCCAAAGACACTGGGGAAATATCTGATCCGCCGAGCGATCGGCAAGGGTGCGATGGGTGTTGTCTATGAAGGCTTCGATCCGGTCATCAATCGGGTTGTCGCGATCAAGACCATCAAGAAGGACGAACTGGATGCCGAGGAGGCGCAGGAGCACGCGCAACGCTTCCTGATCGAGGCCAAGGCGGCTGGTCGGCTGAACCACAAGAACATCGTCGGCATCTATGACTACGGCGAAGAGAAGGGCCTGTCCTTCATCGTCATGGAGTTCGTGCGCGGCAAGGAACTGAAGTCGTTCTTCGCAGCCAGGCATCCATTCCCGCTGTCGCAGATCGTGCGCCTGATGGGCGAGCTGCTCGAGGCGCTCGGCTATTCGCACAGCCGCGGCGTAGTCCATCGCGACGTCAAGCCCGACAACATCTTCGTAACGGAAGAGGGTTCGCTGAAGCTGGGCGACTTCGGCGTCGCGCGCATCGACACGACGTCGAAGACGCACGCCGGCACGCTCCTCGGCACGCCCAGCTACATGGCCCCCGAACAGATCAGAGGCGAGGCGGCGGATGCGCGCGCCGACCTCTACGCCGCCGGAGTCATCCTGTATCAGTTCCTGGTCGGCGAACGACCGTTCTCAGGTGGCATGGTCGCCGTGCTGCAGAAGGTGATGATGGAACTGCCGAAGCCGCCGTCGGCCCACAACCCGCAGATTCCCGAGGCAATCGACGCTGTCGTGCTGCGTGCGCTCGCGAAGGCGCCCGAGGATCGCTTCGCAAGCGCGGCCGAGTTCAATCGCGACCTGGCCGCCGCGGTCGGGCTGTCGAACGCGGAAGACGATGCCGAGTCGACGATCGTCATGTCGGCAGCCACGCTGAAGGCCCTCCAGGAAGGCAAGTCCCAACCGCGCGATCACGCCGACAACGGCATCGGCACTCGCGCGAGCGCGGTCGAAGAGGCGCGGCGGCGCGCCGCGGAAGTCAAGCGGCGCTATGAAGAGGACCTGCGGCGCGGCAAGGACGAATTGCAGAAGGCCGAGGAGGAACAGCGCCGCGCCGAAGCGGAACACCAAGCGGAAGAGCAGCTGCAGGGTGCGCAAGCCTTGTTGAAGGAAGTGGCCGCACTGTTGGAGTCCGGCGAGACGTTGTTCAAGCAACATACCTTGCTCGTCGATGGACCGGACGTGGTCGCAGCCGGTCGGACTCTGGCGGAGCAGCTGCGCGACAACGTGGCAGGCATGCGCGCGCTCGCAACGGCGCCGGACGTCCTGTGTGCCGACACGAAGGCCGCGCTCGAGCAATGCGTGGGCGACCTCGCCGCCGCCATCGGCCCGCATGAGGACTTCATCAAGCGCATCGATCGCGAGTGCGCCGCGGCGACAGTGCCGTCCGAACTCGCGGGCGATCGCGAGATTGCGCCGCAGGTCGAAGGCGGCGCCCTTGGCCCGCAGGCAAGCGAGCCACCGGACGAGCCGGCCGCGAGTCTCCGGAGCGTCGAGGCACGCGAGCAGACCATGCTCGTCCGGCCCGGTGACATCGGGGCTCTGGGCCCGGCACTTCAGGAGCCGCCACAAGACGGGACGATGATGATCAGGCTGTCTTCCGCGGCCACCATTGCCCCCGGCGCGGTCAGCCTGATGGTCGTGCGCAGCGACGTCGCCTCCATGGTTGGACAACGCTTTGCGCTTCAAGCGGAGATGCGGGTCGGACGCAGCGATGCCGAGATCGTGCTGCCGGATCCTCGACTATCGCGCCAGCACGCAGTGGTTCGCTGCAAGAACACGGGGGTGTCGATCGTCGACGCGGGAAGTGCGAACGGCACGTATGTGAACGGCTTGCGACTGCAGCCCGACAAGGAATACTCGCTGCTGCCCGGAGCGCATGTCTCCATCGGCGGGACCGTGCTTGCGCTGTCGATGGACTCGGACGCCTCGATCGCCACCCTTGCCGGCACCGAGATAGCGGGCCGCTACGTGCTGCTGGAGTGTCTGCAATCCAGCCCCAAAGGCGCGCTGTACCGGGCACAGACGAAAGGCACGCAACTCGTTGCGGCGATCAAGCTGCTGGCCCCTGGCTATTGCCAATGGGCCGGCTACCGCGAATCGTTCGAAGCCGAGGCCATGGTTGCCGCCAACCTGCAGCACCCGCACATCTGCCGCCTCCAGGACTATGGCCAGGCGGAACTGCCGCTTGGCGGGCACAAGCGGACAGTGCCCTTTCTTGTCTACGAGATGATGGCCGGGGGCAACCTGACCGGCCGGCTGCCTGAACTGGGCAAGGTGCCGACGGCCACGCTGGTGGCCTGGGTGCGCGACCTGGCGTCGGCGCTGGACCACGTGCACTGCAAAGGGATGGTGCATGGCGGCTTGAAGCCGTCGGCAATATGTTTCGATGCCGACGATCACATCTACCTGACCGATTTCGCCCAAGGCCGTGCGCCCTCCGACGGGCTGCAGATCTTCGGCGCGCCGGCCTACATGGCGCCCGAACTCTGGGAAGGACAGGCGGTCAGCGCGGCAAGCGATCTTTACGCGCTGGCCGTCATCACGTATCAGTTCCTGGCTGGGGTGTTGCCGTTCGAGGGACAAGAGGACTCCGTCGTGCGCGCTCGTCACCTCAAGCGGTCGCCGCCCGCGCTGCATCCCTGCGCGGGCGAACGCATGCTGGGTCCTGCGGTGACGACAGTGATGAGTCGCGCGTTGTCCGCCGAGCCGGCGCAGCGCCATTCGACGGCAAGCGATTTCGCGCAGCAACTGGCGCGCGCCGTGTCAATCGCCGACCGAGCAATCGAGGCGCACACAGTTTTCATTTCCTATGAACGTGCCAGTGCTACCGCCTGGGTGACGCTCATTGCCCAAGAGCTGGCGCGGGAACACGGGATACGCTGCTTCGTCGATGCGGCATCGCTGGATCGCGCCGAGTCGACTCGTCGCCGAATCCGGTCGGCGATTCGCGATTGCGAAGTCTTCATCTGCATCCTGGGGGCCACGACACTGCAATCGCAGTGGGTGCGTGACGAAATCGCAATGGCGTGGCAGGCTCGCAAGACGATGGTGCCCGTGCTGCTGGAAGGTTTCCGCGGAACCAGCGAAGACAAGAAGGCGCGCTCGATTCGCGTGCTGTTGGATTTCGGCGGAGAACTCATTCTTGATCGTCAGAACCTCTATGTGAAGGAGGCGATCCAGCGGATAGCGCAGCGCGTCAAGTCCGGCCTCGCCGACAGGCCGTGAACTGCGCCCTGCGTGATGCGGAAGACGGCGCGGCGTCCAGGCACCGTTCGGCCGGAGCCGGAGATGATCCGCCCGGACACCGGAACGCCGCTTGCCCGGATTTCGGGCCCTGCACGCCAAGTCCTGCATGAATCCATTCCCGTTTTGCATGACGTCGCCGGGCCGGCGGGTTACGGCCCAATTACACTGACGGGGACGCCTGCTGCCCCGTCGATGACGGGTTAACCCGCGGCTTTGACTGGTTCCTCGGTGTAACTCCCGTTCGCCGCGCTACCGGACGAAGGTACGGTCCCAGCTGGCGCCGCGAGATTGGGCGAGCCCCGCGTCACGGAACGGCCCGTGGCAGCGAGGTTCGCCCAATCTTGTCTTCGAACCTTGTGATTGGAGTTTTCTCATGAACCGTCCCGCCATGGAAGGACTGCGCTTGAACGTGCCTTCTTACGTCAAGCATGACCGCCTCGTCTCCTGGGTCGCGCAGATCGCCGCGCTGACGCAGGCCGCCGACGTCTACTGGTGCGACGGCACCGAAGCCGAGTACGACCGCCTGTGCGAACAGCTGGTGTCGGCCGGCACCTTCAAGCGCCTGAATCCGGCCAAGCGCGCCAACAGCTACCTCGCCTGCAGCGACCCGAGCGACGTCGCGCGCGTCGAGGACCGCACCTTCATCTGCAGCGAGAGCAAGGACATGGCGGGCCCGACCAACAACTGGCAGGCCCCCGCCGCCATGCGCGCGCTGCTGCAGCACGGCCAGGCCGATGGCACGCCGCCGCTGTTCGCCGGCTCGATGCGCGGGCGCACCATGTACGTCGTGCCGTTCTCGATGGGCCCGCTGGGTTCGCCGATCTCGCACATCGGCGTCGAGCTGTCCGACAGCCCGTACGTGGCCGTCAACATGCGCCTGATGACCCGCATGGGCCGCGGCGCGCTCGACGTGCTGGGCACGGACGGCGACTTCGTGCCTTGCGTGCACACCGTCGGCGCGCCGCTCGAGCCGGGCCAGAAGGACGTCGCCTGGCCGTGCAACAAGACCAAGTACATCGTGCACTACCCCGAGACGCGCGAGATCTGGAGCTACGGCTCGGGCTACGGCGGCAACGCGCTGCTGGGCAAGAAGTGCTTCGCGCTGCGCATCGCGTCCAACATGGGCCGCGACGAGGGCTGGCTGGCCGAGCACATGCTGATCCTGGGCGTGACCAATCCGCAAGGCGTCAAGCGCCACATCGCGGCGGCCTTCCCGAGCGCCTGCGGCAAGACCAACTTCGCGATGCTGATCCCGCCGGCGGGCATGCCGGGCTGGAAGGTCACCACCATCGGCGACGACATCGCCTGGATCAAGCCCAGCGCCGACGGCCGCCTGATGGCCATCAACCCCGAGGCCGGCTACTTCGGCGTCGCCCCGGGCACGAACACGATGACCAATCCGAACTGCATGGCCAGCCTGACGCGCGACTGCATCTTCACCAACGTCGCGCTGACCGACGACGGCGACGTCTGGTGGGAAGGCATGGGCGAGCCGCCCGCGCATTGCATCGACTGGCAAGGCAAGGACTGGACGCCGGCCATCGCCAAGGAGACCGGCGCCAAGGCCGCGCACCCGAACGCGCGCTTCACCGTGGCCGCCACCAACAACCCGGCGCTCGACGAAGCCTGGGACGATCCCAAGGGCGTGGCCATCGACGCCTTCATCTTCGGCGGCCGCCGCTCCACCACGGTGCCGCTGGTGACCGAGGCGCGCGACTGGGTCGACGGCGTCTATATGGCCGCGACGATGGGCTCCGAGACCACCGCCGCCGCCGCTGGCCAGCAGGGCGTCGTGCGCCGCGACCCGTTCGCGATGCTGCCGTTCACCGGCTACAACATGAGCGACTACTTCCAGCACTGGCTCAACATGGGCGAGAAGCTGCAGGCGCAGGGCGCCAGGCTGCCGGCGATCTTCTGCGTCAATTGGTTCCGCAAGGGTGCCGACGGCAAGTTCGTGTGGCCGGGCTACGGCGAGAACATGCGCGTGATGGAGTGGATGCTGGGCCGCATCGACGGCACGGCGCA
>Ga0070658_10005141_pt1 | contig 10650 bp, 10 predicted proteins | sample KBSC13metaG_FD_64664 | JGI IMG/M metagenome (GOLD analysis project Ga0070658, IMG submission 64664) | Corn rhizosphere microbial communities from Kellogg Biological Station, Michigan, USA - KBS C1-3 metaG | ecosystem: Host-associated > Plants > Roots > Rhizosphere > Soil ... | reverse complement strand
ATCCATTCGCATTTCTCTTCGTGCGGCCCCAGCGGGAGGAGTACCTGGCGCGCTACGTGCTGCGCGAGCACGCGCGCGGCAGGTCGCTCCGGGAGGTGCTCGAAGACCCGTACGTACGGAACCGGTCGTCGGACGGCGAGCGGGCTCGTCTGCTCGAGCGGCCCGAGATCGTCGCCGCGATCGGCGAGCGCGCGGTCGCCGACCTGGAGGACGCGCTCGCCGGCCGCTAGGACGGCCCGTCTCGGCGCCTGCGGTCGTCGAGCTCGGGCACGTATCCCGCTTCGGGAACCACGACGACCGGGCACGGAGCCCCCCGGATGAGCCCGCTCGCGCCGATCGACGGCGGCAGGGCTGGGTCGCGTGCGCGCGTGCCGACGACGACCAGCAGCGGGCGCGTGCGCCCTGCGAACTCGACGAGCCTGCGAACGGGGTTGCCGGCGTCCAGGTAGCAGTCGACGCCGACCCGGTCGTCGACCGCCGCCGCCGTTCGCTCGAGTGCCCGCTTCGCATCCTCGAGCGTCCACGGCGGCGGCGCCTGGTCGCCGACGCTGTCGATCGGCACGGGCGCGACCGCAAGGAGCGCAAGCCGCGCGTCGGCGAGCACGGCGAGCTGCGCGGCCACGTCGATCGCCGCGGCGTCGGCGGTCGAGCCGTCGACCGCGCAGACGATGACGCGCGACTCAGCCGTCATCCGTCCGAGACCTCGATCACGTCGTGGCCGGGCGACAGCCGGATCGTGCGCTCGTCGACGTCGATCTGCTCGATCGCGTCGAACGGGACGAGGATCGTGCCGCCCGGAGACTGCGGCGCGTCGAGCAGCAGCAACCGCGGTACCGACAGCACGGCCTTCAGGACGCCGAGTCGACGTCCCGCCTCGTAGACGACGTACCGGCCGCGAGCGTCGGGTGTGACAGCGGTGGGGGTCGGATGGTCCAGCACACATCAAGGGTCGCGAACCGCGACGGGCTCCACCATCGGGCGGTCGCCGCATTTCCGGCGCGTCGCGGCCCCGGGCAGAGGGAAGCGAACGTTCGCCGCTACCGTGGCGGGTCGTGGCCGCGCGTCGACCCGAGCCCTGGAACGATCCCGCCGCGAGCGACGCGGAGCGCCTGCGGGCCGTCACGGCGATCCTCGAGGAGATCGTCGGCGATCGCGCGCTGCTCGGCGCGCTGAGCGTCGACGAACGCACGCGGCTGCTGCGCGCTGCCGGCGACGTGTACGAGCCCGATCTCGCCGCGCGGCGACGGTGGGGCAAGGCCGTCCGCCGCAACGAGAAGGCGGCGAAGGCGAACAAGGTCGAGGCCGTCCTCGCGAGCACGGGCATCCGCACGCTGCGCGAGAAGCCGGTCTTCGTGACGCCGAACTACACGCCGCCGGAGGAGCTCGAGAGCACGGAGCTCGCGGAGGTGATCGAGCCGCAGCACTGCTACGTCTGCAAGCAGCTCTACGTCGCCGTGCATCCGTTCTACGACCAGCTGTGCCCCGCGTGCGGCGACTTCAACTTCCGCAAGCGCACCGAGACCGCCGACCTCCGCGGCCGCGTGGCGCTCCTCACCGGTGGCCGTGTCAAGATCGGCTACCAGGCGGGGATCAAGCTGTTACGCGCGGGCGCGAAGCTGATCGTGACGACGCGCTTCCCGCGCGACTCGGCGTCGCGCTACGCGGCCGAGCCGGACTTCGAGGACTGGCGCGACCGCCTCGAGATCTACGGCCTCGACCTGCGCCACACGCCGAGCGTCGAGGCGTTCTGCCAGCACGTCGTCTCGACGCAGGACCGGCTCGACTTCATCGTCAACAACGCGTGTCAGACGGTGCGCCGGCCGCCCGACTTCTACCGGCACATGCTCGAGCGCGAGACCGCGTCGGCCGCGCGGATGCCGCAGCACGAGCTCGAGCTGCTCGGCGACTACGCCGGCCTGCGCCGCACGGACATCGTCCAGGCGGACGCGCCGCCCGCGCTCAGCAGCGCCGAGCTCTCCCAGGTCGCGCTGCTGCCGGAGGACGTCGTCGAGCGCGACGACCTCTTCCCGGAAGGGCGCCTCGACCAAGACCTGCAGCAGGTCGACCTGCGCGACCGCAACTCGTGGCGGCTGCTGCTCGCCGAGGTCTCGTCGGTCGAGCTGCTCGAGACGCAGCTCGTCAACGCCGTCGCGCCGTTCGTGCTCAACGCCCGGCTCAAGCCGCTGCTGCTGCGCACGCCCGAGCGCGACAAGCACATCGTCAACGTCTCGGCGGTCGAGGGGCAGTTCTACCGCAAGTTCAAGACGACCCGGCACCCGCACACGAACATGGCCAAGGCCGCGCTCAACATGATGACGCGCACGGCAGCCGCCGACTACGTCGCCGACGGCATCCACATGAACAGCGTCGACACCGGCTGGGTCACCGACGAGGATCCCGCGCACCTCGCGGAGGCGAAGACGGCCGAGCACGGCTTCACCCCGCCGCTCGACATCGTCGACGGCGCAGCACGCATCGTCGACCCGATCATCGACGGCTTCAACACCGGCACCCACGTCTGGGGCCGGTTCCTCAAGGACTACAAGCCGACCGAATGGTGAGGGCGAGCACCGGATCGTCGGTGATCACCACCGACACGCGCGGATCGGCGAGGTAGCGCGCGAGCCGCGGCTCGTCGTTCACCGTCCACACGACGAGCTCGTCGTGCTGCTCGCCGACGAGGCCGCGGTCGAGCAGCGACACGTGCGGAGCGAGGAAGTCCGCGTCGACGGCGTCCGGCACCTCGGCCTCCGCGCCGAGCAGCAACCCGACTCGCAGCTCCGGCTGCAGCCGCCTCGCAGCCGCGACGACCTCGGGCAGGAACGACGTGACGACGATCTCGGCACGCGACACGACGCGCAGCGCCTCGGCCTCGTAGCCGCCCTCCTTCAGCTCGACGTCGAGCGCGATGCGGCCGGCGCAGACCTCGACGACCTGCTCCAGCCGCGGCGGCTCGAACGGCAGCCGCTCGCACAACTCGCCGTACGTCCACTCGTGCACCGGATCGTGGAACGCGACGAGGACGCCGTCTTGCGTCGAGCGCACGTCGAACTCGATCATGTCGGCGCCGACCTCGATCGCCTGCTCGTACGCCGCGAGCGTGTTCTCCGGTGCGAGCATCGACGCGCCGCGGTGGGCGGCGACGAGGGCGGTCACGCCGTCGTCGCCTGCGCCGTCAGGAGCTGCGCGACGCGCGCGCGGACGTCCGGTGAGGCCAGCCCGCGCAGCGCGAGCGTCGTCCGCCGGCGGAGCACGTCGTCGGCGTCGACGGCCCACTCGCGCTCGCGCGCGTAGACGACCTGCGCGGCGATCTCCGGTGCGCCGTCGGCGAGCGGCGTCAGGTCGTCCGACGTCGCCAAGACCTCGTGCGCGAGGCTGCCGTACGTGCGGGCGAGATGGAGCGCGAGCGGTGCGTCGACGTCGAGCTCGGCGGCGACCTGCGCCGGCTCCGCCGCGCCGGGCAGCGGCACTGCGCTCGCCGGCAGGCGGTAGCCGAGCCGGCGCAGCACGGCGCGGGCGATGACGCGGTACGTCGTCAGCTTGCCGCCGGCGACCGTGAGCATCCCGAGCGGCCCGACTGTCAACGTCACCTCGCGCCGCGCCTCGGCGGTCGAGCTGCCGGTCACCGGCAGCACGCGCAGCCCGGCGAACCGGGCGCGCACCGCGTCGCGCCCGAGCAGCTCGACCGGGAGCGCGGCGGACGCCTCCGCGAGCACCTGCGCCTCGTCGTCCTCGGTGATCGTCGCGTGCTCCGCGGGCGTGTCGGTCGTGCCGAGCAGCAGCACACCCTGCCACGGGATCGCGAACGCGATGCGGCTCGCATCGATCGGCGTCGCGAGCGCCGCCTGCCAGCCGTCCGGCAGGTCGACCACGAGGTGGACGCCCTTCGAGAGCGTGACCGACGTTCCCGCGGCGGGCGCCTCGAGCCGGCGCACCGCGTCGACGGCGGGCCCGGTCGCGTTGACGACATGGGTCGTGCGCAGCTCGAGGCCGTCGCTCGTGTGCACGACGCCGCGCTCGACGCCGACGACCTCGCAGCGGTTCGCGACGAACGCGCCGGCGTCGGCCGCTGCGCGGACGTTCGCGAGCACGAGCCGCGCGTCGTCCGTCTGCGCGTCCCAGAACAGGCCGGCTCCGCGCAGCCCGTCGGTGCGGAGCTGCGGGACGAGCTCCGTTGCGCGCGCAGGCGTGGCGAACGCCGGTCGGCGCAGCGCGAGCGCGCCGTACGCCGCCATCGCCGCGCCGATCGCCGGCCGTCCGTACCGCGCGCCCTCGTACACGGGCAGCACGAAGCGGAGGTCATGCACGAGATGGGGCGCGACGCGCCGGCGCAGGATCCGGCTCTCGCGGAGCGCCTCGCGGACGAGGCCGACGTCGCCCATCCGCAGGTAGCGCAGGCCGCCGTGGATCAGCTTCGACGACGCGCTCGACGTGCCGCAGGCGAAGTCGCCCCGCTCGAGGAGGGCGACGCGCAGGCCGGCCTGCGCGGCGAGCGCGGCCGTCCCGGCGCCGACGATGCCGCCGCCGATGACGACGACGTCGAACTGTGCCATCGATTGCACTCCGCGTGAACGTACCAAGTAGGCTCGACCGACCTTGGCCCGTCGGATCGCCAACGCGCCCGTCAGCTTCGGCGCCTGGAGCCTCGAGGCGTCGCGGAGCCCGAGCGTGCCGCCGCCCGAGCGCGTGCTCGCCGAGGTCGCCGCGGCCGGCTACGAGGGCATCGAGCTCGGCCCGCTCGGCTGGCTCGACCCGGCGTCGATCGCAACGCACGGCCTCGAGCTGGCAGGCGGCTACGTCGGCATCCCGTTCGGCGACGGGCTCGGGGAGCTCGACGCGACGCTCGACGTCTTCGACGCGGTCGCCCCGACGGCGCGGCCGATCCTCGCCGACGACGGCGACGCGACCGCGCCGCTCGACGACGCCGACGTCGCGCGCGCCGTCGAGCACGCCCGCGCGCGCGGCTACGAGCCGACCTTCCACCACCACATGGGCACGCGCGTCGAGACGCGTGAGCAGATCGAGCGCCTGCTCGACGCGGTCGACGTGCCGCTCCTGCTCGACACCGGGCATCTGCTCGCCGCCGGCGTCGACCCGACCGAGGCGCTGCAGGAGTGGCGGGAACGCATCGACTACGTGCACGTGAAGGACGTCGACCTCGCGGCGCTCGGCGCCGCGCCCGACTGGGCGACCGCCTGGCGCCGCAACGTGTTCTGCGAGCTCGGCACGGGCGACCTCGACGTGCAGGGCTTCCTCGCCGCGCTCGACGGCTACGACGGCTGGGTCGTCGTCGAGCAGGACTGGGTGCCGCAGCCGGACGGCGACGCCGAAGCGCAGATCGCCGCGCAGGCGCGCAACCGACGCATGCTCGGATGACGCGGCTGGAGCTGATGGCGCCCGCCGAGATCGCCGCCGCGCGCGAGCGCGTGCCGGTCGCGTTCGTCCCCGTCAGCCCGCTCGAGTGGCACGGCCCGCATCTGCCGCTCGGCACCGACGGCCTGCACGCGCACCACGTCGCCCTGCGCGTCTCGCAGCGCGTCGGCGGCGTCGTGCTGCCGCCGCTCTTCGTCGGCACCGACGGACAACGCGACGGCGCGATGCTCGAACGGCTCGGCCTGCCGCGCGACGCCGACGTCTTCGGGATGGACTTTCCGGGCTTCCCGACGAAGAGCCTCTACTACGACGAGCAGGTCGTGGAGACCGTCGTCGGCGAGACCGTCCGTGCGCTGCGGCGCGACGGTTGGCGGCTCGTGGTGCTCGTCACGGGCCACGGCGCGCCCGAGCACGCCCGCGCGCTCGCGCGCGTCGACGGCGCCCGACTCGTCAGCTGCGCGGAGGGAAGCGGCCACGCGGAGCGGTGGGAGACCTCGGTCGTGCTCGCGCTCGACCCGTCGCTCGTCCACCTCGACCGGCTGCCGGAGGGAACGCTGCGCTACGCCGAGCACGGGATCGTCGACGAGGCGGCGTTCGCGGGCGACCGGACGGGAGGCACGCTCGAGAGCGACCCGCGCGCCGCCTCGCGCGAGGAAGGCGAGCGCGCGCTCGCAGCCGAGGTCGAGCGGATCGCGGCGGAGGTGCGGCAATGGCTCTGAACGTCGTCCTCGTCGTCTGCGACGACATGGGCTACTCCGACGTCGGCTGCTACGGCGGCGAGCTCGACACGCCGGCGATCGACGGCCTCGCGCGCGCGGGCGTGCGGCTCTCGCAGTTCTACAACACGGCGCGGTGCAGCCCGTCGCGTGCGTCGCTCCTCACCGGGCTCCATCCGCATCAGACCGGGGTGGGGGTGCTCGCGCAGGGCGTCGACGATCGTCCCGACGGCTACCAGGGGCATCTCGACGAGCGCTGCACGACCGTCGCCGAGATCCTCGGGCGCCACGGCTACAGGACGGCGCTCACGGGGAAGTGGCATCTCGCGCGCAACGCGTACGTCCCCGACGGCACGTGGCCGACGCGCCGCGGGTTCGACGAGTTCTACGGCACGCTCGTCGGCGCCGGCAGCTACTTCGAGCCGGGCACGCTCACGCGCGGCGAGACGAACGTCGACCACGAGGCGCGCGAGCCCGGGTGGTACTACACCGACGCGATCACCGAGGAAGCGTGCTCGTTCATCGCACGCACCGACGAGCCGTTCTTCCTCTACGTCGCGTACACGGCACCGCACTGGCCTCTGCACGCGCACGCGGACGACATCGCGAAGTACGACGGCGTCTTCGACGCCGGCTGGGACGCCCTCCGCAACCGCCGCCTGCGCAACCTCACCGAGCAGGGCCTGCTCGACGAGCGCGCGCAGCTGAGCCCGCGCGACGAGCGCGTGCCGCCGTGGGAGCACGACGAGTGGCAGTCGGCGCGGATGCAGGCGTACGCGGCGCAGATCGACCGCATGGATCAGGGCATCGCGCGAATCGTCCGCACGCTCGGCGACCGCGGCGTCCTCGACGACACGCTGTTTCTCTTCCTCTCCGACAACGGCGCCTCGGACGAGGAGCTGCCGAAGGCGCGGTTCGAGGAGCGCACCGACGTCGTGCCGCCCGGCGTGCGCGTCGGGAACACGCCCGCGATCGTCCCCGGCCCGCCCGACACGTACGCGAGCTACGGCGTCGGCTGGGCGAATGTCTCGAACGCGCCGTTCCGTCTCTACAAGCGCTGGGTGCACGAGGGCGGCATCGCGACGCCGCTCGTCGTCCACTGGCCGAACGGGAACTTCGACGGCGGCGGCGTCGCGCACGCCCTCTTCCAGCTGACGGACGTGCTGCCGACGATCCTCGACGCGGCCGGCATCGACCACGCCGGCCTCGAGGGCAGCAGCATGCTGCCGGCGCTGCGCGGCGAGCCCGCCGAGCCGCATCCGCTCTTCTGGGAGCACACCGGCAACGCCGCCGTGCGGCTCGGCGACTGGAAGCTCGTGCGCGGCTTCGGCGGCGAGTGGGAGCTGTACTCGATGGAGCTCGACCGCACCGAGCTCCACGACGTGGCCGCCGACCGGCCGGCGGTCGTGCGCGAGCTCGCCGCGCTCTGGGACGAGTGGGCGGAGCGCGCCGAGGTGATCCCGTGGCGGCGGATCCTCGAGCTCTACGCCCGGCGCGGCCGGACAGAGGAGGACGCGTGGATGTGACGAGCTGCTGTGCGCCGAAGCGGGCGGCGACCGCGACGCACGACCCGCCGGCGCCGCGTCGATCCGACCCGCGCTGGTCGTTCCGGATGGGCGACGCCTTCGCGGAGGGCGACGCCTGCGAGCTCCCCGTCCACGAGGTCCGGCTGACGCCCTTCCGGCTGGACGCCACGGCGGTCACGACCGAGCAGTTCGCGGCGTTCGTCGCCGCGACCGGGCACGTCACCGACGCCGAGCGCTACGAGTCGTCGGCGGTCTTCCACCTGCTCGCCGCGCCCGACGCCGACGTCGTCGGCCCGGTCGACGGCACGCCGTGGTGGCTGAACGTCCGGGGCGCCACCTGGCGCGCGCCGCGCGGCGGCAGCTCGTCCGCGACCCCGGACCACCCGGTCGTGCACGTCTCGTGGCACGACGCCGCCGCCTACGCGGCGTGGGCCGGGCGGCGCCTGGCGACCGAGGCCGAGTGGGAGTACGCGGCGCGCGGCGGGCTCGCCGGCCGCCGCTTCCCGTGGGGCGACGCGCTCCGGGACGACTGCAACATCTTCCGCGGCCGCTTCCCGGACGCGCCCGACGGCCACGTCGGCACCGTCGCCGCCGCCGCCGGCGTGCCGAACGGCTTCGGGCTCCACAATGCGGTCGGCAACGTCTGGGAGTGGTGCGCCGACTGGTTCGGGCCGTACGTGCCGGGCGACGACCCGCAAGGCCCCTCGGCGGGAACCGAGCGCGTCATGCGCGGCGGCTCCTACCTCTGCCACGACTCGTACTGCCGCCGGTACCGGGTCGCGGCGCGGACCTCGAGCACGCCGGACTCGTCGGCCGGCAACGTCGGCTTTCGGTGCGCGATCGATTGCACCATCTATGCCAATCGCAGCCACTTGACTTCCTGATCCGCCAGTGCAAACGTTGCCGCACTTTGGTCGCTACGGGGGTGGCGGAACGCGGGGGGAGCAGGTCCGAGGCGGTCGCGCCGTTGCGGATCGGCGTCATCGGCCTCGGTGCGGTCGCGCAGGCGGTGCATCTGCCCCTGCTCGCGAAGCATCCGGAGCGGTTCCGGCCGACCGCGCTCTGCGATCTCTCGCCCTCGACGTGCGCGCAGATCGGCGACCGTTTCGCAATCGACGACCTGCGCCGCTTCGGCTCTGCGGAGCAGCTGATCGAGTCCGGCGAGGTCGACGCCGTCGCGATCCTCACCTCGGGCTCGCACGGCGAGCTCGCCGCCGCGGCGGCGAGCGCCGGCCTCGCGGTCTTCTGCGAGAAGCCGCTCGCGTACACGCACGCGGAGATCGACGCGCTCGAGGCGCTCGACCCGCGGCTGATGCTCGGCTACATGAAGCTCTACGACCCGGCGGTCGAGCGCGCCCGTGAGCTGCTCGCGGACCGGCCGGCGCCGCGCGCGATCGACGTGACCGTCCTCCATCCGCCGGATGCGCCGCAGCTCGCGCACGCCGCGCTGCCGCCGCGCGCGACCGACGTCGACCGGGTGCTGCTCGACGACCTCGGCGCCGCCGACCGCGCGACGATCGTCCGGGCGCTCGGCGACGTCCCCGAGGAGATCGGCCGCCTGTACAGCGACGTCATCCTCGGCAGCATCGTCCACGACCTCGCGGTCATCCGGTATCTCGCCGGCGGCCCGCTGACGATCGACCGCGCCGACGCGTGGGAGCACTCGGTCGCGCTCGACGGGCGGCTGCCCGACGGGGCGCGCGTGACGATCCGCTGGCACTACCTCGAGCAGTACCCGGCGTACCGCGAGGAGGTGCGCGTGCACGACGAGGCGGGCACCGTCGCGCTGGCGTTCCCGGCGCCGTATCTGCTGCACGCGCCGACCGTCCTCACCGTCGTCGACGGCGACGGGGACGGCGAGCGGCGCAGCGAGTCGCGCTGGACGGCCGAGGCGTTCGAGCGCCAGTGGCTCGCATTCGCGGATTTTGCAGCCGGCGGCGCGCCACCGCGCGCCGGCATCGCCGAAGGACGCGCAGATGTCGTCGCGTGCCAGGCCGCAGCGGCCTCGCTCGCGGCGCGGCAAGGGTTGGACATAGGCGGCGAGGCAGCCGCGATCGACCTGGGAGGGTCCTCATGAGGCAGGGAAAGGGAGGTGCTCGATGAAGGCGCGGCTTCTCGCGATTGCCGTGGCAGTTCTCGTCTTCGTACCGGCGGCGTACTCGGCGACCTATGCGGGGTCGAGCGCCAAGAAGGCGAACGCCGGAACGACGATCGTCGTCTACGCCAGCGGTGACGTGAACGTGCAGAACCTCTGGCAGAACAACATCATCCCGAACTTCGAGAAGGCGAACAAAGGCATCTACGTCAAGTTCATCTTCTCGGAGCACGGCACCGACGACGGGACGACGCTCGCCCGCATCGGCGCCGCGGTGAAGGGTCGGCACTGGCCGGGCATCGACCTCGTCGACGGCGGTCTCGTCACGACGATGGCGGCCGCGGGCCTGAACCAGCCGGTCAGCAAGGCGACGGCGCCCAACCTGAAGAAGGTCAACCCCGACCTGCTCGTGCCGGTCAAGGGTGCGGCGATCCCGTACCGCGGGTCGTCGGTCGTCCTCGCGTACAACACGGACAAGGTCAAGTCGCCGCCGAAGACGCTGTCGGCGCTGCTCGACTGGATCCGGTCGAACTCCGGCAAGTTCACCTACAACTCGCCGAACTCGGGCGGCTCGGGCTACTCGTTCGCCGAGACGGTCGTCGACAGCCTGCTCACCCCGGCGATCCTCAAGCAGATGGATCAGGGCTACGACACCTCGATCCAGTCGAACTGGAAGCAGGGGCTCGACCTGCTGCACAGCCTCAACAAGTACATGTACGGCAACGGCGTCTACCCGAACGGCAACGCCGCCGTGCTGAACCTGCTGGGGCAGGGGCAGATCTGGATGGCCCCCGTGTGGTCGGACCAGGCGCTCACCGCGCTCGGCAACGGCCAGCTCGGGCCGAACATCAAGCTGACCCAGATCGCGAGCCCGTCGTTCACCGGCGGCGCGGCGTACCTCGCCGTGCCGAAGACGGCGAAGCACAAGAAGGTGCTCTAC
>Ga0070658_10005137_pt1 | contig 10655 bp, 12 predicted proteins | sample KBSC13metaG_FD_64664 | JGI IMG/M metagenome (GOLD analysis project Ga0070658, IMG submission 64664) | Corn rhizosphere microbial communities from Kellogg Biological Station, Michigan, USA - KBS C1-3 metaG | ecosystem: Host-associated > Plants > Roots > Rhizosphere > Soil ... | reverse complement strand
GCATTGCCGAGTAGCTATCGTGCGGAATAGATAAGCGCTGAAAGCATATTAAGCGCGAAACTAGCCTCAAGATTAGATTTCCCTATGATCCCCCAGAAAGACTATCTGGTTGATAGGCGCAAGGTGTACGCACAGTAATGTGTTTAGCCGAAGCGTACTAATAGGGACATTGACTTTTTACGTTCTCTAAATTGCGCGCCCCCGTTGGCACGTAGTTTAGAGGAGTGCATTGACTGGTTATTGGTGTTTATCAAAACACCTATGACGTTTGTCGAGAGATGCTTTGCAAATTTTCTAGCGTGACCAAAATACGCATCCGTATGGACATCGACACAGGCTCACTCACGCAAGGGAGCTTAGTCGGTGCCCATAGCGAGAGGGAAACACCTGTTCCCATACCGAACACAGCAGTTAAGCCTCTCAGCGGTTACAATACTTGGGGCTCACCCCTGGGAAAATAGCACGGTGCCGTATTATAGAAAAAGACTCCTCATGAGGAGTCTTTTTCTTTTCCGTCACAAATTCCTTCGGAATTTAAGCCTTGCTTCGCAAGTCTTCTCGAAACTTTCAGTTTCAATGCGCCGAAAATCAAAAGAACCTCCAGAAATGGAGGTTCTTTTGCTATCTGCGTCCAAGGTCACCCTTCGTTCATTTTGGCTAGTAACCGCAACACAGTCTTCCACGTACGCGTGGTGATATCTTTGCCAAACTCCCGCTCCATCCAGGCCATCATATTCGGGGTCTTTTCACGGGTTTGATCCAGTGTGGCGGCAATGGCACGGTCGTACATCGCCAGAATCTCAAAGCCTTTACCGTCGGGACGGTAGGGCAGTTTTGGTAAGATTTTCGGCTTATCTTTAAGAAACGTAAGCGTAATATAGTGTGTAGGGCCTTGCTCAACCCCCGAAAACGGATCGGCATCCGTGAGCAGCTGTAATTCGGCCTGCGAGCGGATAAAGACCGCGCGGCTGAAACCGAGCAGGGCCGGGAAGGCTCCTTCAACCATACCCTCAAGCTTTGCCGTATCTGTTAAATCACTCTCGAACACCACATTGCCGCTAGTTATAACCGGGCGAACGTTGCTGAACCCCACACTCTCGAATGCCATTTTGAGCTTAGCCCCGCGCATATTCGGATTGCCAGGTCCAATACCACGGATCATCGCCGCATATTTAGTCATACCAGCAGTATACCTAAGAGGTAAGTAGGCAGGAAAGTGTTGACATAAGCATTAGCTCGTGTTATCATAAGCATAATTCGAAAGGATGAGAGGGTTCAAAGGCCGGTGGAGGCCCGTAGGCCCTCTTTTTCGAAGCTAAATAATTAATTGGAGGTGTTCTAGAAAATGGCTGGAACTAAAGCTGGCGGCCGTGCTGCTGCCGAAACCAACAAGAAGAAGTACGGTCCCGATTTTTACGCTAAGATCGGTGCTAAGGGTGGTCAGAAGGGCCGCACCGGCGGTTTTGCCGCTGGCGAAGCGGGCCGCGAGCGCGCCCGTAAGTACGGTGCTATCGGTGGCCACATCAGCCGCCGCACCAAGAAGTCTGACCTCGAATCAGCTGCGTAAGCTAGTCTTCGCAGGCTTCAAAAGCAAAAGAACCTCTGTACAGAGGTTCTTTTTATTCCCCGCGGTAGACGGTGAAGTAATAATAGCCGGCGGTAAACAAACTGAAGACTATAAAGAAAACGATCCAGTGGTTTTTGGCCTCAGGCGGCCAGCGCAGTCCCGCCGGCTCCATACTGGGAATGCCGTTGTTATGCAGCATGTCGTTAAACATCCAGGTCCAGAAGCTGATGACAAGGGCCGCCATGACGAGTGGAATCAGTACGGTAACAGGCATGACTTATCTGGTTGTTCTAAGGCGATACGGGCGGCAGAGCCGGTTGCGGCTGACCTGCCATTCGGCGCCGCAGTCGTGGCAGCGGTATGAGCGCGGCGAGGCTTGCAAGGAGCGTGCAAAGCATGTAGGGCAGGTAGCGCGCACATGGAGCCAGTCGCGGTAGGTGTCCAGGCAGTCCTGGACGTAATCTTCATCGATCCGCAGGCCGTAATCTGCCGCAAGCTCGTGGGCTTTGGCCCAGGCGGCGGCTTCCATTTGCAGCAGCTCGATGTCATAACGGTAATCGGCGTGGGCGAGCAGGGCGTGGCCAAGTTCGTGCAGCAGAGCCCAGGCACCGTGCTCGGTCTTGGCGGCGGATTTTTTGAACGATACGTGCCTTTGCTCGGCGCGCCAGGCAAACCGCGCACCCTCTACAAAAACGAGATCCGGATAGTCGGCGGCCACACGGCTGATTAGCGTGTCCAGCCCGGCCGCCGCAGCCGTAAGCTCGGCAGTCTTAGGCATAGACGCTCCGCGCCAGGTCGTAGCAGCCGTACACAACGGCTTCCTCGGGGCGTTGGGCCTTGAGGATGGGTGGAATCGGTACCAGGGGTGTGGCATATTTTTTAAGCTCTGCTACCAACGAGTCATGAAACTTTTCCAGGTGCGCGCCGACGCCGCCGCCGATTACGACTACGTCCGGCTGTGTAATGGCCAGTATATCGACCATGCCGACGCCCAGGTTCTTAACAATTGCTTTCCAGGTAGCCTGGCTGTCAATCTCGGAAGCCTTTTTATGGTACTGTTCGTAGATCGCCTTGCCGCTCGCGAAGCTCTCCCACTTTACGATCCGGTCGCCGCGCTGCAGCATGATCTGACCGGGCTCGAAATCAAGCATGTTGGGATCGATCTGTTGATCGACTATAAAGCCACCGCCGATGCCGGTGCTGACGGTCAGGTACAATACTTTCTTATGTTGTCCTTTTAACAACATAGCTTCGCTTAAGCCCGCCAGGTTGGCGTCGTTTTCGATGAGCATAGGGCAGAGCGTTATCTTCTCAATATCGCGCTGGATTGCTTCGTTCTTCCAGTGGAGGTTGCCGCCCACTATGAATTTGCCGCGCTTCCGGTCGATTTCGCCCGGCGCGGCCACACAGCCGGCCCGGAAGTCCTGCAGGGGCATTTCGTCCTGCAAAACGTGCTTGAGCTCACGCAAAAAATCGTCGTAATCCGGGGGTGTTTCAAACCGGAGCGAAACGAGAATTACGCCGTTCTGGTCGAGTGCCGCAACTAATGTTTTTGTTCCCCCAATGTCGATGCCCAAGTACATGTTCCCAGTGTACCATAGACCTACGCGGGTTAGCGGGCGCAGAGATCAATCGCACGCTTGACGATGTTTTGTTCCTCGGCCTCGTATGCAAAGGTTGCAAAAACGGTGCCCCGATCTTCGTCGAGTATGTCTTCTATGATTTCCCGGACGGACGGGAAGAGGCGTTCTGCCTTTATCTCGTCCGCACTCAAGAGCACTAATTCGCCCTCATCGGTGGGCTGTAGCTCGCCCTCGGCATAGTCAGCCGAGAAGTGAAAAATCTGCCAATCGTAAGGCTGGTCTTTATAAGGCTGGACTTCCAGCAATACAGCTTCCAGGCGCACATTCTTGATGGTCAGGCCGGTTTCTTCTTTCGCTTCCCGAACGGCGGCAGTGAAGGGATTCTCGCCCGGCTCAACCTTACCGCCTACCGGATGCACGAAGTTAGGTGCATGTTTTTTAAGCGGTGAACGGCGCAGCAGAAGGTATTTGCTGTCTTTGCGGATGAAAACGTTGGCGCAGATAACTTGTTCGTGAATATTAGGATCAGTGTTAGTAGCCATGCGTGCATAATACCATCCCTTTACCGGAAGCGAAAAACGGATATGTCTGCGAGATACCGCGCGGTACTCGAAAAGACTAAGCGAGCTTTGTCTTTTCTCCGTTCCTACGGTATAATAATAGATGATCTTATGGGCGTTTACAGGAGTGCCGGCGACGGCGCCCTGATGTCTACAGGAAATACACTACGAAAGGGGCATTTTGGAATATGCCAAAATCATCAACTATAACAATGGACGAACTGCTGGCTGGCAGTGACGTCAAACAACTCGAGACGGGCGACGTCATCGAAGGAGCTATCGCGAGCGTGCGTAAGCACCAGGTCTGGATTGATCTGGGCCCGCGCGGTGTCGGCGTGGTTATGCGCCGCGAAGTCGGCCATGGTCAGAACCTGGAAGAGGGTGCTGTCGTTACCGTCAGCGTCATCGACCCGGAAATGGACGAGGGCTACGCGCTGCTTAGCATGCGCCGTGCTGCCAAAGACCGCGGTTGGGACGAAGTCCAGCGCATTTTTGACGCCGGCGAGATCGTGGAGATTACACCTTACGACGCAAACCGTGGCGGTCTGCTCGTGGAGCTGGAAGGCATCCGCGGCTTCCTGCCGGTTAGCCAACTGGCCGCCGGCCACTACCCGCGTGTGAGCGGTGCCGACAAGGACGAAATCCTGCAGAAGCTGAACCAGCTGACCGGCAAGCCAATCCGCGTACGCGTGCTGGACGTCAGCCGCAAAGACAACAAGCTTATCTTTAGCGAAAAGGAAGCGGTGAAGGACGACATGGCCGCCCGCTTTGCGACGCTAAAGGTCGGCGACGTGGTCGAAGGCGTGGTAACCGGCGTGATTGACTTCGGTGCGTTCGTGAACGTGGACGGCATCGAGGGTCTGATTCACATCAGTGAAATCAGCTGGGAGCGCGTGGAAAACCCGCGTGACTACGTGAAGGTTGGCGAAACCGTCAAGGCAAAGATCATCGCTATCGACAAGGACCGCCTGAGCCTGTCCCTGAAGCAGATGTCCGAAGACCCGTGGCTCAAGGAAGTAAAGGCCTTCAACAAGGGCGATATCGTGGAAGGCAAGATCACTCGCATCACGCCGTTCGGCGCCTTTGTGCAGCTGAGCCCGAGCGTGGAAGCTCTGGTACACGTCAGTGAAATGGGCGACGATGACCACATCGACCCCGAGAAGATTTTCCAGCTGAACGAGAAGAAGAAGTTCAAGGTGCTCGACATCGACACCGACGCACGCAAGATCTCGCTTAGCTTGAAGCAAAAATAATAATGTTGTAAACATCAGCTTGGCCGGCCAGGCAGAAAGGGGAGCGACGAATGGCAACGACAATCCAAATTGAAGATAACATCACCGTCGGTTCTCTGGCCGAGCAGCTTAAGCTGCCCGTCACACGCCTGATCGGCGAGCTGATGAAAAACGGTATTATGGCCACGATTAACGAGCGGCTCGATTTCGACACCGCACAGATTATCGTGGGCGAACTGGGTCTGGACATTGCGCTGGAGCACAAGAAAGCCGCGGCGGAGCCAGCTAAACGCGAAAAGCCGGCGGCAGGCGCAAACGCCACACAGCGTCCGCCGGTAGTGGCGGTGATGGGTCACGTGGACCATGGCAAAACATCCCTGCTCGACGCCATACGTGGTGCTCAAGTTGCCAAAGGTGAGGCGGGCGGCATCACCCAACATATTAGTGCATATCAGGTAGAGCATAATAACCGCATGATTACGTTCCTGGACACACCAGGGCACGAGGCATTCGCGGCTATTCGTGAGCACGGCGCACACCTGACGGATATCGTGATTATTGTCGTTGCGGCAGACGATGGCGTCAAGCCGCAGACAATCGAAGCGATCCGCTACGCCCGGGGCGCCGGCACGCGCATCGTGGTGGCTATTAACAAAATCGACAAAGAGGGCGCCAACGAAGCGTTGGTAAAACAGCAGCTGGCCGAACAGAATCTGCTGGTCGAAGAGTGGGGTGGCGACATCGTGGCGGTACCGGTCAGTGCCAAAACCAAGCAGGGCATCCCATCGTTACTTGACATGATCCTGCTGGTGGCGGACGTGGAGGAGCTGAAGGCTGACGCGACCGTACCGGCGCGCGGACTTATCATTGAAGCGCACGTCGAAACCGGCCGTGGGCCGATCGCGCATGCGCTCATCGAAGAGGGTACGTTAAAGCCCGGCCAGTTTGTACTCGCTGGCGGTACCTACGCCAAAGTGCGCAACCTGGAAAACACGGCTGGTAAGGCGGTAAAAGAAGCCGGGCCGAGCACGCCGGTGGTTATCAGCGGCTTTAAGACACTGCCGGAATTCGGCGATGCGTTCAGTGTGGTTGCGAACGAAAAGGAAGCGCGCACTCAGGCTGCAACCGTTGCGGCTGAGCGTGCCAGCGGCAGCGGCCGCTCGGACATGAGCAGCTCCGAGCTGCTGCGCATCATCAGCCGCAGCGACAAACTGCAGGAGCTGCCGGTTATCATTAAGGCGGACGTGCAGGGCTCACTCACCAGTGTGGCTGATAGCCTCAAGAGTGTTGAGACCGACGAAGTCGCGGTGCGTATCGTAGGATCTGGCGTAGGTGTGGTGAGTGAAAACGACATCCATCTGGCCCACAGTGCCGGAGCGATTATTTACGGGTTTAATATCACGGCAGCGGCTAATATCCGGCGTTTGGCCAGCCGCGATCAGGTCCCTATCCGGCTTTACAATGTCATATATGAGCTAATAGACGATGTAAAGACTGAGCTTAGCAAACTACTGGTCGACGAAATCATCGAAAAGGACATGGGCGAGCTCGAAGTAAAGGGTATATTTAAGACAACCAAGTCAGACGTCATCGCTGGCGGCGAAGTTAAAAGCGGTATTTTGAAAACACCGGCGTTCGCGCGCATTTACCGCGGCAAAGAGCAGGTCGGCGAGGCTGAACTTACGGGTTTGAAGCGCGGTCCGAATGATGCCACCGATCTGGCCGAAGGCGAGCTGGGCGGCATCTCCTTAAAAACTGATGGCCGGTTGACGCTGGAGCTGGGTGATCGGATATCATTCTTTACGCGCGAAACGGTGGAGCGCACGTTGTGACGCATGTATCTGGCGCATTTTGGGCGAAAAGCTGTGCTCCTCGCTCCGTCGTATTGCTAATACGCCTGCGCTGCGGTGCTCGTTTTTCATCCCAAACTGCACTCATATACACACGTCACACAGCCGGAGTATAATTAAGTATATATGTTGAAGCTCGATAATACTTTGCTTGAGGAACTGGGACTGGGCAGTCTGCCGGCCGATCAGAAGCAGGCCATGCTCCAGCATATCTACGATACGCTGGAGTTGCGTGTAGGCACACGCTTGGCTAACCAGATGACCGATCAGCAGCTTGATGAGTTCGAACGGTTTATCGACGCTGGCGGTGACGCGAACCAGGCACAGGCGCTGCAGTGGCTGGAAACCAACCTGCCTAACTACAAAGAAGTGGTGAACCAGGTGTTTGAGGAGCTGAAGGCCGAGATCAAGCAAATGGCGCCGCAGATTATGGCGTCCAGTGCGCCGACACCGGCCGCCGGCCAGCAACCAGTCGTTGCCCAGCCTGCCCCATCACAGCCGATGGCTGCCCGGCCCGTGCAGCCTCCGCAGCAGGTACATCAACAGTCGCAGCAATATCATCAGCAGGTGCAGTCGCACATGCCGCCTGATACGGCTACCTGGCAGGCCCCGAACCCTGGGGTAACACCTCAGGCTCCTCCGGTAAACCAGCCGGATCCGGCCAGTTATCAGTCAGCGTCAGCTGCGCAGCCGGTACAGCCGCCGCAGCCGGCTCAACTCCAACCCCAGCAGCCAGTTCAGCAGGATCCTCAGCAGTCGCAACCTACTCAACAGGGTCAGGGGACTGATGATGCTCAGGTTTATCCATTTCCGGCGCAGCAGCCGCCCGCCGGGCCTGGCGGTTACCGCGACCAGAACGCGGCTTAAAAGCCTGGCGCTGCAGGAATAGTCTCTGTCGGTCGCTCTCTCGAAAAATCAGCGCCGGTACTCTATAATAACAGGGGAACGAGGGGTATTAGCTCAGTTGACTAGAGCGCGGCATTCGCATTGCCGAGGTCGGGGGTTTGAGTCCCCCATACTCCACCAAATAAAAAACGCCAATTAAAAAATTGGCGTTTTTTGTACCGTTCGACAGGAGACTCATGGGCGCACAAATTACAGCTCGGAGGTTTGGTATGCACAGGGCGGTAGTTATGGCAGTTATACGGTTGGCGGGCGACAGCGAGCCTTAACGTGCCAAAAACGCTGTCGGTAGGCCGGGCGGCGTGTAACAGCCAGACCGTGATCTCAAAGAGTGGACATGTCTGGACCGCGGCAAGAACATTGTTCGATACGATAAGTATTCACGCGGTAAATAAGGCAAGTTATCCACAGACAGTAAAGCGGATCTTGACAATACTATTGACATAGTATATAGATTTTTGTATTATGTAAGTACAGCACCTCGCTTGGACTAACGTTCTCGCGAGGTTTTTTAGTATAATAAGCTGCAATGAGGCGTATCGTACTAATCGATGGAGAGAACTTTGTATATAGCTTGCGGTCTTTACTTGCAGCAGAGGAAGAAGACCGAGCTCCCCGATCAGTCATAAGCTCCTTGAATGTCAGGGGCATGCTAGAGGAATTATTTTCCGACAACCCTCCAGTGGAGTATCTTTGGTTTGGCGCTCGCATGCGCGTATACGATCAGACGGAGAAGCTGGAAGCTAAGTCACGTGCCGCAATCGCTATCCAATCAGCCTTCGTGAACTTTCTCCAACAGCAGCGTATTCAATTTATTAAAGTCGGGTATCTTCGCGCACGCGAATCCGAACCATGTGAGAATTGTGGTGATACGACATGGAAACTGGCAGAAAAGGGCGTTGATGTTGGTCTCGTAGTCCGTATGCTTTCTGAGGCTAATAGCGACACAGAACTTGTGATCGTTAGCTCTGACACCGATCTAGTACCGGCGTTCAAGGCGGCTAAAAAACTCGGAGCAAGACTAATGTATGTAGCTCACGAGAACAGACCGATCACTTCACTGTCGCAGTTATCAAATACAACCCGTACAATAACGCTACCGCTAGTTCGCAAGCACGACACCCTGTAGGGAAACCCAGTGCAGCAATTGGACCAGAACAAAGACTTATAAATCTTTGCCGTACCCGGCCAGAAACGCTTCGACGGACATCTCGCTTTTGCCAGCGGGCTTGAGCCGGTCGATCATGAGCACGCCTTTGCCGCAGTATACGCCGAGGTGCTTGCCGTGCAGCCATAAACTACCCGGCGTACCTTCGCCGGGTTCGGCGTGGGCCCTGGTGATAATAACCGCGTGCTCTCCGAGTATAGTGCGGCTTTTAGGCCACTCGATGAAGGCGCGGATTTCGCGTTCCAGCTGCGCTGCCGGCTTGTTCCAGTCCAATATGCCGTCTTCTTTGGTGAGCTTGCGTGAATAGCTCGGTTCGGGGCTGTAGCCGACGGTTGCGGCTACTTTTTCCTGCGAAGTGCCTTTGAGTTTACCATCCGCGTATTTTGGCAGCACGTCCTTGAGCAGTGCCGCGCTTAAGGCGATCAGAGTTTCTGTGAGCTCGGGGGTGGTGATATCGGGCTGCAGGTCCGTTTCGCCGATGGCCAGCAGCGGGCCTTCATCCATGCGTGCAACCAGCAGCATCAGACTGACGCCGGTTTTGTTCTGGCCGCTCAAAATCGAGAACGTGATCGGGTCGGCGCCGCGCCACTGCGGCAGCAGGGAAAAGTGGCTGTTGACGATGCCGAGCGGAAAGGTGTCGATGACGCTTTGCTCCACGATTATGCCGAAATCTATCAGCACGGCCACGCGGCTTTTAAACCGGCCGGGCACGACGGTCGTAGAGACATCCTGCTTGCCCGAAACTTCAACTACAGGCAGCTCCAGTTTGCTCGCCACGTCCAGAACCGGCACTTCGCCGCGGTGATGCGGCGCACGCGGTTTGGTGACGACGGCTTCAATGGTAAAATTTTGCGCCAGCAACTCAAGCGACGCGGCCGCTACCGGTCCGGTGCCGAAAAAGACGATCGGCTCGTCCACTATTCACCCCACAATGTTTTGTTATTTTTGACGTCTGTATCGTAGTCGAGCTGCCGCAGCTCACCCTCGGTGTCCAGGGCATAGAACGCGTCATGTGCGTCTTTGATGTGGTCGATGAATACTTTGCCGTTGGTGTGGTCGATTTCGTGCTGGAATACGCGCGCCAGGAAGCCTTCGGCGTTAAAACGGACTTCCTTGCCGGACATGTCGAGTGCCTTCACGCGTACTTTGCTGTAACGTGGCACCTTGCCGTACAAGTCCTTTACGCTCAGGCAGCCCTCGTAATCTTCGACCAATTCACCCTCGTATTTGGTGATAACCGGGTTGATAAGCGCGTGGAACGTGGTGTCTTCTTTGTTGTCGAAATCGTTTCGTACCACGATAACGCGTAAGGAAACATCGATTTGGATAGCGGCCAGCGCGACGCCCACCTCATGGTCGCGGCCGGTTTCCCATTCGAGCGTGATGTCCCGCATATGGCGGATGAGCTGTCTGATATTTTCGTCGACAACGCCGACTTTTTTGGAGGATTGCCGCAGATGCGGATTGGGCAGGGCTATAAGTTCATTATTCATTAGTGCCATTATATCAGAGGTGGCGAGCGGGCCGGAATAATCCGGCGAGCCTCGTCGCTCCAGGTATCCTCCCCACCGTACTCACTTACGTTCCGTGCGGCGGGGCGCCCCTCCTACCTCGCCACTCCCCGGATTATTCCAGTCTGGAGCTACAGTAGGTTGATGGGGTCGATGTCGTAGCTCCAGCCCGAAGGGAGAGTGCGTATGATGTCGGCCAGGGCGCCGCGCCCGGGTGATTTTACAAGCAGCTGCCAGCTGTACTTGCCGCGTTCGCGCGGATGGAATGACGGCGCGGGGCC
>Ga0070658_10005134_pt1 | contig 10660 bp, 7 predicted proteins | sample KBSC13metaG_FD_64664 | JGI IMG/M metagenome (GOLD analysis project Ga0070658, IMG submission 64664) | Corn rhizosphere microbial communities from Kellogg Biological Station, Michigan, USA - KBS C1-3 metaG | ecosystem: Host-associated > Plants > Roots > Rhizosphere > Soil ... | reverse complement strand
CGCTAGCCTGGACGCTAGGTCCAGCAGATTAACGAGGTGGGTAATATGGCTTGGGAAATTCAGCCGATCTGGTGATTCGGATCGGACCGTGGGCGCGCCAAATAGATGCTATCGCACCATATGCCGCCGACCTCGAACGTCCGCGCGGCACGATGCGTCTCGTGGAAACCGAGCTTTGCAAGCAAGGCAAGCGAGGCGGTGTTGCGGGGGTCGACGTCGGCGGTGATCGCGGGGATATCGAAATGGGCGAAGGCGTAGTCGATCACCGCTGCGACGGCCTCTTGCGCGAACCCCTGGCCCCAATGATCGGGGTGCAGGATGAAGCCGATCTCGGGCATCCGCCAGCGCCCGGCCTTGCCGATCACCACGCCATCGCGTTCGATCACGAAATCGGCATTTTCGTGCGGCGCGACATCGATCATCGAGGCGAGCCAGGCGCGCGATTGATCGAGCGTCGCGTGGGGCAGGGTCGACCAATAAAGCATCGCTTGCGCGTTGCTCAGCACGGCATGGATCGCGGCGAGATCCTCCATCCGGGCGCGGCGTAGCTGCAGGCGTGGCGTGCGGATCATCTTCACCGGAAGATCATTCGATCCCGAACGCCTTGCGCAAGAACGCGTCGGACTGGGTCAGCAGATCGGCGCGCACATTGCTGTCGTCGAGCTGATGGTCGAGCCCCGGATATATGACCAGCCGGCTTTGCTTTCCCGCAGCCTTGAGCGCGGCATCCATCTTCTTCGACTGATTGATATCCACGTTAACATCCAGATCGCCGTGGAACATGAGCACCGGCGCCTTGAAGACATCGGCATGCCGGAGCGGCGACCCTTCCACGCTGTTGCTGCGAGCACCCAGGAAATCCTCGGCGACGTTTTGATTGGCGCCTTCAAGGACATTGCTGCGAATCCCGAGAAGCTCGGTAACCGGCGCCACTGCGACCACCGCCTTGAACAGCGAAGGATCGAGATAATTGGCCTGGAGCGCGGCGTAGCCACCATAAGACCAGCCGAATATGCCGAGCTTCGCAGGGTCGGCGATGCCCTGATTGACCAGCCAGCGCCCGGCGTCGTTGACGTCGCCGATGGCGGTCCGCCAGGATTTGAAGCCGCTCCCGCCAAGGAATTTTTTGCCGAAGCCGGCGGAGCCGCGATATTCGGGTTGCAGGACGGCATAGCCGCGCGCGGCGAAATATTGCGCGAGCCAGTCGAAGCCCCAGACATCGCGCGAGCTGGGGCCGCCATGCGGCATGACAAGCGCGGGCAGGCCCTTTTGGGGGCCGTCCGGCGGCATGAAAAGATAGGCCAGGATCGTTGTGCCGTCCCCGGCGGAATAGGTGATGCTGCGCTGCTCGACCAGGCGCTGATGTTCGAGCTGGGGCCGTTCCAGCAGAAGCTCGGTCAGGCGGAAACTGTCGCGGTCCAGAATGAAATAGTGGCCCGGATCGATATCGCTATCGGCGAAGATCAACAGTTTTTTCTCGTCGGTGCTGGCACCCCCGATCACGATATTGGGCAGCTTGGGCAGGGCGCGCGCGAGCTTGGCGGTCAGCGCCTTGTAGTCCGGATCCGTATAGGTGATCTGGAGCCGGTCCGAGAAATAGCGATAGCCGATTACGCGATTATTCCGCCCGATCCGTTCGACATCGTCAACGTCGAGCTTGGGATCGGAAAAGAGCAGGGTCGTCTTGAGCGTGCCGTCCAGCGCGACCGAATAGAGCGCGGCGTGATCATTGAGGTCCTGCAGGCCATAGGCCAGGTTGGTCGATCCATCGACCGCGATCGGCTTCAATCCCTGATCCAGCGTGACCTTGCTGAAAGGCAACCATTTATCGCCATTGGCGAGCCGATATTGATATTCGACGCGGCCATTAAAGCCCGCGCTGTTATAGTCGAAAAAGCCGCCGATACGGATCGCGCCATTGCCGTCCGATATGACCAGATCGCCGGCGCTGGCGGGTGTAACGGGGTTGCCCTTGCCGGTGCGCGTATCGACCCTTTCCACCCGGAAGGTCGCACCGTTGATGCGGGTCATGACGATGGTGCCGTCCGTGCCGGAAAGCCAATCGATAACCTCGCCGTCACTGCCGCGGAAATAGCGATAGTCGTTGTGTGCATTGCCAAGGTTGATCGCCTTGGTCCCGTCGGCATTCATCGCGACGACCCGACTCCACTCGAGAGTCTGGAGATCGACGCGCGAAATGCCGCCGAACAGACAGACCAGCCGATCATTCGCAGACCATCCGCATCGCCGAATCTTGAGCGGCTTGCCGTCGGCGTAGGTGATCGGCTTGGTTTCGCCGGTAGTGACATCCTGCACCATCGCAACGTCCAGCGGGCCCGCGCCCGCGGTGATGAAAACGACGTGCTTGCCGTCAGGGGAAATGCTGGCGCCGTTCACCCACGGGCGGGCACCGAATGCTTGGGCGAGGGGGGCCGCCTCGGGCGTGTCCGCTTTCCCCGTTTGCGCGGCACCGAACAGCAGCAGAGCCGCCAGGCAACGATATAAGTTCATGCCGATCTCCCCAGGGAGGGGCATGCTAATTGGTTCTTTTGGTTCGGCAAGCGGCGGCCGGCGTGGTGCGCGGACGGCGCTGCGAAAAACTGGACCGATTTGGTCCCTAACCCGCTGCCTTCTTCCAGTCGGCCAGCAAGTCCGGCTCGGTCGTGCCGAGCATCTTCAAGGCCTCCGCATTGCTCGTCGCGGCGAGCAGGCGCCTGGTCATCGCGCGGCCCCAACGTTTATCGACATAGGCGGCGAGCGAGCCTGCGAAGCCGTAGCGGAGCTTGCCGCTCCAGACCGCGTCGAGTTTGGTGGGGGCGCTTCCGGCGGCGATCGCGACCTGGACGTCGGTGACGCGATCGGGGGTTAACTGGCCCGAGACCAGGGCCGCCAGTCCCTCTATCCACCAGCCGAGATCGTCCTCGCCGGCAAAGTCGGAATGGGGGTTGTGCTGCCCGTGATAGACGTGGGTCAGTTCGTGCGTGACCAGCCGCTGCAAGTCGGTAGCGTTGGCGGGATCATGCTCGCAGGCTTCGGTCTTCCAATCGGACGGGTTGAGCAGCACCATCTGGTCGCCTATGCCCATGCCAACCATCCAGCATTCGCTCTTGCCCATGCCGAGACTGGCGGGGAGCGCGCTATCGAACGCGGCGCGGTTGGGTGCGAGCGTGAATTCGATCGGGCGCGGGAAGTGCCCGCCGAAGAAATGCTCGATCTGCGCTGCGGAATGCCTGAGCATGCGGACTTGCAGGATCGACATAGGTTCGGGATCGGAATGGTATTCGATCGTCGCGGCGAAAAGCGGGGCCGCGAGGAAGGCAGCGGCGAGCAGGAAGCGCACGGTCAAAGCCTCAATCCAAAGCGCGGACCGATCCAGGTCATGGCGAGGTAGAGCGCGATCGTGAGCGCGCAGCCCGCCAGCAGTGCCAGCCAGAAAGGAACGCCAGCACGCAACAACGCCGGGATCAGGAGGAACATCGGCAGTGAGGGCAGCACGAACCAGAATGTCGCCTGGGCATGCGCCGCCATGTTCGCCGCGTCGGGCTTGTCATGCCACAGCCAGATCATGCCGAGCACCGACACGAGAGGCAGGGAGGCGATCAGCGCGCCGAAGCCGGGATAGCGCTTGGCCACGGTCGAGACGGTGGCGACGATCAGGCCGGACAGAGCGGCTTTGAGCAGGAACCACATCTTAGCCGCCCGGGCGGTAGGAGCGTTCGGTGTGGCCGGTCAGGTCGGCGGGGTAGAAATAGACCGGTCGCAATTTGCCGTCGATGTAGCGCTGGGCCTGATCGTCGAAATGGGGCGAGGCGGGATCGCCGCTTTCGCCGCCTGCCGTCACCGCCCAGGCGCGCAGATGCGGCGCGAATTCGACCACCGCGACGAAGCTGTTACCGCTAGTGCCGTAATAACGCTTGGTGTTGGAATAGGGCCTGGCGCCGAACGAGGCGAGCGAGCCCCATTGGGCCGAGGTGAAGGGTACCGCCTTGCTCGGCTTGCTATCGTCGAAATGGGAGTCGATCTCGTCGTCGAGCCGCTGGAAGCGATTGACGTCGCCCCACTTGACCCGCCAGCTGCCGAAGTCGCGGACCAGCCGGTCGCGCGCCTTGGCGAGCGCGGCGAGCTTGGCGTCGGGGCTGACATGCTCGGCAATGTAGGAGGGCACGTTCATCCGCTCGGCCTTGGCGAAGGGGCCGACATCCGGCCACAACGTGTCGCCCCAGATCACCGCGAGCGTGGTCGCTTCGGAGTCGTAGGCCCAACGATCATCCCAGCCGCGCAGCAAGGCGACGGGCTCGTCGAGGTCAGCCTTGCGCGGGTCGCTCGCCGGTAACGCGTCCCAGGCTTGCGTGATCTGGGGGACGAGCGTGGCGAAGGCGGGGAGCCAGGAGTCGAAGGCGGTCGCGATCAGACTTTCAGGTGTGAAATGCTTGGCGTCGGCCATCAGTTTGTCGGCGTGGACGCCCCGCCAATTCTCGCCCGCCTGATCCATGTAGCGCGGATATTCCTTCGCGCGCGGGCTGTCCTTGCCGGCGGCGGTCCAGGGCCAGTTGTTGGTGTTCTTGACCCAGCCGACGCCGGGATCGACCGCGTTGGGCAGGCTGTCGAGCGTGTGCAGCCCCTTCCAGTCGGTCGCGGGATCGGAGCCGTCGACGGGTTTGGTATAATCGAACTTGTCGTCGCGGACGGGCACGAATTGCGGGTGGAGGTAAGCGATCTCGCCCTTGCGGTCGGCTAGGATCGTGTCGTTCGACGAATTGGCCTGGAGCTGGGCGACGTCGATGTAGCTGTCGAGATCCCTGGTCTTGGTACGCAGCCAGCTTTGCTCGAGCGCGGGCACGGGTTTCCACATGAGCGCGGTCGCGATCATCCGGCCGTCGCGCGCAGCGACGATCGGGCCATGATGCGTGCGGAAGGTCACCAGGCTGAAATCGGCAAGGCTGCCGTCGGGCCTGCGGTATTTGACCGTAATCGGGACCATCGTCACCGGGCGGAGCTGGCGGCCATAGCGGTAGGACAGCTTACCGCCGTCGCGTTCGACCACCTCCGCGAATTCGTCGATATTGTCGACGCCGGACGAGGTGTGCATCCAGCCGATATCGGGATTGAAGCCCTGATAGATGAAGAACTGGCCCCAGGTGGAGGCGCCATAGGCGTTCAAACCCTGGCCGCTGGTCATCTGCAGTTCGGACCGGAAATAGAAACTGGTATGCGGGTTGATCAGCAGGAGGGCATGGCCGTCCTCGGTCTTGCCCGGGGCGATCGCGATACCGTTGGAGCCGCGTGGCTCGCGCGCCTCGCGGCCGGTTTCGAGTGCGGTCTTCGGCTCGTTCATGCCGCCGTAGAAGCTCTTGAGTTCGGAAAGCGAAATACTCTCGATATCGCCGCCGATACTGCCCTCGGTGAAGCTCAGCGCCATCCAGGGTTCGAAATGGGTGAGCACCTTGGGATGCACGTTCGGATGGGTAGCGAGATAGTAGTTCAGGCCATCGGCCCACGCGTCCATCAGCGCCCGCAGCCAGCTTGGGCTCGTACGGTAGCGCTCCTGAAGGTCGGCGGGATCGACATAGAGGCGCTGGCGCACGTCGGCCCAGATCGCGCTTTCGCCCTCCGCCTCGGCGGTGCGGCCGAGCGCGGTGAGGTAATTGGCCTCGACCCGCCCGAAATCGTCCTCGGCCTGGGCGTAGATCGCGCCGAAGACGGCGTCGGCGTCGGTCCGGCCGGTGACGTGCGCGATGCCCCAATCGTCGCGGACGATGGTGACGCGCTGCGCCTCCGCCTGCTGGCGGGCGAGATCGGCGGGCTGGGCCATCGCGGACGTTGCGAGGAATGCGCCGAGGAGCGGGATCAGCTTGCGGAGCCGGTGCGTCGCTTTATCCATGGGGCGTGTATCGCGCGCGGAAGGGCGGGCGGCAAGGGAGACGGATATGCGCAAAAGCTGGCTCATCGGGCTGCTGATGCTGGGCACTTCGGCACGGGCGGCCGACCCCGCGATATTGCTGCGCGGCGCGCAACTGTTCGACGGGGTTGCGGTGCACGCGGGATGGGACGTGCTGGTCGAGGGCGATCACATCGCCGCGGTCGGGCCGCATCTGGCGACGCCGGCGGGAACGCGCGTGATCGAGCTGCCGGGCGACACGGTGATGCCCGGCATGATCGAGGGGCATAGCCATATGTTCCTCCACCCGTACAACGAGACGAGCTGGGACGATCAGGTGCTGCACGAGCCGCTAGCGGTCAGGACCGCGCGCGCGATCGTGCATGCGCGCGATACGTTGATGGCGGGCTTCACCAGTGCGCGCGACCTTGGCACCGAGGGCGCGGGGTTCGCCGACGTGGGCCTCAAGCAGGCGATCGACCAGGGGATCGTGCCGGGGCCGCGGATGATGGTCGCGACCAAGGCGATCGTGGCGGAGGGCGCCTACGGCCCCAAGGGGTTCGAGCCGGGGCTCAAGATTCCGCAGGGCGCGCAGGAGGTGAGCGGGGCGGACGACATGCAACGCGCGGCACGCGACCAGATCGCGGCGGGCGCGGATGTCGTGAAGATGTATGCCGACTATCATTACCTACCCAAGGAGCCGAGCCGGCCGACCTTGACCCAGGCCGAGCTCAACGCGGGCGCGGCGGCTGCGCACGATGCGGGGCGGATCGCGGCGGTACATACGGTTACGCCCGAAGGCATGCGGCGCGCGATCGCGGCGGGGGTCGACACGATCGAGCATGGCTATGGCGGCACGCCCGAGATCTTCAAGATGATGCACGACAAGGGGATCGCGCTCTGCCCGACCCTGGCGGCCTCCGATGCGGTGTCGCGCTATCACGGCTGGAACGGGCAGGACCCCGCGCCGCCGGCGGTCGAGGAGAATCGGCGCAGCTTCAAGATGGCCTTGGCGGCGGGCGTGCCGATCTGCATGGGGGGCGATGTCGGCGTATTCCCGCACGGGCAGAATTGGCGCGAGATGATCCTGATGCAGCAAGCGGGCATGGCCCCGATCGCGGTGCTGACCGCGGCGACTTCGGGCAACGCGCATATCCTGCACCTGCAGGACGTGGGGTCGCTCAAGCCGGGGATGCTGGCGGATATCGTCGCGGTGGAGGGCGATCCGACCCGGGACGTCGCGGCGGTGAAATCGGTGAAATTGGTGATGAAGGGCGGCCAGATCGTCCGCCAGTAAGGCGACTACCGCCGCACGATCCCATTTGCCGTCATTCCCGCCCTTCGACGCCGCCTGCGGCGTTGCTCAGGATAAACTTCGGCGAAGCCGAAGGCGGGAATCCACCGGGAGGCCAGCGCCTAGCCGCAGAGTGGATTCCCGCCTTCGCGGGAATGACGAAGGATTTTACTTCGACCGCAGTCCCCCACCCAAAGCGCGGTAGAGCTCGACCAGGTTGGCGGCCGCGTCGAGGCGGGTCTGCACCAAATTCTGCTGCGCAGCATAAGCGGTGCGTTGCGCGTCCAATGTGGTGAGGAACGGATCGACGCCCGAGCGATAGCGCGCGTCGGACAATTTGTAGGCGGTGCCCGCCGCTTCGGCGCGGGTGGTGCGCGCGCGGAGTTGCTCGTCGATCGTGCCGCGTTCGGCGAGCGCGTCGGCGACCTCGCGGAAGGCGGTCTGGATCGATTTCTCGTAGGTTGCCAGCGCCGCGTCGCGGCTGGCCTTGGCGAATTTCAGATTGGCGGCGTTGCGGCCGAAATCGAAGATCGTCTGGCTCGCGGTCGGCGCGACCTGGTAGGTGTAACTGCCATGGTCGAACAGGCCGGACAGGCCGGTGCTGAGCGTGCCCGCGAGCGCGGTCAGCGAGATTTGCGGGAAGAAGGCCGCGCGCGCCGCGCCGATATTGGCATATTGCGCCTTCAGCTGATCCTCGGCCTGGAGCACGTCGGGGCGCTGGAGCAGGACGTCCGAGCTGATCCCGGCGGGGAGCTGGGCGAGCGTGAAGGTGCGATCGCTTAAGCCGGTCGGCAGCAGGTCTGCGGTCACAGTCGTGCCCACCAGCAGGTTGAGCGCATTCTGATCGCGCGCGATCTGCGTCTGGAGCGCGGCGATATCGTAGCGTGCCTGCTCGTAATTGGTCTGCGCCTGGCGCACTTCCAGCTCCGAGATCACGCCGTGCTGGAATTGCGCGGTGGTGAGATCGACCGTCTGCTTGAAGCTGTCGAGCGTATCCTGCGAGATCTTGAGCTGATCCTGGTCGGCGGCCATCGTCAGGTACGCACTCGCGATTTCCGAGATAAGCGTGATCCGCGTGGCGCGGGCGCCTTCCTCGGTCGCGAGATATTGGTCGAGCGCGGCCTTCGTCAGGTTGCGGACGCGGCCGAACAGGTCGATCTCGAACGCCGAGAAGCCGGCATTGGCCTGATAGATGTGGCTGGTGCGCGACTCGCCCGGGAAGACCTCGGCCTGTGAGGTCCGGGCGTAGGTCGCGCCGGCATTGGCACCGATCGCGGGCAACAGGTCCGCGCGCTGGACGCGATATTGCGCGCGCGCGGCCTGCACGTTGGCGAGTGCGACGCGCAGGTCGCGATTGTTGGCGAGGCCTTCGCCGATCACCTGCCGGAGCGACGGATCGACGAAGAAATCCTGCCAGGCGATGTCCGACGCCGCGGTCGCGGCATTGGCGGCGGGATAGGTGCCGCCGGCAGGCAGGCTCGCGGGTGCGGGCAGGCCCGGCCGATTGTAGGTAGGGGCCAAATCGCAGCCGCCGAGCAGCAGCATCGCGGTTAGAGGGATGAGCTTTTTCATGCCTGCGCTTCCGTCATGTCATCCGCCGCGCCCTTATTCTCCCGGCGCCGTTCGAACAGGCGGCGCACCGCCACGAAGAACATCGGCACGAAGAAGATGCCGAAGATCGTCGCCGCGAGCATGCCGCCGACCACCGAGCGACCGATCGCATTCTGCGCGCCCGATCCCGCGCCGGACGAAATGGCCAGCGGGAACACGCCGAACACGAACGCGAAGCTGGTCATCAGGATCGGACGTAGTCGAAGCCGTGCGGCGGCGACGGCGGCGTCGAAGGCGTTCATGCCCTCGCGCATCCGTTCCTCGGCGAACTCCACGATCAGGATCGCGTTCTTCGCGGACACGCCGATCGTGGTGATCAGGCCGACCTGGAAATAGATGTTGTTGTTGACCCCGGTGAGCGTCGCCGCGAGCACCGCGCCGAACACGCCCAAAGGCACCACCAGCATCACCGATACAGGCACCGACCAGCTTTCATAGAGCGCGGCGAGGCAGAGGAAGACGATCAGTAGCGACAGGCCGTAGAGCGACTTTGCCTGTCCGCCCGCCAGCCGTTCCTCGTAGGACAGGCCGGTCCATTCGAAGCCGGTGCCCGGCGGCAATTTGGCCTGCAATTCCTCCATCGCCTTCAATGCCGCACCCGAGCTCTGGCCCGGTCCCGGCACGCCCAGCAATTCCATTGCGGGCACTCCGTTGTAGCGGTTCAGCTGTACCGGGGCGGCCTGCCAATGGGTCGAAGCCAGCGTGGTGAAGGGAACCATCTGATCGTTGGTGCCGCGCACGTAGAAGTCCGCGAGATCCTCGGGCTTCAGGCGGAACGGCGCGTCGGCCTGGATGAAGACGCGCTTGACGCGGCCGCGATCGATGAAGTCGTTGATATAGGCGCTGCCCCATCCGGCCGAGATGGTGCTGTTGACGTCGGCGATATTCACGCCGAGCGCCTGTGCCTTGTCCTGATCGACATCGATCTTGAGCTGCGGCTGGTCGGGCAGGCTGTTGGGCCGCACGCCCGCCAGCCGCGGATCCTTGGCCGCCATGCCGAGCAACTGCCCCTGCGCGGCGACCAGCCGGTCGTGCCCGATACCGGCGACATCCGTCAGCTCGAAATCGAAGCCGGTCGCGTTGCCCAGTTCCTGGACCGAAGGCGGGATGATCGTGAAGATCAGGCCGTCGCGGAAGCCAGCGAAGGCACCCATCGCACGCGCCGCGATCGCAGGCGCGCGGTTGGCGGAACCCTTGCGGTCTTCCCACGGCTTCAGGCGGACGAAGGCGAGGCCGGCATTCTGGCCCTGGCCGGTGAAGCTGAAGCCCGACACGGTGAACACGCCGGCGACATTCTTGCCTTCGTCCTTGAGGAAGTGATCGCGCACCTGCGCCAGTGCCGCATCGGTGCGCGACGTAGTGGCACCCGGAGGCAGGTTGACGAGGCTGAAGGCGTAACCCTGGTCCTCGTCGGGCAGGAAGCCGGTCGGCAAGCGGTAGAACAGGAAAGCGAGGCCGGCGACGATCACCGCGAACACCACGAAGGCGCGCGCACGGTGATGCTCCACATAGCGCACGCCATTCTGATAGCGGTCCGCGTTGCGGTCGAAATTGCGGTTGAACCATCCGAAGAAACCGGTGGAGGCGCGATCATGCGCGGCGCGCGGCTTGAGGATGGTGGCGCACAAGGCCGGGGTCAGGACCAAAGCGACCAGCACCGACAGCGCCATCGCCGACACGATCGTGATCGAGAATTGGCGATAGATCGCGCCGGTCGAGCCGCTGAAGAAAGCCATCGGCACGAACACCGCGGCGAGCACGGTCGCGATGCCGACCAGGGCGCCGGTGATCTCGTCCATCGACTTGCGCGCGGCTTCCTTGGGCGAAAGGCCCTCGGTCTCGATCAGGCGCTCGACATTCTCGACCACGACGATCGC
>Ga0070658_10005132_pt1 | contig 10661 bp, 11 predicted proteins | sample KBSC13metaG_FD_64664 | JGI IMG/M metagenome (GOLD analysis project Ga0070658, IMG submission 64664) | Corn rhizosphere microbial communities from Kellogg Biological Station, Michigan, USA - KBS C1-3 metaG | ecosystem: Host-associated > Plants > Roots > Rhizosphere > Soil ... | reverse complement strand
GGGTTCCGCGTGACGACGAACACGACGATCTTCAAGGAGACGGAGATCACCGACGTCATCGAGATGATGCGTTACCTCACCGACGAGGTCGGCATCGACGGGATGCTCGTCGCTCCCGGATACCAGTACTCGCAGATCGACCCGGCGCTGACGATGACGCGCGCCGAGCACGAGGAGAAGTTCCGCACGCTCCGCATCGCAGTGCGCAAGCACGGCTATCGCTGGCTCGCAACGCCCATCTATCAGGACTTCCTCACCGGTGAGCGCAAGCTGTCGTGCGCGCCGTGGGGATCGATCACGCGCAACCCGTACGGCTGGAAGGGCCCGTGCTACCTGCTCACGGACGGGATCTTCCCGACGTACGAGGCGCTGCTCGAAGGCATGGACTGGGACTCGTACGGGCCGGGCAACGACCCGCGCTGCGAGCACTGCGGCATCCACTCCGGCTTCGAGCCTTCCTCGGCCTTCGAATCGTCGAAGAGCCTCAGAGAGACTGTGCGGAGCGCGGCGTGGACGCTGACGGGTTGACCTTCGCCGTCGCGACAACCGCGGAGGAGCGCGTCGCGAAGCGGCTCGGCCTGCGCACTGCACGTGTCGGCGTGCGTGCGGCCAACGGCGTGCCCGATGCGCGGCTCGTCTCGTTCGGGCTCGCAGGGTCGCTGCACGACGCGTATCGCGTCGGCGACATCCTTGATGCGACACGTGTCGTCGACGAGCGCGGCGAGACGCTGTGGGAAGGACCCGGTCTCGGTGTCGCCGGTGCGCATGCCGCGACGATTCTCGGCAGCGACGAGCTCGTGCACGACGCGGCGGAACGCCGCAGGCTGCGCGACGCGAGCGGGGCGGACGCGGTCGACATGGAGAGTGGCGTGCTCGCACGAAGCGGCAAGCTCGCCGGGGTCGTGCGCGCGGTCTCCGACGGCGCCGAGAGCGCGATCGAAGGAGTCGACTCGACGGTGCATCCCGACGGACGCACGAACGTCGTCGGCCTGCTGCGCTGGGTTGCGACCCGCCGCGGTGACGCGGTGCGCTCGATGCGCGACGCCGTCGCGGCGCTGCGCGCGCTCGAGAAGGCGGTCGCAGCATGAGCGGTCGCGTTCTCCTCGCGGCACCGCGCTCGTTCTGTGCCGGCGTCGACCGTGCGATCGAGATCGTCGAGCGCCTGCTCGAGCAGCACGGCGCCCCCGTTTACGTGCGCCACCAGATCGTGCACAACGAGCACGTCGTGCGCCGGCTCGAAGACCTCGGCGCCGTCTTCGTCGAGGACGAGTCCGAGATTCCCGAGGGCGAGTACTGCGTCCTCTCCGCCCACGGCGTCGCACCGGCCGTGAAGGAGAACGCCGAGAAGCGCGGCCTCCGCGTCGTTGACGCCACCTGCCCGCTCGTGAACAAGGTGCACGCCGAGGCGCGGCGCTACGCCGACAGCGGCCATCTCGTCGCGCTCGTCGGCCACGCGAACCACGTCGAGGTGATCGGCACGCTCGGCGAGCGGCCGGGGTCGACCGTCGTCATCGAGTCGCCCGAGCAGGCGCGCGAGCTGAAGACCGACAAGCCGGTTGCGGTGATCACGCAGACGACGCTGTCACTCGACGACGTCGCGCCGATCGTCGACGCGCTCGCAGGGAGCCAGGGCAGCCTGCGCCGGCCGCACGCCGACGACATCTGTTACGCGACGCAGAACCGGCAGGACGCCGTGAAGGCGATGGTCGCCGAAGGCGCGACGCTCGTGCTCGTGATCGGCTCGCAGACGAGCTCGAACGCCGTGCGCCTCGTCGAGGTCGCGCAGGCGGCAGGCGCGGAGGCGACGCTGATCGACGGCGAGTCGCGCCTCGACGACGCCCTGATTGCAGGGCACGAGACGATCGGCCTGACGGCCGGTGCGTCGACGCCGGAGCAGCTCGTCCAGAGCGTCGCGCGCGAGCTCTCCGAGCGCGGCTACCCCACGCTCGAGGAGATCACGGTCGCTCGCGAGCACGTCCACTTCCGCCTGCCGAAGGAGGTGGCGCGCGCATGACGAGCATCGAGGTCCCGTACTCCATCGCCGCGGCGCTCCCGACGCTCTCCGTGATGGACATCACGAACGAGGTGTCGAAGTCGGTCGCGAGCTCGGGCAAGACCGCCGGCATCGCCTACGTGACGGCGACGAGCCCGCTCTCGCTCGTCCGTGTGCAGGAACGCGAGACCGGCTTCTTCGAGGATCTCGAGTCGCTGCTCGAGCGCGTCGTCCCGGCGGGAGCCGCGTCGCGCGAGCGGCTCGTCCACGCGCTCCTCGGCTCCCGCACCGAGCAGGTCCCGTTCAGCGAGGGCTGCCTGTGCACCGGGCAGTGGCAGCGGATCATGCTCTTCTCGCTCGATGCGGAACACGGGAACGCCTGGTCGCTGACCCTGCTCGGCTGAGCCGAGACCGCAACCTGGTCTAAACCAGGTTGCGGTCGTCGGGGTCTGTAACGTCTGAGCTGATGCTTGTCTTGACAAGAGCCGACGTCGAAGAGCTCCTCGATCTCGACGAGCTCGTCGGCGCTCTCGCCCGGGCGCACGAGGAGCTCTCATCCGGCACGGTCTCGATGCCGCCGCGCATCGCGGCGTTCGCGGCGGACGGCCTGCTCGGTGCGATGCCGGCCTACCTCCCGTCCGCGGGGCTCGGGTGCAAGCTCGTCTCGCTCTTCCCGCACAACACCGACCGGCCGACGCACCAGGCGGCGATCGTCCTCTTCGATCCTGCGAACGGCTCTCCGGTCGCGCTGATGGACGGGACCTACATCACCGCGACGCGCACGGCCGCGGCAGCGGCTCTCGCTGCGCGCCTGCTCGCGCGGCCCGACGCGAAGGTGCTCGCCATCATCGGCTCCGGCGTGCAGGCACGTTCGCACGCGCGCGCGTTCTCGCACATCCGGGAGTGGGGGGAGATCCGTATTGCAGGACGTGACCAGGCAAAGGCGGCAGCACTCGCAGCCGAGCTCGGCGTCGTGCACGCGCCGTCGTTCGAAGCCGCCGTTCGCGGCGCGGACGTCGTCGCGGCGACGACGCACTCTGCCGAGCCCGTCGTGATGGCGGAGTGGGTCGCGCCCGGGACCCACGTCAGCTCGGTCGGCTACAACGCCCCCGGCTCGGAGCTCGACCCCGCGCTCGTGCGCGCGTCCACGATCGTCGTCGAGTCGCGGGAATCCTCGTTCGCGCCACCCCCGGGTGGAGCCCCGGAGCTTGCCGGCGTCGACCAGGCCCACGTCTCGGAGCTCGGCGAGCTCGTCTCGGGCGAACGGCGCGGCCGAGCCACCCCGATCGAAATTACTCTGTACAAGTCGGTCGGCGTTGCCGCGCAGGATCTTGCGGCAGCGGCGCTCGTCTTGACCGCCGCGCGTGCGCGGAATGTCGGACTCGAGTTTGATTTGGAGGAGATCCCCGCATGACTGAATTCAGCCCCGGCCTCGCAGGCGTCGTCGCCTTCGAGACGAAGATCGCGGAGCCCGACAAGGAGGGCGGCGAGCTCCGGTATCGCGGCGTCAACATCGAAGACCTCGTCGGCAAGGTCCCGTTCGAGCAGGTGTGGGGGCTTCTCGTCGACGAGTCGCTCGAGCCCGGCCTCCCTGCGGCGTACTGCGAGCTCGAGTACCGCACCGGCGGCTACATGTCGGACCTGCAGGCCGCACTCGCCGGGCTCAGCGGCAAGTGGAAGCTCGGCCAGCTGATCGACATCGACGACGAGCAGGCGCACGACGACCTGCGCAGGCTCTCCGCCGCCGCACTCTCGATCGTCGCCCAGTCCGCGCGCGGCGCGGACAAGCCGCCCATTCCCGAAGACGTCGTGATGGAAGGTCACACCGCGGCCGAGCGCTTCCTGCTCGCCTGGCGCGGCGAGGTGAACGAGGCGCATGCGAAGGCGATCGACACGTACTGGATCTGCACCGCCGAGCACGGGCTGAACGCGTCGACGTTCACGGCGCGCGTCGTCGCGTCGACGGGCGCCGACTGCGGCGCTGCGCTCGCATCCGCCGTCGGTGCACTCTCCGGCCCGCTGCACGGCGGCGCGCCCGCGCGCGTGCTGCCGATGCTCGACTCCGTCGCGGAGATGGGCGACGCGGAGAAGTGGGTCGCCGAGGCGCTCGCGCGCAAGGAGCGGATCATGGGCTTCGGCCACCGCATCTACCGTGCCGAGGATCCGCGGTCGCGCATCCTCAAGAAGACCGCGAAGGAGCTCGGCTCCCCGCGCGTCGAGGTCGCGGAGGCACTCGAGGAGGCCGCGCACCAAGCGATCGCGAAGAAGAACCCGGACCACTCGTACACGAACGTCGAGTTCTGGTCGGCGATCGTGCTCGACGTCGCGGAGATCCCGCCGGCGCTCGCGCCCGCGATGTTCGCGTGCTCGCGCACCGCGGGCTGGTCGGCGCACGTGCTCGAGCAGAAGCAGCTCGGCGTGCTCGTGCGGCCGTCGGCGAAGTACGTCGGGCCGGGGGCGCGCAGCCTGCAGGAGGTCTAGGGCGCCAGCTCTCCCGCCTCGATCGGCACCGTCAGCCTGTTCGCGGGCGGCGAGAGCGGGCATGCCCACGAGTCGTCCCAGGCGCACGACGGGTTGAACGCGAAGTTGAAGTCGAGGACGAGCGATTCCGCCGTGCCGCCGAGATCGGCGCCTTTCACCGTGTCGAGGAGATAGCGGCCCGCGCCGTACGTCTCGTGGCCGCTCGTCGCGTCGCGGAACGGCAGGAAGACGCCGCCGCCGTACGCGTCGAGCCAGTAGAGCTCGAGCGCGTGCTCGCCGAACCGCGCACGGGCGAAGCGCGTGAAGCGCGTGACGCTCCCCGCGCTGCCCGCGATCTCGAGCGCGGCCGGCTCGACCGGCTCGACGGCAGCCTCGAACCGGAGCGCCGGCTCGTACGGGAAGTACGCCGGCTCGCCGCCCGGGCGCGGCGACTGCGGGTGCGTGCGATAGAGCTCCGAACGCACCGCGCACCAGTGCTCCCACGCGGCGCGTGGATCGTCCGAAGCGCGCACCTCCGCGTAGAGCGCGAAGACGCGCCGCTTCCAGTCGAGGAGTGTCAACTCGTCTAGATTCATGGCGTGGACGACCTGCTGGAGTATCGCGACCGCTTCCCGATCCTCCACGACTGCACCTATCTGATCAACCACTCGCTCGCCGCGATGCCTGCGGCCGCGGAGGGCCGGCTGCTCGAGTACGCGCGCATGTGGCGCGAGCGCGGCATTCGCGCGTGGGGCGAAGGCTGGTGGGAGATGCCGATCACGGTCGGCGACCAGGTCGGGCGGATCATCGGCGCGCCGGCCGGCACCACGGTGATGCACCAGAACGTGACGATCGCGGAAGAGATCGTGCTCTCGTGCTTCCGCCGGCCCGGCGCGCGCAACCGCGTCGTCTACGAGGAGGCGAACTTCCCGTCGGTGCGCTACCTCTACCAGGCGCAGCCCGATCTGGAAGTCGTCACGTGCCAGAGCAGCGAAGAGATCGTGTCCGCCATCGACGAGCGCACGCTGCTGGTCCCGATCAGCCATGTGCTCTTCAAGAACGGCGAGATCCAGGACATCGGGCCGATCATTCGCCGCGCGCACGAGGTCGGCGCCTATGTCGTGCTCGACTGCTACCAGTCCGCCGGCGTCGTGCCGTTCGACGTGACCGCGCTCCATGTCGACTTCGCCTGCGGCGGCAGCGTCAAGTGGCTGTGCGGTGGGCCCGGCGCGGGTTGGCTCTACGTCCGGCCGGATCTTGCGGAGACGCTCGAGCCCACGTTCGTCGGGTGGCAGGGCCATGCGCGCCCGTTCGCATTCGAGCCGGAGCTCGAGTACGCCGCCGGCGCGCGGCGCTTCCTCACCGGCACGCCGAACGTGCCCGCGCTCTACGCCGCGACCGCCGGCTACGACGTGATCGAAGAGGTGGGCGTCGACCGGATCCGCGAGCGCTCGCTCGCGCTGACGCAGCTCCTGATCGACCTGCTCGACGCGGCGGGCTTCGAGATCGGCTCCCCGCGCGAGCCGGAGCGCCGCGGTGGCACCGTGCTCGTCCGCACGCCCGACAATCCCGCGGTGCACAAGGAGCTCGGCGAGCGCAACATCATCTGCGACTTCCGCCCCGATGCGGGAGTCCGGCTCGGGCCGCACTTCTACAACACCGAGGACGAGTTGCGGCACACGGTCGAGGAGCTCACGGACATCGTCGAGACCGGCGCCTACGCGCGCCACCAGGGCGCCGCGGCGCGCTTCTGACCTACGTCTGCGTCGGGCAGAACTTGTCGCCCTGCGACAGGCGAAGCTGCAGCGCTTTCATCTCGGACTCGAACCGCATCTTCGCCTCGTCGTTCGGGTCCCACCGGCCTGGATCCGCGACGGTCGCGACGAGGTTCGGCGTCACGCCCGGGCCGAGCACGTTGAGGCGGTACGCCTTTCCGTCGCCCGCGGGACGCCTCGGCCGGCCCGGCAGCGACACGTCGTTCGTCGGCCAGAACGAGTAACAAAAGACGCCCGTGGGGTTGCGGAAGACGATCGACGTCTCGCGCTTCCAGCCGCTGCCATAGGCGGAGTCGAGCGTGTCGATGGTGAGGCTTCGGCCGTACCGGTCCTGCGGCGCGCCCGTGCCCTTGACCGTATGGAAGCCGTACACGGGAACCCCGCCGTAGGTCATCCGCCCGAACAGGTTGTGGGCTTCGCCGTTGAACGCCCAGTCGGCATGGAGCTCGACCTCTGCGATCGGGCCCGTCCAGTGCGAGACGTCGAGCTCCCAGTCGGTCTGACCCGCCTTGTACGGCGGGTAGCCGCGGTGCGGCAGGTTCGGCTGCCAGCGCTGGACGGCCCAGTAGGAACCGTCGGAGCCCTTGCACGCTGCGACGACGGCCGCCAGCGGCGGGCCGTCGTACGCCCGGCACTCGTGCCCGAACGCGCGCCACACGGTGTGCCCGTACGTCTCCCAACCGCCCGTCCAGTCGATCGTGAAGCGCACCTGCGGCACGGCCGGGTTCGGCGTCAGCGCGTTCACCGCGCCCCAGACGAGGACGTGGCGCGTCCGCCCCTGCGCGCGGTAGGTCACGAGCGCGCGCTTCCCGTCCGGCGAGACCGCGAGCCGGACGTTCGACGCGTTCAGCCCGATGCGATCGGAGGCCCGGGCGGCAGGCGCGGCGACGAGGATCGAGCTCGCGACGAGCGCAGCGAAGATTCTCATTTACAAGGAGTCTTCTACCCATTCGGGGGAGGCTGACACCGGGCTTCCCGGCCGATGGATCCGTATGGCCCGGCCCGTCATTGCGGTGTTCGCTGCAACCGTTGCGCTTTCGCTGGCCGGCACCGCCTCCGCGGCGCAGCTGATCGACCGCAACGCCACCGGCGTCCAGATCAGGGCGAACGCGAAGGGCGAGGCGATGCTCACGTACCACAAGGGCAGCGCCGTGAAGCACGTTCTCGTGTGGGGCGCGCTCAACGCGTTCACGCCGCACGAGGGCGGCCACCAGACGAAGTTCAAGCTCGACTACTCGGGCGGCTGGGGCACGAAGCACACCGTCTACTGGAAGCACTTCCCCGGCAGCTGCGGCCGCTACGACGGTCCCGCGCTCCCGAACTTGGTCGCTGCGTGCAAGTCGCCGGACGGCTCGTACTGGGCCGCGCAGAGCTGGCCGCAGCCGCTCCCGAACCTCGGCTTCACGCCGTGGTCGCCGGAGCTGCGCGCGAACTGGCTCGAGGTCTCGCACTGGACGGGTGAGATCGCAAAGCTCGAGACCGGATCGAACTGGGTCTACGGCGGCCGCTTCGAGGCGCTCTTCGGCCGTTTCACGTACCTCGGCACGCCGGTCTACGGGTTCGGCACGACGCGCTACGGTGCGCCGACCGACGGCTTTGGCAGCCTCGTGTATCTCGACACGTACAACTCGATGTACGGTCAAGGCTGGCGTCGCGAGAACTCCTTCGTCACTCACAACCCGACGGGCGTCTTCTGTTACGGCTTCTACTCGTTCGATCCGACGAAGGGCGGCTACAAGCACCCGCCGGGGTGGACGGCGAGGCGCGGGCCCGGCACGGGCGAGAAGTACCGCCTGCTCGCCAGTGGCCCGGGCGTGACGCCGAACGTCGGCGCGATGATCGACGGGTTGCATCCGTTCGACAAGGCGAACCCCGCCGACGTGGCGTTCCAGGCGCAGCAGACGCAAGTCCTGCAGTCCTGGGGCGACCGGCTCTGCCAGGCCGGCCTCTCCTAGTCCTCGCGGTACTCGCCGCTTCGCTCACGCTCGTCTCGACGGTCGGGGGCGCAACGGGGCCGGTCGTCACCGTCACGCAGACGGTCGCGGGCCTGAACGACGTCGTCGCCGGGGGCTTCGAGCCGCCCGACGTGACCGTCGCTGCGGGACCGGGCTTCGTCGTCGAGATGGTGAACCTCGCCGAGAGCGTCTGGCGGACGGGCAGCGGCGCGCCGCAGCTCGTGCAGACCCGCGATCTTGCGGTGCTCTTCGGCAGCGGGAGCGACCAGCTCACGGATCCGCGGGTCCTCTATGACGCGACGAGCGGCCGCTGGTTCGCATCGATCTCCGATGTCGACGGCAAGGACGTCCTGCTCGCCGTGTCGACCGGCTCCGACCCGACCGGCACGTGGACGGTGACCTCGTTCGACGCGGCCGCGTGCGCGGACCAGCCGCGGCTCGGCATCGCGGACGACATCGTCGTCCTCACCGCCGACCTGTTCGACGACTGCGAGGCGCGCGGCGCGCGGGCGCTCGGCAACGAGATCTGGACCGTGAACAAGGCGCAGCTCCTCGCGGGCTCGACGACGCCCGCGTTCTCGGTCTTCGGGCCGACGCCCGAGTACTCGAGCGTCGCGCCGGTGCAGTCGCTGTCCCCGACGGCGACCGAGTACGCCGTGGCTGTCGACGATCGCGTTTCGCGCGTCGTGCACGTTATGGCGATCGACGGCGTGCCGCCGTCGCCCGTCACCGTGCGTGAGACCGCCACGCCGGCGATCAGCCTGCTCGCACGGCCACCTGCAGCCGCCCAGCCGCAGTCGGGCGGACTTCGGCCTCCGATCGCGACGAACGACAACCGCATCCTCGACTCCGTGTGGGAGAACGGGAAGCTCTGGTTCTCGGCGAACGCGCGCTGCGTACCCGCGGGCGACTCGCTCATCCGCACGTGTGCCCGCGTCGTCGAGCTCGCGACCGAGACGGGCACGGTGACCTGGGACCAGGACATCGGCGTTGCCGGCGCGCACGTCTTCTTCCCGGCGGTGCGGCCCGACGGCGACGGGAACCTCGTGATCGTCGCCGGCGAATCGGGGCTGAAGGTGCTGCCGGAGGTGATCGTGCTCGGGCGGACGCCTGACGGCGCGCTTACCGAGCCGCTCGTCGTCGCGCAGAGTGCGGGCGTCTATCGCGGCGACCGGTACGGCGACTACTTCGGTGCGGCGCGCGATCCGCTCGATCCGCACACGGTGTGGATCGGCGGCGAGGCGGGCACGGACGTGCCGTCCGGCAGCGGCTGGGCGACGACGGTCGCGTCGGTGGTCGTCACTGGTGCAGGCGCCATTCCGCCGACGGTTGCAGGCACCGCACCGCCGGGTGTGCGCGCCATCGCCGTCCTCGCCCGCATCGGCGGGCCGGTGCGTCTCGCCTATCGGGCGCTCGACGACGGCAACGCAGTTCGCACGCGCGTCGTCGTGCAAAACGCGAAGAAGGCGGTCGTCTATCGCGCGAGCACGGTGCGCAGGACGCTCCGCTTCGATCAGCGCTACGTCATGGTGTGGCCGGCGAAGAAGGTGCGCGGCACGTTCACGTTCTGCGTGAACACCGTGTCGACGACGGGCATGGAGTCGCCGCCGAGCTGCGCACGGGTCACGATTCGCTGAGCAGCTCCTGCAGGCGCGCCGCGTGCGCCGGCGCGTCCGGCTTCTCGTCGTGCCGGAAGTAGACATAGACCGGCTCGGTCGTCGCGCGGATCCGCGCGGAAAAGGCGTCGTCCGGCGCCTCGCGCCGGCGGAGGTAGCGAAACGGCGCGGGGTGGTCGAGGTCGTTGACGCGGACGGCGTTCGCTTCGGCGAGCCGCTCCTCGATCCCGTCCCACGACGGGTGCTCGAGGTCGAAGGCGAGGCGGAGCCCCGGGTCGAGCGAGCCGAGCAGCAGCTCGATCAGGCCCTCGTCGCGCGTGTTCTTGAGGGAGACGCGCACCGGCCCGAGGCGGTCGCCGAGCGCGCGCATCCGCTCGCCGAAGATGTCGAAGCTGCGGGTGTGGTTGCCGGGCAGCTTCGGTGCGAACTCGAAGCCCTCGGGCGCCTGCGCGGCCCAACGGTGGAACTGCTCCTCCGCCGGCAGCCGGTAGCCCGTCGTGTTCAGCTCGACCGTGGGAAAGCGCTGCGCGTAGAAGGCGAGGAAGGCGGCCGGGTCGGTGCCCGCGGGGTAGAAACCGGGCCGCCAAGACGGATACGACCAGCCCGAGGTGCCGACCGAGACCCTCGCTAGGGTGGGCGGTTCTTTGGCCACAATCGCAACAGTGACACTTCCGGTCGAGACCTTCACCGAGGAGGAGCAGGCGCGGCTCGCGCCGCACTTCACGAACCTCGATCGGCCCGTCTTCGGCCTCGTCAATCTCCCCGAGACCGTCAAGGGCGCGCTCTTCGCCCGCTACTCGCGCTACGCGGGCACGCTGCGGCGGCTCTTCCTCGACGAGTTCGCGGACTCGGTGGGGGAGGT
>Ga0070658_10005131_pt1 | contig 10661 bp, 13 predicted proteins | sample KBSC13metaG_FD_64664 | JGI IMG/M metagenome (GOLD analysis project Ga0070658, IMG submission 64664) | Corn rhizosphere microbial communities from Kellogg Biological Station, Michigan, USA - KBS C1-3 metaG | ecosystem: Host-associated > Plants > Roots > Rhizosphere > Soil ... | reverse complement strand
CAGACATCCAGAACGGTGACGCCGACCACAGCGGCCGTCGCCGCAGTGACCCGGCTTTTCCCCTTGGTGCCGGCTTTGAATGCGCCGCCCAGAAGGCTGAGGTCCATCGCATCGCCGCCCACACGCGCCCAGAGCCACCCGGTCGGGCGGGGATTGGTGAGAATGCCCACGCCGCTCATGATCTCCCGCAAACCAAGGGCACGGATCAGCGCGCAGTTCTCCGGCTTCTCCTCAATTCCGATCCAGCGTGCCAGACGGCGGGGCGCGACCATCTGAACCGTTCCCAGGCCGAGACTGAACCAGCCGAGAAAACCGGCCCACCGTTCGGCATTTGCTATCGTCTCTTTGCTTCCTGAGCGTAACTGTTCCGCCATTGAAAACCTCCTTCGCTAGTTGCATCCCTGCCCCTCTTACCTTGATGTGCATCATGCTGTCGAACCAGGTTCGACTACTGCGCCCGCATACGATGCATGGCATAACCGAAAAGGGCCAGAGTGATCGCACCCAACGCCAATTTTCCTACGGGCAGGGCCGACGTACGCTCGTGCGCGGTCGTCTCCGGGCTGACCTTCCTGAAGAGGAATGGGAGGATCAAAATTTCATCTGCCCTGGCCTATAACCACCATTACGACGTCTGGGGAGATGCATTCTAGTAGCTAAGTAATACTTTTATGCCCTCTATTAGGTTTACGCGCGCTGCGCGGGTTCCGTGTACGTGTAGTCGGGCGAAGACATCGCCCCCGACAAAATAGAAGCCCCCATTCCACGCAGGCCGGAGTGGCACTTACGGTATAGTGGTGGGAGATCCGGAAGGACGGGCGCGTAGCAGTGACCACGGATCCGCCGGAGAGTTATATCTTGATAAAGGGCCGCTCTGTATACGATGTGTATACGGGCGGCATGTAGACTGTGCATGTCTGGGAGGGAGATGGGGGTTGTTGGGCCACGGGCAACGAATCAGATCTGTTTCGTTCAATCGCTTCCAGAGGGCGATCTTCGATACGAGCCGCTCGCCGCCTTATCTGTATTGGGTTGTCCATCAAAACGGTGTGGAGCAAGAGGCTCCGCGCCACAAAGGAAAAGTCTCGATGCGTATCTACTCCGCTCTGTTTCTGGCAATGGCTTCTCTGACACTGCTGTCTTCCGAAAGCGCGCATTCCCAGGTTCTCTTCTCCAACCTTCCGTTCGATTCCGCGAACGGCGCGGCAATCGTCGCGGGATCTTCCGCCACCTCGGGCTACAACGAACAGAGTATTCAGTTCACACCTTCCGTTACCGCCAATCTTGGAAGTGTTCAGGTGCCTTTTCTGCGCGTTACCGGTGCGAACGATGCCGTCACCATTGGGATCTATACCAGCTTCGCCAACCATCCCGGAACACTCCTGGCCAGTCAAACGATTCCTGCGAATACGATCTCCTCCTTCACGACGGGCTCCCTCTTTACCGTCAACTTCGGCGGTTCGCCTCTTCTGACAGCCGGCACGCTCTATTTCGTCGATGCCACCACCACCGGAACCACGTTCGATGGCTGGGTCAATAATGCATCCAACACCTTCTATCCAGCCGCCTTTCGCACCAATCCAACAAGTGCCTATACCCTGACCAACGGAAGGATGGGACTTCAGGTCAATGGCGCTGCTACAGCCACTCCCGAACCCGGCAGTATGGCTCTACTTGCGGGCCTCAGTATCTCAAGCGGCATGCTCCTCAAACGCCGCCGAAGGTAAGCCAGGAAACTATACTTTCACGGCCCTTAACGATAGATCTACTCTTAAGCTCCGACAGTACCTGTCTTGACTTCTCCGGCTCGTTTGTAGTTGGCGAAGATGACACCGCCTGGCGTTACCAGACTCTCCGTTAAGGTAAAGGCCGCAGGACTGGTGCCCTCACCGAACAAACGCTTCCCCGTACCGAGCGTGATCGGAAAAGTTTTGAGCCATAGCTCATCGACCAGATCGTGCTTGAGCAGTGACTGGACCAGGTTCCCGCTCCCGTGAACCTGGATATCCGAACCTTCCGACTCCTTCAGTTTTTTTATGTCCTCTACGCTTTTCAGGACGACCGAGTTTTTCCACTCCGCCTTGTCCATGGACCTGCTCATGACATACTTGGTGACATCGTTGATGCCCGGCCAAACGTCTGCGTGTTCCGGCCAGTAGGCAGCAAAAATCTCGAAGGTTTTCCTGCCCAGAAGCAGATCCGCGGACTTCATCTGTTTTGCCATGATCTCGCCGGCCGCGTTGTCCGCTTCGGCGAAATACGGCGCAGCCCAGCCACCGTATGGGAAGCCACTGGAGGTGTCTTCCTCTGGTCCGCCCGGCGCCTGCATGACTCCGTCTAAGGTCATAAATGATAGGACGATTATTTTTCTCATGGTTCTTTCTCGCAGTTCGGTAGTGATGTATCTAGGCTTCGCGCTCAACCGCGACGGGCTGCCTCGATGGCAGCGATGTCGATCTTTTTCATCTCCATCATCGCATCGAACGCGCGTTTGGCGGCATCGGGATCAGGGTCGGTTATCGCCTGACTCAGCGCGACCGGCGTGATCTGCCAGGACAGTCCCCACTTATCCTTGCACCAACCACACGCGCTCTCTTCGCCGCCATTACCGACGATGGCGTTCCAGTAGCGATCCGTCTCCGCCTGATCCTCAGTGGCGACGTGAAACGAGAACGCTTCGCTGTGCTTGAACACGGGTCCGCCATTCAGCCCGAGGCAAGGAATTCCCATCACCGTAAACTCGACCGTCAACACATCCCCTTGCTTCCCGGACGGAAAGTCTCCCGGAGCGCGGTGCACTGCGCTGACGGCGGAGTCAGGAAAGGTTTCGGCGTAAAATCGCGCCGCCGCCTCGGCGCCTCCATCGTACCACAGACAGATCGTGTTCTTTGCCGGCATTACCATATCATCTCTCCTTCTTGATAAGTTACTCGAAGCCGGACCAGTCCGGTGCGTCCGAAGTCACCGGGCATCCGTTCAGCAGACGTTTTTCGCGTGCTAAAACGCCGTCAAACTCCTGATGACTTCTCGTCTGGCGGTTGTGACGGTCTTCGAGCGGGACAGCCGAAGCGCGCTTTGACCATCCTACGTTACCTTCACTACCTGATCGAATGTCGGAACCGGAAACCATGGAACCAAAATACAACAAATCGTCCAGGAGATTTCCCAACAGTGGTCTGAGCGATATCTTCTCTGTTAAGTCGCCCGAATTAGAATCGAGGACATTTCGCCAGGATATCGCAGAAACATGTAGACTTTTTGCTCTGCGATCCCTACTCCCTCCGGCCTCTACTCGGGATTGAACTCCACAATTCCAGCCATCAAGCCCATCAAGCCGCCAAGCAGGAACTTACTCGCTGAATGTCGAACGGAGAATGAACAGTTCAATTTTTGCATGGTATCCTTGCATGTTGAGTGCCATGCTGCGCAAGGTCGCCGTAAGCAATGGTTCGGTCACTTGTAGTGTGGGGGTTAGAGGACATATGTTACCAGATACGCAAAAAGACGGACCGGATAATCGGTGGAAAAGCAGTTTGTCTGCCAGCAAGGGCTGGTTCGATTTCACCATCGCATCGCTCGTAGTTGCGACCGCTGTTATGTGCGTAGTGGTTGGCTTGGTCACCAAGAGTTTTGTGCTCTTTCTTTTTTGCGCAGCCTGCGTTGCGGCCGGTTTCCTGGTCGGTTTCCTCTTTGGCTTCCCACGCGTGGTACAAGGTGGATTGACTCAAGAGGATGCAGTTCAGCCCGGTGCAACTCCAACCACAGTTCCGAGTATTAGCCTTGGCGTCAACTCGAATTTAGGCAAAGTTTCCGATTTTGTGACGGCAACGATCGTCGGCCTGAGCATAGCCAATCTCAATCAATTTCCATCTTTCCTCAGGCGTATTGTGAACTTTGTGGCTCCTGGAGTAGGAATCACTCGGTCGCCTGCTGAATGCAGGGTCATAGTCTTGGCTGCACTACTCTACTTTACGATTAGCGGTTTTTTGTATGGCTATGTAGTTACCCGCACCTACTTGTCACGCGACTTTTCCTTCTTCGATAGGAACATTGTCAAGTAGTAGTCTGCGCTCCGCCCTCTGAGGGCATCTCTCCCTACACTTCCAGGTCTATCGGTTCCCTCGGGAGGCACCGAGAAACTGTTGGCGATTCACGAGCCATCCAACAGAATGAGCAGTGGCGTACCCAGGAATAGTTATCCGCAGAGACATAACCATAATATGCCGATCAGAGCGGCACTTCGATCATACGCCCGCTGGAAGAGAGCGTCAGGCGAAAGGCAGTCGGGACCTGGCCGTGCGAGGGCCGGAAGATAAACTGTGCGGTCATGGTCGCTCCCACCGGAAGATCGCCCGACCATGTTTTATTGGTCGCCTTGTCGATCAGGTCGCGCATGCCGCCCACGGTGGAGCCGTCCTGCATCACCAGTTCCGGAGTCGTATACTGCCAGCCCCAACGCGCGGGCAGAAGCATTGCGTTCGTGACCTCGACGGAGACGACACACAGCGGTTGATCGCCTTTGTCCACTCCTCCCACCGTGCTGACCTCCGAAACGCCGAGCACTTTCATACGGTAGAGATCGAAGTCAAAGGATTGATTCTTCGTTGCTTTGGCGCGATCGGACAGCGTGAAGCCGTCCGGACTGAAGGTAGATTGCATCTTTCCGAGATGCGACTTCAAGTCGTACCAGGCGATCTTCGCCCTATTCTCATGGTAAAGTCCCACGCGCAAAGGGTCGAACATGGCGGGGATTCGAATGACGTAATCAAACGGAAGGGACTGCCCCTTGCGCAGATTGGCGTGCACCGGATTGTGACTCTGGGGATCGAAGGCGCCGGCAAACTTAAAGGTTCCCTTGCCCTGCCCCTCCCAGATTCGGACACTCATTAATCCAGAACTGGAGAGGGGCAACACCACGGCGGAAGGATTCTTCAGCGCTCCATGGAGGATAAGCAGCTTTTTCCCGGCTCCGGCTACGATATTTTCCGATGTGTTCGGGTAGGTGGCGCTCACGTCCGCGGAGGAGAGGGTCACGACGCGCAGGGTGCCCGTATCGATCTTCTCTTTTGAGCCGGAGATCACAGTCTCAAAGCCCATGGTAAAGGGCGCCCCCAGTTGTGCCGTAGCTTTGAACGGTTTGGGTGGCGTCTGTACGCCTTGACAGACGCATGCGAGGAGAACAGCGAGTGCAAACATCGATTTGCCTTTCCCATGAGCCTCATGGCATTGTCATGAAACGAGAAGGGTTCCCAGCGTACCGCCTGCCTCAATATCCCATCTGGTCCTGGCGGCGCATCTCTTCTTCGTGATCTGCGTCGAGTATTCTGTTCATCTCTGCCATCACCGACTGCGCCCTGTCTGGTAAAAGCAAGGGCAGGATGGGACCACAACGGATGCCTGAGCCGAAGGTCCGATCAAGTTCAGCCATCTCCCGGGCGGGGCCGCTATCATAGACGAACATCAAGAAGTCGAAAATCTCCGCGCATAGGCTTCGCAGGAACGCCAGTGTATCCGCATCGTGCAGAACGTCTGTGTGTGGTATCAAGGCGCTACGAAGACGAACGCCGAATGAGAACCAGGAGGAGGTCGGCGTTCTCTCCATCTGCAGCGCCCGCCCGGCCTGAGCGAAATGCTTCTCTGTGATCTGAATCACCTGTTGGATAACGGCTGCAACCGCACTATCCTCTTCCTGCGCCGTCGCTCCCCCCGGCCTCTTGGAGTTCTGAATGATGGCTCGCATTTCGTCGATGTCCATGGCGTTCCGATGGTATCCCTTCTTCCGATGCTAGAATGGTTCTATTTGCCAGGTCTTCCTCCTGCCTGATCGCCCCTCAATAAGCCAGGCGGTTCAGGAGTTCCACTCCACACCCTTCCAGGATCTCTTTGCTGTCGTCGTCTGAGAGGCGCACCAGGGTCTGCTCGTCGTAGGAGCCTCCAAAACCGATCAGAAACTCATAGACGGTACGGTAGATATAGTAGGTTTGACACTCCGGGCACTGCTTTAACGACAGCCTAGATTGGTCCGGACGGAAGTCACGTACAAACACCAATTTTTCTGCGGCCTCCGGAAGAGAGGTATCGCCCTCCTCCGCCTGAACATGCTGCTCGGCCTGCTCCCAATCGCCAAGTGGAGAACAGAGACTGCACTTGAGATGGCGCGCTGTCGTTTCCTCGGACATCGAATTTGCCTTTCCATCACGGAGTATACACGATCCCCTGAATGGCGGGCGCCAGCGATTCGATCTCCCCGATCCCGGTCAGCCCCGCGTCCGTGCGGATCACGATGAGGAAGTCATCGTAGGAACCGTCGAAAATCTCGATGTTCGGATCATCGATGCGTAAGTGAATCGCCTCTACGTCCGTGATGACCATGCCGTTTTCTCCTCTTCATGCAGGCAAATGGGCCGCCATGCACGAATTTAAGCGTAATTCCGGCCGTAAGCCTGCATCTGCCCCTGGGATTGTCGCACTCAGTGTTATACACTAAACGAGCGCGCGTATCCTTCCGAAGCCGGGCAAGCGATGCGATTCCGGAGATACATCATGCAACAAGCAGAGAGAAGGAGACGATGTCGATGCGTGTCATGACCGACGAACAGCGGCTTTTCTTTGAGACGAACGGCTATCTGGTGATCCCCAACGCGCTCTCGCCGGAAGAGTTGGCGAGCGTGCGGGCGGCGGCGGATCGCGCCGAAGCCGTCTGGCGCGCCGACACCGCTCGCCTCGGCAGTCGTGGGGCCAATCTGGAACAGGTGCAGGCGCCGATCGAGTACGATCCGGCTCTGCTCGATCTCCTGGTGCATCCGAAAGTCTTTCCGATCGCCTGGGAACTGTTGGGCGACGACATCTCCATGATCGACAACGACTATTTCATCACCCCGCCGCATAGCCGGAGCCACGCGCACTGGCATCATGATGTCGGGCAATCGGGCGTCTACCATCCCCGCTCTACGCTGATGGTCAAAGCCTTCTATCTGCTCAGCGATGTGCCCGAAGGCGGAGGCGGCACTGCGGTGGTTCCCGGCTCCCACCGCTTCCCCAACGATTTCACGCTGCCCAAAGTCGATAATCCCGACGAGATGCCGGGCCATGTCGCCCTCGCCTACCCTGCCGGAACCGCCTACCTGTTCAATGGCCGTATCTACCACGCTGCGCTCAACAACCGCACCGACTTCCCGCGTCGCGCCCTGATCTACAACTACGGCCACTTCTGGATGAAAGTGTGGCAGGGCTACGCTCCGACCGAACAGACGCTCGCCCAGGCGAAGACCCGCGTGATGCGCCAACTCCTGGGGATCGGCGACGCCTACGGAACCTCACTGGGAGGCTGCACCGATTTAGACGAACCCGGAATCTAGTTCGACACATATTCCAGCCTCGGCGATCGCAACATCGTGAAGCGGCTGCAGGTTTCGGTCCGTATTCCCTACAAATGGCATCCGGATCGTCCGTTGCAAGGAGAGTGCTATGCGTTCAGAACCATCCTTCCCGCATAATGCGTGGCAGCGCAGATTGTGCAGGCGTCACTCCCTGGACTACACCCAGCTTCTGGGGGTGGCCTTTATGCTTCCCCCGGCGATTTGCAGCGTCTCCTGGCTTCTGCACGGCCCTCTTTGGCTCACCCTTGTTATGGGGGTGCTCTGGGGGACCAGCTTACTGGTGATAACAGCCAGTATGACGTTGGCTTTTGTGGTGACCGGCAAAGTTCGCCCTCAGGCACTGCCTCTTTCGACACGGCTGAACCTCCTCGGTATGATCGTCTTCCAGGTCGCCACACTCCTAGCCCTGTTGACGGGACACATCGATTGGGCTTTCTATCTGATGTTTGGCCTTTTAAACCTGACTGGCCTGCTCAGGGGCCAGACGCTCTCTTTTGAGGCTGCGCGGAATATCGTATTCGGGGCAGCGCTCTGCCTTGCGTTCGCGCATCATGTGGCGTGGCTGATCCTCCCCCTGGTATTTCTCCAATATCTCCAATCCTGGATCATCAAACCCCGCCTGCGGGAGAGGATAAAAGGGCTGCCAACACGCGTGGAGTATCTCGAACGCAGCCGGGAGGCGTGCGGTTCAGGAGGCGGTTGAGGGCCGCAGCCTCTTCACACGGCGTGTGAAGCCGAACTGTGGGAAGACGCGCTGATCGAACTCAAACGGCAGAGTTTTGCGCAGTCTGTGAGTCAAACCGCCGCCTTATGGAAGGCAAAAATCTATCTCGGAATGGAACGGTACCAGGAGGTGCTGGATCTGGAGGAGGAAGCCAGACGCGAGAATCTCGCTATCGAGCCTCTCCTGGCTATTGCCCATGCCCGCCTGGGCCACTGGGCCAGAGCGCTGAGTATCGCCGAGGAGGCGCTGCAAGCGAAGCAGTCCGGGGCAGAGATGGCGATGGGGCATGTCTACTTTGAAGACAAAGAGTACGAACTGGCGCTGCAATGGTACGAGGCCGCTGCAAAGCATAGAACCCAGCGCGCCGTTGCCCTGCGCGCTGCAGGCAAAACACTGGTCTGCCTGGGAGACTACCCGGAGGCACGCGCCGCCTATGTGTCGGCGATCCGGTTGACGCCCTTTGTGCGCCCGGATGATCTACTGCAGTTGGCGAAGTGCCTGCGCCATCTCCAACAGGAACGCGCCGCCATCGAGATGGAGATCCTCGCGCACGCAAAAGAGTGACAGATGCAGAAAACGAATACAGATACGAAAAGCGGACACGGATAATCCGTCGAAATGTAGATGGCAATCGGACGCAGGTATCCTATAATAGACAGTATAGCACCGTCCTATTCCTCCCTTCATCCGACCTGAATCTGGTCGGGAGAAGGGAGGTTTTTTTGATAGCACGGCAGAACTTCTGCCGCGACCATCGTCTGGCTGCTACCTCACGTTCTTCTGCAGCCAGGCTGCCAGGTCCGGAGTTTTGAAACCGGCGGGACCAGGGCCGCTTTTGAACGCGACTTTGCCGTCGGTATCGATGGCGTAGAGACGATCTGGCCAGGCGGCATAGGTGCGATTCACGATATTATCGTCGCTGTCGATGACAGAGGGCATCGTAAGTTGCAGCAGCGACGTACACTGATGCAGGTTATTCAGCCGATCCTGGACCGCGAAGGTCTGCCCGACGACACCCAGTTCCTTGCCTCCCGACTTCGTAGGAACGAAGAGGATCGAATCCGGATGCGCTTCACGAATATAGACCAGCACGAACTGGACCCGGTCTTTGTATTTCTGATAGAGCTTTTCGAGCGCGCCCGCCTGGGCGCGAAAGGGTGGTCACGTATAGCTCCCAAAAATCAGCACGACAGGCCGCTTTCCGAAGGAGTTGGAGAGCGTGATTTTGCCTTTGCCATCGTGCATCAGCAGCGAGAAGTCCGGCGCAGCCTCTCCGATCCGGGTCTGCTCGTCGATCGTCCGCTCATTGGGCGCGGGAGGCGTGATCCGCTCCCGTTCAGAGCCGATGGAGGGAAGCGTGACGGTCTCGACGGGAGTGAGATCGAAGCCGGCCGATTTCGCTGCGCCTGCCAGCGCGCGGGCGGAGGCTGTCCCTGCCGGTACTCCGAGACGCACCTCCTCCGCCGTTTTCTGGATCTGTATCTCTCCAGTGACTCCGACGCCGCGTAGGGCGTCACGAAGTTTCGCCTCGTCCTCCGAGCGGGTCACCCCCTGTACGGTGAAGCGCTGGGTCTCACTGGCGGGATCGTTGACCGACAACAGTCCATACCCGCAGGCGCGAGCCACCTTTGTCAGCGCCTCCTCCTTCACATCTCCATAGACGACCAGATTGGCGCCGCCGACTACCACGCGCGTCTCGATTTTCGAGACACCCAGCAGTTGATTCAACGCCATGCGCAGGCGCGCCACATCGGCAGGCGCCGCCGGACCGGAAGCCACAAACGCGCTGACAGGCGCGGTGGTGAAACCGGAAGGCTCCAGGACCGCGGCCAGACCGGAGGGATCGATCGCGCCACGCACCCGAAGCGCAAGGCCCCCGGCCTGCGGGGACATCTCGACCTGCTCCACTCCCGGCAGGCTCCGCAGCGTCGTGCGCAACTGTGACAGATCCGTACTCTGCACCGGACCTCTCGCCAGATAGATCCGCGTCGGCGTCTGCTTCAGTTCGAATCCGACCTTCCGCGCCGCCGTGATGATAATCGTCCCCAGAGCGGCGGCGCGCACGCGCAGCAGCGTGTTTCCGGGGATCTTTTTCACTTCGACCTGCTCGACGCCGTCTACCTTTCGGATCGCGGCCAGAAGTCTGTCCAGTTCCGCATCGGTCGGGGAGCCGACAACGATATAGCTGCCGGAAGGGGCCTGGGAGCCTTCCGCCCCGGCACCAGCCTGCGCGCGGTCACGCCTCTGCGCTGCTGCCGGCAGTGCCGAGGCAGCAACCAGCGTGATTCCCACTGCCGCGATCGCACGTATTGTCATTCCAGCGCTCTTCTTCATCACATCACTGCTCCCGGAACCAGGCCGAGGCGTTGGGCGCCAGGGTCTTGAGATAGGCCACACCACTCGAACTCGGCGCTCGCCACGAGTTGCCGGGACCTTTAAACCATTTCGCATGTCCGTCTGCCAGCGTGTAGACGCTCCCGCCATTGTGCTTGTAGCGCGCCGCGCAGTAGCGGCCCGGATTGCCCTTGCCGACGGTGCTGGCGGGAGGCATATTCGTA
>Ga0070658_10005130_pt1 | contig 10662 bp, 10 predicted proteins | sample KBSC13metaG_FD_64664 | JGI IMG/M metagenome (GOLD analysis project Ga0070658, IMG submission 64664) | Corn rhizosphere microbial communities from Kellogg Biological Station, Michigan, USA - KBS C1-3 metaG | ecosystem: Host-associated > Plants > Roots > Rhizosphere > Soil ... | reverse complement strand
GGGTCGGATTCGATCCGGTCGTACTCCCCGATCACGACCGAGCGTTCGCGCTCGAGTTCGTCCTTGAGAAAGAGCGGCGTTCGGAGCGCCGTGGCGAGCAGTGCGATCGCGGGCACCGTGCTGTCCGATGGCACGGTGAGGTAGTAGTTCACCCGCTCTTCCTGCGTGCTGGCGTTGAAGATCGCGCCAAGCTCCGAGGCGCGGGCAACGAACGCGTCCGGCTCGGGGTAGGACAGGTTGGCCTTGAAGAACATGTGCTCGTACAGGTGCGACAGCCCCTCGTACGTTGGGGACTGTGTGAACGAGCCGTTGCGTACGTTCGCCTCCACGGTGGCCAGCGGCACGCCGTGATTCTCGACGACGATAATCTCGAGCCCGTTCGGCAACGTGTCGCGCCGGATGCGTCGCTCGAGCTCGGCGCGCTGTGCGTGAATCGGACTCCACGCCGTGAAGAACGCGAGCAACGCGAGCACGGCGAGATACGTGCGCGAGTGCGTGGCCCGCGGTGGCGAATGGTCGACGCTCATGATTTCTTTCCCTGGCCCATGTCCAAACTACCCTCCAGTTCTGCTGCAGCTTCCGCTCCGCCCATCGATGCCGCGGGCCTCGAGCGGGTCGCCACAGCGCTCGCCGGCCCGCGACTGAAGCGCCACGAGCCGCTCGCGCCCTACACGACCTTCAAGATCGGCGGCCCGGCCGATCTGTACTACGAGGCAGAGACCGGCGACGCGTTGGCCGCAGCCATCCTAACCGCGCGGGAAGCTCAGGTTCCGTATTTCGTGCTCGGGCTGGGCGCCAATGTCTTGATCGCGGATAAGGGCGTGCGCGGCCTGGTCATCCGAAACGTCGCCTCGCATTTCGATTTTCACGACGACGGCCGGCTCTGGGTCGAGAGCGGCGCCGTGATGCAAAAGCTCATCCCGGAAGCCGTGCGCCGGGGCTGGTCTGGGCTCGAGCACTACGTCGGCATCCCCAGCACCGTTGGCGGCGCGATCTGGCAGAATCTGCACTTCCTGTCCCCCGCTCCGGAACGGGAGCGGACGATGTTCATCGCCGAAGTGTTCGAGTCGGCCGAGCTGCTGACCGAGGAGAGTGAGCGCCGGACCGTCGACGCGGGCTACATGAACTTCGGGTACGACGACACGATCCTGCATCACCGGAAGGACGTCGTGCTCTCGGCGACGTTCAAGCTCGAGCGCCGTGATCCGGCGATCATGCATCGCATCCTGCAGGAGAATCTCAGCTGGCGCGGCGCTCGGCATCCCTGGCTCGACTGGCACCCGAGCGCCGGTTCCATCTTCAAGAAGCTCGAAGGCGTCGGGGCCGGCCGTCTCGTCGATCAGTGCGGACTCAAGGGCTATCGCATCGGCGACGCGCAGATCTCGCACATCCACGCCAACATCATGGTGAATCTCGGTCATGCGACGGCCGCGGACGTCATTGCGCTGATCCGGCACGCGCAGACCACGGTGCGTGAGCGGCTCGGGCATTCGCTCGAGCCCGAGATCGGGTTCATCGGCGAATTCTAGCGCCCCCCAACTCAGGCCGGCTTCCGGTCGTCCGGCGGGACGAAGTTCGAGAGGAACTGTCGTTCCTGCGGTGTGAGGCTGGCGATCCCCGTCGCGTTGATCTTGTCGAGGATTCGGTCCACCTCCTCGCGATTGACGGCGTGGATGCTGTTCCGATCCACCTTCTGCCAGCCCCCCAGTACGGAGTCGGAGACTTTCGGCGTCGCGACGGCCTTGAACCGCCGGGCCCCCTGGCGGCGTTCCAGATACAGCAGGTAGAGCAGGGCACCGGCGAATCCACCGAGGTGTGCGAGGTTGGCGATCCCTCGGGTCCCGTATCCGGCAAAACCGAGGATGTCGATCGCCGCATAGATCAGGACGAGCCAGCGCGCTTCGATCGGGAGTACGCCCCAGATCAGCACCTGTTGCCGCGGCCAGAACTTGGCGAATGCCAGGCTCACGCCCATGACGGCACCGGACGCGCCGATGACGGGAACCCCAAGTACGATGGAGAAGAGCGCCCCGACGATGCCGCTGATGAAGTAGAGGGTGAGGAAGCGGTTTCCTCCCATGCGCTGCTCGACGGGCGGCCCGAAGAAGTAGAGCGCGAGCATGTTGAAGAAGATGTGCCCGAACCCGCCGTGCAGGAACATGTAGGTGACGATCGTCCACGGATGGACGAGCAACTGCGACGGGACGAACATCAGCAGCGACGTCGTGCCCGGCACCGTCTGCTGCACGAAGAACATCAGGACGTTCGCGACCAGGATGCGCAGGACCCAAGGGGTCACGGGATGATCTCCATCAGCGAGAAAGTGTCGTCGCGCGCTCGAGCGATTCGAGGGAGGCGGTCTCCTCCTCCCATGTCGTGAGCGCGACCTCGAGCCGTGAACGCAACGTCTCGAGACGTGCGCCGAGACGCGTCGCTTCTTCTACACCACTGGGACGCGTATAGAGCTCCGGGTCGTCGAGCGTCGCGGTCAGGGTGCTCACTTCTGCCTCGAGCTCCGTGACCTCGCGCTCCGCGCGTTCCGCGCGCTCGCGGGCCTGACGCAGCTGCCGTCGCGGATCCGGGCTCGCGGAGCGCTCCTCGAGCCGGGCCGTCCGCTTCTTCTCCGCCACGCGGCGCAGCGCGAGCTCCTCCGCGGCGCGAACGGACGCCGCGTGCGCGCGCTCCTCGCTGACGACCTCCCACTCGGCGAAGCTGCCGTCGAATTCGGTGATGTGCCGCTCGTGCAGGACCCACACTCTGGACGCGATCGCGCGCAGCATGGCGCGGTCATGGCTCACGAGGATCACGGTTCCCACGTAGCCCTCGATCGCGTCCTCGAGCGCCTCGATGGATTCGACGTCCAGATGGTTGGTCGGCTCGTCCAGCACCAACAGATTCGCCTGGGTCAGCATCAGCATTGCCAGCGCGACCCGGGCCCGCTCCCCGCCGGAGAGCGTCTCGGCCCGACGTTGTACCTCGTCGCCCGAGAAGCCGAATCGTCCGAGATGTCCCTGTACGAGGCGACGTTCCCATTGGGGACGGAGGTCGGCGATCACGTCGTAGAGCGACCTGTCCAGCGGGACGCTGCTCAGCTGCTGGTCGTAGTACCCCACGCGAATCGAACTTCCGACCCGGAGTTCGCCTCCATCCGGGGCGCGTTCGCCGACCAGCGCGCGAAGCAGCGTCGATTTCCCGGCACCATTCGGCCCGATGATCCCGAGTCGGTCCCCGCGCATCACGCGGCCGCTGAACCGCTCGACCAGGGTACGGCCGGGGACGCGCAGGGTCACGTTCTCCGCGACAGCGACCTGGTCGCCGCCGCGCTCGCCGGCCTCCAGCCTGAGCGCCATCGTCCCGTCCTCACCGACTGGCGCGCTGAGCCGCGGGAGGCGTTCGAGTCTCTTGCGGCGCCCTTTCGCCTGCTTGCTGTTCTGACCCGCAATGTTCCGGGCGATGTAGTCCGCCTCGCTGGCAATCGTGCGCTGCTGCTTGTCGAACGCCCGCTGCCGGGACAGCCGCCGCTCTTGCCGCTGTCGGACGAATGCTTCGTAGCTGCCGACGTAGGGCGTGGCCGTACCACCTTCGAAGTGGAGGACGTGATCGACTACTGCCGCGAGGAAGGCGCGATCGTGGCTCACCAGCACGACCGTTCGGTCCAGCTCCCTCAGGTAGCCTTCGAGCCACTGGGTCGTTTCGAGGTCCAGGTGGTTGGTGGGCTCGTCGAGCAGAAGGATGTCGGAGGGCGCGACGAGCTGGCGAGCGAGTCCGACGCGACCGCGCTCCCCACCGCTCAATTGCGCCAGCGGTTGGCTCCGCGCGTTGGTCGGATCGAAGCCGAGTCCCTGGAGCACGGAGTCGACGCGAGGCGCGATCGTATAACCGCCTTCGCGCTCGAATCGCTCCAGATCGCGCCCGTATCGCGACAGTGCCGCTCCATCGCTCGAATTGGCCAGGGCGTGGGCTTGCTCGGCCAGCGATTGCTCGAGCGCGAGCAGTTCGCCGAACGGTCCTGCCGCTGCTTCCCACACGGTCGCCGCATCCCCGAAATCGCGGTGCTGGCCGAGGAGGGACAGCGAGAGCCCCGTCTGTCGGGAGACGGCGCCACGCGTCGGCGCGAGCTCGCCGGTCATCAGCTTGAACAGGGTCGTCTTCCCCGTCCCATTGCGGCCGACGACGCCCCAGCGCTCGCCGGCGGCAATCGTGAAGGTCACGTCGGAGAACAGCGTCGTCGCGCCGAACTCCACACTCGCACCGCTCACGGCCAGTTGCGTCATGACACGAGTGTACGACGGGGTGGCCGCCTCATGGCGTCAGCCAGCTCTTCCACGTCGACTCCGCCGCACCGATGGTCAGGGCGTTGCCCCGCCGAACGAGCGGCATCTTCAGGAGCAGCGGTTCATCGACCAGGATTTCGAGCCACCGCTCGTCGCCATAGCGTGCGGTGCGCAGACCGAGCTCGGTATATCGGCGTGCCGTCTCGTCGACCAGCGCGGGAACGCCGAACTTCTGCGCGAACCGCAGTAGCTCCCCCCGGGACGCCGCGCGCTCCATGAGATCGACGAAGTGCGTCTTGATCCGACGCTCGGCGAAGAACCGGAGCGCCTTCCGTGTCTCGGAGCTCTTCTTTACGCCGAAGATCTGAACGTCCATGCCTGCGAAGCTCGATATTATGGGACGGCACGTCCGTTCAGGTCTCGCAATCCGTAACCCGTATCGTGAGCCGCACCAGCACCAGCGAGTATACCTATACCCCGGCGTGGTGGGTACCGGGCGCCCACCTCCGAACGCTGTGGGGCAAACTGGTCCGCCGCCCACCGCCGCTCGAGACGCGGATCGAGCGGTGGGCCACGTCTGATGGCGACGAGATCGAGCTCCATCGCGTGGAGCCGATCGACCGGAGCACGGCGCACGGGGGGCGACTGCTCGTCCTGCACGGGCTCGAGGGAACGATCCAGTCGCACTATCTGCGTGGAATTCTCGCGCAGGCGCGCCAGGGCGGCTGGGCCGCCGACGCGCTGATCTTCCGCACGTGCAATGGCGAGGTGACGCGCGCGCGGCGACTCTATCACTCCGGTGAGACCACCGATCTCGATCTCGTCGTCCAGCGTCTGGTGCGGGAGCACTCCGGACAGCCGCTCGCCCTCGCCGGATTCTCGCTCGGGGGCAACGTGCTGCTCAAGTGGCTCGGTGAGCGAGGCGATGATCTGCCGCCCGAGGTGCGATCTGCCGCCGCGGTTTCCGTTCCTTTCGATTTGGCGCGCGGCTCGCGATTCATCGAGCGTGGTTTCTCACGGATCTACACGAAGCACTTTCTTCGGACCCTTCGCGCCAAGGCGCTCGCCAAGCTGGCGCGCGACCCGGCCCTGTTCGATCCATCCGCCCTCGATCGCGCACGCACCCTGTTCGCATTCGATGACGCGGTCACGGCACCCGTGCATGGTTTCGCTGACGCCGTCGACTACTACCGCCGATCGAGCTCGATCCGCTTTCTTCACGCCATCCGCCGACCTACGCTTCTGCTCAGCGCCTACGACGATCCGTTCCTGCCGCCGGCCGTGCTTGGGGAAGTTGCGGTGATCGCGCGATCGAACCCGTGCCTCGTCGCGGAGTTCCACCACCGGGGAGGACACGTCGGCTTCATCGCCGGCCGGTGGCCCTGGTCGCCGCGATATTACGCCGAAGATAGAGTGCTGAGCTTTTTGCAAAGCGCGATCGCCGACCCTTGGCCGTGCTGACGACCATCGTCATGCTGTTCCGATAGCGTCGGGACGCTGAGCGCCGTATCCAACGAGTTGTCCTGCCCGCATCTGCATTTCCGTCCAACCACGGGAGTCCAATCGCTATGACCGTCTTTGGCAGAGTCCTCAGCCCGATGTTCGGTATCGCCCTGATGGCGATGGCCGCGACTGCTGGTTGTTCGCGTAGAGCATCCGAGGGCGACGCTCATGCGGATCACGCGGTGACCTCTGGCGGGTCGAGTACCGGTCCAGCCACCCAGATACTCTCCATCCCCGCCGACGCGAACACGGTAGCGGAGCGGCTGGCGAAGTCGCCTCGCCATGGCGAGTACGTCATGATCCGCACCGGTCCTTCGGACAGCGTGAAGGCATGGGTCGTCTATCCGCAGCGGTCGGGCAAGGCCCCCGTCGTGGTGGTCGTCCACGAGATCTTCGGGCTCTCCACTTGGGTGCGTGGCGTCGCCGACCAGTTGGCAGCCGACGGCTTCATCGCGATCGCCCCGGACTTGCTGACCGGCAAGCTTACCCCTATACCCGGCGCCGACACGGTCGACGCGCAAGCGGCCACCAGGGCCATCCGTGAGCTTCAACCGGCGGATATTCAGCGACAGATTGCCGCCGTGGGACAGTACGGGATGGCACTCCCCGCCGCCGAGAAGCGCTACGGCGTGGTCGGTTTCTGCTGGGGTGGCGGCGTTTCCTTCGCGTCCGCGGTCGAAAGTCCAAGTGGTCAGGGGGCGGCGGTGGTCTACTATGGAACGTCCCCGGCAACCGCCTCGCTTGCGCGCGTGAAGGTGCCGGTGCTCGGTCTCTACGGCGGTGAGGATGCTCGCGTCGGAGCGACCGTCCCACCCGCGGACTCGGCGATGAAGGCGCTTGGAAAGCGTTTCGAGCCCCATACCTTCCCGGGTGCGGGACATGGATTCCTGCGGCAGCAGGATGGCCAGAACGGCGCCAATCTCGCGGCGGCGAGGCAGGCTTGGCCGCTCACACTCTCGTTCTTCCGTTCAACGCTCGGCGGCTGAGCTGATGACCTTTCTCTTTCTTGCGGCGTTCATCGCCGGACTGCTGCTCGGGGTGCGCGTCATGTTCTTCGGCGCGGAGCGACGACAGTTGCGGCCCACCGACGCCATGCCTCTCCGTCGGTCGGAGCCGGCGATCGTCGGCTTCCTGCTGATGTTCGGCGTCGCGGGCTACCTCCTCACGCGACACGGGACGGTATCGAACGCCGCAGGCGTCGTGATCGCCACGCTGCTCGGGCTCGCCTTTGCCGCGCTGACCACGCGGCTGGCGGTCGCCACGGCCCGTGTGCAGCCTGAGCACGACCCCGACGATCCGCGATATGTGCTTCAAGGGCACGTCGCGCTCGTCACGGCGCCCATCCCTTCGGACGGGGAGGGAAAGATCACCATCTCCGATGCCGGGCCGGACCGGACCATCCGCGCACGCACGATCGACGGAAGTGCCGTCGCCGAAGGGCAGGAGGTCTGCATCGAGCGCGTCGAGGACGACGTAGCCTTCGTCGAGCTCTGGGCGATCGTCGAGCAGAGACTGTAGAGGCCGCGACGGCGTGGTTGCCTTCCGCGTGGCACGGCCTACGCGTCCCTGTGGCGGGAGGGCGGCCCGTAAGGTCCGTCCCAAGGACGTATGCCGAGGAGCGGTATGTCGGATACGGTGATCTTCCTGCTCATCTTCGGAGGCTTCTTCGTCCTCCGCGGCATTGCGGCAACGGTCGTCTTCTTCTTCCTGCTGCCGGAAGGGGACCATTGTCCCAACTGCGACGCCGTCACCCTCCGCGTGCACTCACCGGTCCTGAATCGACTCCTGCCGCGATTCCGAACCAGCTGGTGCTACGAGTGCGGGTGGCACGGCATGCTGCGCCGAGGGCCTTTGACCCCGGTGAGCCCGACGGCCGAGCTCACGAAGCTTCCGTAGCGTCCTCGCCCTGACCGGTCCGGACCAGGACCTCGAGCCATTCCGGCCAGCTGCCGCTCAGCTCGAAGTAGTCGTCGTAGTAGACGAGGCCGACCTTCTCGAGCTCGTCGACGAGCGTCCCCAGCGCGTCGACGTCATAGACCGGCCCGATCGCGACGAGCTGTCCGTCGACGCGGAACTCCTTGTCGGTGAGGCCAAGCCTGGCGTCGAGTGCCGCTCGCGTGAGACCCGCGCGCTCGTATGAGGCCCGGCGGAAGAAGAGGGTTGGCACCCCTTGAGTGACGAACAGCGCCATCGAATCGCTCCACGAGAAGGTGACTACGACGCGAAGTTATCTCGGCGCCTCCGTCCCTTCTACCGCCTGCACCATCCTGCGGGTTCGAGCGCCGCTATCTTATCGGCATGTCCGCTGGATCTTCGACATTCGAGGCTGAGTTCGACGTACTCGTCGTGGGCGCGGGGCACGCAGGGACGGAAGCGGCCGTTGCCTCGGCTCGACGCGGTGCGCGAACGGGGTTGGTCACGAGCGCGCTCGAGACCATCGGCCAGATGTCGTGCAATCCCGCGATCGGCGGTGTGGCCAAGGGGACGGTCGTTCGCGAAGTCGACGCACTCGGCGGGATCATGGCGCGCGCCACCGATCTCGCCACACTGCAGTTCCGCATGCTGAACCGCAGCAAGGGGCCCGCCGTCTGGGCGCCCCGCGCCCAGTGTGACCGCGGGCTTTATCGGCGCGCCGTCCGGAGCCTGATCGAGACCTGTCCCACCCTGCGGACGATTCAGGGCACCGTGGCTCGTCTCGTGTTCGACGGTGCGCGCGTCGCGGGCGTGGAGACGCTCGAGGGGCGCCGCTTCGCCGCCCGGGCGGTCGTCATCACGACTGGGACGTTCCTTCGCGGCCGCATTCACATCGGCACGACCACCTCGCTGGCCGGCGGGCGCGCCGGCGAGACCTCGACGACACACCTCGCCGAACAGCTCGAACAGGCGGGTCTCGAGGTCGCACGATTCAAGACGGGAACACCGCCACGCATCGACGGGCGCTCGATACGCTGGGAGGATCTGGAGCGTCAGGAGAGCGAGATCGAGCAGTTCGATTACTCCTGGTCGCATTTCTGGACCACGCCACGGCGCACTGCGGATGGCCTGACTCGGCATCCCGCCCAGCTGCCGTGCTGGATCACCTTTCTCGGTGCCGATGGCAAGGACCTCATCGCTGCGCACATTGGCGAGTCCGCGATGTACGGCGGTGCGATTGCGTCGCGCGGACCACGCTACTGTCCTTCGGTCGAGGACAAGATCGTCCGGTTTCCCGAGGCAGAGCGTCATCAGCTCTTCCTCGAGCCGGAAGGACACGACACACACGAGCTCTACGTCAACGGACTCTCGACGTCGCTCCCGGCGCCCGTGCAGCTCGCGGTGCTGCGCTCGATCCCTGGTCTCGCGGACGTGGCGATGACCCGCGCCGGGTATGCGATCGAGTACGACTACTATCCCCCCACACAGCTCGACGCGACGCTTCAGGTGCGCGCCGTCGACGGCCTGTACTTCGCGGGGCAGATCAACGGGACGACCGGGTACGAGGAGGCCGCGGGGCAGGGAGTCGTCGCAGGCGCGAATGCCGCGGCGCACGCGCTGGGGACGTCGCCGTTGCTGCTCGGTCGCGAGTCGTCGTACATCGGCGTGCTCGTCGACGATCTCGTCACCCGCGGCGTGGACGAGCCCTATCGGCTGTTCACGTCGCGCTCGGAGTTTCGGCTCACCATTCGTCAGGACAACGCGCTCCGACGGCTCGCGCCGATCGGTCTCGCGCACGGCATCTACGACGAAGGCGAGCGCGCGATCATCGCGGGCCGCTTCGCGGCCGAGGACGAAGCGAGGCGTCTCGCCGAGTCCACCTCGATCCGTCCGGAAGCCGCCGCACCGGTCCTGGCGGCGGCGAAGAGCACGCCGCTCGCGCACAGCGTGCGGATCGCCGAAGTTGCCCGCCGCCAGGACATCACGCTGCTCGACCTCTTTCGCGCCGTCGGCGTCGGTGAGGAGCTCACGCCGGAAGCAGTCGTGAGCACGGAGCTCGAGCTCAAGTACGAGGGCTACTTCGAGCGCGAACGCGTGCAGGCCGACAAGCTGCGGCGTATGGGTGCGTTCGCACTCGATCCCGCGCTTCCGTACGCCGAGATGCGCTCGCTCTCATTCGAGGCGCGCCAGAAGCTCGCGGCCATCCGCCCGATCACGCTCGCCCAGGCGGCTTCTGTCCCAGGCGTGAGTCCGACCGACTTGCAGAATCTCGTCATCGAGATCGAGAAGCGTCGTCGCGATGCAGTGACCGTGTCCGTCACCGAGCCGCGGTGACCGCTTTCGCACAGCGCAAGGATCGTTTGTGGGCCAGGCTCGCCGCGCTGGTCGTCTTCCTGTTCGGCTTCTTTCCCGTCGCAAACTGGATCCGTGGCGGCCGGGATTGGCCACGCTACCATGGCGACTTGGAAGGGTGGATCGCGGGAACGACGATCGTCGTCGGTGCGGGCATTCTCTATCTCATCGCATCGCGACGCTTCCCTTCGCTCTGGCGGAGCGACGCGCTCGCGCCGCTCATTCGGGCATGGTCGCGCCGTCCGCGCGCGACGAGCGTTGCCCTCTCGATTGCGGCCCTCATGCTCTACGCGATCACCGCGCGTGTCGTCTTCGACGGACGCCCGTTGCTGGTCGACGAGGTCGCCCAGGTCTTTCAGGCGCGGCAGTTCGCCCAGGGGAGAATCGCCGGAGTGCTGGACAGCGCGCCGGAGCTCTTCAGCGCCCTCCATCTCATCGAGCGCCATGGGCAGGTGTTCTCGCAGTTTCCGCCGGGCGGACCTGCAGTGCTGTCGCTGGGGATCCTGATTGGCGCGCAGTGGCTCGCGGTTCCGGTGTGCGGCGCGCTGGCCGTCTGGTTCTTCATCTCGTTCACCAGAGGGGTCGAGGCGGATCGACCCGGCATCTCGCTGCTCGCGTC
>Ga0070658_10005129_pt1 | contig 10662 bp, 8 predicted proteins | sample KBSC13metaG_FD_64664 | JGI IMG/M metagenome (GOLD analysis project Ga0070658, IMG submission 64664) | Corn rhizosphere microbial communities from Kellogg Biological Station, Michigan, USA - KBS C1-3 metaG | ecosystem: Host-associated > Plants > Roots > Rhizosphere > Soil ... | reverse complement strand
CGCTTGGTCAGCGCGGCGCGGGCAGCCTCGATATCCATCGGATCGGCAGCTCGGGCGACATCCATAACGATGTCGCTGGGTGGAGAAATCGCCAAGAAAGTCCGCCTTTTACCGGGTTTCCTTAGCCAGACCATGCCTCAACAAGCTTGTGGCAGGCTTGCGCGAGGGGGAGGAGGGCGGACTGTGGGGATTGAGCGGCTGCTTCGGGTTCTCGCCGACCTTGCCTGCGGCGGTAGGCGGATGGCCGGAGTGCCCTGCCAACGTCGAAAGTCGCTCCGCTGCCTCTACAGGTCTTGACGGGAATTGGCGTGCCTGTTTGAGAACGGGGGGCGAGACATTCGCTGCATGGGAGACGGGCAAGCGGTGGGCAAACAGTGAAGCGCGTTCTTCGAATGCTTGCCGCCGTGATTGTGGCGTCCGGCCTGGCCGGGTGCACCAGCATTTCCTACTACGCGCAGTCTGTGGAGGGCCACGTGCAGATCATGGCCGCGCGGAAAAATGTCGGAAGGCTTATCCGCGATCCCTCGACGCCCGAGGCATTGCGCGCAAAATTGACGTCGGCCAGCGCCATACGCCGCTTTGCCACGGAAGAACTGGCGCTGCCCGACAACAGCAGCTATCGCAGCTATGTCGACATCGGTCGGGCCGATGTGACCCTTGCCGTTTTTGCCGCGCCGCAATTCTCGCTTACGCCGATAACCTGGTGCTTTCCGGTCTTCGGTTGCGTTCCGTACCGGGGTTACTTTTCCCGGAAATCAGCGGCTGAAAGCGTCGCCGAACTGCAGCGGCAAGGACTGGACGTTTATGTGTCAGGCGTCACCGCCTACTCCACGCTGGGCTGGTTCAGCGACCCGCTGCTCAGCACCATGCTGCGTCAGGACGACACTTACATCGCCAGCCTTATCTTTCATGAGCTGGCGCATCAGAAGATCTATGTGAACAACGACTCCGCGTTCAACGAGGCTTTCGCGGTCGCCGTCGAAACCAGCGGTGTGAGGAAATGGCTCCGAGCTACCGGCAATCGCGCCGGATTGCGCCGCTACGAAGCCGATCGCAACCGCCGGGCGGATTTTCTCGGGCTGATAGCGAAAACGCGCGATGAGTTGCGGCAGGTCTATGGAAGTTCCCGCGCCCGTGAGCAGATGGCGATTGCCAAGGCCGCCACGATCGACAGGCTGCGGATGCGCTATCGGCAGATGCGCGACAAAAGCTGGGCCGGATACCGGGGATACGATGCCTGGTTCGATGCCCCTATCAACAATGCAAAGCTCGCCGCGACTGCCGTCTACGGTGAACAGGTTCCAGCGTTCCTTCATTTGTTCGATTTGTGTTCCGGCGATTATCCAAGGTTCTACGCTGCTGTTCGCCGGATCGCGGATTTGCGCGAACCTTCCCGTGCCGAAGCGCTCAAGGCCGCGGATACGTGCAATTGATTGAGCAAGCTCGGGACCTAGCGGTCTGGCGTCGCCTTGCTCGTCAACAGTGATGATCCAATGTCTGCGTCGAGCGCGAAGCGCTCGCAGCGCTCGCCGTCGAACACATCGATGAAGCTCTCGATGTGCTTGAAGCCGAGCTTCGCCAATATCCGCAGCGACGCGAAATTGCGCGTTGCTGCCTCGGCCGTCACCTGTTCAAGCGCCAGGGTTTCAAAGGCGTAGCGCAGGACTTCGCGCGCCGCCTCGCTGCCCATTCCGTGCCCCCAATGCGCGCGCGCCAGCACAAATCCCAATGCGGCTGCCTTGGCGTCGGTTGTGCCGAAGGACAGGGTTATCGTCCCGATCGCGTCCGATACTCCCGCCTGGTCTATGGACCACTGGATCGCCCTACCGTCGGCGAACCGCTGACGCGAGCGGGCCAACCATCGCTCGCCCGCTCCTATGTCGCTGGGAATGTGATCACCGGCAAGGGAGGCGGATTCGACATCCGTCGCGCGCGCAAACCATGCCGGGATATCCCGTTCGCTGGGCGCCCGAAGCACGAGCCTTGGTGTCATGAGTTTGGGAAATCGGACTGCTTCCATGAGGGCATTTTCGACCCGAGGCGGCGCCAATGCAACGGCGCGGGCAGGCCGCGTCCGCCAGCTGGAAATGACGGCCCCGGTTGCGTCCGGAACCAGCCATTCAGCCGCGATCAGCAAGGTCGCGAATGCGAACCGTTCCTTATGGGACTTCGTAGAGTTCCAGCGGCAATCCATCTGGGTCGCTGAAGAAGGTAAACCGTTGATCTGTATATGGGTCGATGCGGATTGGCTCAACGGCGACGCCGGCGGCTTCCAGGCGCATGATCACGGGATCAAGATTGGCCACGGCAAATGCCAGATGCCTCAGGCCTGTCGCCTCTGGATAGGACGGCCTCGTCGCTGGGGCGGGGAAGGAGAACAATTCCAGCTGGACGGACCCGATCCGCAGATCGGCCTTCCATGACTGTCGCTCTTCCCGATAGACCTCCCGGATCAGATCGAGGCCGAGGAGTTCGACGTAGAACCATCGCGACCGGTCGTAGTCGGTGCAGATGAGCGCGACGTGGTGAATGGCGTTCAGCATGTTGTGAACTCTAGCGAAGCTTGGATTTGAGGCCAAGGTCACCAGCGGGCACGAAGCACTTTGTTATGTCGCCACTCAAAGATACAGTACGGCAGCTTCCAGGCTTGGCGGGGATCGGCGGACGGCGACCATGCGGCGCATTGCTGACCGGCAGATTTTGAGCCGTCAACTTTCCTGGCGCGCCGCGAAATTAGTAGCATTTCACGCTGGTTTCACGACACGTATGGAATACGGTCCAAGGGACGGGGAGAACCGGAATGAACGCTCATCGCGGCACGACTACCGCCGGGCTGGCCGTGTCGGGCGGTGTTCAAGGCATCGCCGGCATTGTCGATCCGCGTCAGGTGCAGTTTCGCAACTTTGGCAATGTTGCCGGCGCGGACGAAGCCAAGCTCTATCATGGCCTGGAGACGCCTTGGGCCACTCAGTGCCTGTTTGCCAAGCTGCTGCGCAGGATGAGTGCGGCATCCGCCGGAGGTGGCAATAAAACCAACGAGCGGATTCCGGCAGGATACACCTATCTTGCCCAGTTCGCCGCACACGACATTATCCGCAATTCCTCGCTCAGTCCCTTGTTGGCGGCCCACGAGGCAGAGCGCCGCAACGAACGCGAGGAGGCGCTCCTGCTCGACGTGCTTTACGGCGGCGGACCGTTCTCGGACCCTGGTTTGTATGTTGTGGCCAAGCCCGGTGAAGTTGTCAGGTCGCTCATGCGTACCGGGCCAATGGCACCGCCGTCACCGAACGCCATGGCGATGCCCGCGGGCGCCTGTCCCTTTGCCATACGCGACTTGCCACGCTTTCAGCAGGCCGATCTGAGCGATGGATTCGAAAGTGGTCGGACGGATGTCTTGGTCGCAGACCAGCGTAGCGACGACAACGCCAACATTGCGCAAATGACGGCGCTTTTCCTGCATCTGCACAATGCCGTGGCCGGTGCACTGAGCAGCAGCGGAATACCCAAAAAAGACGTCGAACTGCCGGCAGGTGCGTATCTTTTCGACCGGACACGCCGCGTCACGACGGCGATCTACCGGAATGTGCTGCAAAATGATTTGCTGCCGCGCCTTATCGCCAAGCCGATATGGGACCTCTACAACGCGAACGGGTTCAGACCACTGGTCGACATGCCGCAAGGTGTCCCGATTGAGTTTTCCCACGCGGCATACCGCTTGGGCCATTCCATGGTCAGGCTTTCCTATGTCTTCAATGACCAGCATCCGGAAGGCGAAGGGCTGGAAAACGTGTTGCTCAACCGCTCCTCATCACGCCCGCATAGATTCCCGGTCTCCGAACACTGGATCGCCGATTGGTCGCATTTCTTCCAGATCGCCGGCTCGACGCCGCAGTTCAGTCGGCGTATCGGACCAACGGTCAACGAAGTGCTGCTGAGTGCCTACAGCATGCCGATCCTGTGCGTCGGCCCCGATTCAAAGCCACTTGACCCCGCCACGGCGGGTCTGTTGAGCGAGGCAGACAGGGCTGCACTACCCGATCCGAATGCGTCGGGACTTCTGTTCAGCGATTTGGTCCGAGGAACCATTGGTGGCCTGCTCAGGCTCGATGCCTTGATCGAACAATTGCCTCAGGCCGCTCTCGCGACCGCGCCGTTACTCGGTGATGCCGGGAAGCGTGACCAGGCTATTCGATCCTGGCTTCAAGGTTCGACCGTTGCCTTCACCGCGGCCGAGGCGACTGAGCTGGCAGAAAATCCACCGTTGCTGTTCTGGCTGTTGTTGGAGGCCGCGATCGAACAGGACGGGCTGTGTTTCGGTACCATCGGATCGGTGATTGTAGGGGATGTCTTCATGGCAAGGTTCGCGGCCTCGCGCGCCATGATCGAAGACGACCCAATTACGCAAGACCTCGTCGCCAGACTGTTTCCCACCGGCATCCCGCGAACAATGGCCGACCTGATCCTTTTCGTCGCCAGCGCGCTCAATCTGGGCGACGCCTGGCCCCGGTTTATCACCCCGCCTACAACTCCTGGAGCTTAACCATGGCTGACCCCGTCGACAATCTGGACGCCTTTCCCGAACCGATCCAAACCCTTAACTTCGAGGCGACCGGCCGCAAGGTGGTGCAATGGGCACAGGATCCCAGCACGCGTCCGCGCGACTTGGCCGAGTTCAAGGCGCAACTCGATGGACTCGTCGTCGTGCCGGACCGCTACAAGGAAATCCAGATCGTGCAGGGATACGACCACGTCTTCTTCCTGCGGTTACCGCCCAACAATCAAGTGACGCAATCGCAAAAGAAGCTCCAGGCCGAACAAGGTGGCATGGCCGACTATGGCATTCCGGAATTCTATTTCGATGCCATTCTCGAAAAGGTGCCGTTCAACCGCGACAGTTTCTTCTACTCACGCATTGCGGACTACACCATTCGGGGCTGCCGATAGAACGGGCTCTGGCAAAGGCATATGGCTGACGACAATGCCGGCCCCGGCCAGCCCTTGGCGCAGTGCCTCGAGGGCATCTGGACTGTAGATCGGAAAGCTGTCCATGAGCCATGTGCCGACGTTGCCCGGCTCCGGTGACTCATGTCCAAACCACGTCGTCTTCAGCTGCGCTAAAAATCGGTCGGCCTCTTCATGCGCCGCTTTCTCGTTGCCGAGCAAGGCGAGCGCCGCAGCCTTCCAGCCGCCGATGTACGACACACTATCGGCGGCGCGCTCGGCCGCTTCGACGCAACCGGCATAGTCGCCAAGCAGGAACCGCACGCCCGCCTGATAGCTCCATTGCAGGCGTGAAACGCCGAGTCCGGTCTGCAGCGCCAGAGTGGCAATACGCCGCGCGTTCTCGCGATCATCGCAATAGGCAAGCCCGAGAGACGCGGAGACCAAGGTCCAGGGGTCGTTGCCATTGAGTTCGCAGGCCAGAAGGAAGCTGATGGCTGCCTGCTGCGGGATGCCGTTCATGGCGTAGGACCACGCCAGATGCAGTTGGCTTCGGGAATCGATCGGATCGATCTGGGTCGCCTGCTTGGCAAACGTCAGCGCTTCGGCGTGGCGTTCGCGTCGCCGGCCGATGCCGGGGAAGATCAAATGCCGTGAATTGATGATGCCGGCCAACCCGGCGTAGGCGGCAGCGAACCGTGGTGACTCTGCGATGATTGATCTGAACAGAGCCTCGGCCCTCTCCTCTGACTCCGGGCGCCATTGAAAGATCAGCTCCTGCGCCCTCAGCCAGCGGTCGAACTGCTCCAGCGACAGGTCCGGGATGCTGGCGATCTGAACCAGCCGTTCGGACGACATGCTGACGCCCAGCGCGACGGCGATGCGGCGGATGAGCCTCTGCTGGGTCTGGTACCACTGGCTGTTTTCGATGACAAACTGCTCACTCCAGATGTAGCGCCCCGATGCAAGCTGCTTAAGCGTCATGCTGAGACGCAATGTCGGCCCGTCGATAAATCCGGTCGCCTCGATGCAATAGGCATTCTCGGTGAAGCGGGGGGGATGCCCTTCCCATTCCATTACCGCCCAGTCGCGGAATCGCACCAGGGACGCGACCAGTTCACTGCGGAAGATTTGCACGGCGTTCCGCGCGCGGACGGAACCGCTCACCAATTCGAACTCCCGCACGAACAGCAGCACGCCGGCGGCGGGCTCTTGCAGCCGTTGCGCCTGGGACCCGAACGCCTCGGCGGCGATTGCGGTCACCGCCCCCCTGTCCGTGGCCCCGATCGTACCAAGCTTGATGTCACTGACCAGTGCCTGCGTGGCGGCTGAAGGTTCGCTGTCGAACTCTGTTTCAAGCAGGTCCCAAAGCCCCTTATAGGCCCTCAAGGCCGTTGCTTGGTCGCCCATCCGAGCCGACGCTTCCATGACTGCGCGGCACCCGATCTCGTTGGTCGGATCGAGATTGAGCAGGGCTTGTCCGGCTCGCTTTAGCGCTGGCCAGTCTGCCGCAGCCTTGGCCATCGCTTCCAGACACGAGATAAATTCATCCTGAAGGCATTGCCGCTGGACGAGGACCCAATTCCGAAACGAGGGGTCGATGTCGTCCAGGCCATTGAGAAAGCTTTCGGCGACACGCTGCCTCTCCAGAAGGACGGGCGGAATCCTTCCAGCTTTCAGATCGTGCCTGATCTCACTCACATCCACTGTGACGAGCGACTGCTTCAGCGTCACGTTGAGCCGGTCTCCGAGGAAGACCCCTTCGACTTCAGCCAGGCAGGTCTTGAGATCGACTACGGTTTGCCTGAGCGAGGCCCTCGCTCGTGCCTCGTCCGATTCACTCCAGAGCAAACCGCAGATGCGCTCGCGGGTTTCAAAACCATGAGGGCTGAGTGCAAGATAAGCAAGGACGGCACGCGATTTGCGGTTTCTCACGGCGATGTCTCGCCCAGATTGGCTCAGCGCTACCTTGTCAAGCGTCGTGACACGGATCAGCGGCGCAGTCCTCGTTGGGGAGTTGTGCCCGATCATCGTTGTCCCGCAACTGCCTCCGTCTACATAAGATCGGCGCGGCCGCTCGGGCCGGCCTGGTCAATGAGGGAACGAAGCCGACGCGACTGGAACGGCGACGGAAGAGGTTGCAGCCCTGGGACGAAGACTTTGGCGACGGGAATGTCAAACATCGGCGTGGTCAGATCTGCTGCGTATATGCGGTATTGCTTTTTAAGCATTTCGCCAACCAAGGATACGAAATTCAAGCCCTTTTCGGCATTTTTGTGCATCAGCAGGCTACTGGACAGGTGTGAGATGAGGTCCGTGTCGATTGCGCCAGGGGTCTCGGGGCGCTCCTCCTGCCGGCTGTCGACCTCGTCGAGCCTCTCAACTCCCTGTTCTGCGCGTTTCATTGCCGCCACATCGAGAGCCAATTCCATCTGGCACATTTCCAGCAGCGCCGCCCTCAGGGCGTTGCCCGCGTCCAGCCTGCAAGCCAGCCCGACTACCAGACCGCGACCATCCGCGTCGAAGGATAGCGCCGCGATTACAGGCGCGGGAAACTCACCCGATATGTCGAGAAACTGGGTGCATCTGCCGAGCTTCTCCTGCCTTATCCGCGCAAGCAGATCGAGCACGCCCGCGCCGGCAAGCGCTTCCAGTCCGATCAACCGGCCGCCGCGCCTGCTGCGCCACCAGGCGGCAGCCGCATCTCGCTCGATTGCTTCCAGCAGCGCCGAGGTCAGGGCAGCCTCGTGGGTTATCCCTGCGGCGCATCCGCAACTGGTCACCCAGGCGCTCCGGTTGGCGCTGCGAATGAAAAGTGTCTCGGGCAAATAGCCCTGCCGACCGTCGTCCAGCCGGCGCACGGGCACCCATCGGTCACTTTCACCGAAACCGGACTGCACCCGGAAATCATCGAGGTGTTCAGCCAGCCGAACGTCCTGCCAATGGCCTACACCATCTACCATCGTGCGGTTCATCGTCCCGTGCGGCACTTGCCATTCGCTATGATATTCGATGCCCTCGCCGATGCAGGCCTCGAATGCGCGCCCCGGGGTGAGGCCGACACCACTGAAGCTGGCAGAAGCGGGTGAGGCCGAATCTCCCCAACTGCGGTGTACCTGCGCACCAAAGAAGTGCAGCCCCGGTGCGTAGCGGGCGTGCAAGCGGAACAGATTGCCAAAGTTTGCCGCAGCTGAGAGTAGTCCTTGGCGGTTATTTGTCGCTATCAAGCCGGGATCTGTATCACCAGAGTCAAGGTAGCCGAGCGCACCGAGCAACCCGCGTGCCATTGCAGCCTGTTCAGGCGCTAGATCTTGCGGCCGTGAACAAAATCGCGCTGCCAGTTCAAACGCGTTTGCGGCGGTCAATCCACAATCCTCGCTGTTGAAGAAACCCTTTCCCTATTGTCTGCCACTTTCGCCCTACGATCTTGATCGGGTCAACAAAACGTTGCGTGCGAGGCGACCCAAGCTCGGCAAAGACACGGAGCTAAAGATGGCCGTCATCTCACGCTGATTTCACGCTAGCTGGTCTAATGGTTGTTTCCGAGACGTCATCTCGACTGCCCCGGAGCTGAACGACCCGAACCGGACCCATCGAGACGATGGAAGATCGGCGCCAATTCATTTTCCTCCCGGGAGCGGCGCCGCGGGGCCATGACCGGATGGGGCCGGTCTGTGCCTCGCGGCCCACTGGGAAGGGCGAAGCGGCTTCTTCGACACAAGGCCATTCTGGGTTTCCTCCCGGGAGCGGCGCCGCGGGGCCATACCGGATGGGGCCGGTCTGTGCCTCGCGGCCCACTCGGAAGGGCGAATTGGCTTCTTCGACACAAGCCCATCCTCGGATCAAGAAATTCGACAACACAGGAGATCAAAAATGGCAGCGCATGGCACCCCGCCCCGTGGCATTGATGCGACACGATCGCCGTTGTTCGAAGGCCGCTTCGGTCGCATGTTCCGAAATCTGGCACCCGCAACGTTCGGGGCAAACGACCAGGACAACCGACGCAACCTCAAGGCGCTCGGCGCCGCCATGTCTGCTGACATTGACGAGCCGAAAGATGGGCTCGATGCCGAGGAAAGCGGGATTCCTGCCCTCTATACCTATTTTGGCCAGTTCGTTGATCACGACATCACATTCGATCCCGTCAGCACCTTGCGTAAATCGCTGGATCCCGATGGGCTCGTGGATTTCCGCACGCCGAGCTTTAATCTGGATAATGTCTATGGCCGGGGTCCAGCCGACCAGCCTTACATGTATACGAAGGAAGGCCGCTTCCGCCACGGCGATGCAATGACAGGGGCCGGTGGCCAGCCCGGCCACGATCTGCCGCGCTTCGCCGGACGAGCAATCATCGGCGACCCCCGCAACGATGAAAACAGTCTGGTGTCGCAGCTGCAAGGGCTGATGCTCAACGTGCACAACCGGATGGTCGATGACAATCCGGGCCTGGGTTTTGAAGCGGTCCAGCAGCTCGTCCGCTTCCACTACCAGTATGTTGTCGTGAATGACTTCCTCTCCAGGATCGTTTCGCAACCGATCCTAGACGCACTTAAGACGGACGGCCGCTTCGATCAAAAGCGATTGCGGTACTTCCACTGGCGCAACTTGCCGTTCATGCCAGTAGAGTTTTCGGTCGCCGCCTACAGACTTGGCCATTCGATGGTAAGGCCCGGTTATCGGCTGAACGACGACAAGCTGCTGCCGATCTTCCCACGCGCCGGCAAGCCGCATGAGGAGGCGCTTACCGGCTTCCAGACGATGAAGCCGGGTCGCGCTCTGGACTGGGGTCGATTTATCGACATTGACAAGCGCGCAGGTGGATCGGATCCCGAGACTGGAGATCCTGCCAATGTGCGTCGGCTGCAATTTGCCTACAGGATCGATACATCCCTCGTCGGTTTCCTGCACGATCTGCCGAAAGCCGTGGCGGGCGACCCGCCGGCCTCCCTCGGCGAGCGCAATCTCTTGAGGGGCTGGCTTCTCGGCCTGCCGTCCGGCCAGAGCGTCGCACGTGCCATGGCCATCGAGCCCCTGGCCGATGCGGACATCATAATCGGCAAGGCTGTGGATGCTCCCGAGGATGGTGATGTCGTAGGCCCGATCATCGATGCCGTCACAGCCAAGGGTGGCGACGGCAAGGCCTTCGCCGACAACTGCCCACTTTGGACCTATGTCCTTGCCGAAGCGGCAACAAACAAGACCAACATGGCTATCCCGATTACAGGAGGCGGCACACGTTCCACGCCGCAGCTTGGACCGGTGGGCGGCCATATTGTGGCTGAGGTGTTCCTGGGATTGCTGTTCGGCGACGGCATGTCCTACCTGTCGCTCGATCCTTTGTGGAAGCCTGTGAGCGGGGCAGGCTTCAGACTGAAGGATCTGGTCTCCTACGGGCTCGGCATGGGGCCGTCGCTTCACTACCGGTGAGACAGCGCTCGTTGCAAAATAGACCGCCGTGGCCGATCTCATGCGATCGGCCCTGCGTTCAGCGGCGATATCTGCTTTTGAAGGCCGGCAATAGCCGACCAAGTGACCGAGATGCGGCACAAAGCGGCCGTTCGCGTCGTTCAGGGCGTGCGTCCGCAACGGGCGGTGACCAAATTCCCGCAGCTATTCCTCGCTCCGCTTCTGCGCGATCAGGTCCAGCCGTTCGCGGTCGGAGCGTTCGCGCTCGTCGCGGTTGCGCACGTCCTTGTAGGCGCGCTCGACCATGTTGGTGCG
>Ga0070658_10005128_pt1 | contig 10663 bp, 10 predicted proteins | sample KBSC13metaG_FD_64664 | JGI IMG/M metagenome (GOLD analysis project Ga0070658, IMG submission 64664) | Corn rhizosphere microbial communities from Kellogg Biological Station, Michigan, USA - KBS C1-3 metaG | ecosystem: Host-associated > Plants > Roots > Rhizosphere > Soil ... | reverse complement strand
TATGGGAACACGCTTTGACGATCGTTTCTTTTCGAGTACGCGGGGGAAGATCGTACTGCTGCTTCGAGGGTCCGCAAAGACGGTCAATGATCTTGCCGCCGCTCTCGGCATATCTGATAACGCGGTCAGGGCGCACCTGCTCTCGCTGGAGCGTGACCAGCTTGTAACATCGACGGGCACGATCCCTGGAGCACGGAAGCCGCACGCGATCTTTGAACTGACGGATAATGCCCGCGAGCACTTTCCGCGGCCGTACGGGTCTATCCTGAGGAAATTCTTATCTGTGCTGAAGCTGCGGCTTGGCCGAGAGCCGGTCGCCGAGGATCTGCGTGAGGCAGGCCGTCGGATGGCCGCAGACATCGCCATCGACGCGGGCTCGGATAAGCTGGAGAGCTGTGTCGCTACCCTGCAGGAACTTGGCGGAGCGGCCCGAGTGGTCCGGGAGAATGGCGAGACCTCGATCCAAAGCGACAGCTGTCCATTTGGCGATATGGTCCTCGAACATCCGGAGATATGTCAGTTGGCGGAAACGATGATGCAGGAAATAGTCGAAAGCACCGTGCGTGAATCCTGCGACCGCAGCTCGTCACGGCCAAAGTGCAGATTTCATATCGGCCGTCAGGCACTATCCTCGTAAGAGAGTTCCCCATTGACTATCTTCGCAGCCGATGTGTACGGGTGCTCCTGCACCGTCCCCGCGCCGAGAATGTGGAGAACGCTTGCGCCGCCGGCTTTTAGGTAGTCAGAGATCATAGAGCGGTGGCATCGCCACCAGACCGCCTCGGAGCACATTATTGCAGTAGGTTTATCCTCGGAGAATTCCAGCAGTTCAGCGATGCCCTCGCGGAAATCATCGGTCTCCATGTAGTCGGCATAGCCTTGAAAGGCCTTGCTCCGCCAAGCGGTGTTCTTAGAGCCAGGCCGAACGCGTCGTCTGCCGCCGAGTTGCTTGAGGTGAACATACTCGACGCCGTGTGCGGGAAGCGTCACCTCGAGCGACTCTTTGTTGAAGTGCGGGAATTTGCGTGACCCTGGATAGCTCCGGACATCGACGAGTAATTCGATGCCGTTCTCGCTGAGCAGTCCGATGAACTCCTCGAGATCGCGCGTGGAATGGCCGATGGTCCAGATGGTCGGGCGGTAAGCCTCATAGCCGTGCGCGTCATCATAATAATAGGAGCGGGTAGACTGGTCCTGCTCCCAAGTATCCTCCTGCTGCGGCGGCTTAGACACGAATCATTTATAATCGATTCGATCTGAGGCCTCCAATGGTAAATGCAATGAGATCGAAAAGAAATTACTTCTACGCCTTTGTACTTGTGTTGTGCACGTCGAGTGCGACCTACTTCGTAGGTGGGGCCGGAGCACAGCCGGGGACGCAAAAACAGGCCGCACCGGCCGACAATGAATATCAGGCTGCGGCCGTGCTCTGGATGCAAAAGTCAGCGGAATACCGTGCTCTGTGCTATCAGGCATACAACATCGCTCACCTGCGGTTGGACCAGGACCTGGACGGCAAGAACAAGAAAGAGGTCTCCAAGGCCGAGCGCAAGAAGCCCCGTGCGATCGTCGTCGACATCGATGAGACGGTCCTCGACAATTCGCCATTTCAGGCGCTCAACCTGACCAGGAGACAGGCATATGAAAGGAGCAACTGGTACGAGTGGACGAAGCTGCGGAAGGCGAAGCCCGTCCCTGGCGCCGTGGATTTCCTGAACTACGCTGTCTCAAAGGGTGTAAAGGTTTTCTTCATATCCAACCGTGACCAGCCCTACGAGCAGGAGTCGACGATGGAGAATCTCAAGAGTGCGGGGTTCAATGACATATCCCCAGAGAACGTCCTGTTGAGGCCGTTCGACGCTCAAGGAAAGCCACTGTCCCCAAAGGCACCGCGCCGCGATCTGGTAATGCAGAAGTACCGTATCGTACTTCTCATGGGCGACAACCTGGACGACTTCTCGGATATTTTCGAGCATAGATCTATGACGGAGCGCTATGCCTCTGCCGACCAGAACCGCGACCTGTGGGGCAAAAGGTGGATCGTTCTGCCCAACGCAATGTACGGGACCTGGGAGAGTGCGATGTACGATTACAAGAGCCTGAACGACCAGGAGAAGGCCAAGGCCCGGGCAAATGCTCTCGAACTGCCCTAGAGTACCGCGGGTGGTATTCGGCAATACCGAGGGACCAGGAGGCAGGACTTAGACTCAGAATTGTCGAGTTGATGATATTCCACCGTAAGGGCGCGGGATGAGCGACATATTTACCGGTCGTTCGTCCCGCGTCTTTCTGCGGTAGAATGTTATTGAACTTTTTTCTTGTTTACCTATGCGTATTCTTGTCACCGGCGGAGCCGGCTTTATCGGTTCGCACCTGTGCGAGCGACTGTTGAAAGAGGGTAACGAGGTTGTTTGCCTCGACAATTTTTTCACCGGCAGAAAGGAGAACATCCTTCACCTGATGGATGACCGGCGATTCGAGCTGATCCGCCACGACGTTACCGAGCCGATCCTTTTGGAAGTTGACCAGATCTACAATCTGGCTTGCCCCGCGTCGCCGATCCATTACCAGTACAATCCGATCAAAACCGTAAAGACGAACGTCATGGGGACGATAAACATGCTGGGGCTTGCCAAGCGTGTTCACGCCCGCATACTCCAGGCCTCAACGAGTGAGGTGTATGGTGATCCGCTGGAGCATCCACAGACCGAGAGCTATTGGGGAAATGTGAATTGTATCGGGCTCCGCTCTTGCTATGACGAAGGCAAACGAGTAGCGGAGACACTGATGATGGACTATCACCGGCAGGTCGGAGTGGATACCCGCATTGTGCGTATTTTTAACACGTACGGAGAACGGATGCTCGAGAACGACGGCCGTGTCGTCTCAAACTTCGTCGTTCAGGCACTCCGCGGCCAGGAACTGACGATCTACGGCGAGGGCACGCAGACGAGATCTTTTTGCTACGTCAGCGACCTCGTGGATGGTCTTATCAAACTCATGAACGCGGAAGCGTCGGAGGACATTCACATGCCGGTGAATATCGGCAACCCGGGCGAATTCACGATGAAAGAATTAGCCGACGAGGTCGGCGTCGCCACAGGCAAAGAGATCCGCATCAAGCACCTGCCGCTGCCTGCTGACGACCCCAGGCAGCGAAAGCCGAATATCGAGCGGGCCAGATCGCTTCTCGGTTGGGAACCGAAGATTCCTCTCGCCGAAGGACTGAAGAAGACCGCGACATTTTTTGCCGGAGTGATCGGTGAGGCCGCGGCCTCCGCTAAATAGCTAAATCAATGAAGATACTTATCACCGGCGGCGCCGGATTCGTGGGCAGCCACCTTGCCGACAAGCTCATTGCCCAAGGGCACGAGATCACGGTCATCGACGACCTTTCTACAGGCAGATATTCCAATGTCGCTCATCTCGAGGGGCAGCCGAACTTTCGACTGATCATTGATACGGTCCTCAATGCATCATTGATGGAGGAACTGATCCGGGAATCTGACCGCGTCTATCACATGGCAAGCGCCGTAGGCGTACGGCTCATTATGGAGCAGCCGGTGAAGACGATCGAGACGATCTTTCACGGTACGGACGTCGTCCTCGGCCGGTGCTCTACATTCAGAAAGCGCGTTCTGATCCCGAGTACGAGCGAGGTATATGGAAAGGGCGTATCAGTTCCCTTCAAGGAGGATGACGACCTCCTCACGGGTGCCACAGACAAGCACCGCTGGGCATACGCCTGTGCCAAGACACTCGATGAATTCCTGGCTCTCGCGCACTACAAAGAGACGAACTTACCAGTCATCGTGGCGCGTCTTTTCAATACGGTGGGGCCCCGGCAGACCGGACAATATGGGATGGTGGTCCCGCGCTTTGTGAATGCAGCCATCGAGAACGAACCCATCGAGGTGCACGGAGACGGCACTCAGTCGCGGTGTTTCGGGCACGTGGACGATGTGACCAATGGCCTCATCGCAGCCATGGAGACACCGGCGTGCTTCGGACAGGTGATCAACTTTGGTAGTGACCGTGAGGTGTCGATCAACGATCTCGCAAAGCGGGCGATCGATCTCACGGGAAGCACGAGCCAGATCCGCTATATACCTTATGATCAGGTCTACGGGGCCGGGTTTGAGGACATGCAGCGACGCGTCCCGTCACTGGAGAAAGCAGGTCGGCTACTCGGTTATCAGCCAACCCGCACGCTTGATGACATCATCAATGACGTAGCCGCGGAAATACGTCCCGGCCTCTCCACACAGACCCAGAATGCCTAAGACATCACTTATCTCGGCCGGGCTCCTGCTGCTCATCGTCTGTGCAGCAGGGTCCGCCTTCTCACAAACGACCGGCGGCATAAAGGGCAAGATAAAGAACCTGAACGGAGACGGTATTTCGGGTGCGGCGGTGACAGCTCGCCTCGACCAGAAGGACGTGAGGAGTGTTAAGGCGGGGCGCACTGGTGAATTCACCCTCGATGGTCTAAATCCGGGGGTCTACAACTTTGTTTTCGAGGCAAAAGGTTATGGGACCGGGATCAAGTACGGCGTGGAAATAAAGCCGGGAAAGGTCCGAGATCTCGGCGGCAACCTCATCCTCCAGACCGATCGAGGTTCTCTCGTAACTATCCGCGGAAGTGTTTTCTTTAAGGACGGCACCAGCGTGCCGGGTTGCGAGGTCGCCGTGAGCGTTGTGGGCGCAAATGGCGAACAGAAGAAGCTGACGACCCTGATGACCGGCATCAGTGGTGAATTTAGCTACCGCCGTCCTGAAGGCAAGGCAACCTACCGATTCACCGCAAACTTTCGCGGAGTCACGGCGAGTAAGGACCTCACCGTAGACTCCGCGGCGATCTACACAACTTCAGTTCTACTCCCTGTCGACCGGGGCGAGAAGCAACCTTAAAAGGGACCTCGCTAGCTCCTCATCGCGGTGAGTATCTCATCAACAACCTTCTTCGCGTCGCCGAAGAGCATCAGCGTATTGTCTTTGTAGAAGAGAGGATTGTCCACGCCTGCGTAGCCTGACGCCATCGATCGCTTCATAACGATGCAGGTCCGCGCCTCCCAGACGTGAAGGACCGGCATTCCCGCGATCGGAGACGACGGGTCGTCCAGCGCTGATGGGTTCACGATGTCATTTGCGCCGATCACCCAGGCCACGTCGGTCTGCGGGAACTCGTTGTTGATCTCGTCCATCTCGTAGACGATGTCATACGGAATGTTGGCCTCAGCGAGGAGAACGTTCATATGACCCGGCAGCCGTCCTGCGACCGGATGGATGGCGAACTTCACATCGATATTCTTCTCCTTGAGCAGCTTTACGACCTCAGCAAGCGAATGCTGCGCCTGAGCTACGGCAAGCCCATAGCCCGGGACAATGATGACCTTCTTGGAATCGAGCAGCAGATCGCTGGCACCCGGAGCGTCGACGGAGTGGACCTCGCCCTGCGGGGCCGAGCCCGCCGCCGGTGCCGCACCGCCCTCGGTACCAAATCCGCCGAGCATTACGCTCACGAATGAGCGGTTCATGCCCTTGCACATTATGTAGCTGAGGATCGCACCGGAGGATCCGACCAGCGCACCCGTAATGATCAGCAGATCGTTACCCAGCATGAACCCCGCAGCAGCGGCGGCCCACCCCGAATAGCTGTTGAGCATCGAGACCACAACAGGCATATCCGCGCCGCCGATCGCCATGATGAAGTGGATCCCAAGTATTCCGGTGACTATAGTCGCGAGGATCAGCGGGAAGTGGCCATGATAAGTATCCGGTGCGATGAAGAACGCCACGCCCAGGCCGATGGTGATAAGGAGCAGCACGATGTTGATCATGTGCCTGCCTGGCAGCATGAAAGGTTTCCCGCCGATCGTGCCCCTAAGCTTGAGGAAAGCGATCACCGAGCCGGTGAACGTCACTGATCCGATGCAGACACCGATGAAGATCTCGCCGAGGTGCAAGCTATGCTCTCCGCCGACGCTCTTTGGTGCCTCCGGATCGAGATATGTAGCGATGCCGACCAAAACAGCGGCCAAGCCTACAAAGCTGTGAAGCATCGCGACCAGCTCCGGCATGGACGTCATCTGAACGCGTGACGCCAGGATCGCCCCAATGACCATTCCGGGAATGAGTGCACCGAAGAGCACCGGCAGGCCTCCCGTGTTCATCGCGGCCGCTGTCGCGACGAGAGCGATCAGCATTCCGATGATGCCGTAGAGGTTACCCCTGCGGGCAGTCTCCTGCTGTGAGAGCCCCCCGAGGCTCAGGATAAACAACGCACTCGCGGCGATGTATGCAATTGTGATGAGGGATTGTGTCATTTCCTGAACATGGCGAGCATGCGGTTAGTGACCAAAAATCCGCCTGCGATATTGATCGCGGCGATCAGAACGGCGATGGCACCGAGGATAACTGTGACCGTTGGAGTGGTCGCTCGCAGCTGGAGCATTCCTCCAACGAGGATGATCCCGCTGATCGCGTTTGTGACGCTCATGAGCGGAGTGTGGAGGGCGGGTTTGACGTTCCAGACGACCTGGAATCCAACAAATACCGCTAGGACGAAAACCGTGAGGTGAGCGAGTGCGTCGCCTCCGGCATCCTGGGTCTTTGACGGCACCAGATATCCGATACCGGAAAGTAAAAGTGCCGCTACAAGGAGGACCCAGGGATTGATGCCCGTTGATTCGCCGTGGCCGTGACCGTTTGAGGAGGGTGCGACGGCCCTGGAAGCCGAGCTCTTGGTGGGCACACCGGGTTCCGGCGGTGCCGGCGGTGCCGGTGGTGCCGGTGGGGGCCACATCATCTTGCCGTTATTCAAAACGATGGCCCCGCGGATCACCTCATCGGAGGTGTCGGCGTATAGCTTCGCTTCGGACAAGTCTGCCCCCTCGGCAGGTTTCTCAACGAGGTCGGCCAGCAATGTTGCGATCGTAGCTCCGTAGAGCTGACTGGACATCGACGCCATTCTAGACGGCAGGTCGGTATAACCGACGATAGTAACCCCCTTGTGCTGTACTACCTTGCCGGGCTCAGTAAGAGCACAGTTGCCGCCTTGCTCGGCTGCGAGGTCTACGATCACGCTGCCCGGCTTCATCGACTCGACCATTCCCTGCGTGATCAGCTTTGGAGCCGGCTTACCCGGTATGAGTGCGGTCGTGATGATGATGTCCACCTGCATGGCCTGAGCGGCAAACAACGCCATCTCAGCCTTTAGAAAGTCGTCGGACATCTGCTTGGCGTAACCGCCCTTTCCCTCGCCCTCCTCCTTGATGTCGAGCTCGAGAAATTCGGCACCCATAGAGGCGACCTGATCCTTAGTCGCGGAACGCGGATCGAAGGCCCTAACTATAGCTCCGAGGCCCTTTGCCGCTCCGATAGCGGAGAGTCCTGCCACACCGGCTCCGATCACAAGCAGCTTGGCCGGGTCGATGCGTCCCGCCGCGGTGATCTGACCTGTGAAGAAGCGAGGGAAATAATTCGCCGCCTCGATCACAGCACGGTAGCCGGCTATGTTGGCCATCGCTGAGAGCGTGTCCATCTTCTGTGCACGGGTAATTCGCGGAACGCAGTCCATCCCGAAGACAGTCGCCTTTCTCTTAGCCAGTCGATCAAGAACGTCCTTATTCTGGGCGGGCCAGACAAAGCCGATAAGCCAGCTGCCCTCCTTCATCAGGTCGGCCTCGTGTATGTGAAGCTCCCTGTTCTCCTCCGGCGGCCGTACCTTGATGATGAGGTCGGATGAACCCCAAAGCTCCCGGGTGTCGTCTATTACTAGAGCACCGGCCTCGCGGTACTCGTCGTTTGAGACGTTCACACCGTGGCCGGCACCGGATTCGACGGCTACCTCAAAGCCAAGCTTCATCAGCCGAAGGATCGTCTGCGGCATCGCAGCAACGCGTTTTTCGCCCGGGTGGATCTCTTTGGGAATACCTATTCTCGTCATGTGGTTGGTTGGTTTGATCTTGTCTCGGTTCAGAACAATTGCCCGTCAAAATCAGGGTCAACATAGTGCAAAAACAACGATCGCGAAGTGTGGCCCTCGGGAAGTGCGGGACGCCAGTGTGTGACCTCACGCCCGCGATATGCGAGCAGGTCACCAGGAGCTAGGTGAACGGCAACTTCGCTCTCGTCAAGAAGCCTCAGGTTCAAAGGCCATGGGGACAGCTCACCCTCCGCCAGCGGTGAATAGCCGAGCTGCAGGGAGAAGCTGAATTCGCATTGTGCTCGATCGGTATGTGGTCTGAGAACCGCACCATCGCAGTAGGCAGACGCGTAACAGTACGATGGCCGAACCTCGTGACCGGCGACGGTCGACATTAGCTTTGTAAGGTCCCGATGGATGTTCATCGAGAAGGGCTCAAGGGGAGCGACGAACCTGTCCTCAACCAGATCATCACCCTTCACCATAAACCCCTGCTCCTGAACCCTCCGGAAGTAGTCGCCGATGGCGGAAAGCTGCGCACGCGGTATCACATTTCGGACTATCGTGTACTTTTTTGCGGCGAAATGCTCCGCGTGTGCGGGAAGATCGTAGCGAAGCTTTCCTACATCATCACGAGGGACAAGTATTCCGGCTGTGACAAGCCTGCCTGCAATATCCACCGGGAAGTCTGCGGGAACGGGTCCACCGGGCGTCAGAGCGCCGACCTGATCAAAATCCTCCTGCTCGAGCCAGTATCCTGCCTCATAGCCCGTCTCTGGGTCCCTCACCCATACAGAGGGCGAGTAGGGTGATAAGCGTCGCTCCCCCGCCCACATCGCGAATCGAGCAAGGTTGAAGTGCTCGCACCGTAGAGACACATCAACTATCAGACCTTCAGTATCGGAGATCTTCGAAGGGGATAGTTCGCCCAGCGAGCAGGAGAAGAGGATATTTTCGGGCTCGGCTGGAGTCGTTAGTAGTATCCCGGCGGTTATCAGTTCGTCTCTTTCACTAGTGTCGAGATCTGTGTCCGGGTCCAGCATCGCTAATGCTTCGTCGCCGACGGACCGGCATCGCTCGAAAAGCACAGGGAAGTGATCAGTGCTCACCGACAGCCGCTGTAGTCCGACACCCGGCAAGGGCGCCTGAAGTACCCAGTCTGCTCCGCCATCCGGATCCGCAAAGAGAGATGTGAACGGATTGAAACGAAGCATTAGATCATTAGGCGTAAATTGAAAATTTACCACAACGCACTGACAGCCCTTAAGAAGTGCAGACGCGATTCCGGCGAGCAGGCGAGACTCCGACGGTCCCGCCGTATCGGCGAGATATGGAGGCAGACCTGGCGGACCGGCTACATTTTTTGCATGGCGATGTTCACCATCGCATCGGCTCCCGTCGTACGGGTATACGAGATCCAGTAACCGGCTTTCGGGTAGCGTGTCATTCTGAAGATCGTGCCCTGATCGTTCGGAGCGACGTCCTCGCCAAACACGTCCTTTGCCGCGGGTGCTTTGGAGACGTCACCCTGGAACGTGACCATGATCGCGTTCACCTTGTGCTCAGCATCGTAATAGAACTGAACCGACTCATTCTCGGAGAGGATAAACTGCTCCTGTGAGTCCGATGCCTCCTTTGGCTTGCCGAGTTTTGCACGGACATCGGCCGCCTGTGTGCCGATAGCGATGCCACGGTAGTCATTGAAGAGCGACCTTTCCGGTGTGGGATGCGGAACCGGCGTTACAGCCCTCGTGCTCAGGCGCTGTGCGGAGGACTGCGCGGTTCCGATCGCAAGAGCCGCAGCTACTACCAACAAAACGAAGATATTCTTCCCCTTGGACATTGAGATCACCTCCAATTAAAAAAGGGGTCGGCCCGGGGCATTCCGCGGCCGGCGTCGAGTCTCTCGAACGCTAGGGTTATTTTGAAGTGTGTCGAGACCTCGGCGAGGTGATTTATATCACAGGTCTGTGCGGAAGGTGTGACCCCGGGTTAGTGCTAACGATCCTCGATGATCTCGGCCCAGGATTCCTGACTCGATCCCGGGTAGATGCCCTCCAGGATCTCATCCTGCTCGGCAAGGCGAAGCTCGGCCTCAGTCAGACGTGCGGCCATTGCACTATATTTCAGCTCGAGGGCTCGAAGGTATTTACGCCGTTCGGCGTTGATACGGTCAACGTAGGCGAGGTAAGTAAACTGCAGGCCCGTGATGCCAAGCAGCACGAGGCACAGACCGATCAGAACGTACATCAGCATAAAACCCTGATCTCCACCTTGATAGGATCGCTCTTTTGTTGATTATAACTTTCAGTTTCAGCATAGGTGAAGCTAAACTGTCGAAAAACTTGAAGATAGTGAGATAGTGGGGACGATATGGTGGAGATCGATATTGTAAATAGCAATCCGGAGCCCGTGCGGCTGGGCAGGCGCGAGTTCTTTGTGACCTCGATCTTAGGTGCGGGGCTGTACGCGGCCGCCGTTTCCCCGATCTCGGCTCAGACACGAATTTCGACCGATGACAAAGGGCTGACAGTCGGTGAGGTCCAGATCCCCGTGTCCGATGGTCAGATCCCGGCATATAGAGCGATGCCCGAGAAGGGCAAAAAATTCCCCGTCGTTCTTGTGATCCACGAGATCTTTGGCGTACACGAGTGGGTGCAGGACGTCTGCCGGCGTTTTGCGAAGCTCGGCTATATGGCTATCGCTCCGGCACTATACTCAAGACAAGGTGACGTG
>Ga0070658_10005124_pt1 | contig 10668 bp, 6 predicted proteins | sample KBSC13metaG_FD_64664 | JGI IMG/M metagenome (GOLD analysis project Ga0070658, IMG submission 64664) | Corn rhizosphere microbial communities from Kellogg Biological Station, Michigan, USA - KBS C1-3 metaG | ecosystem: Host-associated > Plants > Roots > Rhizosphere > Soil ... | reverse complement strand
TTTGCGTCGCCAGGCTTCTTAATATCGAAGGCGACCGGAATTGTTTTCGCCCCGCCGGTCGGCACAGGCACATGAGTTACCGGCCGATGCGTGTTCTGCGTGGGCGAATCGTCTCCGCAAGGTCGAGCCAGCAGGCCGACGTAAGTGCCGCGGGAGCCGCTGTGGTAGACGAACGCGCGGTAAGCCGGCTTGCCGTCATGGTCGAACGACAAACCTTTGCTGGCGTCTTCGGCAAAATAAGTTTTGCCGTCGTCGTCGCTGAAGAAAGTGCGGCTGATAGAGCCTGTCAGATCATCGCGATGCAGGTTGTGCCACCCCAGCAATAGGCTGGCCAGCACCACCACCGGCAGGATCGCCAGCACGACTTTCTTGTTCTTTTCTATGAGCTCACGCAGTTGCATAAAGCCCTCCGCGCCAGGCGATCAATTCGCCCGAATGATTTTGCCACTTAGAAAATGCCTGGCCCGCCCGAGGTAGAGGTGTTGGCACTCTCCTGCGGCTGCATCATGCTGTCGTACTTATTCCAACCCTGCCAGGTGGCCCAGGGAACGACCGTCGTGCTCGTATACGCGTTGCCGCCAAGGCCGAAGTCCGTGGTATCAGCGATCATCGAGTAGATGTTGTCGCTGTTGTATCCGGCGAACGCGGTCTGGGACCAGGCGACATGGCCGTCGGCGTACATCACGTTCTGGCCCTCGCGCTGGTGGTTACGACTGTTGGCCCGTCGCTGGATCGCGCCGGAATCACTCGGCAGCAACGGCCCGGTCACGCCATACGCGCTGACCGTCGGCAGGACGTTCGTGTTCGGATACTGGAAGCCGGGGTTGAGGTCAGCCATGAGGGCGAAACCGGCATTGACCTTCGAATTCCACCTGAAACCCGCCCCTACCGAGGCCGACGTCGGGTACATCACCGAGACCGAATAAGACAGGTTGTACGGCGAGGAGAAGTTCGACCGCTGCGCAGGATCAGTGGACGCACCGGCTACCCCAAGAGTATCGAACCGATCGGGGTAGTAGTCGCCGGATCGCGACGGACAGATAAAGACTTTCGGAGAAAACTTGTAATACCGCAGCAACAGGAACAGCGGTGCCGTCACATCATTATCCCCCGGCCGCTTCGTGGTGTTCCAGGGGGTCGTCGGATTGTCGTAGTAAAGATCGCTCGCATTGGTAAAGGGATCGACACCGGTTGGATTCGAGAAGGCCCGCAGGCCGCCCCACGTGTCGGGCCCCGACCAATACATCAGATCAGGGAACCATACCGTCCGCGGGAAGTTCCCTTTGTTCTCGGCCGCGTACATCAAGAACCCTTGGCCGATCGAGCGGAGATTGCTCGCGCAGGCCACTCGGTTCGCCGCTTCCCGCGCCTTGGCCAGCGAAGGCAGCAATATCGAGATGAGCAAGGCGATCACGCCGATCACCACAAGCAACTCCACCAACGTGAAAGCGTGCTTCTGAGACTTCATAACGACCTCCTCTACAGGGCTTTGTCGCCCGGATACCCGCCAAAGACGTGGCCAGCTCGAATCCGAGGCAAGGCGTGAAGTATTGGGTCCGCGGCGACCTTCGCACGAATCGGGCGATCCGACCTGCGGCACACCTTGCATCCGGCTTCTCACACTATTTCCGCGAAATGAATACTACAGGCCCCGGTGTAAAGTGTTGCGCAAAAGATTTAACCCGTTACGCCAAAATTGAGGCCGCCCTAATCTGGCGGAAGGCGAGCGCCGGGCGGCGTAGAAAATTTTTTCAAATCGATGCGACAAAAAGCTTTATGGTGATCGCGATGGAGTCGCGCCCGGTGGTCACCTTCTGCACGTAGGTGTGTCGAAGGGGAAGACTCCTACCCATGACGTGCGACAGACTACGGCTCAGTGTCCGCCGTTCGCTCTGTTAGAACGCTTGGGGCACGCGGGATTTTGCGCGTGGTCGTGACCTTCCAGTAATCTCAGTGCCGGCCGCAGTGGTCATTTCTGCTATAGCGTAATCGTCGCCGTCACGGCATCACCGCCGTCGGTGGCACGGACCCAGCAACGCGGGACGTCTGCCGAACGCTGTCGGCCGGCCTTGTTCATGTATTGGGCGGCAGCTGCAGCCGTGGCATGACCTGGATGACTAAGGGCGGGCCGTTCGGGCGATCAATGCGGTTGAGCAATCGGCCGACGGCGCGAAAGCCGATCTCTTCGGCGCCGATGTCGATACTCGCCGGCCGCGGGTGCAGTCCCGAAAGCCGGATCTCCTCATTGTCGCACGAGACGATTTTCACGTCGTGTCCGACTCTCAATCCGTACCGGGCCAGCAGAGGGTAGATCTCGGTGGTGAGCAGGTCATTGCCGGCGAACAGGCCTTCGGGCCGATTCGGGTCGGCAGCTAAGGCGGCGACAAGGGCTTCGGCATTGTCAGCCGCCTTCGTACGCGGGCCGTAGGCGTCCACGACGCGCGGCTGGTTCGTGCACAGGTAAGCGGACGGTTTGAAATTGGCGTCGAGTGCGCTATTCAAGAAAGCCTGGCCTCGCAAGCGCATGAGGGGCCATTCCGGCTTGGTCGTCAAGAAGCCGAACGAGCGGCAATTCTGTCGCTTCAAGTAGTCAAAAGCGATTCGGCCGACGCTCACATTGTCGGGCGTCACATGATCAACGCCGACCGCCATCTCGGTCCCCATGCACCAGACGATCGCCGTCTGTCTTTGCATCGACCGGAAACACGCCACCAACTGCTCCTGCGACAATTCACTGGAAGCGAACACGACGGCCCCGTCGATCTGCTTTCCCGAGAGAAGAGGGCTGGGCTTTTCCGGATCGGGCATTTCGCCCAATAGAAGGCGCAGCTCATTTGAGTTCACGCCCCGCTGGATCCCGGCCAGCACGGAGGCCATGATCGGCATCGCGAGCCACTCGCTTCCCTGCCCGACCGTGATAACGGCAATGTTGCGGGATTTAAGCTTGGCCGTCCGGGGAGCCTTCTGACGGCGCGAATGGACGCGCTGGGGCTTGTACTTCGTCTCGCTGACCGCCGCCTTCACCCTCGCGACCGTCTCGGCACGGACGCCGGGAAGGTTGTTCAGAACCCGGGACACGGTGGCAGTGGAGACTTGAGCGATGCGAGCGACTTCGACAATCGACATAGAGGCTGCTTCTCTCTCGCCAATAGGGCGCTGATCCAGAAAGCTTCGTCCCGATCGTTACATTAATTTACATTTCGACACGACCCGGTTCCATCAACTTCTTGTATCAGTCGCGGATAACGCTCCTGACCGGCACTCGGCGGGGGCTACGGATCGGCTAACGAATGAACGGGCTATTTGCCGCTCCGCGTCTCGTATAGGCGATACGAAACCGCTCGATTGGCCGCTACCAGGCTGAAATTCGGTGTATCGGCGACGTTGACGAACCCGCGTAGTGTTGCCTCGCCGTCGGGCCGCCCGCTAAGAGGTTGGTCGCGGAACTGGAAAAAGTGGGCGCCGACCAGATTCGGCAACTTCAATGCGTGCTCGACGTAGCGCTGCATGATCGCCGCCCGCTCGGCAGGCGTCTGGGCGGTCAGCTTTTCGTCGCGGAACGGGGTCTGCGTCGAATCGGACAGAATCCCCCACTCCGTACTCATCAGCGGCTTATCGATCTTCGCATACTGATTCACCCGACCGTCGGGCGGATTGTCGTAAATGTTGTAGCTGATCACGTCCATGTACTTGGCCGCGAGTGCGACGACCTCCGGATCGGTGTGGCCGTAGAAGCGGGTGCCCAGGAACAGGTTATTCGGGGCGACCTTTTTCACCGCGGCTTGAGCGACGGAAAAGTACCGCTCGCAGAACGTCATCCCGAAATCGCCGCAGTCGGCGAGGAAGCTGGGGTTGTCTTTGAACGACGGCGGGTCGTTTCGCTCGCGCAACGCGTCCCACGATTCGTAATTCGCCTTCCAGGCCTTGTTCAACGCTTTGATGGTGTCGTACTTGGCCCGCAGTTGCTCGACGAACTTGAGCTTCGCCGGCTGCTTGGGGCCAGCCTTGAGCGCCATCTCGCCAATCGACGCGCCGCGCGGCCGCCAGCCAATACAGCGTTCGTTGTCGACGAAGTAGCCGATGCACCACGGGTCGCCGGCCGTGGTCCCACGCTGCTTTTCCATCTCGGCATACAGGCCCGGCTCCCACCGCGGGTCGAATACGTCTTGAAACGCGTGGCCGTCGCCCCCGGTCATGGTGGAGACGTAGGGGCTGCCGATCGGAACGGTGTACGGCGTTCGGTGCAGCAGATAGATCTGCGACGACGACCAGTTTCCCATCGTGTTAAAGCCCCAGCTGTGCAATCGGTCATGGCTGAGCGCGGCGACGATGCTCTTGTAATCAGGGCCGTACTTGCGGAAGAGGTTCGCCCGCTGGATGTCCAGCCCGTGCCAGTCGCGGTCGTGGTAATAGTTGAACATGGCGCCGTGTCCGTTCACGTAGAACGCGCTGAGCGGGCCATCCGCGGGCGGAAGGCTGGCGAACCATTTCTCCCGATCGGTGACTGGCGAGACATCGCCTCCGAAGCCGACGCCCGTCGGCCCGTAGCTCCAGAACAATTTGCCGTCAGGATCGACCAGCCACCACTTGCCGTCCTGCTTCGCGGGATAGAAGAAACCGGTCGCCTTCAGCGTCGGGCCGCCGGCCCAACCGCCGAAGCGATCCCAGGATGTTGGCCCCGGGCTGGCAGCGGTTTCCTGCCGCTCCTTTTCACGCAACGTGGCGAAGTCCGCATCGGTGTACACCTTGCCGGGCCAATCGCTGTGGACGTATTGGCCGTATCCGTCGATGAACGGAAAGAACGGGATTGGCACTGGTGTGCCCGCGCCGTCCGGGACCACCGGCGAAAGTTCCACGCCGCCCTGCAGGGCTCGGCCGTTGAGGGAAATCCGCAGCGAAGCCACCTTTGCCGGATCGATCGTGTTGTCCCGAACGTTGATCGCCTTCACGTACATGTAGAACGGCTTGAACGGAGCGAAGGTGGGATTTTCGGGCCGCCGGACGAGCCGCAACAGCAGCGTGCCTTCACCGCCGGGCGACAGTTCGATCGCGCTACTGCAGGCGTTCGACAACCCCTTCGCGTCGGCCTCGGCAGCCGTCATGCGAACCGTCGCCGGAGCGGCACAGCGGTTATGCAATGTAACTTTCAATCCTGCGATGCTCGACCAGTCCCAACTGCCCTCGCCCGGTGTGACGGTGAAGGTTGCGTGGGTGCCATCGGAGGTCAACCGGAGGCCGTCTCCCACCCGCTCCACTCGGCCGCCGTCCATGGCGAGGCCCTTGGATTCCAGCGAGCTGGAATCGAGAATTGCCGGATGAGTGGTGCCCCCCAAGAGGGGAATGCTCGAGTGCAGACCCAGCGCACAAGCCAGCCGCGCCGCTGTTGAAAACCGCTTCATGCATTCTCCTCGATCGTTGTTACACGGCGCAGGCATCCTCTCATTCGCTCCACAAACTTCCTAGGGCGATTTTGTAAGTTACATTGAATCCATCTATTTTGACTCCACGTTTTTGGTAGGCTTGTTCAGGTTCCCATTCAACGGGCGGATGAACTCACGCGTCTGCAGGCGGTGCAAATGATTAAACTGATTCCCATGCGTAAACCCCTCTCTCCTTTCCTGCTCCTTACGCTGTCAACAACTGCCGCCCTCGCTGGCCCGACTACTGCGCCCGCTCCGATACTCGACGGCTTCACGGCCGATCCGAGCATCCGCGTGTTCGGAGACACCTATTACGTCTACCCCACCAGCGACAAGCCGAATTGGCTGACGACCGACTTTTCGGTGTGGTCGAGCAAGAACCTCATCAATTGGAAGCGCGAGCGCATGATCCTCGACGTCACCAAAGATCTCGCCTGGGCCAACCTGCGCGCATGGGCGCCGGATGCGGCGGAGCGGAACGGGAAGTACTACTTTTACTTCTGCGCCAATGCGAAGATCGGCGTCGGCGTCGCCGATACTCCGACGGGACCTTTCAAAGACGCACTCGGCCATCCGCTTATCCAAAAAGGCGGGAAGTTCCACATCAACCAGGCCATCGACCCGCAGGTGTTCATCGACGACGACGGCCAGGCCTATCTCTACTTTGGCAACGGCCTGTGCCAGGTGGTCAAGCTCAAGCCGGACATGATCACCGTCGATGGCGACCCCGTCGATATCAAGCTCAAAGACTTCCGCGAGGGCATCTGGGTCTTCAAGCGGAATGGCACGTATTACTTCATGTGGAGCATCGACGACGCGCGCAGCCCCAACTACCGCGTCGGCTACGGCACCAGTTCCAGCCCCTTCGGCCCGGTAACGCCGGCCAAGGACTTCATCGTGCTGCAGAAGCACGGCCCGGTCATCGGCACGGGTCACCATAGTGTGCTCAACGTGCCGGGGACCGATCGCTGGTACTGCTGCTATCACCGCCACGCCATCCCGGACGGTAGTGGTTATAAGCGGGAGACGTGCCTGGTGCGCATGGAGTTCAACGCCGACGGCACCATCAAGCCGATGGACCCGATGCAGCCGGCATTCCCGCCCGGCTCCGACGGCGAGCCGCTCACCAACGGCAAGGGCCGACCGAACCCGTAAGGGCAGTCCAGTCTTTCCTTCTTACGGTCGGTCTTGATGTACTTCGCCGATACCCGGTGAAACTGCGGCCAGTTCAACCGCTCCATCGCCGCACGGCGGATGAAGCCGAACAGGCCATTCAGGGCTGCCACTCCAAGACCTGCGCCATCTGAGGCTCGATCTCCTCCAATTTTTCGCCATCGCCCTGGCCGACCATCTGCACATACAGATCGAGTACTCCATCGCGCTGCCAACGAACATGGTCGTACGACGGCTCCCAGAAGCGAACGGAAAAATCGGTCAGATCCTGGGTCTTCCACTGCGGCCGGGTGATGTCATCGCAAGCGGCCATCGATACCCGGCTGCCGCGTTCGGCGTCGCGGAAGAGCACCCATACTCCCGTCCTGCCATTGGTCGACCGCGAGAACACCTGCGGCCGGCTGATCGGGATCGCCTTTGAACCGGCACCGGCCAAACTGAAATTCGTCTTCCGATCAGTCACCGCCGTCGTCTGCCACGCTTTCCCGTCGTGCCGCACAATCACGTACTGCACGGCCGACGCGCCCTCGGGACGGAAGTACGTGGCGATCACCGGGTGCCCATCGCCGTCCGTGCACATCGATGTTTGATTGATCAATTCGTGCCTCTGTCCCACCGCTGCCGCCACCTCCGCCGTGGCGGCCGTGATAGGGAGTTCGTAAACGCTTCCGTCGGACTTCACCCAGGTCTTTCCGCCGTCATCGGATCGGGCGTAGCAGATGTCGTGGTTGGTGGCGACGTTGGGCGACTCACGCCATACCCACGACACGTGGATGCTACCCTTCGGATCGACGCACGCCTGCCAATACGCGTTCCGCTTCCCCTCACCGCCGATCAGGTTGGCGTAGGGTTGCTCCCACTTCTGCGTTCCAACGTCATAGCGGTCGATCACCAGATTCCCGCGGCCGCTGGCGCCGTCCCGGTACATGAAGATCAAATTGCCGCCGGGCATCTGGAAGAACTGCGGGTAAGTGACGTTCTTTTCCGTCTCACCGGTCATCTGCATCACGTCAAAATCGAGCGAACCGGGCGACTTCGACCGCGCGTAGCGGAGCGGGTTGCCGTGATGGTCCCATGAGAGGTGCAGGTAGCCCGCTCCGTCGGCGATCAGCGAAATATCGTTGTGGGCGTCGGTGATTTTTCCGGTCAGCGGCGTCACCGTCTCCTGCCAGTTCGTCTGCCCGATCCTGCGAGATGCGATCACCACGTGGCCGTCGGCATTGTAGTAGCTGACGTATTGCTGGTCGCCCGAGGTGGTGATCGGATCGTTACGGAAAATCGTCGCGTTGACGGCGTTTTTTGCCCAAGCCTTGCCGACCGGCAGCAATCGAACCTCCGCCGCCCGCCCGACGGTAGAGCAGGCAAGGGCGACAAGGCCTGACATCAGAATCTTTCGAAACATGATAACCCTCCCCGGGGAACGATATGAAGAGGCGAGGGCGCGTTTTTACATCGCTTACGACTCAGATTCAAGCCTTATTTTCATTCGTTAAGATGCCGCGTTCGTCCGCTGGATCATCCCAAAAATCCAATTATCGTAGATACATGACGAATCACACCTTTTGTAAATTACATAAAATCTGATGATTTTCGAGTTGTGATTTTAACAGCCGGTGAGAATGATCTGACGAATGTGCTGAGAGTCCCGGCGGACCCTCGGCGAAGCCTATCTGGAAGAGCTCTGCGAGAGCTACTGGCCGAGAAATGGAGAACCCTATGGTGACCACAAGTCGTCGTCATTTCGGCTTCACCCTGGTGGAGCTGCTCGTCGTGATCGGCATCATCGCGCTGCTGATCTCGATCCTGCTGCCGGTCCTGAGTTCGGCACGGCGTCAGGCGAACACGATCAAGTGCCTGTCGAACTTGCGCAGCCTCGGCACCGCGTGCCTGATGTACGCCAACGATAATCGCGGCGGCATCGTCCCGAGCATCCAGTGGTACAACGGTCTGGATGACTGCTGGGCCTTCGCCCTGGTGGCCGGGCATTATCTGCCCGACCCCCACATCCAAGGCGGCGCCCAGGGCGACGCCGCGAGCACCGCCGCCTCGGTGCTGGTCTGCCCATCCGTTCGGGCTGCTCGTGCAACCGATAGCACCGCGGGAATCGGCACGACGCAGTTGATCGATGGCTATGAGCGCCGCTACTCAAAATGGATGCTGCCCTCCGGCGCGGGTGCACCGGATGATGTCACCAACGGCGCAAGCGGCGCTTGCATCCTCGACATTTCCTATGGCATCAACGGCGCCTCGACCGGTATTCCGGGTGGCCAAGCCGACACCAACAACCTGCCGTCACAAGCGGTCTGGGTCACCGGCGGCAGCGGCGGCAGCGGCAAGGCGGGAATGAACCCGTACATGCACATCTGGCAGTTCAAGAAGTCTTCCCAAGTCGCGCTTCTCTTCGACGGATCGGCTTGGAACGCTTGGCAGGGAACGTCGGCCGGCCCCAACTACCTGTACCGCATCGCCGGCCGCCACGGCATTGTCAAAGGGAGCGACCTCAATGATCCCAAGTGGTACAGGACCGGCCTAACGAACGTCCTGTTCCTCGACGGCCACGCCCAGAGCGTTCCGCGTGGTGAACTCCCGCAATCGCAGGCGGACGCGCCGGCGATCAAATGGAGTGCGACCTACAACAAATCCACCATCCTCTGGAATCGCTCGCAGTGATCGATCCCCTTTTCCCCCCAACGGACTTCCGCTTAACGGTGGAAGCCCGCTTTACCGGCTGCGAATTCCTTGGAGTTCCAGCAGTGACTGCCCGCGAAAGAGACTTTTGCGGCACGCGCCGGACGTGCCAAACACCTCTCCATCATCTCGCAAGTGCCCTTTTTGGCGTTCCCAGATAACAGTTTGTCGTTTCTTCCCGTTCTCCAGGGGAAAACGCTTGAGATAATCGCTGTGTTACGCAGCGGGTGAGATATCTCTTATGTTTACTGAACATCCACAATTGTTTATTGAACAGGCAGCCCCCCAAGCACCCTCGCTTCCGCAAGCGTTGCGCGTCGATGGCAATGATTTCTTGCTGGGCGGTGAGCCCTTCCGCCTCATCGGCGGAGCATTGCACTACGCCCGCATTCCCCGGCCATACTGGCGGGATCGGCTGAACAAGCTGATCGATCTCGGCGCGAACACCGTTGAAACATATTCGTTCTGGAACGCACACGAACCGTATCAGGGCCGATTCGACTTTTCGGGCATGCTCGATGCCGAAGCCTTCGTAGAACTGGCCGCCAACCTGGGCCTTCATGTGATCTTCAGGCCGGGCCCGTACGTTTGCGCCGAGTGGGATATGGGCGGCCTGCCGTGGTGGCTGCTGAATTACACCCAGGCGATTCGCTGCAGCGACCCCGCCTACCTTTTTGCCGTCGAGCGCTATTGGACCGAACTGATGCGCCGCCTCGCGCCCCTGCAAAGCACCCGTGGCGGCCCGATCCTGGCGATGCAGATCGAAAATGAGTACGGATACTTCGGCAACGACACTGCGTATCTTTCCTACCTCCATGATCTGCTCCGCCGCCTCGATATTGATGTACTGCTGTTCACCAGCGATGGAACGTTTCAGGACCTGACGATCGAGACGGGGGGCCTGCCCGGCGTGCTGCGCACAGCCAACTTCGGGTCCCGCGCGGCAGAGCGATTCGCGGCGCTTCGAAAGGCACAACCGACCGGCCCGGCCGTGTGCATGGAGTACTGGGTCGGCTGGTTCGATGAATGGCGCACCGGTAAGCACGCCACCCGCCCCGCCACCGAGACGGCCGAGGAACTGGATAACCTGCTCGGTCTGCGCGATAGCCACGCCGTGATCTACATGTTCCACGGCGGCACCAACTGGGGCTTCTCGGCCGGGGGAAATCTGTCGGACGACTTCAGGCCGTTCGTCACCAGTTACGACTACGATGCCCTTCTAACCGAAGCCGGCGATATTACGCCGAAATACGAAGCGTGCCGGACAGTGATTCATAAGCATGCTGGCTCGGATCGAGCGGCGCGGAAGTTCGCGCCGTCGCGAAAGGCCGCCTACGGCCGGGTGCACTTGGGCGGCAGTGTAACGCTGGACGACGCGCTGCCGGCA
>Ga0070658_10005117_pt1 | contig 10672 bp, 7 predicted proteins | sample KBSC13metaG_FD_64664 | JGI IMG/M metagenome (GOLD analysis project Ga0070658, IMG submission 64664) | Corn rhizosphere microbial communities from Kellogg Biological Station, Michigan, USA - KBS C1-3 metaG | ecosystem: Host-associated > Plants > Roots > Rhizosphere > Soil ... | reverse complement strand
GGCAACGGAATCATGGCAGCGGCGTTCAAGCTGAGTACCTTCGTGAAGTAATTGGAATTGATCAACAATATTGGGTCCGATCGTTTGGTGCTCATTTTCGATGACCTCATGGGAATCGTGATTGACTAGCCAATTTGGCAAGCGCGTTATTAGGCGTTTCGGCGTAACGTTCAGTCGCGCTCTCGAAAATTCGGCGTGCTCGGAGGATTGATGAAGCTGGCGTATGTCAGAGCTATATTGGGAGTGTTTGTCGTTACATCGGCAGGCTACGCGCAAATGACTGTACCCTGCGCAACTGCCGGGACCGATAATGCATTTTTAGGCATCAAGACAGTAAGACTCTGGGACGGTGACGCCCCGCAGGCGAAAGGCAAACAATGCGAGGATATTCCTACACTTACCGAAATTGATCCGCAGTTCGGTATGGCAAATGGGTCAGCTGTAGTCATATTTCCGGGCGGCGGATATCGCAGCCTGACGACCCCCATGGAGAGCAGAGAGATTGCCGACTGGTTTACCGAGCGTGGCTTCAAAGCCTTCGTGGTGAGTTACCGACTCACGTCAAATGGTTACCGTCTTCCTGTCCCTTTGCTCGATGCCGAGAGAGCCATTCAGACGGTACGAAGTCGTGCGACGGACTATCACATTGGGGCAAACCGGATTGTGGCGATTGGATTCTCGGCCGGCGGTCACCTGGCTGCTCTTGCCGCAACTCAGTTCGTTGATGGCAAACCCGATGCAGAGGATCCGATCGAGCGTGTCTCCAGCAGGCCAGACTATCTGGTCCTGGGATATCCCTGGATCGGCGCCATATCGAGTGATACCTCGCATCTCAGCTATTGCAAAGTTTTCAATCTCATGGACGAATGCGAGAAGTTGCGTCAGGCGTATTCGCCCGATCTGTTCGTCAGCAAAAACACGCCGTCGACTTTCATCTACCACACCTACACTGATCAAACTGTGCCTGTAGAACAGTCATTGCGCTTTTTCGACGCGTTGCGCAAGGCAAATGTCTCGGCGGAGATGCACATCTTTTCCACCGGTTCCCATGGCACTGGATTGGGCAGAGCAGATGAAGCTCTCGATCAGTGGCCGAGCCTACTGGAAGCTTGGTTGCGAGTGCGGGGCCTTTTTAAGGTGGACGCTTCGATCGTTGGAATTCCACCGTGGGAACGGCCGGGTGGCATGGCTCCGTCGAAATAAAAAACATGCATTACGGCGCCAGATTTGAAGTGAGCGCTTCGGGAAGTCAGTAAGTGTCCGGCAGGCAGATCGTCTGCCGTATTCAGGAGATTAGATATGCGGGCTTTATTAACAGCTTTGTTTCTTTCAGTTGGTGCTTCCGCCTTGTGGGCTGCCAACACGCTCGACATCTACGCCATCGATAGTGAAGGTAAGGCAGTGCTAACCATCGCCCCTTCCGGCGAGACGATGTTGGAGGACCTCGGCTGGACCAGCTTTGGAAACAGGCCCGCGACGACAAACCAGGTGGTGGATGCCCTCAAGGCGATGGGCATCAAGCGCATCGACCATCTTGTGATCTCTCATTTCGATGTAGACCACATCGGAGAAGTATCAGAGCTATTGGCGTCAATTCCCGTCGGACATTGCTATGACCACGGCGATATCCAACTGGCTCAGCAAGACAACCCGCGGTTTGCCCAGATGGCCGAGGCCTCAAAGAAGCACTTCGAGGCGTATGTGGTGGCGTGCGAGAAGATCGGCCGCACCATTCTGAAGCCAGGCGACAAGTTGCCGATCAAAGGACTCGACGTACAGGTGCTTCACGCGGGTGGAAAGTGGATTACCAAGGCGTTGCCGGGAGCCGGCGCCACCAACGCAGCTTGTTCTACAGCGAAGCAGCCCGATCTGGTGCCGAGAGATTTGGAGGACAATGCCTCCATTGGCCTGCTTTACACCTACGGGAAATTCCGTTATTACGATGCAGCCGATCTGGAAGGGCACTATGCTCACGAACTGGTCTGCCCCAATAACTTGATAGGCCCAGTCGACCTCTGGGCGGTCAATGTTCACGGGCAGAGCAAGGGATATTCCGCTGCAATGGCAAGCGCCCTTAAGGTCCCGGTGGTGATCGAGTTCAACGATGGGAGATTGGGGAGAGGCAATGACCCGGACGTCTGGGCCGGCCTTCACGCGCTTCCTCATCCGCCTGACATCTGGTTGCTCCATCTCAACGAGAAGACTGGAGCGGAGAAGAATCCGCCGGCAGATTTCGTCGCAAATCTTCAGGCACCCGACAGCATGAAGGGCATTAAGATCTCGGCCGAAAAGAACGGTACGTTCACCGTCACCAATGAGCGTAACGGCTTCAGCAAGACGTATAAGAAGTAGCTCGTTAGCTTTTTGCAAACCAGCAAGACTGCACTCATCAAGCGGCCTCTCAGGAGCTGTGCTGAGTTGTTCGCGCGAAGTAACGCAGATACGACACCGGAGCAAAGCCAGGTGATTACAAGACGTGAATTCGCGAAGAAAGTAGCGGCAACCTCTGTTGCATTGTCCTCCCCAGCAACGTTGGTCCATGCGTTAGGACAAAACAAACACGGTCAGACTGAAAAGCCTGAGGGCCAAAAAGCTGCGTTGCCGGAGTGGGGCAATCATATCGACCCGGACTGGGTGAAAGAGACCCTGATTGGCGGATTGCTGGACCACTGGCTTAAAGCCTCGGTCATGTCCAATGGCTTCATCCAGGAAAATCTCGATCGCGACTGGAAGCCATGGGGAACGCTGCGAGAGGCAAGCCTGAATGGACAAGGCCGCCAGCTGTATTGCATGGCCCGAGGATACGAATTGACTCGCCGGCAGGACTATCTGGATGCAGTTGAGAAGTGTGCTGATTTTCTGCTCAAAATGAGAGATCCGGAGTACGGCGGATTCTTCAATCGAACGACCCCTGAGCTGAAGGTAATTGACGATAGGAAGACAGACTTTACGAGTTTTGCGATTTTCCCCCTTGCGCATATTGCCAGAATCACTGGTGAAGGCAACCATGCGCAGGAGGCAATGAAGGCGTGGCAGGAAGTGAGCACGAAGATGCGCGCTGGAGAATTTTTCAACGGTAGCATGAAGCGGGACTTCAGTGGATCGGCGCCTAGTCCATATGCCGGAGTTGCTGGGAACAATGTTCCACCCGCCGCGGCGAGGAACAATCACAGGCTGAGCGAGCATATGTTCGAGGCTCTCCTGGCACTCTATCAAGCTACCAAGGATCGGTCTGTATGGCAGGAGATTGAAAGACAAGTTGCCCTGATGATCAGGCTGTTCGATCGACAAGGCGGCTTTCTACCGGAAAACTATGACCAGGACGGAAAGGCCATTCCGACCACGAACTTCAATGTGGGGCATTTATTTGAGTGGGCAGCTCTCTTCAGCCAGGCAGTGGAGCTTGGCGCCGATCCGAAATTGATCGAGTTGGGCAGCCGAAATATCGACATGGGGATCAAGATCGGCGTAGATCCAGGAACCGGCGGCACGTGGACAAGTGCAACGGCACAGGGAGGAACGCCGCCACGAAAGAATATGCTCTGGTGGCCCGAATGCGAAACCATTAAGGCCACAGCTCGCTACGCCATCAAGCACGGCCGGTCCGATCTCTGGCCCGTCTTTGACCGCTGCCTCGAGTTCGTCCGCACCAACTTCTTCGATCGCACCTACGGTGGCTGGTACGAGACCGTTATCCCCGGTGAACCTCGCGAGAACCTCGGTCCACGCGCCTACATCAAGGGAGCAGTCGACGGCCCAGAGTGGGGCTCCTACCACCAGACAGCCTGCTTCACTGATCTGCTGCATGTCACCGGCAATCTCTAAATGTCAACAACGGTCCACGGTTCTATCCGAACTGTTTTCCGGTAACGCTTTACATCCACTCAAGAGGCTTTGGCAATGAATCGTATCAAGTGGCTTGTTCTCGGACTTTCAGCCCTCATGCCCGCACTCGTCGGGCACACTCAGGAGACCGGGCAGCAGAAGGCGATTGATCTCCCGATCAATCTGGCAACTAGCTACAAAGGGGAAGAGTACGTGCTCATGGGCAGCGCAACACGCGGCGCCGGCGAGCCGGTCATCGCCATCAACCCCAAAGACCCCAACATGATCATCGTGGGTGCGATGGCTAACCTCAACTACGTCGAAGGTGAGTCGTGGGATCTCAGCAAGCCCTTCGGCAATGCAGTCGGAGTCATCAAGTATCGCAACACGCCCGGCGCATCCATCTCCAGCTATGCCATCAGCTATGACCGCGGACGGACATGGCGGTTCTTTGATGATCAGTTCCGCGATTATTTCAAGATGAACGGCACCGCTGACGCCTTTGTCGGCGCGGGTGCGGATGGAACGCTATTCATCGGCGCGATGAACTTCTTTCCTCAGAATGCCTCTCCTCTCCAGCTTCAGCTCGAGAAAGAGCCCGATCCCGGACTTCTCTACGGCAACATCGATCTTTCATCCTCCGCCGATGGTGGAAAGACCTGGAGTACACCTTCGCATGTAATGGGCCAGGCCACTCCGCTCGAGGAGTATGGTCCGGGAGTGAAGCCGCACTTCAGGGGCAAGACACCGTACGACCGCCCATTCCTTGCCACCGATCTGTCGACTGGCACGATCTATATTCCGGGGCATGGAACAGGCGGAGATCCCGTGCATCGCGAGGCATTTTTCCGCGCCTCGAAAGATAACGGCAAAACTTGGGGGTTGGTCTATAGCTACGATTCCGCGGATTATCCGGAAGGGGGCGGTGCATCCAAGCCAGCGGCTGCCAACGGAGTTCTCGGCTTGGCGTATGTGGCTTCGAGCATTCCCGCTGGTACGGGAACACGAAAATGCCCCTGCCTGATTTTTGAAACCAGCCGCGATGAAGGCAAGACCTTCGAACGCAACGTCGTGAAGTACGAGATGCCTGTATCACGGAACTTCGGTGGCGCTGGTATAGCGGCGGCAGCCGACGCCAGCCACCCCGGCCGCTTCGCGGTAATGACTGTGACTCCCGGGAATCTGGAAATGCAAATCTACGTCACTGACGACAACGGCAAGACATGGAAGGGTCCAGTCAAGGCCGGCGGAGGTGCAGGAACCACCATCTCCAAGCCGGACATTGGCTACTCACCGCGCGGCGATATGGCTGTGATGTGGCTTGGGGTAAATGCGGATAAATCCTACGCCGTCTGGTCCAATGCTTCGCATGATGGCGGGCTCACTTTCGGCAGCCCCATCCAGGTGAGCGAAGCAGCGTCACCGGCAAGAGTATCCATTCAAGGGCGAGGCAACAACTGGGACGGCGACGATCTCTCCTCGATCGCAGTCGACAGCGATTTTGTGCATATTGTCTGGGCTGACGGACGCGCCGGTTTTCTGGGAGCCTGGTATGCTCGCGTTCCGCTTGCCAGTTACAGGTAATTTGTCCGAGAAGCCGGCACGGTCACAGCGAATTCGGCACATTCAAGCTTTGGCCAGTCACGTTGGAAATACGAAGGAGCGATATCAGAATGATCAGGTCCAAGCAAATACTTATCGGGTGCGCGGCCCTACTCTCCTTCTTCCAGGCGAGCAGGGCCGCCTGCCAAAAGACCGATATCGATCTGCCCGTCAATCAGGCAACCAGCTACAAGGGAGAAGAGTTTCTTCTGATCGGCAATGCCGTGCGAGGCGCAGGTGAGCCCGTCATCGCCATCAATCCGAGGAATCCCGACAATATCATCGTGGGAGCGATGGCCAACAACCATTACGTTGAAGGGCAGGCAAGGGGCCCGCAGGGCTTCGGCGGCCCGCCGGTCGCCAATTATCGCAACGTATATAGGAACACACCCGGATCGTCCATCTCCACCTATGCAATCAGCTACGACCGCGGCCGCACCTGGCAGTATTTTGATGACCCCTTCCGCGACTTCTTCAAAATGAACACAACCGCGGATGCGTTCGTAGGTGCCGGGCCAGATGGAACCTTGTTTATTGGCGCAATGAATTTCTTCCCACAGAACGCTACGCCGTTGATGCTTCAACTTGAGAAAGAGCCGGACCCCGGCCTGCTTTACGGCACTATTGACATCGCATCCTCAACCGACCAGGGCAAGACATGGAGCGAGCCATCGCATGTGATGGGCCAGGCCACTCCGATTGAGGAGTATGCGCCCGGCGTGAAGCCTCACTTCAGAGGCAAGACTCCTTACGATCGCGGCTTCTTGGTCATCGATCAATCAACGGGCACGCTCTATGTGCCTGGAAACGGTTCGGGTGGCGATCCGGTTCACTACGAGAGCTTCTTCCGCGTCTCCAAAGACAATGGAAAAACCTGGGGTCTCGTCTACAGCTTCGATTCTCCTGAATATCCTCAGTCCGGCGTGTCTGCCCGGCCTGCGGCAGCAAACGGTGTTCTTGCCCTCGCCTATGTAGCGTCCACCGTTCCTGCAGGATCAGCCACCGGTAATTGCCCCTGCGCCGTGTTTGAGACAAGCCGCGATGAAGGGAAGACGTTCGACCGGCACGTTGTGCAGACGGGCACGTTTATTCAGAGAGGCTTCGGCGGATTCGGCAATCCTTCGCTCGCTTCCGACCCCAGCCACCCCGGCCGCTTCGCCGTCATGATCGTGAACAGCAACGCGGAATTGCAGGTGTACGTTACGAACGACTACGGTAAGTCGTGGAGTGCTCCTGTCAGCGCGGGGAACGTTCCCGGCGGAACGGTCGTTCGACCTGATATGAGCTACTCGCCGGAAGGCGACTTGGCGGTGATGTGGCTCGCCACGCTTGCTGATAAGACCTACACAGTCTGGTCTTCGGCCTCGCACGATGGCGGAGCCACCTTTAGCGCGCCTATCAAGATCAGTTCGGCTCCCTCGCCCGCGCGAGCGACCATCAAGGATCGAGGCAACAACAGAGATGGCGACGATCTTTCCAGTCTTGTGGTAGACCGCGATTACGTACACATGGTCTGGGCTGATGGACGAGCAGGATTTTTGGGATCGTGGTATGCCCGCATTCCGCTTACGAGCTACAAATGATTTGTTCTTGAGGAGTTGCAGCATACATCAAATCGGCTTTCGCAACAGTTCTGGGGGCGGGGCGTCATGTCATCCTCCGGTAAGAATTCTTCTAAGTAGACGGTCAACGAAGCATCGAATGGAGGTTACAAAATGACGAAGAGAATTTCGCGACGCAGCTTCATGGCGAGCGCAACGGCAGGGACTGCGAGCTTGCTCGGAATCAACTCATCAGTAACGGCACTTGCCCAATCATCGGCATCCGCTGGAGCGCCGCACAATCAACAACCCGCGTCCAGTACAAGGACGGAACAGCAGCCGCATCCGCCGCATGCCAAGTTCAGCGAACTGCCTCTGAGCAGCATCCAGCCCCAGGGCTGGCTGAAAGCCTTCCTGGTTAAGGCTAAGGATGGGTTGACGGGGCATCTCGACGAAATCGGCGGCCCGCCGTTTAACAGCTATGGATGGGGAGGACCAACCTTGTCCAACGTGCCGCCTGACTGGTGGTCGTATGAGCAGAATGCCTACTGGTGCGATGGCATGACCCGATGCGGATATCTCCTCGGCGACAAAGATCTGATTGCCAAGGCGGCGCTACAGACGGATTATGTCTTGAGTCACCCGGATACGGACGGATATCTTGGTCCTCAATATCTGAAGAAGGGTAATCGCTGGCCGCATGCGGTGTTCTTCCGCGCGCTTATGGCCAGATATTCCGCGACTGGGGATAAGGATATTCTTGCTGCGCTCAAGCGGCACTTCCTGTCGTCTCCTTACAATTACAGGTCAGGCCGCGATCTTATCGCCCTTGAAGCCGTACTGTGGACGTACGAACGAGACGGCGATCCTGCGCTGCTCAGCTTGGCGAATACCATTTACCAGAACTTCGCGACTCCACCTGTGCGCGATAACGGGCCGGCAATGATCGCAAACGCAGGCGGGCAGGGGCCCGCAATGTACACGGACGGTAAGCCTAGCCGGGCCCACGGAGTGGGCTACAACGAGGCGGCGAAGCTCGGAGCACTGATGTATGGCCACAGTGGGAACGCCGAGCAGCTGCGTGTTTCACAGGAAGCTTATCGAAAGCTGGACAAGTTCCACACTATGGTAGACGGTGTAAATACGTCGACTGAGGGTCTCACACCGATTGATCAGCTCTCGTCCCATGAAACGTGTGATATCACAGACTACTGCTGGAGCGTTGGGTACGTATTGATGGCGACCGGCGATGTAGATTACGCCGATAAGATCGAGCGGGCCATGTTCAATGCGGCTCCTGGCGCGGTAACCGAAGAATTCAACGGGTTGCAGTATTTCTCCTGCCCGAATCAGGTTCTCGCCACGCGTCATTCAAATCATAATTTCTACTACAAGGGCGACCGGGCAATGGCATATAGCGGCAACCACATCGCCCAGTGCTGCTCGGGCAACGTAAATCGCATGATGCCCAACTTCGCGGCTCGCCTCTGGATGCGGGATGCAAATAATGGTCTCGTTGCGGCTATGTATGCTCCTTCTACGGTGACACATAAGGTCGGAAAAGAAGGAGCCGAAGTAACAATAGACGAAGAAACACGCTATCCGTTCAAGGGCGACGTCCGTTTCCGCATGAAGATGGCGCAGGCCACGAAATTCCCCTTCACTGTTCGGATCCCGGGTTGGTCGAAGGGTGCAAAAATCTCGATCAACGGACAGCCACTTCAGCAAGAGCTTGCTTCTGGGACATTCGTTACGCTGGACCGGACGTTTAAAGATGGAGATGAGGTGGTGGTGAACCTCCCTCAGCAAATAACAGTGAGCGAATGGCCCGGGAACACCGTCGCGGTGGAGAGGGGACCGCTCGTTTACTCAATGAAGATTGAGGAGCATTGGCAGACCCGCGAAGAGGCCGAGCAAGAGATCCAGGATGCGTTGGGAGTGTACTGGCTTGACTTCCGCTTTCCCGGCGTTCGCGCCCTCGATGTCACTCCTACAAGCCCGTGGAATTACGCACTTGAAATTGAGGGCCAAACCATTCCTCGAGGAGTCCAGGTAATCGAAAACCAATGGGCGGATGAAAATCCATTCAGTAGACATGCGCCTCCGATCACGCTCGTGGTTCCTGCGAGGCGATTGATTGGTTGGGATCTTGATCGCCCGACTGAGGTAGTTCAAAGAGGCGAGTGGTGGCACCCGAATCAAACGTTCGTTCGGAAGGGCAACTTCGCGTTTACTCCAGACTTACCGACTCCAGGCAAGGATTCGAAAGTCAAGCTTAGCAGCACGGTCGAGAATATTTCGCTTGTCCCCTACGGATGCGCGCGGCTTCGTCTCACGACATTTCCTCGGGCGAAGGATTTCGCCTAGCCGGAAACGGCGCCACGTTTGTGGACAATCGCGGGCGGCCGGACACCGGATGGCGTGCTATCTCATGCTCACGTTGTATAGATCTCTCCGCTGAACGAAGGAACTGTATGTCAAATTTCAAAGTACGATTTGAAGAATTTGAACGTGGACCGAAGACTCGCCGTGCTGTATTGGGAAGCGCATACGTGGACGAGTCGATCGAACAAGCACAACGGCTAGCGCCACAGATTCAGAATGTACTTTCTGGATTGCCGAAGATGTTGTAAATGTGGGCGCCGATGTATTTGGGGTTGGTAAGCACCTGATGAACAGTGGTCCGTCCCCAAAGGTGCTCATTTTCCCCCAAAATCCCCGCGCCATTCAGCTGCTCGGCTATTTCGCGTTCTGGTCTGCTTGGCCGTGACAAACCGTGTGTAGATCTGCTGGACAACCTCGATCTCCTGCTCCGGGCCGGGATCCAGAATGACGCGATCCGTTTGCAGGCTCTTGCGCTCTCCTCGCCCGAGCAGACTCTTGCTTCCGAAGAGGCGACAACCCACCCGGAACTCGCAGTGTGGTTGGATCACAAGCAATCATAACCCCATGAACGGAGAACGACCCCGTTGGCCAAAAACGACACGCACCTCCTGGACCGGCGGCTCCCAGGGGCTCCTAGATGCTGCAGGCGCCGTGGGGTCTGGTGAAACCGCTACATTGAACTCACCCGTCGCGGCATCGTATTGCACGTCTTCTGCGTGCCCGCCATGCACGGTCACCTGTGGCTCGAACCCTGCATAGCCATGGAGTGTCATCCCGCGCTCTCCCTGCGCAAAGAGCACTGTGGCCTCTAATTGCCCAGGACTATCGTTGATCGAAGCGATCCGCATTCGGCCAGTGCCGACAAAATTGTCCCGGTTGCCCAAAAAGGCGATGCCACTTTTGCCAGGGCTTGCAGAAATGTAAAACGAGGCGTCGTCACCTTCCAACTCTCCATTGAACGCACTTCCGGCCGGAACGAACGTGAGCTTACGCGCGAAATAATCGTAGACGACGATGGGGCCGTCGAGACCTACATCATGAGCCTGAAAATGCACAGCTTTACGATCCTGCGCGGTTTGAGCAAAGGCAAAAACGTAAGCTGTGGTGGTGTCCCCTTGCGCGGTATGCGTATACCCAAGCGTTGGACCATTTCGCCCGAGAGCGCCTTCAAGATAACCAGCATCGACAGGAACGAGCGGGGCGTCGGGTTTGACGATCACACCGTCACTTCTCGCGGCCTGCAATAAGTTCTGCTTGCTTTCCTTGCCCAACTCGTCGCCAAATCCCACCGGTCCTGCGGAAAGCGTCTGCAACAAGAT
>Ga0070658_10005114_pt1 | contig 10677 bp, 8 predicted proteins | sample KBSC13metaG_FD_64664 | JGI IMG/M metagenome (GOLD analysis project Ga0070658, IMG submission 64664) | Corn rhizosphere microbial communities from Kellogg Biological Station, Michigan, USA - KBS C1-3 metaG | ecosystem: Host-associated > Plants > Roots > Rhizosphere > Soil ... | reverse complement strand
AAGTAGTCGGCCAGCAGCGCCGCCCGCTGCAGCAGCGAGGCGACGGACGCGTGCTCGTGCACGGCGTGCGCGCCGCCGCCGTCCGGGCCCAGACCGTCCACCGTGGGCACACCCCGCGCGCCGGTGAGGTTGGTGTCGCCCGCGCCGCCCGACGGCCCGGTGGACAGCCGCAGCCCCATCGCGGCCGCCGACGCGACCAGCCGCGCCGCCACCGGGTTGGCCGGGTCGACCGTCCACACCGGACGGTGGGACAGCCGCCGGGTACGGATCGCGGCACCGGCGCGCACCGGGCGCAGCGCCTCCAGCGTCGCCAGCAGCGAGCGCTCCGCCTCGACCGTGGCGAACCGCAGACCTAGCTCGGCGCGGGCACGCCCGGCCACGACGTTCGCGCGGGTACCCCCGGTTATCGTGCCGACGTTGAGCTCCGCCTCGGGCGGGCCGGGCCGCACCGCGCGCAGCGCGACGAGCTGGTCGACCAGTTCGTCCACTGCGGACACTCCCTGGGCCGCGTCCAGGCCGGCATGCGCCTCCAGCCCCTCGACGACCACCTCGACGCGGGCCACGCCCCGCCGCCCGACCTTCAGCCCGCCGCCGGGCAGCGGGGGCTCCAGGCCGAGCGCGGCCACCGCGCCCTCGGCGTGCGCGGCCACCACCCGCTGCCCGTCCGGGCTGCCCGTCTCCTCGTCGCCGACGACCACCAGCCGCACCGGGCGGCGGGGCGACCGGCCCGTCTCCGCCAGCAGCAGCATGGCCAGCTCGACGGCGACGAGCGCGCCCTTCATGTCGTACACACCAGGCCCGGTGACGGTGTCGCCGTCGGGCGCGAGCCGGAACGGGCGATGCGTCGGGGTACCGCGCGGGAAGACCGTGTCGCAGTGCCCGATGAGCAGCACGTGCCCGTCGTCCTGCGACCCCGGTGCCGGCGCCGGCCCCGGCCAGTGACACACCAGATGATCCCCGTCGACATGCTCCACCCGGGCGCCCGCGGCCAGGTAGCCGTCGGCCAGTTCCCGCTGGATGGCTCGCAGCAACTCGGGTTCGTCCGACGGGCTGTCGGCCGTCACCAGCCGCTCCAACCGCTCCAGCGCGTACCCGCGCATCCCGAGCGCCCGCGCGAGCAGCTTCGCGCCGTCAGCCATAGGTGGGCTCGATCCCGGACGTCACCAGGCGGGTGACCGCGCGGAAGCAGCGGATCGCCTCGTACATCGTGGGCAGCGTGAAGCACACGGTCAGGTCGTCGGACTGCCGTACCGCGGGAATGTAGGTCGCGAGCGGGGCCAGGTGCGCCGCGTCGAACGAGATCTCGTACGTGTAGGCGTCGGCCGTGGCACCCGCCTTGAGCATGGAGCGTAGCCCCTGTGCGGCGCCCTCGCTGATGCGTCGCGCGCTCGCCGCCGGTGGCAGGCAGATCGCCGAGTACCGGTCGACGCACGTCTTGACCGCGACGCCCACGGCGTCCGGCGCGTACCCGGCGGCATCCGCGCAGGCGCGGTCGTCGCCGGTGACCAGAACCACCGGCACCCCGAACTCGGCCGCCAGCAACGCGTTCATCCGGCCCTCGGAGGCCGGCGCGCCGTTGATGCGTACCGCGGTGATGGTGTTGGGCAGGTAGGTGTGCGCCAGCACGCCCTGCTCCCCGGCGCCCGCGTGGTACCCGATGAAGGCCACCGCGTCGGGTGAGCGGTCGATGCCCTCCATCATGCCCAGCGGCTTGTGCGTGCCGATCAGCAGGCAGGCGCGCGCGTCGAGCTGGTCCAGCAACAGGTTGCGCTGGTCGGCGTGCGCCTCGTTGACGAGGATCTCGTCCGCGCCCGCCCCGGCGAAGCCGGCCACCGCCGCGTTCACGTCGCCGGTGAGCAACCTGCGGCAGTACTCCCATCGCGGATGGCCGGGCTCGCAGTCGTCGGGGAACGTGACGCCGGTGGCGCCCTCCATGTCGGCGGAGATCAGTACCTTCATGCTCGCGCGTCCTCCTCGGTAGCGGCCAGCGTCCGGCTGCGCAGGGTGTGTGCGCGCACCAGGTCCTCGTCGACCTCCAGGCCGATGCCCGGCCGGCCGCGCGGTACGGCGACCGTGCCGCCCTCGGCACGGATCGGCGGGGTCACGACGTCGATGCGGTAGTACTTGTCGGACCCGGAGACGTCGGACGGCAGCGTGAAGCCGGGCAGGCTGGCCACCGCGAGGTTGGCCGCGCGTCCCACCCCGAACTCGTGCATCCCGCCGCACCACACGGGGATCCCCGCCTCGCGGCAGGCGTCGTGTACGGCGACCGCCGGCCCGATGCCACCCAGCCGCGACACCTTGACGTTGACGATCGCGCACGCCTTCAACGCCAACGCGCTGCGCAGCACCGCGACCGAGGTGACCGACTCGTCCAGGCAGACCGGGGTGGCGATGCGCCGGGCCAGTACCGCGTGGGCGAGCAGATCGTCCGCGGCGAACGGCTGCTCCACCATCAACAGGTCGTACCCGTCGAGCGCGGCGAGCCGGTCGCAGTCCTCCGGCGCGTACCCGCCGTTCGCGTCCACCTGCAGCGCCAGCGTGGGGAACGCCTCGCGTACCGCGCGCACCGGCTCGACATCCCAGCCGGGCCCTATCTTCAGCTTCACCCGGCGGTACCCGTCGCCGACGTGGCGTGCCACCTGTTCCATCAGCGCGTCGATGGTCGGTTCGATGCCGAGGCTGACCCCGGCCTCCACCCGCTGCGCGCCCCGGTGCCCGAGCGCGTCCGCCAGCGGCACGCCCCGCGACTGGGCCAGCAGATCCCAGCACGCCATCTCCAGGCCGGCGCGGGCGAACTGGTTGCCGGTCACCTTCGCGGTCATCGCCGTGGCCTGTGCCACGGTCTCCCAGGGCCGGCCGAGCAGCATCGGCACCAGGTACCGGTCGAGGATCTGCCAGCACGAGTCGGTGGTCTCGCCGCAGTAGAAGGGTTGCGCCGGCGAGGCGCACTCGCCCCAGCCGACCAGCGACCGCTGCCCGTCGGTGGCCGTGGCCCGAACGAGGATGTGGTCGAGATGGCCCTTGCGGTGTGAGCTCGTCTCGAACTCGTGCACCAGGGCCAGGCGCACCACCGCGAGCCGTACCTCGGTGATCGTGATGGGCATGTCTCAGCCGTCCGTCCACTGTGGCCGGTCGCGGGGCACGAAGCGGTACACCGCGAGGTCGGCTCCGACCCGTACGCACGACACGCCGACGCGGCCCGTTCCGAGCGCCTCGGCGAAGGAGGCGCGTACGTCGCGGCGCAGCGCGGTGGCGCCCGGCGTACCGAGCTCGGCGCGGCGCCGCTCCCACCGCGCCGGTACGGCGATCAGCACCTGGTCGCCGTCGACCACGGCGTCACCCTCGCGCCAGTCCCGTGCCGCGGGTGCCGGCCAGGCCGGCACCGGCCCGGTGCGGGCCAGTGGCCACTCGACGACGAACCGGTCGCTCTCGTCGTCGCGGTCCGCGCCGAAGCCGCGCGCCCCGTACATGGCCGGATTGAGGGCGATGACCTCGCCGCCGAGCACGTCGAGGTTCATGTGGGCGTTGCGCGTCTTGAACGGGTCGAACGTCCAGCGCATCCGCTCGATCCCGTCGGCCAGGCACCGTTCCCGTTGGGCGAGCTTGAGCCGCCGCCCGATCCCCCGGTCCTGCATCCCCTCGTCCACCACCGCGAGCGCGGAGTACTGGTACAGCGCCGTGGGCCGCGCCGGGTCGCGACCGAGGAAGCTGTAGGCGAAGCCGACCAGTCGCGGGCCGAGGAACGCGCCCACCACGTGGCCGCCGTTGTGCTGGATCCCGGTCAACAGGCGCGGGTTGATGCTGCCGTCGCCCGGCCCGAGCGCCATCACCGACCGGTACAGCGCGCAGCAGGCCGACATCTCGGCCTCGCCCCGCACGTCCCGGACAGTCAGGCCGGCGACCGCCGTCATGGGATCCCGCCGGACAGGTACCGGTGGAGCACCCGGACACCGAAGGCCAGGCTGTCGACGAGTACCCGCTCGTCGACGCCGTGCACGTACCGGTCGTAGGAGAAGCCGGGCGGGGTGCTGCCGGGGGCGAAGCCGTAGCACTGGATGCCCAGCCTGGTGAACTTCTTCGCGTCGGTACCGCCGCCCATGCAGAACGGCAGCACGAGCGCCCGCGGATCGTACGCGCGCAGCGCCGCGGCCATCGCCGCGAACTCGGCCGTGTCGTGCGGCGCGGAGACCGGCGTGCTGTGACTGACGAACTCGCGCGTCACGCGGTCACCGAGCAGCTCGTCCACGGTGGCGAAGAACTCCTCCTCCGTACCGGGCAGGATCCGCCCGTCCACCCCGGCCGTGGCGAGGCTCGGCACGACGTTGTGCTTGTACCCCGCGGCGAGCATCGTCGGGTTCAGCGAGTTGGACACCGTCGGCCTGACCAGTGCCGCGGCCTCGCCGAGCCGGTCGATGCTCGCCGGATCGGCCGGGTCCACCGTCAGTCCCAGGTGGACACTCAGGCCGTCGAGCAACGCGGCGACCGTCGGGGTGAGGCGCACCGGCCACCGGTACTCCGACAGCCGGGTGAGCGCGGCGGCCAGGGCGGCGACGGCGTTGCCGGGATTGGGCCGCGACCCGTGCCCGGCCGGACCGCGCGCGACCAGGTTCATCCAGGCGCTGCCCCGCTCGCCGGCCGCGATCGCGTAGAGGCGGCTGCCGTCGGGCAGGTGGATCGAGTGCCCGCCCGATTCGCCGATCGCGGTGCGCACGCCGGTGAACAGGTCGGGATGCTCGCGTACCAGGAAGCCCGCGCCGTACGCGCCGGTGTCCTCCTCGTCGGCGACGAAGGCGAGCACGATGTCGCGTGGCGGGACGAGGTCGTCGCGGGCGAAGGAGCGCGCGACGGCGAGCATCATCGCGTCCATGTCCTTCATGTCCAGGGCGCCACGGCCCCACACCGCGCCGTCGCGTACGTCACCGCCGAACGGGTCGACGCTCCAGTCCTCCGCGGCGGCCGGTACCACGTCCAGGTGCCCGTGTACGAGCAGGGCCGGCGCGGCGGGGTCGGCACCGCTGATGCGAACCACCGTGCTCGCCCGGCCCGGAGCGGACTCGAGTACCAGCGGGGTGTAGCCCGCGTCGCTCAACTGCTCGGCGACCCACTCCGCGCAGGCCCGCTCGCCGCGCGAGTCGCCGGCGCCGAAGTTGGTGGTGTCGAAGCGGATGAGCCGGGAGCAGAACTCGACAGTCTCGGTGACGAGCGTGTCGGGTACGGACGTGACGCTCACGGCTCCTCCCCACTCTCCACATAGGACAGCAGGCTCCGGGCCGCCTCGGCGCGGCGCTGCGCGCGGCGCGCGGCGCCCTTGGCGCCCGCGGCCGACAGGGACGCGAGGATGTGTCCGACGGCGACGACCGCGGTCGGTGAGTGCGTCGCGGACTCGCTGCCGGTGTTGATCGGCAGTACGTGGTCGGCGAACGCCGTGATCGGGCTGGAGTACGCGTCGGTCAGCGCGATCACGCATGAGCCCAGGACGTGGAACTCGCGGGCCAGCCGCAGGGTCAACCGGCTGTAGCTGCGGAAGCTGAACGCGATCAGCACGTCGCCCGGCTGCGCGTCGGTCAGCGCGGTGACCGCGGAGGCGGACGTCGGCTGGACGAGGCTGACCTCGCGCAGCGCGGCGGTCAGGTCGGTGGCCAGCAGGGCGGCGTAGCCGGTGGACTTCAGGTCGCCGAACACCCACCGGTGGCGGGCGGTGAGAACCGCCTGCGCGGCCAGCTCCAGCGCTCCGTTGGACTGCAAGGCGTGCAGGGTCTGCGCGAGGTTGTCCTGTTCGTGGCGAAGCACGCGGCGCAGCGACGGGCGCCCACCCGCGTCACCCGCCCGATCGGTGAAGTTCAGGTCCGGCTCGGCCAGCCGGCGGCCGGCCTCCCGGCCCGCCCGGTCCCGCAGTTCCCGCATCCCGGTGAACCCGGCGTCCACGAGCAGCCGGTCGAGGTCCTCGGCGGTGGCCCCGGCGGCGGACACGAGTTGGGCCGGGCGGCGCAGCAGCGACTCGGGGTAGTCCGCGGCGATGGCCTGGTAGAGCCGCTCGCCGACCTCCCCCTGAAACGTCGAGGCGAGCCGCAGCGCCGTAAGTACCGGTGTGGGAGCGAGGGTGCTCGTCACACTGGCCCTCCCCCCGGGGCCGAGGCTGTTTGCTGAGAGCAAATAGCCCGATGGACATACCTTGTGCTAAGTGAGAAGGAGTCTTAACCTCGCCCCATGGTCGCGTCAAGACCCACCACCCCGCCCGCGGCCGCAACGCCGGTCCCCGACCCGGACGCCCCCGCGATGGAGAGCATCGGGCGTCGCGTCGCGCGCGCCCGCGGCGCCGCCGGCCTCACGCTGGCGGCGCTCGCCCAACGCGCGGACGTGTCGACCGCGTACATCTCGCAGATCGAGTCGGCGACGGCCAATCCGACCGTGCGCTCCCTGGCCCGGCTCGCCGCCGGGATGGGCACCACCCTCGGCGAGCTGTTCGGCGCCGGCCAGGACGACAGGCTGCCGGCCCCACGGTTCGAACCCCGCTTCGCCACCACCCCCCGGGCGGCGAGAGCGCTTGGGGTGGAAGCGATCTGGGACCTCACCGCGACCGGTTCCGGCCGGATCAACACCCGGCTGGTACGGGGTACGGCGGGTGACCACGCGAGCCCGATCAGCCATCCGGGCGAGGAGTTCGTGACCGTACTCGCCGGCGGCTGCGAACTGCATGTCGGCGGGCTCGTACGGGACCTGAAGCCCTTCGACGCCTGCCACTTCGCCTCGGACGATCCCCATCACATCGCGCGGCCCAGCGACGATCTGTTGCTGCTGGTCGTGCTGAGCAACGACTGACCTCAGGAAGGTACTTCGGTGACCTACGGCGAATGGCCCTCCCCCATCAACGCGAAGCTCGTCGCCGCCTCCTCGGGCGGCGCCAGTTGGCCATCCATAGTGGACAGTGAAGTGTGGTGGTGCGCCGCCGACCCGCGCACCGCGACGGTACGCCTGCTGCACGCCCAACCCGGGCAGTCCGCGTCCGAGGCGCTCGGGCCCGACTGGTCGGTACGCACGAAGCTGCTCGGGTACGGCGGGCGGCCCTACCTCGTCACGTCCGGGCCGGGACCGCGCCTGCTCGTGTTCATCCACCACGGCGACCAACGGCTGTACCGCGCCGACCTCGCCGGGGCGGGCGGACCGGGCGACACGGTGGGCGAGCCGCGGCCGCTGACCCCGCCGGATCCCGACGGCACCGTCACCTGCTACGCCGAACCCGTACCCGGGCCGGACGCCGCCGAGGTGTGGTGCGTCCGCGAGGTGAGCGTGTACGGGGCCGACCGGGCCGCGCCCCCGACGGTGTCGCGCCAGATCGTGGCCGTACCGCTGGACGGCAGCGCGGCCGCGGACCCGGCCGCCGTCAGGACCGTCGCCACCTCGCACCACTTCCTGACCGGAGCGCGCATCAGCCCGGACGGCCGGCGGTTGGCGTGGATCGGCTGGGACCACCCGATGATGCCGTGGGACAGCACCGAGGTCATGGTGGCCGACCTGGCCGACGGCGTCGCCACGGGCGCGCGGCGCGTGCTGGGCGGTGGCGAGGTGTCGGTACCGCAGATCGAGTGGGCGACGCCGGACGCGCTCTACGCCATGGCCGACCCCAACGGTTGGTGGAACCTGCACCGCGTGGACCTGCGGCCCGACGGTGCCTCGGTGCGGCGCGTGCTGCCGATGCCGCGTGAGTGTGCCGGCGCGCTGTGGCAGGTGGGCTCGACCTGGTTCGCCGTGACCACGGCCGGCGTGGTGCTGCGGCACGGCGTCGGGGCGCAGCGGCTGGTGGTGTGGGAGCCGGTATCCGGTGACCTGCGTGGCCTCGTGCCGGCCTGGACGCGGTTCGGCCCGGACATCGCCGGCACCGGTGCCGACGGGGACGGGAACCCCGCGGTCGTCGTCGTCGCCGCGGCCGAGGACCGCGAACGCGCGGTGCTGTACGTCCCGCTGCCCGGCCCGGCGCAGCGCCCGGCCGAGCCGCGCAGCTTGTCGGAGCGGCCCCAGCCAGCGTTCCCGGCCGAGCCGGTCGCCTGCACCGCGCCCGCGCACGAGGACGTGCGGCCCTGGAACCCCACCGCCGTACGGCGCACCGCGATCGGCGTCGGCGGTCGCGAGGTGCACTACGTCTACTACCCGCCGACCAACCCCGACGTCGCGGACGCGCGCGATGGCAAGCCTCCCCTGCTCGTACACGCGCACGGCGGCCCGACCAGCGCCACGGATGCCGGTCTCAACCTGGAGTTCGGGCTGTTCTGCAGTCGCGGCTTCGCGGTGGCCAGCGTCGACTACGGCGGCTCGACCGGCTACGGGCGCGAGTACCGCAACCGGCTGCGCCGCAACTGGGGCATCGTCGACGTCGAGGACTGCGTGGCGGTGGCGCGGGACCTGGCCGCGCATGGCCTCGCCGACCCGGCGCGTACCGCGGTGCGCGGCGGCTCGGCCGGCGGCTGGACCACGCTCGCCTGCCTCGCCTCCACCGACGTGTTCTGTGCCGGCGCGGTCTACTACCCGATCAGCGATCCGCTCGCGTGGTCCGGCGCCGCCACCCACGACTTCGAGTCGCAGTACCTGCGCAGCCTCGTCGGGGACCTGCCCGCCGACCTGGAGCACTACAAGCGGGTCTCGCCGTTGGCCAACGCCCACCGCATCCGCAGCCCCATGGTGGTGCTGCAGGGCGCCGACGACGTGATCTGCCGGCCGGATCAGGCTCAGCGTATCGTCGACGCGGTGGCCGCGCGCGGGCTGTGGCACCGGTACCTGGTCTTCCCGGGCGAGGGACACGGCTTCCGCAAGGAGTCGAGTGTCGCCGCGTCCCTGGAGGCCGAGGCGGAGTTGTACAGCGTCACCATGGGCATCGCCGTCGACCTGAGCGCGTGACGCTCCTCGGCGGCGCCGGGCGGTCCCTCTCGTGGCGGGGCCGCCCGGCGCCTCCGACGCGTGCGTCACCAGTTGGCCTCCGCGGGTGGGGTGGGCAGCGGGACGCTCGCGGGGTGGATGATGTAAACGGTGCCACCGCTGGTGTTGCGCCACGCGGTCTCGAACTCGGCCCGGCCGAACACCTTGCGTACGGCGGCGTCGTCGGCGGAGGCCGGGTCGTTCATCACGGGGTCGCCGTCGGCCGTGAACCCCGCGATGACCATCAGGTGGCCGTTGGTGTTGTAGGTGGCGCCGGGTACCTCGTTCTTCTTGAACGCGGCCGAGACGATCACCGGGATTCCGGCGGCGATGAACAGCTCAACCTCGTTGAACGAGCGCATCCGGGTGACGAAGGTCTGCAGGCCGAAGCGCGCGGCGTAGGCGGTGTTGAAGGGCCAGTTGCCGCAGCCGGTGTAGTTGTTGTCGTACGTGTTGCGGGCGGCGTAGTCGACCCACGGGTCGGCGTAGCTCGGGTCGACCCACGCGTAGTCGTCCGGCGTCGGCCCGGTGCCCCAGTACGCCACGACCATCGACGTCGAGGTGGGGCTGCACCACGCCTCGCCGCCGTTGTCCCATTGCGGGTACTGGCCGAGGTGGACGTCCTGCGAGAACTGCGGTACCGCGAGCGCCGTTCCGCCGGCGGTGAGCAGGGTGCTCGTCGGGTACTTGTCGGCGGGGGGCAGCAGCGAGGACATCGCGCCGAACGAGGCGACCGTCGGCGTCTGCGTGGTCCCGGCCGGCCGGTACAGCGTGACCCGCGACTGCCAACCGACCAGTCCGGTACCGCTGGTGGCGATGAAGGTGTCGATGTCCACCGTCCCGTCGGCGTCGCGCTGTCCCGGCACCGAGGTACGGGAGAACAGCGCGTCGTCGGCCGCCCAGCGCCCCATCACGTACCACTTGGTCGTCGTGCCCGCGCTGGTGAGGCCCCGCAGTTCGCTCTGGATCCAGGTGCCGCCGGGTGTCGCGGCGTTCCAGGACGTCACCGCCTGGCTCGCGGCGAACCCGGGGTAGACCCAGGGGGACGTCCACGTCGCGTACTCGTAGTCCTGGCTGCCGCCGAGGAACGGGTCGGTGTAGGAGATCACGCCCAACGGGGCGTCGATGGTCAGATGGTCGGCGGGCACGGCGGTTCCCGCCGTTGTACCGGCGGCGAAGCCGGCGGCGCCGTGCCACGCCTGGTAGCTGACGTGCCGGTCCGGCGAGGTCTTCTTCGCCGTCGCGGCGGTGGCCACCGCCTGCGCCGCGAGGACACCGGCCGTGCCGGCGAGAGCACCGCGCAGGAGGGTACGTCGATGAACGCTCATGTGGCTCCCTTCGTGGTATGTTGTGGATTCTCGCAGAGATCGGCCCCGAAGGACATAGCTGTCAGGCAGAACCCGAAGGGATACAGCAATGCCCGTTCATCGACGTACTTTGCTGCGCGGTGTCGCCGTCGGCACGGCCGGTGTGCTTGCCGGCACGGCCGGCGTCGCCAATGCCGAGCCTGGCGCCGGCGGCAACCCCATGCCCGGCGGCGACTGCCCCACCAACCCCGCCACCCCCAAGCGCCAACTGCGCGGCATCTGGATCGCGAGCGTCACGAACATCGACTGGCCCAGCCGTGCCGGGCTGGACGAGCAGACCCTCAAGGCCGAGTACGCGGCCTGGCTGGACCTGGCGCAGCGGGAGAACTTCAACGCCCTGTTCGTGCAGATCCGCCCGGCCGCCGACGCGTTCTGGCCGTCGCCGTACGAGCCGTGGTCG
>Ga0070658_10005107_pt1 | contig 10683 bp, 6 predicted proteins | sample KBSC13metaG_FD_64664 | JGI IMG/M metagenome (GOLD analysis project Ga0070658, IMG submission 64664) | Corn rhizosphere microbial communities from Kellogg Biological Station, Michigan, USA - KBS C1-3 metaG | ecosystem: Host-associated > Plants > Roots > Rhizosphere > Soil ... | reverse complement strand
GCCTTGGTAAACGGGACTCTTTCGCTTCCGGGAATAATGACGCGGCTTTGTGCTGCGAAGCGGGTAATGGATTTTCGCGCGGAGGATCGGGGAGCGGGCTTTTTGGTCGGCATGAAAATCTCCAGTTATTGTGATGCGGTTGGAGCACTCGCAAGGGGCCGTATTGCGAATCAATGATATGCCTCAATTCGAGTGAGAGGCACGTTACTGGATGGCTGGGATAGACTGGGCACGTGTTTTTTCGCGGTCAAGGCTGCAGTTGAATTTGCAGAGGAGAGAAAGAGTGGCAGATAAGATTGATGCGCACCACCATCTTTGGCGTTACACGCCGGAAGAATATGGGTGGATCGATGATGAGATGGCGGCGCTCCGGAGGGACTTTCTGCCACAGGATTTGGTGCGCGAGATTACGGCGGCCGACATTGATGGAACGGTGCTGGTGCAGGCGCGGCAGACCATGGACGAGACCCGGTGGCTGCTGAAGATGGCCGATGAATGTGACGCGATTCGCGGAGTCGTGGGGTGGGCTCCGATCGCGGGCGAAGACTTTCCCGGCGTGATGGAGGAGTTCGAATTCAGGCCGAAGCTGAAGGGGCTGCGGCATGTAATTCAGTCGGAGAAGGACGAGAACTATATTCTGCGGGAAGACTTCAATTCGGGGATTCGCACCCTGCTGGGAAGTGGTCTGGTATACGACATCCTGATCTATGAACGCCATCTTCCCCAGACGATTGATTTCGTCGATGAGCACCCGGAGCAGGTCTTCGTGCTGGATCACGTGGCCAAGCCGCTGATTCGTCAGGGTGCGCTGGAACCCTGGGCGGCGCAGATGCGGGAATTAGGCAAGCGCGAGAATGTTTGGTGCAAGATATCAGGTATGGTGACGGAGGCGGACTGGACTGCGTGGACACCGGAGTCGCTGCGTCCCTATCTGGACGTGACGGTGGAAGCGTTTGGGGTCGAGCGGCTAATGGTAGGGTCCGATTGGCCGGTTTGCCTGGTCGCGAGCGAGTATGTCCGCTGGTTTGAGGTGTTACGAAAATACTTTGCCGGGTTCAGCGAAACAGAAAAAGATGCTGTATTTGGGGGAACGGCAATTGTAGTTTATGGATTATAGGACTTAGGGGCAGAACGACAGCGGCTGGGAAAGACGATGACGCGGTGTAGGTCGAGACCTTGCATGGCGAGATTTCAGGAATGGAGAGTAGATGAAGGCGTTTCAGATGGAAGGACCGGAAGTTGCCGGTGTGACGGAGATCGCGGATGTCGCGGCGCGAGCAGGTGAGGCTCTGCTGCGGGTGAAGATGGTGGGGATGTGTGGAACGGACCTCAATACATTTCGTGGACGCAACGCCATGGTCAGCTTTCCGCGTATTCCCGGGCATGAGGTTGCGGCCGAAGTGGTTGAAGGTAATGGCACTCTGGCGGCGGGAACGCAGGTGACGATTTCGCCATACACGAGCTGCGGTGTGTGTCCGTCCTGCCGGCGCGGACGGGTGAATGCGTGCCAGTTCAACGAAACGATGGGCGTGCAGCGGGATGGCGCGATGACGGAGTACATCAGTGTTCCGGTGGAGAAGCTGTATCCGGCGAAGCTATCGATCAAGGAGCTTTGCCTGGTCGAGCCACTGACCGTAGGGTTTCATGCGGCGGCACGGGGACGTGTCACGGCGGACGATACCGTTGCAGTGTTTGGCTGCGGCGGAGTTGGATTGGGAGCGATTGCGTCGGCGGCATTTCGCGGTGCGACGACGATCGCCATCGATATGGATGATGCGAAGCTGGAGATTGCGCGAAAGGCTGGCGCGAAGCACCTGATCCACTCGAAGAACGAAGACCTGCATAAGCGACTGGCGGCGATTACGAACGGGCGTGGGCCGGATGTAATGATTGAGGCGATTGGGCTGCCGCAGACCTTTCGCGCCGCGGTGGAAGAGGTCGCGTTTACAGGCCGTGTGGTGTATATCGGCTATGCGAAAGAGCCGGTGGCTTACGAAACTCGGCTGTTTGTCCAGAAGGAATTGGATATTCTGGGCAGCAGGAATGCGCTGCCGGAAGACTTCCGCGAGGTGATCCGCATGCTCGAAGCTGGAAAATTTCCCGTTGAGGATGCGGTGAGCGCGGTAGTGCCGATGGAAGATGCAGCTCGGATGCTCCGCGAATGGAGCGATGCTCCAGGGAAGTTTACGAAGATTATGGTGGAAGTTTAAGCAGGGAACAGAAATGAGGAGCTAGGATGCAGGTTTCTACGCCGTTGAGTGGAAGTCCGAAAGTCGAAGATGGCAGGAAGTATCCGGTCTTTCCCGTCGGGCACATGCTCCCGTTCGTCTTTGTGACCGTGCTGTTTTTTCTTTGGGGAATGTCGAATAATCTGACCGATATTCTGGTGCAGCAGTTCAGGAAATCATTCGAGCTGTCGCAGTTCAGCGCGCAACTGGTGCAGACGGCAAACTTCTTTGGCTACTTCTGCATGGCGATCCCGGCAGCGCTGCTGATGCGGAAGTGGGGCTACAAGGCTGGAATGGTCACGGGTCTCGTCCTCTTTGGATCGGGAATGGTGATCTTCTGGCCGGCCGCTGTCAGCGGACAGTACTCACTGTTCCTGGTTGCACTGTTTACGGTGGGCAGCGGCGCTTCCGTGCTGGAGACCGCGGCGAATCCATTCATCGCGCAGTTCGGCGATCCGCACACATCGGAGCAGAGGTTGAATTTCTCACAGGCGTTCAATCCTCCGGGAACGATTGTCGGGGTGTTGATCGGGACCTATTTCATCTTCTCGGGCGTGGAGCCAAATGCGGCGCAGATCGGAGCGATGAAGCTGGCCGGGACGTATCACGCTTATCTGCATGGCGAAATTATGCGGGTCGTCCCGACGTACCTGACGTTCGGCGTGGTCGTGCTGCTATGCGCGCTGATTCTTTCGCGAACGAAGTTTCCGGTGATGCAGGCTGAGCACGAGGGTGAGGGCGAAGACCACGGGAGCTTCGGCGAGTTGCTGCGGATTCCGGCGATCTGGATTGCGGTGGCGGCGAACTTCTGCAACGTTGGCGCGCAGATCGCTTCGTGGAGCAGCTTGATCCCCTACATGAAGCAGTACACGCCAGTAAGCGAGCGGACGGCTGCGTTTTATCTGCTGGCTACTCTGATTGCCTTGGCGGTGGGAAGGTTCGTCTCCACTCCGCTGATGCGTTATATCCGACCAAGTCGGATGCTTACGCTCTATGGCGTGATCAACGCGCTACTGATGCTGGTCGCTGTAAACCGTCCGGGCCTGATTGGAGCATGGGGAGTAGTGGCGAGCGGGTTCTTCCTATCGATTATGTATCCGACCATCTTTGCCCTGGGATTGAAGGGGCTGGGACGCAACACCAAAATTGGCGGATCGCTGCTGGTGATGGCGATTGTCGGCGGAGCGATCTTCCCGCCAATCATGGGCCTGATTGCGCGGAATACAGGCAGTATAGCGCTGGGCTATCTCGTGCCGATGCTTGGGTTCTGCGGCGTGGCCCTCTATGGGTTCTATCAGTCTTCGCAGCGAACTCTGCTTTCGGGGCCTGCTTATTAATGCTTGTTAGAAATGGCGCAAGGGTTCCGCTGGCGTAGGAGATTCGGGAGTGCCGGAGAGCGGCTCGGCAGCGGGTCGCTCGACGTTCTTTTCAAGCGACCGGCTGACGATGTCGCGGGAGCCGAGGCCAACCGCCAGGGCAAGGGTCAGGACGATGCCTCCGAAGAGAATCCCGAAGGCCAGTTCGACGATGGCTCCGCCGATCTCGAGATGATCGAGCACCATCGCCGCAGTCAGCACAAGCACGAGCCACTTGATGCCCAGCGAGAGGAAGCGCGCGTATTGGAGACGAGCGTTGACGGCTCCGATGAGCACTGAGCGCTCGAGAAAACGCGCGATCAAGTTTCCAACGATGAGGAGGACGATGGCCCCGACGGAGTGGGTCAGATAGGGCAGCAGGAAGACAGAAATCTGCGAGCCGTTGGAAGAGGCGTCGAAAGCGGAGATGCCGATAATGACGCCCAGGACGACGCAGGCCCAGAAGGCGATGCGGGCGACGAGCAGCGTGGGGCTGCCGGAGGGTGACCAGTCGGAGATGGCATCCGTGGAGTTGCGCGACATGCGCTCATCAAATTTTGCGGAGGTGAGGATGCGGCGCAGGATCGCGGCGACGCCAGCGCCGATGAGTGCGAGCAGGATTACGGCGACGAGGAGAGCGACGAGGCCGGGAAGAAAGCTGGCGAGCTTGAAGAGCACTCGGTGGGCGGACTGACTGAGCGCGTTATTGACTTGTTGCCACATGGGGTCTTCTCCTTACGTCGTTACAGGTGATGCAGGCGGTGCTGTTGCTTCGCTGGCCGGAATCTTCAAGGGTTGAAGCGGTCGGGCCAGCGCCAGCGTGAGACGAGATACGCTTTGTCGACTTCAAAAGCGGCGGCGAGTTCCTGAATATGCTTTTCGGGCTGAGTGCCGCTGGCGGTCAGAACAAGGTGAGAAGCAACCCAGGCGAGATAAAGCGGGGTAAGAGCGCCCAGAAGGTGGCCGCGGTTGATCGTTCGCAGGCGATAAGCAAGGATGAAATCGTAAACGATGCGGGCCCAGAGGTTGTCGGGCATGCGGAAGCTGTCGGCCGGCATAATCGAGAGCCGCTTGAGGCCAAGCAGAGAGTTTGGCGGAAGGACGAGCGACCAGATGCCATGCAGGTTGGTGTACGCGAGGTGAAAGGCATCGAGCATGGGCCCGATATCGGGCCTTTCAGTGGGGAGCGCCGTGGGCGTGAACGGGTGAGCAGGCTGGGTGCCGCGGGTGCGCTGCCAGAAGGCCGCCTTGGCGTCGACTTCGGCGAAGAGGGAGCTGCCAATCTGAGCTAACAGCGTGTTGAGGTCGGAAGTCGTGGGGAGCGGGAGAAGGCGGGTGTCGACGTCGACTTCCGCGATTGCATAGTGAGCGGCGGATGCCTCAGCCACGGGCCAGAGGAGAGCGTCGTTCTGATTGCCTGAGGTGAACTTTTGAGCGGTGGCCGCGAGCCGCTCCGCCATTCGCACGGAGAGGCCCAGATCGGGGGCCAGCGGGAAGCGCGGACGGGTGTTGAAGAGTGCGCGAGTAACGGGATAAAGAATTGCGGAATTGACGAGGCCTTCCCGAGGCCCGATATTGTAGTGTGCAATGGCGAGGTCAGCGCTGGTGTTAAGAACCGGTTCGGCGAGCGCCCGGAGGGCATCCGGGGCAAGCGATTGCGCTTCAGCGCCGAGCAGAAGGCAGGCGGTGGCCTGATTTTCCTCTGCGAGGCGAAAGGTGTTGAGATAGTCGGCTGCGGTGAGTACCCACGAAATGGCAGATACCGCGGCTGGCGTATAGGAGAGCACGTGGACGGTCTCACGCACCGGTCTCAACGATCCATTAACCGCGGACGGAGTGGCGGCGAGGATGGGCTGATTCGGAAAAGCCGCGGCAAGGTTGTTCAGCGCGGCGTCGAGCGCATCGCTGGCCAGCAGAGGAAGGCTGACGAGGAGGCGGCCCTTCGTGGCATCAAAGGTCGGCTGGGCAGTGGCGACGATGTGTGTAGGGCTGGAGGCCATCGGTCAGTGGACTTTCTGGGTTCTTAGATTACGGCAGGTTTACTTCCCGAGTAAGAGCGAGGATGCCTGCGAGCGGGATACGGACCCAGGCGGGACGATTGTTCAGTTCGTAGAGTAGCTCATAGAGCGCCTTTTCGAGCAGGTAAGCGTCAAGCAGATGCTGCGCCTGCGCCGGTTGCGGAATAAGTTGAGAGTTCTCCTGGATTGAGTGCCGATAGGCGCGGAGGAACTCCGAAGAGACGGTGTTCTGCCACAGCCGCGCCCAGGCTTCGAGGTTGCGGGCATCGCTCTCATTATTTGGGGGACGACGCTGGGCGAACGCGTTGAGCCCAGCGTAAGCGGCATAACTGAACGACCGGAGCATTCCGGCAACGTCCTTTAAAGGAGACTGTTTGGCGCGGCGTTCACTCAGCGGCCGGGCGGGCTCGCCTTCAAAGTCGAGGATGACGTAGTCGCCTCGCGAGCGGAGCACCTGTCCGAGGTGGTAGTCGCCGTGGATGCGAATACGTTGGCCGCAGTCGCTCGGGGAAGACGCAGTAATCACATTAGCCCGGCTGAAGAGGTCGATGCGGCGGCTCAGGATCAGGGCGGCGCTGTCTACGGTCGCGTCGTCCGTAAGTTGTGACATGCCCCGCTTGAGAGCGTCGAGTGTGCGGACGATCTGTGCGTCGATGCGGGTGGCGTCGGCTTCGAGATTCGAGGCAGTGAAGGGCTCCGCCGTAAATGCAGAGTTATCGGTCGGCGTGGCCAGGGCAAGGTGCATCTCGGCGGTGCGGCGGCCGAGGAGAGCAGCGGCATCGAGATAGAGTCCAGCGTGTTCGCGGGCGAGATCGAATGCGGGATCGTCTGCCTGCCTCTCCGAGGCATCGACAAAGGTGGGCAGCTTGCCCGTCTCCTGCGGCGTGGGGCACGTGGCTGCACTTTCGTAGTAGCGGGAGAGATCATCCAGCGTCCACTGCCAGCCGTCGCCCTCGTTTTCGATCAGGCCCTGGAGCATGGCAATACTGATTGGTTCGGACTCTGGTGGTGTGAGGCGGATATCGCCGAGAAAGGGAGCGATGCGCGGGAAGTGTGCAGTCTCGGTGAGAAAGCGGCCAATCTCCGTGTCTGGATTTTCCCCCGGCTGCAGGCGACGGAAGAGTTTCATGATGAGCTTGGCGTCGTACAGAATGGAGGTGTTCGATTGCTCGGCTGATCCTGTACGCGCCGGAAGTGGACCTGCCCCTCGAACTTCCGCAAAAACGGAGCTTTGGTCGCCTTGGAGGGCTCCCTTCTGTGCGGGGATTTCGATGTTGCTTTCGATTAATCGGAGAAGTGCCTGCCGAAAGTCTTCGCGGGATACGGCATCGTGCAGGATAGCGGGGCCGGACGGTGTAGCGAGAGTGGCTATGATGCTGCCGGGCGCGGAGGCGCGAATATTTTCGACCTCTTCGCCGGTAGAGATGGTGAGCGGAAGTTGATAGATGTCTTTTGCGGCGTCGGGGTCGGCGTTCTCATAAGTCAGTTCGAGAAAGACGAGCGCCGAATTCGCTTCAGGGAGTTGGACCGAATCGAGAACGCTGACCGCTTTGATCGTGCGCGACTTAGCTCCGAACCAGCGCTGGTGTGGCAGATACGTAGGAAGGATCTGCTGGAGCAGATCAAGGCCGGTGCCGGTGAGCAGGCCGTCGAGGGTAGGGGAGAGTAGCTCGAGAGTGCGTTCGCCGTCCTGGATAGCGATCGGTTCAGGGGCTTCGGCGGCCTGTTGCAGCTCGAGCCACAGGAACGAGTAGGGCGAAAGCGTAAGCGCGTAGGGGGTAGTGTTAATGGGCGGAAAGGGGACATAGCCAAGCATCTCGACCGGGATCATGCCGGCAAATTCCGTGAGATCGAGCGAGACGGGCTGGGCGAATCGCGAAAGATTCGCCACGCAGAGAACGATCTCGGGCGGTGTGCCGTCCTGGCGGTCATACCGCCGGATATAAGCGAGGATCTTGCGGTTTTCCGGGTTCAGAAATTCGAGCGTGCCGCGCCCGAACACCTGGAAAAGTTTGCGCAGCGCGATCATGTTGCGCGTCCAGTGCAGGAGTGAAGACTGATCGCTCAACTGGGCTTCAACATTGATAGCCTGATAGCCCCAGATGGGATCCATGATGACCGGCGCGAAGAGCTTGGCGGGAACGGCGCGGGAGAATCCGGCGTTACGGTCGGAAGTCCACTGCATGGGGGTGCGGACACCGTTCCGGTCGCCGAGATAGATATTGTCGCCCATACCGATCTCATCGCCGTAATACAGGATGGGCGTCCCGGGGAAGCTGAAGAGGAGCGAGTTGAGCAGCTCGATGCGGTGCCGATTGTTATCGAGCAGTGGCGCGAGACGGCGGCGAATGCCAACGTTGATCCTCATCCGCGGATCGGCCGAGTAGGCGAGGTACATGTAGTCGCGCTCGTCGTTGGTGACCATCTCCAGCGTGAGCTCGTCATGGTTGCGCAGGAAGAGGCCCCACTGGCAGTTGTCGGGGATGGCCGGGGTCTGGGCCATGATGTCGGTGATGGGCAGCCGGTCTTCCTGCCGCAGCGCCATATAAATGCGCGGCATCAGAGGGAAGTGGAAGGCCATGTGGCACTCGTCGCCTTCACCGAAGTAGGGCCGCACATCCGCGGGCCATTGGTTGGCCTCGGCAAGAATGAGGCGATTGGAGTAATCGGCGTCGATGGCCGCACGGATCTTCTTGATCGCGACGTGGGTCTCAGGGAGATTTTCGCACGAGGTATTATCGCGCTCGACCAGATAGGGAATAGCGTCCATCCGGAGTGCGTCCACGCCCATATCCAACCAGAAGCGCATCGCCTTGAGAACCTCTTCGATCACCGCCGGATTATCGAAGTTGAGATCAGGCTGATGGGAGAAGAAGCGGTGCCAGTAAAAGGCCTTGGCGGTGTCGTCCCAGGTCCAGTTGGATTTCTCGGTGTCGGTGAAGATAATGCGTGCGTCTTTGTAGAGGTGGTCAGTCTCGGACCAGACATAGAACTCGCGAGCAGGCGAGCCGGGAGGCGCGAGGCGCGCAGCCTGGAACCAGGGATGCTGATCTGAGGTATGGTTGATGACCAGCTCGATCATCACCTGCATCCCGCGCTGATGGGCGGCATCGAGGAACTGCTTGAAGTCATCGACGGTCCCATAGCTCGGATTGACGTCGACGTAATTGGCGATATCGTAGCCGTCATCGCGCAACGGGGAAGGGAAGAAGGGCAACAGCCAGATGCAGGTGACGCCTAAGTCCTGCAGATAATCGAGCCGGGAGAGCAGTCCGCCGAAGTCGCCGATGCCGTCGTTATTGGAGTCGGCGAAGGCGCGGACGTGCAGCTCGTAGATGATTGCGTCCTTGTACCAGAGGGGATCGCTGGCGCTGCTGGCTTTCTTCACTCGATGATCTCCGGCTGTTCAGGTGCTGAGGTGAGTTTAGCCCCGATACCGGAGGCGGGTTCGCGGGTGATACGGAAGATGTGGGCAGGCATTACGTCGGGACGAAGCGCGACGTAATTGCTGCGGCCGTGCCACTGGTAATGGGTTCCGGTGAGCAGGTCTTCCACGTCGAAGGTCTGGCCATGCGGGATGGCGAGGTGCTTGAGATCCAGGTCAATCCATCCAGCCTGCTCCTGCGTTGGGTCCAGATTGATGGCGACAAGGATGAGATTATCTGCCGTCATCTTGCTGTAGCAAAGAATGTGCGGGCTATCTGCGGGATGGAAGTGCAGGGAAATGTCACTCTGCAGCGCCGGGTTTTCGCGGCGGATCTGGTTCAGTCGAGTGATCACCGGAGCGAGAGAGTGGCCGGCGCTGCGGTCCCATTTCCGAATCTCATATTTTTCGCTGTTTAAATATTCTTCGCTGCCCGGCTTTGCGGGCAGGTTCTCGCCTAATTCGAACGCCGGGCCGTAGAGGCCGTAGTTCGCTCCAAGCGTCGCCGCGAGGATAATGCGTTGCATAAAGGCGGATCGGCCGCCGGTCTGGAGCGAGCCGTGCAGAATGTCCGGCGTGTTGGGCCAGAGGTTGGGACGAAAGAAGTCGGTGACTGGCGGCTTGGTGATCTCTTCAAAGTACTGTTGTATTTCGGTGCTCGTCGTGCGCCAGGTGAAATACGTATAGGACTGGGTGAAACCCGCCTTGGCAAGCGAATACATGACGTGCGGACGGGTGAAGGCTTCGGCAAGGAAGATCACACCTGGATGGTTTTTGTGGATTTCGGCGATACACCACTCCCAGAAAGGAAGCGCTTTGGTGTGGGGATTATCGACGCGAAAGATCTTTACGCCGTGCTGAATCCAGTAGGCAAAGACGTCGTGCAGCGCCTGCCACAAGGTGCGCCAACTCGGCGATTCAAAGTTGAGAGGATAAATATCCTGATACTTCTTCGGCGGATTTTCCGCATACTGGATCGACCCGTCGGGACGCTTGATGAACCAATCCGGATGTTCATGCACCCAGGGATGATCGGGGGAGCATTGAAAGGCAATATCGAGTGCGATCTCCATGCCATGCGTGTGCAACGCGGCGACCAGATGTTTGAAATCAGCGAGTGTGCCGAGCTCAGGATGGATGGCCGTATGGCCTCCCTGTTTCGAGCCGATGGCCCAGGGGCTGCCGGGATCGCCTTCGCCAGCGATGACATTGTTATTCGGACCTTTGCGGAAGGCTTCGCCAATGGGATGGATGGGAGGAAGATACAGGACGTCGAAGCCCATCGCAGCAATATCGGGAAGGAGCGCCTCGACATCGGCGAAGGTGCCATGTCGGCCCGGCTCCGGAGAGGCGGAGCGCGGAAACAGTTCGTACCACGTCGAAAAACGGGCGCGCTCGCGATCAACCCAGAGGTGAAGTTCCTGATGGTATCGCGTCGCCAGAGTGAGATCGGGATATTGATTGACGAGGTCGATGATCTCATCGCAGAGCGGATATTCGTAGCTACCCGCCTTTCGATCTGCCAGCCATTGCAGCGAGATACGAATTTCGTTCAGAAGTTTGGCGTCGGGGCCTTTCGCCCGTGCGGCAAGTCCTTCCAGTAGCACAGCGCCGGTGCGAAGGGCCAGCGGGATATTCTGCGAGGCTGTGGTGGGATC
>Ga0070658_10005104_pt1 | contig 10684 bp, 7 predicted proteins | sample KBSC13metaG_FD_64664 | JGI IMG/M metagenome (GOLD analysis project Ga0070658, IMG submission 64664) | Corn rhizosphere microbial communities from Kellogg Biological Station, Michigan, USA - KBS C1-3 metaG | ecosystem: Host-associated > Plants > Roots > Rhizosphere > Soil ... | reverse complement strand
TTTTTTGTTTAAGGGTTGTCCAAGGTTGCCCGCACGGCGGGCTGTCCGGTGAGTTGTCGATAGGCAACCCACCGTCAGTTCCGCTGAGCGCGGGACCGACGGTCCTCTTGCGCCGACGTAACGCGCTTAATGCAACTCAACGTGCGCTCCGCGTGCGCTTAGCTCTCGGCCAGCGCGTGCGCAATCACCTTATCGAGCGCGCGTCCAAACGCTTCTTGCTCGGCTGCGTCGAGACAGCCGAACAAATCGGCGTTCCACCTGCGCGCAATGGGCATCACCTTGCGATAGAGCGCACGGCCTTCCTGCGTTAGCGAAATAAGGACGACGCGCCCGTCGTCGCTACTGGCTTCGCGTCCAATGAGCCCGCGTTGGATGAGGGCCTCGGCGGCGCGGCTCGCCTGGCTCTTGTCCAGATTCGCATGCTTGGCCAAATCCATGATCGAGAACGGCCCGAAGGAGCCAACCGACGCGATGACGCGGGCTTCGGGCAACGTGATATCGAGCTTGGTCTGATAGCGCTCGCTAATCCCGCGATCCGAAACCTTGTTCAGCACGTGCATGCGATAGGTCAAGAATTGCTCGAGCCCGGCTTTGGCTGCAGCCTTCATATCGGTTGTCGATCCTTCGAAAGGGGCGGGAGAATCATTCGAGCGATTGTTGCCGCAACGGAGGCAGCGGTCAACGCGGTGTTTTACGATGATGCGTCTTCGACGAATCGATTTGGCGAATGTCCGGGCAGGCGTATCGGGCAATGCGTGGCCTCGCTCATGCGCCGAACTTTAGCCGAGTCAGTTGCTCCGCTTCGTTCGCCAGCAAGCGCGCTGCGTCGCGAATGGCGGCATCCAGCGTGATCGGCCCCGGCGCAGGGGAAAAACATCCGTTGAAATGCTCGCCGAGCCGCGCAAGCGCGCCGGGATCGATACCGCCCGAGAGCAGGGTGGCCGGCACACCGGCGGCATGCGCATGGCGGCAGGCGATAAACGGCGCCTTACCATGCAGTGTCTGCAGGTCGGAACGGCCTTCGCCCGTGATGAGCCAATCGGCGTGCTCGAGTGCGGCGTCGAGCCCGACCTGCGCGGCCACGACTTCGGCGCCGGGCTCAAAGCGCGCGCCGAGCAGGTGCAGCGCGAAGCCGAGCCCGCCGGCGGCGCCTGCGCCGGGTAGCGCGCGGCCGGGCCGCCCGAGTGCCGCTTCGGCGAGCTCCGCGAAATGCGCGAGCACCGTGTCGAGCGCGCTGATGCGATCGGCCGTCACGCCCTTTTGCGGACCGAACACGGCCGTGGCGCCATGCTCGCCCGTTAGCGGGTTGTCGACGTCGGACATGGCGACGAACGACGCCTCGGCCAGCCGCGCGTCGAGCCCGGATACGTCGACGCGGGAGAGCGCCGTAAGCTGCGCAGGGGTCGGCTCGAGTTCGCGCCCATCGGCGTCAAACAGTTTCATGCCGAGCCCGACGAGGAGCCCGGCGCCGCCGTCGTTCGTGCTGCTTCCGCCGAGCGCAACGAAGAATCGCCGCGCACCTGCGTCGAGCAGAACGCGGATGGCTTCACCCAGGCCGCGCGTGCTGCGCGCCTCTACGCTGGTCTGCATCGCAACGGCGTCGGTAATGCCGACGATCTCGGCTGTCTCGACGACGGCGCTGCCGTCCGGCAGCAAGCCGACAACGGCATCGCGCTCGGCTTGGGCCGCGCCGCGCACGCGCAAGCGGCGCCGTTCGCCGCCTTGCGCGAGCATCGCATCGAGCGTGCCTTCGCCGCCGTCGGCCATGGGGCACAGGCGCAACTGCGCCTCGGGCAGCGCGCGCAGGACCCCCGCGCCGATGGCCTGGGCGACCTCTTGTGCGCTCAGCGAGCCTTTGAACGAATCGGGAGCGATGACGACGACGGGCGTACTGCGAGGCATGGTGTCTCCGGATACGAAAATGCGCCGCGACGATGTCGAAGCGCTCGTTATTCGACGTTGTTTAACCTGGTGCGAATGCGAGCTTATCAGTGTGCGCGCTCGGTTGGATATACGCGGTTGCATGGCCGGCATCGCGCCGCGCCGATGCGGCCCCCGCGGCAGCGGAAGGATGTCCGGGCGACAGCCGCGGCATGGCGGTTAGTGTCCATGCGCCGAATCGGGGCGCTACCTGTCAATAGTTTGCTAGAATATTCGATTCTTCCGATCCGACCGTGCCGCCGGCGGTGAGATTTAGGTTCGCAAAGGTAAGCCTCGGGCAGGTCCCGAGACAGCCTCCGCGGCAACTTCCGGCGGTGATTGCGGCACCCTCAGGGCTGCGGCGCAGCGCGTGGGCACGGCGAAGATACACCCGATTCGCTTGAATAATTTAGGACGATTGAAGCCATGGCTAACGTTGTTGAAAACCTCGGCAAGCTTGAACGCCGTGTGACGATTTCTCTGCCGAAAGACACCGTGCAGAAGGAAATCGAGTCGCGCATCCGCCAACTCGCGAAGAACGTCCGCATGCCGGGCTTTCGGCCCGGCAAGGTGCCGCTCAAGATGGTAACGCAGCAGTACGCGGGGCAGGTCGAAGCCGAAGTGCTGAGCGACAAGGTGGGCAAGCAGTTCTTCGACATCAGCCGCTCTGAAAACCTGCGCGTAGCCGGCCAGCCGAGCTTCAGCCCGAAGGAAGACGCCGCTGACGACGCATACGCGTTCGATGCCACGTTCGAAGTCTATCCGGAAGTCAAACTGGGCGATTTGGCCAGCGCGGAAGTCGAGCGCTCGGTCACGCAGATTTCGGAAGCGGAAGTCGATCGCACGCTCGATATCCTGCGCAAGCAGCGAGTGCACTATCACGCACGCGGCGAAGCGGGCGAGCACGGCGACGGCGGCACTGACGCGTCGGTCAAGAACGGCGATCGCGTCACGGTCGACTTCGTCGGCAAACTCGAGGGCGTCGTGTTCGAAGGCGGTAGCGCGGAAGATTTCACGTTCGTGCTGGGCGAAGGACGCATGCTGCCCGAGTTCGAGCAGGCCGCGACGGGGCTGAAAGTGGGCGAAGCGCGCGAGTTCGATCTGAAATTCCCGGATGATTATCACGGCAAGGACGTCGCCGGTAAGACAGCCCAGTTCACGATCACGGTGAAGAAGATCGAGTGGCCGCACATGCCCGAAGTCGACGCCGAATTTGCGAAATCCCTCGGCGTTGCCGATGGCGATCTGACCAAAATGCGTGCCGAGATCAAGGAAAATCTCGAGCGTGAGGCGAAGCGCCGCACGCAGGCGCTCGTGAAGAACCAAGTCATGGACGCGCTGCTCAAGGTTGCCGAGCTCGAAGTGCCGAAGGCGCTGATCGAGCAAGATCAGGAGCGTCTCGTCGAAATGGCGCGCCAAGACCTCGTACAGCGTGGCGTACCCAACGCGGCCAGCGCCCCGATCCCGGCCGAGATGTTCAAGGAGCAGGCCGAGCGCCGCGTGAAGTTGGGCCTCGTGCTGGCCGAACTCGTGAAGGAAAACGGCCTCGAGGCGAAGCCCGAGCAGATCCGCGCGGAAGTCGAGGAATTCGCCAAGAGCTACGAAGACCCGAAGGAAGTCATCCGCTGGTATTATTCGAACAAGCAGCGCCTCGCTGAGATGGAAGCGTACGTCGTTGAAAGCAACGTCGTCGAATTCGTTCTCGGTAAGGCAAAAGTGACGGACAAGGAAGTCAGCTTCGAAGCATTGGCGAGCGCCTCGGCGCAAGCGTAAGGCATCGCCCGAAGCGGCGTGCGGGCTGTCGGAGCGACGGCCGCACGCCGTTTTTTATGCGGCGGTGTATTGTTGCGGTGCAGCGCCCGCATGCGACGTTATTTTTACCGTATCAAGCCCCATTCCGAACAAGGATCCATTGCATGATCTCTCGCGCTCAACTGTTGGACACGTTGGCCTCCCATGCTCCGCGCGATTTCGAGACGCAGGCGCTGGGGCTCGTTCCGATCGTCGTCGAAACGAGCGGCCGTGGCGAGCGTTCGTACGATATCTATTCGCGCTTGCTGAAGGAGCGGGTCGTGTTCATGGTCGGCGAAGTCAACGACCAGACGGCCAATCTCGTCGTGGCTCAGATGCTGTTCCTCGAAAGCGAGAATCCCGACAAGGACATCAGCCTGTACATCAACAGCCCGGGCGGCTCCGTATCGGCCGGGATGGCGATCTACGACACGATGCAGTTCGTCAAGCCCGATGTTTCGACGTTGTGCATGGGGCTTGCGGCCAGCATGGGCGCGTTCCTGCTGGCGGCGGGTGCCAAAGGCAAGCGCTTCACGCTTCCCAACGCGCGCGTGATGATTCACCAGCCGCTCGGCGGCGCGCGCGGACAGGCATCGGACATCGAGATTCAAGCCCGCGAGATCCTCTACCTGAAAGAGCGGCTTAACCAGCTTCTCGCGCATCACACGGGGCAGCCTGTCGACCGTATCGCGCGCGACACCGACCGCGACAACTTCATGTCGGGCGAGGACGCGCAGGCGTACGGGCTCATCGATCAGGTCCTGCAAAAGCGCCCATGAGGCATCGCGAGCCGGCTCGGCGTTTGTGCCTGGATTTCCACTAGGTGCGACGGCCGACTCAAGCGTTGTCATAAATGGTCGATAATAGTTCTGGGCGCCGACGAAGGAGACCTCGATACGGGTCTCCTGTTGCGCCGGCCAGCCGGTTTGGTCCGACCCTGCTTTAGGGCGGCAGACGGCGTGCCTGTCATTCGAGTGTCCGGAGGCTCGTATATCCATGGCGGACAAGAAAGGTTCGAACAGCGAAAAGCTGTTGTATTGCTCGTTTTGCGGCAAGAGCCAGCATGAGGTCAAAAAACTGATCGCTGGCCCGTCGGTGTTCATCTGCGATGAATGCATCGACCTGTGCAACGAGATCATTCGCGACGAAGCCGCGGGAATCGGCAAGGACGCTGGCTTAACGAAATCCGATCTGCCCAGCCCGCAGGAGATCCGCGACATCCTCGATCAATATGTGATCGGGCAGGAGCGCGCGAAGAAAATTCTGGCGGTAGCGGTCTACAACCACTACAAGCGGCTCAAGCATCTCGAGAAGAAAGACGACATCGAGCTGTCAAAGAGCAATATTCTGCTGATTGGGCCCACCGGCTCGGGCAAGACGTTGCTCGCCCAGACGCTTGCGCGGCTTTTGAACGTGCCGTTCGTGATCGCCGATGCGACGACGCTGACGGAAGCCGGCTATGTCGGCGAAGACGTCGAGAATATTATTCAAAAGCTGCTGCAGAACTGTAACTACGAAGTCGAGAAGGCGCAGCGCGGCATCGTCTATATCGACGAGATCGACAAGATCAGCCGCAAATCGGACAACCCCTCGATCACGCGCGACGTGTCGGGCGAGGGCGTGCAGCAGGCGCTGCTCAAGCTCGTCGAGGGCACGATGGCGTCGGTGCCGCCGCAAGGCGGCCGCAAGCACCCGAACCAGGATTTCATCCAAGTCGACACGACGAATATTCTGTTCGTGTGCGGCGGCGCGTTCGACGGCCTTGAAAAGGTCATTACCGATCGTACCGAGAAAACGGGGATCGGCTTCGGCGCGAGCGTGAAGAGCAAGCAGGAACGCGACGCCGGCGAGGTGCTGCGCGAAGTCGAACCCGAGGATTTGATCAAATTCGGGTTGATCCCTGAATTGATCGGCCGTTTGCCTGTCGTGGCAACGCTCGGTAAGCTCGATGAAACCGCCCTAATGAAAATTTTGGTCGAGCCGAAGAATGCCCTCGTGAAGCAGTACAACAAGCTGTTCGCGATGGAGCGTGTCGAGCTGGAGATTCGGCCGGGTGCGCTGCAAGCCGTGGCACGCAAGGCGATTCGCCGCAAGACGGGGGCACGCGGCCTGCGTTCGATCCTGGAGCAGGCATTGCTCGACGTCATGTACGAGTTGCCGACGATGAAAGGGGTCAGCAAAGTCATCATCGACGATAATGTCATCGATGGCGACGGCAAGCCTTTGCTCATCTATGAGGAAGCGCCGAAGGTCGCGGGCTCGAATTGACTGGATTGGCCTAAAGCTTTCCGGAGAATGGCCGTTCATGGAGACGTGAACGGCTTTTTTCGTTTATCGTGTGGGTAACACTGACCGCTCATCGAGCATCCCGAACTTTTCCCGCAGCGCAGGCTTGCAATTTGTTCCGCGAGCCTCAACTACCGAACGATCTGATTCCACTCATGGGGAAATGAAATGTCAGGAACCCAACTCCTCCCTTCGGAGCGCATTACGCTCCCGCTGCTCCCGCTGCGAGACGTCGTCGTTTTCCCGCATATGGTCATTCCGCTGTTCGTGGGACGACCGAAGTCGATTAAAGCGCTCGAAGTCGCGATGGAGGGCGGCAAGCACATTATGCTCGTCGCGCAAAAGACCGCAGCTAAGGACGAGCCTACCGACAAGGACATGTACGAAGTAGGGTGTATCGCCAACATCCTGCAAATGCTGAAGCTGCCCGACGGCACCGTGAAGGTGCTCGTCGAGGGTTTGCAGCGCGCGAAGACGCTATCGATCGAAGAACAAGAGACGCAGTTCTCGTGCGAAGTGATGCCGCTCGAACCCGACCATGCCGATGGCGCCGAGACTGAGGCGCTGCGTCGTGCGATCGTGTCGCAGTTCGATCAGTACGTGAAGCTGAACAAGAAGATTCCGCCGGAAATTCTGACCTCGCTCGCGGGAATCGACGAAGCCGGGCGCTTGGCCGACACCATCGCGGCCCACCTGCCGCTCAAGCTCGACCAGAAGCAGCACATCCTCGAGATGTTCCCCGTCGTGGAACGGCTCGAGCACTTGCTTGCTCAGCTCGAAGCCGAGATCGACATTCTGCAAGTCGAAAAGCGCATTCGCGGTCGCGTGAAGCGCCAGATGGAAAAGAGCCAGCGCGAGTACTACCTGAACGAGCAAGTCAAGGCGATTCAGAAGGAGCTGGGCGAAGGCGAAGAAGGCGCCGATCTCGAAGAACTCGAGAAGCGCATCGAAGCGGCTCGCATGCCGAAGGAAGCCAAGAAGAAGGCGGATTCGGAACTGAAGAAGCTCAAGCTGATGTCGCCGATGTCGGCCGAAGCCACAGTCGTGCGCAACTACATCGACACGTTGATCGCCTTGCCGTGGCGCAAGAAGAGCAAGGTCAACAACGACCTCTCGAACGCAGAGCAAGTGCTCGATGAAGATCACTTTGGCTTGGAGAAGGTCAAGGAACGCATTCTCGAGTACCTCGCCGTGCAACAGCGCGTGGAGAAGGTGAAGGCGCCGATTCTCTGCCTCGTGGGGCCCCCGGGCGTCGGCAAGACGTCGCTGGGTCAGTCGATTGCCCGTGCAACGAACCGCAAGTTCGTGCGTATGGCACTCGGCGGCGTGCGCGACGAAGCCGAAATTCGCGGCCACCGCCGCACGTACATCGGCTCGATGCCCGGCAAGATTTTGCAGAGCCTCACGAAGGTCGGTGTGCGCAATCCGCTTTTCCTGCTCGACGAAGTCGACAAGATGGGCATGGATTTCCGCGGCGATCCGTCGTCGGCGCTGCTTGAAGTGCTGGACCCGGAACAGAATCACACGTTCGCCGATCATTACGTCGAAGTCGATTTCGATCTGTCCGACGTGATGTTCGTCGCCACGTCGAATTCGCTGAATATCCCGCCGCCGCTGCTGGACCGGATGGAAGTCATCCGCTTGGCGGGCTATACGGAGGACGAGAAGGTCAGCATCGCGCAACGTTATCTGCTGCCCAAGCAAAAGAAGAACAACGGCCTGCGCGAAGGCGAAATCGACGTAACCGAGCAGGCCATCCGCGACATTATTCGCTACTACACGCGTGAGGCGGGCGTACGCTCGCTCGAGCGCGAAGTGTCGAAGATTTGCCGCAAGGTCGTGAAGATGTTGCTGCTCAAGAAAGCCGATACCGCAGTCAAGGTCGACGGCAGCAATCTCGATACGTTCCTCGGCGTGCGCAAGTACGACTTCGGTCTTGCCGCGAAGGAGAACCAGACCGGTCAGGTGACGGGCCTCGCGTGGACGGAAGTCGGCGGCGATTTGCTCACGATCGAAGCGGCCGTGATGCCGGGCAAGGGCAACATCATCCGTACCGGCTCGCTCGGCGACGTCATGAAGGAATCTGTCGAGGCAGCACGTTCGGTCGTGCGCTCGCGCTCGCGCCGTTTGGGCATCAAGGATGAAGCGTTCGAAAAGCGCGACATCCACATCCACGTGCCCGAGGGCGCGACGCCGAAGGACGGTCCGTCCGCGGGTATCGCAATGACGACGGCGCTCGTGTCGGTGCTGACGGGCATCCCGGTGCGCGCCAATGTGGCGATGACCGGCGAGATCACGCTGCGTGGCGAAGTGCTGCCCATCGGCGGGCTCAAGGAGAAGCTGCTGGCAGCGCATCGCGGCGGCATCAAGCTCGTGTTGATTCCGGAGGAGAACGTCAAAGATTTGGCGGATATCCCCGACAACGTGAAGAACGCGATCGAGATCGTGCCGGTTCGCTGGATCGATAAGGTGCTCGAACTCGCGCTCGAGCGTGTGCCCGAGGCGCTGGTCGAGGAAGAGCCGAAGGAAGCACCGGTTGCAGCCGATGCGGCCAAGGATCCCGCTACGACCGAAGTCGTCAAGCATTGAGCCAAGCGCCGCCTCGCGCGGCGGCTCGGCAAAACCGCGAACGGTGCGACATGCGCCGGCCGCGGTTTTTTTTATGTCCGTCGCGAGCAGCGGAGCGGCCCTCCACGTCGGCTTTCGATACGGCCGCGTACGTCCGAATCGGGCGCAACCCTTGTTGACACTGCAGTTTCGGCCACTTTTAATGGGCGGGCGCAGCATCGACTGCGCCTTCTTACCGGCGCTTCGCGGCGCTTTCGCGATTACCCAACATTCATCATCGGGGATTTCGGATGAACAAGACGGAACTGATCGACCATATCGCAGAACAAGCGGATCTATCGAAGGCGGCGGCAGGACGGGCGCTCGACGCCGTGATCGGCGGAGTCAAAGGCGCGCTCAAGAAAGGCAGCACAGTCACCCTGGTGGGCTTCGGCACGTTTGCCGTGGGCAAGCGCACGGCACGTACGGGCCGCAATCCGCGCACAGGCGCGGCGATCAAGATCAAGGCGGCGAAGGTACCCAAATTCAAGCCTGGAAAAGCGCTGAAAGATGCGCTAAACTAGCGGGCTCGCTGATTGCAAACGTCTGGCGTTTGCAAAGGCGGCGAGAAAAATGCATCAGCCAGAACAAGAAGGCGCAGTGAAAGCTGTCAGCCAAGCTTCGCGAACGGGTGCTTAGCTCAGTTGGTAGAGCGGCGCCCTTACAAGGCGTAGGTCGGGAGTTCGAGCCTCTCAGCACCCACCATACCGTTTCGCGATTCGCTTCGAGGCAGGTCCTTAGCGATCGGCCGCAGTACCCGGAAACCCGCGTGGCTATAGGCTCCGCGGGTTTTTTTGTTGTCCGTTGAGCGCAGCATGGCGCCACGGGATCAGTACATTCCCTAGGCCGCTGCGTTTTTGCGCAATGGGTCAAGTGCGACGACACAGCGTGGCGCCCCCTCTTATTGCTTTTGTGAGCGCGGCTAACGTATCGCCCGCAACGCTCGCCGTGCGCTCAGCGCCATCAGCAGACTCGCAAGGGCGTTGAACACAAACAGCCCGGTCGGGCCGATGGCTGTCATCAGAAGCGACGCGATCGCGGGCCCGCTCAGACCACCGACCGAAAACAACAGCAGCAGCGTGACCGAAACCGAGACGCGAAGATGCGGCTGAGTGCGGTCGTGGATATGCGAGACGATCAGGCCGTATTGCGTGAAAGTGACCGCAACATAAGCGAGCATGCCGGCCCAAACGAACGCGGCGAAATGAAGTACGGCAAGCATCAGGCTTAGGCTCATCGAGACCATCGCCGTGGCATAGACGAGCCTGCGCCGATCGATACGGTCCGACAGCCGCCCCATCGGCCACTGCGGAATCAGAGCGCCGATCAGCGCAACGCCCATGAAGGTCGATAGCTCGGATGTCGAGAACCCCGTTCGTTGCAGGAACACGGGGGTCATCGAATAAAAGGTGCTGTAGAGGAACCCTGCCAAAATGCAACCTGGTATCGCAAGGGGCGACGCTTGCGCCATCGAGCGCAGGCTATTGCGCCAGCTATGAGGAGGAAGGCGTTCGAGGCTTTCGTCCGCGACGCGAACCGGCCATCCTTCGAATAGCGACACCGGGATCACCGCGGCGGCAAACAGGGCCGCGACCAAGGAGAATAGCCGACTGTCCGCGCCGTCGCCGAGCCGCAGCATGAATTGCCCGGTGCCGATCGCCAAATAATTGATGGCGGCATACGTACCAAAGACCTGTCCGCGATTCTCGTTGCGCGAGATGCCGTTGAGCCAGCTTTCGATCGAGGTGTATAAGCCCATGAAGGCGAGACCGGTCAAGAACCGGATAGACGCCCATGCCCAAGGCGACTGAATCAAGCTGAAGGCCGAGGCGAGAATCGCCGCCGCTGCGGCGAAGGCGACGAAGGTTCGATGCTGACCGATCCTATCGATCAAGCGGCGGTTGCATACCGCCCCCGCCAAGAAGCCGCCGTAGTAGCACGATTGCACGAGGCCGACCACCAGCGTCGAAGTTCCGGCACCCAGCATCGTCAGAGGAATGAGCGTTTGAAACAGCCCGTTGCCTGCGATCAGCAAGGCATACCCGAATAGCAAGCCCGTAAGCGATTGATAGCCGCCTGG
>Ga0070658_10005100_pt1 | contig 10688 bp, 8 predicted proteins | sample KBSC13metaG_FD_64664 | JGI IMG/M metagenome (GOLD analysis project Ga0070658, IMG submission 64664) | Corn rhizosphere microbial communities from Kellogg Biological Station, Michigan, USA - KBS C1-3 metaG | ecosystem: Host-associated > Plants > Roots > Rhizosphere > Soil ... | reverse complement strand
GCGCGCAACTGCGCGAAGGGACGTTCCGCCAGTGGCTCGAGCTGCCGTCGCAGCTGCTGCGGCTGTTCCGCGCCTCGAACGACCGGATGGTCGCGCTCCTGCGCACCCAAGACTTTCACGTGATCTCTACCGAACCTTCCGCGAACCCAGACCCAGTGCCATGAAACCTTTTGAAATCGAAGTCAGCGGTAACGAAATCCGGCTCCGGCTCGTCGGCGAGGTAACCGTCGAGCACGCGCGCGTACTCCGTGCTGCGCTCCACGTGCCGCCCGAGAAGAGCGAACTCGCGATCGACGCGGCCGGCGTGACGCGGCTCGACGCGGCCGTCCTCCAGGTGCTGCTGGCCGCCACCGCGCGGGCGACGCGGGTGCGCGTGGAGGCCCGCTCCGACGCCTGGGATGAAGCGTTTCGGCGCTATGCGCTGCGCCGCACGAAACTCACCACCGCCAACGAATGAGGTGCCCCCATGGCTAAAACGATCATCACCGTAGACGACTCCATGAGCATCCGCGAAACCGTGCGGATGACGCTCGTATCGGCCGGCTATTCGGTCCTGGTCGCCGAAGACGGCGCGCGCGGGCTCGATTTGTGCCAGCAGCACAAGGCGGACCTCGTGATCACGGACATGAACATGCCGAACCTCGACGGCATCGGCCTGATCGGCCGCCTGCGCTCGCTCGCGAACTACCGCTTCACACCGATCCTCATGCTCACGACCGAGTCGCAGGAGGAGAAGAAACTCGCCGGTCGCAAAGCGGGTGCTACGGGATGGATCGTGAAGCCCTTCGAGCCAACCCGCTTTCTCGCGGTGGTCCAGCGGGTGTGTCCGGCGTAAGCGCAGTCATGAACCTCGACGACATCCAACGCCGCGCCCGGGAGATATTCCGCCAGGAAGCCGCCGACCTGTTGGTCGAGCTCGAAGCGGCGTTGTTGGATCTCGAGCAAAATCCCGCGGAAGCGGCGTTGATCAATCGCGTGTTTCGCGCGCTGCATACGCTCAAAGGCTCTGGCGCCATCAGCGGCTATCCGGAGCTCTCCACCTTTCTTCACCATGTCGAGGACGTCTTCAACGCCGCGCGCGAGTTGCGCCTGACGGTCACCGCGGCGCTGGTCAATCACACGCTCGAGGTGGTCGACGCGGTCGGCCGCTATCTCGCTGCGCCGCCCGAGTCTGCCGCGGCCGTGCTGACCGACGCCGCGCCCATCGTCGACCGCTTGCTCGCGTTGTTGGACTCCAATGTGGGAGGCGTGCCCTCAGCCCGCGAAACCCCAGCGGCAAACAGCGGGGTGAGGGCACCCCGCCCACAATCGGAAATCGCGAACACCAAGCAGTCCTTTCGCATCCGCTTCACCCCAGCGCCGGAGTTCTTCCAGCGCGGTTCCGACCCGGCGATGTTTCTCGATGACCTGCGCGCGCTCGGCGATGCCGAGATCGAATGCGCGACGGACGGCGTCCCTGCCCTCGAGGAGCTGGACCCCGAACTCTGCTACCTGTCGTGGAGGATCGATCTCGTGACCGAGCGGGACGCCACTGCAATCCGCGATATTTTCGCCTTCGTCGACGACACCTGCAGCCTCGACATCGCTTCGGCGAAAATCACGGAATCGCCGGAGTGGCAGGTCGCGTTCACGATCACGCCGCAAAGCCTGGCGACGCCCGGGCTCGTACCTGGGTTGTGGCGCGAGCTGGACGCCCTGGGCGATGTCCGTGTGCTGAACGCTCCCGGGAATGACCGGCTGGCCGTCGGGCGCTGGGAACTCGCGGTAACAACTCAGGCCACGGAGGAGGAGATCGCAGGGATTTTCATTTTCGCGTTGGATGCTGAACCGGCGGTTAGTCGCGCCGGCGCGCCCGCCGACCAAATGGTGGCGCCGGCAAGGCCGACCGCGCCGCAAGCCGAGTCCACCCGAGCGGCCGAAACGCCCCGCGAGCGCGCCACCGCCGAGCGAACTCCGACGGTCGTGGCCGACGCAGCCAAGCACGACATGCTGAAAGTGTCGGCGGATAAACTGGACCGGTTGGTGAATCTGGTCGGCGAACTCGTCATCCTGCGCTCGCAAGTGTCAGACGCGTGCGGGCAAATGGCCGAAGTTCCCGCAGTGCTACGTGGCGCGGCCGAGGGCATGGAGCGGCTGGCCTCCGAATTGCGCGACGTCGTCCTGACCGTGCGCATGATGCCCGTGCGCGACTCGTTCGCGAAGTTCAAGCGGATCGTACGCGATCTCTCGCGCGAGCTCGGCAAAGAGGTCGACCTCGTGCTCGAGGGCGAGGAAACCGAAATGGACAAGTCGATGCTGGAGCAGCTGCACGATCCGCTGCTGCACATGGTCCGCAACGCGCTGGACCACGGCATCGAGACGCCCGACACACGCGCCAGCGCCGGCAAACCGCGCGGCGGCCGGCTCACGCTGAAGGCGGAGCAGATGGGAGACCGCATCTGCATCACAATCGCCGACGACGGACGTGGACTCGATCCCGCCGCGATTCGCGCGAAGGCGATTGCACAGGGGTTGCTCGGGCCGACCGAATCGCCGACCGACGCAGAACTCTTCCAACTGGTTTTTCTGCCGGGGTTTTCGACCGCCAAGTCCGTTTCCCAGACGTCCGGCCGCGGCGTCGGCATGGACGTCGTGAAGAAACGCATCGAGCTGATGCGAGGAACCGTCGCGCTGACGAGCGTCCCAAATCGCGGCACGCAAATCACCCTCTCGCTCCCGCTCACGCTCGCGATCATCGAAGGTTTGATGGTCGAGGTGGATGGCGAGCGGTACGTCCTGCCGCTCAGCCTGGTCCGGGAAATCGTCGAACGGCCGAGACTGCCCAGCGCGCATACTGCCGGACCAAATTTCATCGAGCTTCGCGGCAAAGCCGTCGCCGTCCTCCACCTGCGCGAAATCTTCGGGCTGCCGCCGACCGCCGATGCCGTTGAGCGGATTCTCGTGGTCGAAATCGACGGTGCCAGCGTGGGTCTCGCGGTCGATGCCGTGCTCGGCAGCCACCAGACCGTGTTGAAATCGCTCGGCTGGGCCGCACGCCACGTTCGGATCTTCTCCGGTGCCACCATTACCGGCGACGGCCGCGTCGCCCTTATTCTCGATATCAACGCCGTGCTCGCACACTCCGCCGCAACCGCCACTGCCGCTTAACCTCATGACCGCTCTACCTCCCAACCTCAAACCGACGAAGGAACAAATCCTGGCGGCGGTTCAACACATCGAAAACCTGAACACGGCTCCGCACGTTTTGCGTCACGCCATCGGCCTGCTGGCTGACGTGAACGCCGATATGGGCAAAGTCGTGGGGCTCATCAATACGGATGCCGCCCTGGCCGCGGATATCATCCGGGCGGCGAATAGCGCGTTTTACAGTTCGGGGGAGCGCGTGGCCTCGCTCGATCGGGCGGTGGAGAAACTGGGATTTCGGGAGAGCATTCGGCTGCTGAGCATGTCGATCGTGCATCTGCTCGCTGCGCGCGATCTCGGATGCTACGGGATCCCGGCCGAAGTTTATTGGGCGGAGAGCCTGTACCATGGCATCTTTGTCGAAGAACTCGCCCGCGAGACCAACGCCGCCGACCCCGACACCGCGCATACCGCCGGCTTGCTGCGCTACATTGGCCGGCTGGCGATCAATCAAATTATCCACGACCTCGGCGGCGGACTCTTTTGGGATGGCTCGGATCCGCTGAACGAGTGGGAACTGCGGGAGGTGGGCGTCTGCCAATCAGAAGTTGCCGCCGTCCTGCTGCGGACGTGGCGTTTTCCGGAGGAGCTCGCCGAAGCGATCGAATTTCAAAGCGATCCCGCGCGAGCGGCAGCGACGAACTGGTACGCTGGCGCGCTCCATTTCGCCGGGCAGGTCCTGTCCGAGGGCCAACCGCCGCTCACGGTTTCCACGACAGTCTCGGCCGTGCCGCAAACGGAGTTCGTGCGCCACCACCGCCTCGACCGCGAGCGCGTCGAGGCCGTTTTTGCCCGTACGACGGGCCGATTCACGGAGATCAGCCGCACCCTTTACGACTGAGTTCGCCCCTCAACCTACATCAAACCGCCTATGCCCTCTCGAAGAAAAAGCCCGCTGCTCGCGATCCTCGTCGTCGACGACGAACCGACGGTCCGCGATGCGCTCATTAATTTGCTGACCGACGATGGCCACCGCGTGGTAGGAGCCGAGAACGGCTCCGCCGCACTCGCGGAACTGGAAGTGCAGCCGTTCGATCTCGTGATTTCCGACATCTTCATGCCGGGGCGAGACGGCCTAGAACTCGTGCCGGTGATTCGGACGCAATATCCAGGCACCAAGATCATTACGATCAGTGGTGGAAGTACGGTGCTTTCCGCGACGGATTGCAGCCGGATTTCGCAAGCGTTGGGCGCATCGGCCAGCTTGGAAAAGCCGTTCGACCTCGCCACACTCACGGCAACGATCGCGATGGTTATCACTTAGCCGGTTTCGGGTGCCGCATCGCTGGCCGCGATGCAAAAAACGCCGGGGAAAACAAAGGATCCGCACAGGCACAAGTCGGGCCGTTCGGTACGCTAATCGCCGCCCTCGTGCCCCGTCTCCCCTGATCGCCTCCCGTGAACGAACTTAGCGAAGCCCCGCGTGTCGGGCCGTGGTCGCGTCTGAAATCTTCAGGCGGGTTCGCGGCCGCGTTGATGTTCGTCGCTTATTTAGTGGCCGCGGAACTCGGCGACGCGTTGACGCCGGCGAACGATCCTTTCGTCGGCTTTTGGCTGCCCAGTGGCATTTTCATCGGATTTCTCATCGCGATGCCCTATCGCCGGTGGCCGGCCCTCGTCCTCGCGGTGGCTGCAGCCGATCTGGTTTTCGACGGCTCGCACCATCGGCGGTGGATCGTGGTGGCCGGATTCATCCTCGCCAACGTCTGCGAAGGCGTCGCCGGGGCTGCGCTCTACCGCGCGTTCTGCGGCAGGCGCAGTCCACTCAAACGTGAGCGCGACTTGTTGGCATTCTTCGTGGGGCCCTGCTTGCTCGGCCCCGCGGTCGCCGCGACGGTTGGCCAGGGCGTGCTCCACCTGACGCACGCCGATGTCCACGAAGCATCGGTTTGGATTCGCTGGTGGCTCGGCGACATGATCGGCGTTCTGCTGATTGCGCCGCTGGTCGTGTGGTGCTACGAACGCCGAGAGCGCGACGGAATTCGTCGCGCGTGGGCGGACTACGCGCTTATTACCGCGGCAACGATCCCGATCTTTTGGTTCGCATTCGTCCGCGAACCGGGACTCGCCGCTCCATGGAAATTCTTGCTGCTGCTGCTGACGGTGTGGGCCGGCATGCGGCTCGATGTCCTCGCGCTGCTGATCTTCAACGCCGTGCTCGGCACGGTCTCAACCTGGATCTATGAACGCTTGAACGGTGGCGAAACCAGCGTGGCGCTCGATCGAGCCGCCACGCTGTGGCTCGGGTTCATTGGCAGCTGCGCGGCTGTGGGGCTCACCATTGCCATGCTGCGTCGGCAAAGCGGGCGCGATGCGAGCGCTCTGCGCACGGCCAGCGAACGCTTCAAGTTGGCGCACGTCTTCGGCCGTACCGGCGTGTGGGACTGGGATTTTTCGACCAATCGCCTCGATTGGTCGGAAGAGCACATGGCCCTCTGGGGTTTGGATCCCCGAGACTTCGATGGTCGCTACGAGCTATTCGAGCGTTCCGTTCACCGCGATGACCTGCCCGCGTTGAATCAGGCACTCGCTCAGGCGCGGGACACGTTCGGCGAGCTCGCGTGCGATTTCCGGATCGTTCGGCCCGACGGCACGGTCCGCTGGATGAGCGCGCGTGGCAAAGTGCGGCACGACGACTCGGGGCACGTCGGGGGTTTGATCGGCGTCGTGCAGGATATCACCGAACGCAAGGAAGCCGAGCAGCTGCTCCGGGGCATGCAAGTCGCGCTCGCCGAATCCCAGTCGCTATTAAACGCGATTATCAACAGCACCGAAGACTTCATCTGGTCCGTCGATCCGAAAAAGTTTGAGGTCCAAACCTTCAATCGGTCGATCGAAAGGTACTTCGCCGAAGAGCGACAGCTCGCGTTACGTGCCGGCCACGCGCTGAAAGACCTCTTCCCTGACCCTAAGTTTGTCGCGAGCTGGTGCGATATGTACCGACAAGCGCTCGCGCGCGGCGGGCTGGAAACGGAGTACGCGACCTTCAGCGGCCGTCAGGTCCTCCACCTGCGCATGCATCTGCTTCGGTCCGGCGATGCGTTGACGGGCATCGCCGTTTTCGCGCGCAATGTGACCGCGCAGAAGCATGCGGAAGCGACGCTGCGTTCGACGCAAGCCGCGTTGATCGAGTCGCAAACCCAACTCAACGCGGTCCTCGACAGCACCAACGACCTCGTGTGGTCGGTCGATGCCAAGAGCTTTGCCTTGTTGACGGCCAATCGCGCCATCGTCGACTCCTTCCAAAGAACGAACGATATCGCGCTGCGCCCGGGCTTGAATCTGGAAGATATGTTCCAGACCGAGCGGCAACGCGTCCAATGGCGCACCTTTTACCTACGCGCCGCGACCTCCGGCGGATTCGAGACCGAGTACCAAACGGTCAAAGGCAATCGGGTGTTGTACCTGAAGCTGAATCCACTGCGCCGTCACGATCGGGTGTTCGCCGTGGCGGTCTTCGCGCGCGACATCACCGACGAACGCGCGGCCCAGGCGGCACTGCGCGCGAGCGAAAGCCAGCTGCGTCTGGTCGGTTCAGCGCTCCAAGCGGCCGCCAACGCGATCATCATCACCGACCACACGGGGAAAATCGAATGGGTGAATGCCGCATTTACCACGCTGACGGGGTATAAGTCCGCCGAAGCGATCGGAAACACGCCGCGGATCCTCAAGTCGGGACAGCACGATGCCGCGTTCTATAGCGAATTATGGGCGACCATCGCGGCCGGAAAGACATGGAACGGCGTGATGCGGAATCGCCGGAAGGATGGTCGAATCTACGACGAGGAGATCACGATCACGCCGATGGCGGACGCCGACGGCAAGGTCACACACCACATCGCCGTGAAGCAGGACGTGACAGAACGAAAGGCGCTCGAAACGCAGGTCCGCCAAAACCAGAAAATGGAGGCAATCGGCCAACTGGCCGGAGGCATCGCGCACGATTTCAACAACGTCCTGGCGGCGACGATGCTGAACCTCAATCAGCTACAGCGCGAACCGCAGCTGTCGGCCGTCGTCCGCTCCTCGCTCAAGGAACTCGAGTTGGAAATCAAACGGGCAGCCGGGCTCACGCGCCAGTTGTTGCTTTTCAGTCGGAGGCAGGTCGTGCAGATGAAAGCAACCGACCTGACCGATGTTGTGCTCAACATGAGCCGGATGCTGCGCCGGTTGATCGGCGAAAATGTCGCCGTTGCCTTCCCAAACACGGCGGACGCTTTTTGGGTAGAAGGAGACCCGGGAATGATCGAACAGGTGATTATGAACCTCTGCCTCAACGCGCGCGACGCGATGCCCGATGGAGGCGAACTGACCATCCGGCTGGGCATTGAGGATAATCGCTTGGGAAGCCTTTTGCGTGCCGCGGAAAGAACGTCGCCGCGCTATGTCGTCATTGAGGTCGCGGACACGGGCTGCGGCATGGACGGGCCGACGTTGAAGCGGTTGTTCGAGCCATTTTTCACGACCAAGGAAGTGGGCCGAGGCACTGGCCTGGGATTGGCCACAGCCTACGGCATCGTCCGTCAGCATCACGGGTGGATCGACGTGAAAAGCACCCTCGGCCGCGGCAGCACCTTCTTGGTTTATCTCCCCGAATTGGTCCCCGTGGACGCCCCGCCCAGCGAGCCGCCACCTCCGACTGCGCGCGGTGGCACGGAAACCATCCTGCTCGCCGAGGACGACACTCCGATGCGAATGATGATGACCGTTACGCTGCAAAGCTACGGCTACCGCGTCCTGAAGGCGCGCGATTCCGCCGAAGCGCTGGAGCTATGGTCGAAGCAGGGAGCGGAGATCGATCTCCTGATCACCGACATGATCATGCCGGGAAAAATCAACGGTGCGCAGTTGGCAGAAGTCTTGCGCGAACGGCGCCCCACGCTGCCGGTGATCGTGACGAGCGGCTACACCGCCGATCTTTGCAACGGCAACAAACTGCGCGCCGCGGGCATTCAATATCTCGCGAAGCCTTTTACGGCGGACACGCTCGCCGCCCTCGTGCGGCAGCTTTTCGAGGCTCGGACGGTCGCTAGCGACCAAATAGCGGCGAGCCCGTTGCAATCGTAAATCCGATCAGGCCTGTGTTCCAACCGATGTAGCCACGAAAAGGCACAAAAAATGTAGGGTGCCGATGTACACGTGCGTGCGGCTATAGCCGCGCGGCAGATTCGCGCCGAAGCGGACTGATTTTTTGTAACCGCTGGAGGCGGCCAAGCCTTCTTGTGGCGACCCTTCGCATCCTGTTGGCAAGCGTCTCGCTGCCGTCGGTCCGCATCGCCAACGAGGATCCGCGTTCAAAGCTCTCCGCTTTCCAACTGCTCGAGGTAAATGAAATCGGGAGCCTTCACACCGGCCTCTTTCCGGATTTGAACCAAGCGTGCCGATTCGAAGAAACGCTTTGCGTCTGCGATCGAGGTCCAAGTCGAGAAATGGACGATCTTCCGCGGTTCGTTCTCATACCGCAGGACTTGGTACGCCCGCTCGCCCGCTTCTCTTCGAATCCCCGCCGCACCATCGAAGACTTTTTTCCAAGCCTCATAGTCGGCCACTTCGTGAATGATGAGGACGTGTTGCATGTTCTTTCACTCTACCGTCGTCACGGCATGATCTCCAGCGTAGGGAGTAGTCGCGATAGCCGACACTCCGCCAGAAATCCACGGCGCCGTGATTTTGACATGCGACGTCCACCGTCAAGCGAACGCCCACCGGCCAAACCTCTCTGCGCAGTCTCTCAAATGCGGCATGTCCGTGCCGTGCCGCCTTCGATCGCGACGGACGAAGAACTGCCGGAGATGAATCAAATCCTTTTCCTCGTTAAGCAGCGCGTAAGCAACCGGCTCATCCAGCGAAAACAATATCGCACGATATTCGTCGGACAGCCACGTATGCATGCGCGTTGCGAGCTGCTCGACGGTCATCGGATTCCTGTGACCTGAGTCGTAAATAAGCTGATGGTTCCAATCGGAAAGCAGGCCGATGTCGGACCGCGATGCTTCACGCCAAATGAGATTCATTGTGAGCGAACGCTTACGCCTGCGGCGTCCGACGCCGATACCAATGATGTCTGGGATGATCATCAAACAGCGGCCGCCTGACGCCGTGAACCGAACCGCCGTGCTGTGCGCATGGAGTGCGCATAATGCTCTTGCTGCCTTAGCAAAATGGACCGACTATCGCTGTAATCTTAGCCTCGGCGGGATTCGGACCCGCATCTCCCAGTTTAGCAGACCGGCGCTTTATCCAATTAAGCTACGAGGCTTCGACAGCTCCCCGACTCGTTGACGCGAGTCGGGGAAATTTTTGGCAGAGAATCGAAAGAACCGCAGTTACCAACAGGGGGTACGTGCGTCACGTAACTTCCCGTCGCGCACCACGCTTCAACGAATGATTTTTCGATACAAGGCGAACTTTCTCACAAGTTGTTCGCAGGCGACGTGAACAAATTGTTGACCTATTATGCTTGACCGCCTTGCCGCGCATTCTGGCGCCGCTACGGTGGCGGTCAACGTACTACTATCGCGCAGACCTCTGCGCAGCACGTTGCGTAGACAGGATCGATGTCGAAGCGCGGATCAAAAAAAACGACGCGCTGGTCGGGAGCGGTAACGATCGTTTTCAACCAGCTTGCTGATGCAGTTCGACGGCATCCTGCCAGGTAACCGTGAGCCAATATAGATAGCCGAGAAAGCGGATCTAGTGCCGTCGGCCCGCTTGACGAGGCAGAGGGTGGCCGGAGGCATGCCCCGCCGGTTCGGCCTTAAATACGTACAACAGCTATTTGTAGAAATCCGGGTAGAAAATGCTCACGGGGTTCCCAACGCTCTCCGGGTCCTCAAGAGCTTTCCTAGCCTGGCTAGCGATCTCCGACCTGTATGTCTGTAATTTAGGCACCAAGCTGTAAATGTCGGTAGTATCAAACACCAATGTTCGCGACTGATTGACATCGAAGGGAAGCCTGTCGGCCTTTCTGATCAGCTGCACGACTGGAAGTCGAAGCGCGTGGCGCAATGCGACCTCGTAAAACACATTGGGATTTAGGTATGAAAGGTCGGCTATGGCGAGCTGGGAGCGCTTTAGATACTCGAGAACCTGCGACGTGATCATTCCGGGCTCACCAATTTGATCCGCTCTTACCACCGTGAGACCGATCTCGGCCAACGCAGGCTGAATGAGAGCTGACATGAACAGATCCGCATGCTTGCGCTCGAGGCTATCGTCCGACCCTATGGGGGTGATATAGAAGCAGATCTTTTTCCAATCCTTTGCGGATGCTGAATCGATGCCCACTCCTACGCCGCTCGTTGCCGCTGTTGAGTTCAAGGGTGGCTTCTCACCTGCCGCGTCTGGAAGCTCTTCGACCACCTGCTCAATCGGTACAAGCGTTTCCGCCCCCCCAATAACTCGCAAGAGATCCAAATCCTTTACGTTGACCGTAAAGGTATCAACACACTCATCAGGGTCGGGGACTTCAACGCTGGAGTCCTTAAGAACGTCCTTGATCACCT